>Ga0209611_10013559_pt1 | contig 11156 bp, 12 predicted proteins | sample S1TSphgellanicum_3_FD_187693 | JGI IMG/M metagenome (GOLD analysis project Ga0209611, IMG submission 187693) | Host-associated microbial communities from peat moss isolated from Minnesota, USA - S1T2_Fc - Sphagnum magellanicum MG (SPAdes) (version 2) | ecosystem: Host-associated > Plants > Peat...
TGCACAATGCCATTGGCATTGTGATATTTTGTTTTCTTTCTCATTTTCAAACACTAGCACACAATACCAGTGGGTACGGCGTTAGTATTTTCTGTCTGTCAATTTTCTTGTGTTCTGAGATTCACTTGATGCAATTCTTTTCTGGATTGAATGTTTGTTTCCAAGTGTTGAAATATATTGTGTGCTGGTTCAGGGGCAGCATCTTCAAAATGGCGTTATACCATGGCGGGGAGAATGATGTTGAGTTTGTGCCATCTTGTCCAACTTCGAGGTATCCGAGTCCAACTCCGCAGGATGCGGATTTGGAAGAAGTGCTTATGGGATATCCTAACATTTCCGGAGCTCCTTTCACAAACTTGGTTGCTTTCAAGAGGATTTGCTTGGCACGCTCCAAGAGACTGGTTGAGGGGATACAAACACCTCAATACTTGGCATTTACAAGTGTGAGTAAAGAGAGTCTTGATGAGATTGATAGGATTCGTGAGGAGAGACGGGGTTGGCTACCACGAATGACCATTCTGTACGATGGGAGAGAAGAAATTTTAATCGTCAAACTTATGGTGGGTGTGATTCATGAAGGTGTAGCACGTGAATTTGCCTCAATGTTCGATATGAAGTTGTTCCTTCTAGACGTTCGTGAATCACTTCTAGCAACTGGATCTGCTAGATTTGGACGCCTTGGAGGTAGATCAAAGCAAGCAGATGTTGGTTACAAACCCCGTTCTCGTCGAATGGAAGACGAATGGCCAAGTTTTGTTATTGAAGTTGGTGTGTCAGAGTCACTTGCTATGTTGCGTAGAGATGCTGCCTTTTGGATCACCAACAGTGATGGGAGAACTCGCATAGTGATCGTATTGAGCGTCAACCGGAGAGACCGGCGAATTTTGGTAGAGCCATGGGAGGAAGTTCCTAGGAGACGACCAAATGGGTCCACTGCTAACTACAGTCGCATATCAGGATTGATGCAATCTCTAATATTGAACGCGGATGATGAATACGACGGGTCTTCCCTTGAGATTCCAGCAGAGAAACTTTTTGACGGTCTGCCCAAAACATTCCTGGAGGAAATTTTTTATTCACTCCGGACAACTTAAATGTGTTCAACACAACCATTTGGACAGGATACCAATAACGGTTGCAATGAGCTTGCCTTTACTTTGTTGGTGAGTAGTTAAATCCCTTCTTGAACTGTGTTTTCTAACATCTGTTAAATGTGACTTTTATTTTGATTTTTATTCTAAATTTGATATGTACCATTCATCAGGTGGCAAGAACTTCACACAATCGGACCAGGCTGGAGTATAATACATTGTGTGACAATATAAATACTCCAGTGAAGAGTTGTCCTTGGATTCTTATACAAAAGGCAAGTCCAGTTAATTGTACCTACAAGTCATATTGTTTGAACACTAGCTGTCAAAATTTTGCAAAAAACCAGATTCAAATGATATTTCTGTGTCTTGAGAAGCAACTTCATGCTGATTTATGTGATACTTTTGCAGTATGAATGGGTGGTGACCTTCACAGGCCATATGAATTCTATTTTCTTTTCTATCTTTAATGATAGTTTGGAATTTTTTGTGTTCTTTTAATGTAAATTCAACTCTTGGGGGGGGGAGAACAAGTTCACCAAATTTTTCATATCACAAAATTGAAATGAAAGAAAAAAAAAGGTTTTAAATTTTATTTTTAAATTAATTAATTATTGAAAAACCTTGCCTGAGGTACAATGAGATGAGCGCGTATAGGGGAGCCATGCCAAGGCAAGGAATATGGGACAAAAAGGAAACCAAAGAAAGTCTTCTGGAATGAGAACGTTTAATCTAGTCGAGTGAACAGTGATTTGATTTGTTTTTGCCGTTGTTGCTCTTGTTGTTGTTGGGGGAGGCTGCAACTTCGGACAAAATGAGACTTGGCTTTCTTCCTTTCTTGCACATCCATCATCATCATCTTCCTCTTCATCTCCTTCTTCCCTTTGATTATGTGAGAAAGAAGAGATTTCTGTGTTCTTCTTGGGAAGCTTGTGAGAAACTAGAGGAGGTTTGTCTTTGTGGGATCTTTGAAGCTTCAGTTTCTCTTCTAAAGGTTGCATCCTTCTTTCTTTCTCTCTCTCTTTTTTTCGGGCCTTTTGGGGGGGGTTTTGCTGTTGTGTGGGGAGCTGGATTGGTGGGTAAGGTACCTATGTTTCTTCAGTTTTGAGCTCCAACTGCTGTTGTTTTAGTGCTGGCTGCTGTTGCTGCTGTTGGTGCAACTGGAAAGGATTTCCTCAACATTTTGAAATGTCTGTTGAGCAAACAAACTGTTGAGCAAGCTGTTGAGCTTCTTCCTCCACCAGTTTTGTTGCTGGCCATAAACCATCAGACACAACGCCTGAGGTGGGGATCTCTGTCTGTCTGTCGTTGACCTTGAAGCGCTCTCTTTCTTTTTGTTCTGGTTGTTGTGGATTTTACACGATGAAAAGAAAAAGCATGTGTTTTGATCTGATACTTAGAACAAAAAGCAAGAACAAGAACAAGTCGAAGAAGGATCGGTCAAGCTCTGTATTTTGCTCTATTTGGAATGAAAAGCCCCAGTATCTTATTTTCTTTTTGTTCTCTTGTTCTTCTTTAGACTTTGTACCTTGAACGTGTTTCAGAAGTTACATCCTGCCTGCAATCCCCAGAGAAAGTCGGACCAGGATTGGATACAAACACAGATGGGTTTTTCAAGAGGGGATGTTTTTTTATTATTCTTGAGAACAAAGTTGATTATGCTTTTTTGGAGCATGAATTTTTCTATGGATGAGAAGAGAGACACAGAGAGAGTAAGAGAATTTTTGTTCAATTGTCCTCATAAATCAGTTTTTCACACGAGTTTTGAATCCCATTTCTTCAGATTCAGCAGCAACGATCCTAGTTCTGTCAAGGTTCTCATCTCTGATAGCAATAGATTGTGTGCTTTTGAAAAAAGGGTTTTGGTGCTTTGTTGATCACGAGTTCCCTCTCTTTCCACTTTGATCTTTGATCATATATGTGCTTATCTGCTCTTGTATGCATGTCCCTTCCACAATTGCAAATCCAGTGAGTTGCAATCCTTGGCTTACGGCCTTCAATTGAATTGAAAGCTTCTTCTATATTCTGGTTTTTGTGTTGTGAGATCAATCAATCAAAATGACACAATTTGTTCTTCCCTTGTGAGATACTCTGTGGAATCAAACTGAACTTCCAATGCACAAGTACCTTAATGATACTGATGATGATGCTATTTTTTGTGGTTGTTTGTTTTTTCTAAGACGCCATCCGTCCGCATGAACAGGGGACATCTTTGTTTCGTTGATAGAATCTGGTGCTGCCATCGGTTGGTTGTCAAGCACGCCAGTTTTTTTTTTCCTCTTCCATTCTTTCTTTCTAATTGTCTCTTGTTTATCAAGCTGTTGCAGAATGATGTAAAGGCAGTGGTGCTGAGAGTGAGGATGCACTGCGAGGGCTGTCGAAGTACAGTGAAAAGAATCCCAGGTTTTTCACCCCTTGCAATTCTTTCGTGTGACATCCATCAATGGAAACTTTCGAGTCCAAAACATATTTTCTAGATGACCTCACTGCCTCTTCCAGTGTCTCTCTAACAAAATATATTGCTTCTCCTATAATGTGTTGAAGATGTCATGATAGGGAGCTTGATGGATAGGTTGTGTACAGGGTAGCATTCTCTGAAGCACCTTATCTTGGTAGAAAGATCAACTTAATCTTCAGATAAGAACTCTGGCAAGCACAAAGCTTTCTTGAAGAGAGACCTCACATGCACTTAGTGCTGCTTTTGATCTTGCGATGGTCAGGGACTATCGGAATCTCAGGTGGAAGCTTGTCCTTGAAGCTGTCACTCCTCTTTCATTTGTCCTTGGATTGTTGGCCTCTGCCAGGCTGAATTCTCCTCGCATTTTCGGTATTCAATTGCAGTACCAGATTTTGTGTGGATTAGTACGTGCATATCTACACCCGCTGACTCGATCAGCTCCAAGCTGACCAAGTCGATGTGTAGGCATGGCAGCTTGTTGCTGCTGTTTGTGGTGGAGGTGATGGTCTGATGGTTTGCGAGCAACTCTCATAAGGTTATGACTGCGCTTGTTGTCATGTTACCTTCGAATTGTTGTTCTGGAGATTTTCTCTACGATTTCAAAGATATGAAGTTCCAGTTTCATTTCAAAACTGGAAGACGATCAGTTGGAGTCATGAATGTACATGTGTATAAAGCATAACGGTTTGCCTGAAGTTGTGGGTGGATTATTGTGTGCCTATCTACACCCACCATTCAGAGCTGATGATGTCAGTGGATTAGTCATGGCAACAGCTCATCACTGCTCTCCATGAAGAAGGTGACGGGACTGTCGCTTTGTGAGCAACTCCCATAGGGTTATGACTGCACTCATTGTCATATTACCTTTAGATTGTTGTTAAGGAGAGTTCTCTGCAATATCGTGGATTTGTGGTACAAAATTTGGAGCATTGAGCCCTTTGTCTGGTACTCAGCTTCATGGCTGCTTTGAACGTGGTATGCAATCAGTCATCTATCATCAAGGTAGTGAAGTCAAGTACTAAAGGGGGTGACCAGGTCACTGATTATCAAACTTTTGGTAACAGAGGGCCTTTTGAACCTGCAAGGGGAGATTGCCTAGAGATTATGGGGAATGCTAGATCTTTTCTCGACCGGCCTGCCAAAACTGCAAAGCACACTGAGTTCTGGGCAGAGGGGCCAAAGAAGGGAGGCAAAACGGAGGAGAAGAAAGAGGAGAAAAATGAGGAGAAGAAAGAAGAGAAGAAGGAGGGCATTAAAGACACAAAGAAGCAGGTAGATTTCCATCACTCACCAATAGCAAGTTCAACATTCATAGCCTCAGCTACTGACAATTGGTTGCAATGTTCTGTCATTATCTGTTTTCATGGAGAACAACCAGGGCCTACCCCCACTCAAGTAGTTTGCATGTTGTTGAGTCTTGATTGGTTTCAGGTTTCAACTTGATGCATTCTAATTGCAACTGGATTTGAATATCTATGTTATAGCATGATTTTACCTAGCAGTCAAACACAAAGGCATGTAGTTCTGCAACTGTTAGATCTGCAATTGTTGCCATATCCCAGTTCAATGCATTCCATTCTCCAGCTGTGGGATCTGAATGGGATCCCTCAAGTCATAGGGAGATTGCCTTTCTGTCTGGTACATAGGCCATAGATCACGTAGATCAAGGTGAAGGAGTACAACCTTTCCAGGAAATGGGAGGTATCTTGGTGTTGCCCTAACAGAAATGTGGGTTTTTGTAACTTGTCAGGAGTCAAAAGGGGAGGCGAAAAAACAGGAGGGTCCTAAAGGAGGAGGAGGGGGAGGTGGTGGAGATGTTGGTGTTGGTGCCTTACAAAGCCAAGCAACTTCTAAGTTTGCAGAACATAGCATGGTCTTGAGAATCACTGAAGTATGTGACAAGGTCATTATGAGTTCCCATCAAGTTCTAGATTCACAGAATGGAGGAAACTCAATCAAGGTGGTTGGAAGACAAGACAAGACGGCAGATGCCTATGAGTTTTTCTTCGAATCAGCAAAATGCATGAGCAAGGTTGTAGGAGTGGGATTGGAGTGGGCGAAGGTGGTCGTCTGCATGCAATGTGGCAGTGTCAACGTTGTGTCTATAAGTGAAACTGCATGGCAAAACTCATGGAATGAAGTGGAAGAAGATGTTGTAGTGTTAAGCATTGACCTTGCAAACACTAGAAAGGAAGGGCGCAACATTTACAGCTTAACAGCAGAGGAAGCATCAAAGGAGTTTGGGGTTGGTGTATGTCCACAGGGCCCTCATCATGAGCATGGGGGAGCAAATGCATTTTTTGTTGAGGAGAAGCGAAAAGATGCTGCATTCTATCCCCTCATATGGGAGCTGGCACATTACATGGCTTGGAATTGCAAGCAACATGCAGGATCTGAATCTAGAAACAGTGGAGCTCGCTCTTTGTGGGGAATTTGGGGACCCGCAACCAGCTCTCAATCCAAAGCATCCTCATCCAACAATCAAGCTGGAGATGATGCTGGGGCTGCTTCAAACATGTGTGATCTCTTATCCAATGTTGCAAAAGACCGAAAGAAGGGCAAGATGTTAATTGTTACTGTCTATCTACTCCCTGAAAAGATTTCCAACCAACAGAATAGGGCTGAAGCACAGCTTGATGATCGAATCAAAGATGCATCAATCTCTGCTGTGTTGGAGTTCAAGTTCGAGCTGCTTCAAGGTGACACAATCAGGAAGATGACGATCGAAACTTGTACACATTGCAACCTTGGGGACAGTGCACCAGAATCGAGGGATGGAGGATACCTTGGGTATTACCAAGATGATATCACAATCTCCTTGAGTTGTATTGGAGAGAGGAGTGATGGATCAGCGGCTGCATGGCTTCGGAGTCCACTAGCATTCCCCAATTCTAAAGCTGAAAAATGGAGTGAATCTGACACATATGGTAAATCAGAATCTTCTGCTAGGCCAAAGTGTGGCCAAATTACTGGAGAAGTAACAGTGAATCCTATGCACATGGTGACTCTTGCGGGTACTATTCAGGGAGGTCGAAATCAGAAAAACACTTTGGGAGATTCTACATCACATACCAGTACGTCTGAGGTGAGTATTCCCAATTGTGTACCTGGGTATGTGTGGAACTCTTCGGAAAGAGAAGCATCCTGGAAGTGCAATTTTTTATCTGAGCACAATGTCTTGGACTATGTGAAGCAAGGAGATGATGGGGCCTACAAAAGGCTCAAGAGCTCCGGGATTTTTAATACACTTCGGCCATTAATTGTATCCTTGTGGGGTAATTTAGATGATAAACATGAGGCCTGCCCCTATGAATTTAAGACTAAAAGAGATATCATCTTAATCCAAGATGAGATCAAACGTCGATCCATCCAAGCCATCCAAGATCATGCTCAAACACCAGAACCAAAGCTTCAACACTCTTGTTGCTTTCAGTGGAAGAAACGAACCGTGGCACCTTCCCAAGATTTTCCAGTTCCAGAGATCACCATAGAAAGTCAGAAGCTGCAACAGGTGTATGAAAAAACAATGTGTGTAAATATTGCAATGACACATGTCGTACATGAATGTAAGCAATTGGAACTGCATGTTCAAGAGAACAAGCTGGATACTGGAGTAACAATTGGTGTGCAGGGTGCACCGCAAGTTAATGCAGAAACAGTGTAGAAGTTAAGTGATAGCATAATTTTGACTATTTTTAATTCTGCACATCTTTTCTTCCAGGCTGTTAGTGCACAGTCATCTATGTTGTGTGGTGGGAATGTTCATAGGAATAATTGAACAGTTCCTTGAGTTGGCTTTTAAGAGTTCCACCAGGCTATGGTATTTGTGTTTTTTTCATGTTCTCACTGTCAGTGAGCCACTTGTTGGCAAAACTGAAGTACATATGTGTTTCCTATGGTTCTAAACTTGATTTAGTGTACTGTTGTGTACAATTAGAGCATGGCCAATGCTAGCAATAGATTTCAATATATTATGACTGGACTCACCTAAATTGAGATTGGTTGGTCATATTTTGAGCTTAAGCAAAATTGTGCTATGAGTTGTTGTTATGGGAAAATATTGGGTCGTTACCTGGCTGATACTGGAATAGGTGCAGGTTTCATTCTAGTGACGATGATAATTGGAACTGGTTTACATCGACCAGGTAGAGGGTTTTTTTTGTCAGTGAGACGATTACATCATGGTCAACGACCATGACAATTACAAATGGTCACCTGGTTGACAATTATGTGGTAGAATGACCAGTCTTGACTATTATGCGCCCAAATGATGGCAGCTTAGACAATTTTTTTTTTCGTCATTTTTTGGCAGTGGCAGCTGTAGCAGTAGGAGTGGGAGGAGTGATGATGTCTGCGGCTTCTCCTTCTTGTTGCAATGTTTACTTGTTGCATCTTCATCATCCTTCTCCTCCATCTGATCGTCCTGTCACAGCTCCATTGACATCATCCGAGGTGCTGCATGTTCAGATTCCCAAGGTGTTGAGCTTTGGGAACTGTGCTGCAGTAGTGGGGATCTTCAATGGAGTTGAAGATGGACCGGGGAGGATTAGGGCCAGGCAGTAGAAGGTGAGAAACAAACTGAGGAGAGGGAAGTTTGTAGCGGCTGCTCCTGATGATGGTGCTGCTGATTCCAATGGAGCTTGTTCCGGTGATGGAGAAGATGTGGCTCCCACAGCTCCAGACTGTGAATCTATCTCTCTCTGTGTCTGCATCAGTGTGTGTGTGTGTGTGTCCCTTTCCTTTCCTACAGACCCTAAACCCTAATTCTTGACACCTTTTAAATACTAATCTGCTGCCTTTAATTGGCATCTTGTTTCCGATTTCCAGTCTCCACATGTGTTTCTTGAGATCGCAGAAGAAGAAGAAGAGGAGGAGAGGCTGTGGATGTTGGCGCAGAATTCTTCATTACCAATGCCTCCTCTTTAATGGATTAGGGTTGCAGTTTTAGGAGGTGTACACAAATCCATTTCCAGGATGCTTTGCTGTTTATGTTTTAGGGTTCATATTCTTTCCTGTAATGATGACATATATCATTCCTTATTCTGTTTTTCCAGAAGCTTTCTTTATTACCGAATGTATATACTGTAGATGGTTTCCTGAATTTTGACAGAGAATTGTATTGCGAAGATGTTTTTTGAACTTTGTAGTTGAAGAGTGGAAGGTAAATGCTACTGGAGTACATGAAGAATGTCCAACCTGAATTCATGGAGCGCTTTGTCAGGCGAGCTCCAAACCAGGTGCAGGATTTCCTCTGTTGTTTGGCCAACCAGATTGATCTTATGCAAAATTCTCAGCAAGATGTATGAATTCACCCATGCAGAGAATGCATCGACAAACACACAAGTGCATGTTTGACTTGTAGAAAAGCCACACAAAAAGAAATGTCTTGTAGTCAGAAGATGTACATTGATGTAATTGTCAAACCTTTTGCTTAAAAACATTCTCTGTTTCTGTGAGGACGTGCTGGAGGTGATGTGTCAGACTGTGACAAATATGCTCTGCTTTATAATTGTCTGTGGTTTATTCACCCCCTGAGGCCTCAGAGAACCCGTTTTGCTTGACAAGCCTGTTACTGGATGGACATCCTCAAAAGCTGCCTTGCAATCAGAGGCAGGGCAACGGTCCAAAAGGGGAGGGCTAACACAGGGCAAGCTGGACTCGTCAATGTATGGATCAACAAGTCCAGGATTGCAGATGGAGGTGAGCAGCAAACCAAGGATGAGGTAAGTAGAGTCATGATTGGCATTCTTGACAGATGTCTTCAAAAAATCATCTGGCATTGCAGTTCTTGAGAGAGATTGAGGCTGGTCCCTTTACCTTTGTTGGATGAGGCTGCTGAGCACAAGCTTGTGCATTAATTTGGACACTTATCACTTGGTGCGCTGGTGGTGAGTAGGCAAACTTGAGAGATCGTGTGGAGGAGTTGCGCAAAGCAGTGAAGGCTGCAAAGCAGAATCGCCAAGCTGCAATGTGTGCTCTTGCTGAGGAACAACATTGGAGTCTTGAGCTTTTTGTGGAGTTTTTTCTATAATCTCATGGATATTTAGGAGAGAGACTTAGCCTGTCTACATCAGCTCTTAAACCTTGCTTGGTGTTCTAGGGGTGTGAGAAAAGGGTGATTGCAAAGCTCCTTGGGCCAAGTTTGAGTTATTCCTTGATGGTAAGGTGTCACAATTTAAGATATCCAAAGCTGTTTCCATGCTCTTCGAAGGCTGTACTTATAATCACATGTACACCATACAGGCCTTTTTTATTGCTGCCAATGGAGGATGTATGAAGATAATAAGTAAAGATCATGGGAGTAAAATCAACTTATAATTCCAATGGTGCATGACCATTGAACCTACACCATCATACAAAGCCATTGCACAATAAGCCATGTATTGATTCCAATGTATTTCTTCTTATTTTAGTTGTGGAAACATGTGTGATATCATGACAAGTTTCATCATTAGCATTTGTGCAACAAATTACAAACCAGGTATAAAGTTTGAATTACTCACAGATATTTTAGGAGAGACATACGAAAATCCCGGATATCTATCTAAAGTTTCCTCAGTAATGGCTGGATTCTTACATAAAAAGAGACCCAAATTCTCTCTCTGACTCTCTAGAAGAATGTAATAAGTACTGTTACATTGCCCAATGCCAGATGGTTGAGAGCCTTGCATGTAAGCCAAGGACCACGAACAGGGCAATTCTGGAAATGCAAACCCCTCATGAGGTAGGACCTGAACCCAAGACACAGCCCCCTCTGAAGTCCTTACCCAGTGTAAAGAAATGGTAGAATTTTTCTGACATGTAGGGACAGCTGTCACCATTTCTTTGAGAAAAGAGGGGGCACCTTACAGAGAAAGTAAGAACAAAAAGAACAGAGGTGGTTTTGGGAATGACAGTACCTTGCAAGTCAGTACCAACACAATGTGGTCCAAGTTCTCAGAACAGCCCTTACCCAGTGTAAAGAACCAGTTAGAACTTCAACAGATTGGCTGTGATTCATTTGAGTGGAGAGGAGACAACATACCTTACACTTCAAGTTCCTCAAAAACAAGTAACCTTAAGTGAGGAACCTTACAAGGTGCCATCCTCTGTTGAGACAGAAATTTTACTGAGGGTAAGGCACCCTCCACATATAGGTAGTGCAAAATTCTCCTCATTCCTAGCAAAATTTAATGAAACCAATCAATAACTGGATAAGAGGCACAACCCTATGAAACAAAGCAAAACCTTTTCTTTACAGAACCAAAAAAAAAAAACATCCCAATTCAAGAAAGTCACAGATTCCCAGAAATATGCACCAGATTACTAAAGCAAGGGAAGAAGCTATGGAAAGTAAATGGGCAGGATGTCAGCAAATCCACAACTTAGAAAACATATACATTACAAATCCATTAGATAACAAAGCTGGGATATATAGAAGGACCATTTTCACTGCTCCTGATTCTTCAATCAATACACCACACCAGTTCCCACACCAGCAATTGTTGGAAGTAAGAAATAGCTATTGCAACTCTGGAACAGAGGCGACAGTGAAACACACTTTCAGGTTGGCACCGTTTCACCGTCGCCTCTGTTCCATTCTCGTACCTCCCTAAACACCTACGTTA
>Ga0209611_10013563_pt1 | contig 11155 bp, 8 predicted proteins | sample S1TSphgellanicum_3_FD_187693 | JGI IMG/M metagenome (GOLD analysis project Ga0209611, IMG submission 187693) | Host-associated microbial communities from peat moss isolated from Minnesota, USA - S1T2_Fc - Sphagnum magellanicum MG (SPAdes) (version 2) | ecosystem: Host-associated > Plants > Peat...
TTTTTTTTTTTTTTTTTTTTTTTTTTTTTCAATTATTTTAAATTATTTTTAGTTTTTTTTTTTTTGTTATTTTAAACTATTTCATCTTAGGTTATTTTCGACTATGTGAGGATATTGTTGGTTACTTTTGGTTATTGAAAGCTATATTACCATAAGTTATTTGTGGTTATGATATTGGTGGTTGTTTGCGCCTATTCTATTGGTGACTATTAGTTTGGTGGCTATTTTTGGTTATTTTATTGGTGCCTATTGGTGGCTATTATATTATAAAATATTGTTGGATATTCTAAACTATATTATCATAGGCTATTAGTAGTTATTTTATTGTAAATTATTGTAAATTATTTTTCATATGCTATTTCAGGTTATTTTGCTTAAAGTCATTATATTTTATTTTAGATTGTTATATTTAGGATTAAATAACTTATAATAACATAAAGTAGAATGACTTTGAATAACCTAAAATATAACTTGAGATAACATATATTAATTTAAAATAAATTAACCTAAAGTATAGCTTAAGATTAGTTGAATAATTTAATTAAAACTAACTTAAAGTTAAAAACCTATAATAAACTAGCTAGGATACATTAAGGTAGAATAACGTATAATAGTTTAAAGTATAATAATTTAGGATACAAGTTAGAATAACTAAAATAACTTAAAATAATGTAAGGTCTATCATAAAATAACATAAAATATTTAAAATAATAACATAAAAATAAACCTATTTACCACAATAAATTATAATAGTGAATTATGTCAACTAGTAGTGAAATACGGTGTTTACATAGTGATATTATAATGAAATAACTTTAACCAAGGTGAAATCATTAAAGCACACTAAACTTATTTCATTTTAAAAGTCCCATAGTAATTAAACTAGTGAACTACACCCCACTTTTGTATTAGTGAATTATGATAATGTATTTAGAGAAAACAATGAATTCAAAAAACAAAATATTTTGCTTAAGGTGAAACTCAAGGCATTATCAATGGAGGAAAAATATGCAAATTTGTGGTGAGATGTAGTTTAGGACATTGTTTAAAAAGGTATTGGGAAGTTTTATAAAAGGTATGAGAGAAATAAAAGGCTATACACACACATAATTTTTCAGATGGAAAAAGTCATGCCATCATTTGAGTATGAGCCTTTGGTTTTGTCCTTAAAACCAAAAACTTCAAATGAGGAAAAAGACAAAGGGAACATTAATGGGGTAGGACCATCAAGTACAAAAATAATAGAGGAAGAACTAGAAGACTTCAAAAGAGGGAAGGATAACCCTAAGAGGGAGGTTATTGGTAAGACAATCATATCAGAACAAAATTTAGAACAAGTATAATTTGTTTTGCAAAAAATCAATTATTAAGAGTACGCATCTACAACCACAAACATAAAAGAACATATACAACTTAAGGAACATAGAACTCATGAGATTTAGCAGGGTTAGATTGAGCTTATCTCATAACACAACAACAAGATCATACTCAGATTATATAAGATCTATAGTCAAATCAACATCAACAAGTTGTATCAAAGTTACAACAATAGGAGTAGACTTAGGTCACATTAGATTTGGAGTCATATCAACAACCAAAAGCGACACCAAAGTTGCAGCCACAAGAATAGAGGACAATAAATCATCAAACAACTACACAATTGTCGATAGAAACATCTAAAGAGCAACAACAAACTCAAACAACAATATGAAGTACAACAACTACAAATAGAGCAAAATGTAGTACAAACATAACAAATTGTAGTACAAATAGATTAGGTTTTTGAATCATAGGATCAAAAATTGCATTAGATTCACCTTTTTTAACACATTTTTAATCTAGAATTTTGGGACATAAAATTAGACTACGGGTGGAGTAATGTTAAGGGAATAGTCACTATAGTTACTTATGGTAATCATTAGTTAGTATATTTCTATTTACCTAAGTTATTGTTTTAAGAAATACTAGTTAGATCACATAGTTTTTATCATCGTTTGAATTTGAATAAAACATATAATTTTTTTGTTGATGAATATCTTTGGAAAAGAAAAGATGAGGACCCATTGTATTATTGTAGAACATGGAACTTTGATGGAGTATGAGAGAAAAACACTTTTGATTTTTGGAAATTTTTTGTTTCCATAGCCAAAATTTGTTGTTTTGATGTTTTTATCACACTTTCATTATTGGACTTTATTTCTGAAACTAGTTTTAAGTAGATTTGAATGAGCAAACTCTATTAGTATTAATTTTATTATATTTCAGTCCAAATTTTAGACCAAAATATAGGATTAGAAATTTTGTATTTACCAAATATCACAAACATTAGTTAAGGGGGCTAACCATTTGATATTAAAGAACACACACAAATTAGGTGATATGGAGATTCATAGGAAGATTTATACATATTTTGTCTAATTGTATGCTTTTGTGTAAATAAATTTGTAACCATTTGATTTTGGATTTGATGTTCATCATAATTTTGCCATATGTTTGAACCAATATCAAGATGTAGTATGTATTTTAATTTATGTGTACAATTATGAGTTTTCCAATCACACATTAAATATTTGTAATTTATCTTTCAAATGTTCAAGGCACATGAAAAATAATGATTTAAAAGTTATGTACAACTTTACAAATGATCACAACATTTGGCTATCCAAAATTGGGGAAACAATTTGTTTGCCCATTGTGTCATTAAATGTTCATCAATATTAAATGTACAAAATATCAGTTAATACCTTTGTTACACCCTATTGCCTCCTGACCCTAAATTTATAATCTTAACGATTATTGGATTTTATACTACTACCTTCCCAAAAATAATTTGGCAAATTAATTTCTATTATGGCTTTGATTAACCATGTAGCCCAATGGATGTCCCATGCAAAATTGCATTCAACCCAACAAGATTGTTTGTTTCATCAAACATTACGACCATGGGGTGAAACTTTAATTAAGAGTGCAATCCCAAACTTGTGACCAACTTGGTGTGTTATAATAATTATATTGTCAATGTTCAAGCATGCTACCTTGAAGGTTAATTTGTTCATATAGGCATTGATGGAATAAGGTCTACATTGTGAACATCTCTTCCTTTGCAACATCAATGTTACTAAACATTGCAAATTGTACACATGTTAACAAGTGCCTAATTACCACACTCCTTTTGGATTACAACAAATATGACATTAGTGATTGAATTTTTTGATTGTTTTGATATTATATCTCCATTTGCTTAACTTGAAATAAATCCAAAATACATGCAAGTTGTATGTTATTTGAGGCTAGTTGAATCATTTTAATGAACTCTTAAGCATCCCTTTAATAACTTTTTTTCATGTCAATCAAGGTTTGATTGTAACGTTTGACATCTTCCATGGAGTTTAAGTGTTCCTTCTTTTCGTTTCCTTTGCCCTTGTTTCTACTTCAAATAATGTTTATTGTTGAAAAAAAGTTTATTGTTTTAAAATTTCAACCTTTTTTTATGCCCTAGCCAATTATTCACACATCACATTGCATTCCATTATTTTAAGTTGGACATGCATTTAAACAATTTCCTTTGAAGCACTTTAAAAACATATTATGCAATTTTGACCTTTAGATTTGCTTCCCTAGAATATTGAATTGACTTCAATATGCTTGCTCCTTTTGCATGTCCCTTTTGTTGTGCTTTCATTTCAAATGGATTATATGAACCACATGTAAAACTATGAAATTCAGTAACGTAATTACCATCAAGGAAAGTGATGCCGAATAAAAGGAAAAAAAAAAAAGAAAAATGGAAAGATATGAAGGTAGTAGGGATTGCTTTCTATCTACCTACCATCATGTTGTAGCTATTGTTTTGGAGCAACTATCATCCTTGGACAATAACTACCATCCTACAACAACTACTATCCTCTGTAGATTTGAAAAAAACCAACATTCATTTGCAAACCTCTTGCAATTGCTACCCACCATTTGTAGCACATATAGGCCTTTTGTGGTTGTTGCCTATTTCTGTAGCACTTATAGATCCTATATTGTTGTTGCTTACCATTTAGAACAGCTTTCTAGTCCCTTTAAACTTCAATATCAAATCTACCTCTTTGTTGTTGCCCTCCAATGGCAACTATCGTCCAATATTGGCAAAAGGTATTTTTTATTCCAAAAAGTGAATGGCATATAAATCTTATTTAAAAAATGAAAAACTAAAAGAAATAACAAACTCTATGTAATCTTGATACGAATTATCTTTTTGTCTCTTTTCATACTTTAAGTAAAACCAAACACCAACTAAATCTATTAAAATCCATCAACTATTTTCCATTGCAATGATAGGAATACATTTTACTTCCAAACTCTTCTCCTCTATCCACAATGTCACAAACACATTCCTTCCCCAAAAGAATTATCCTAGCCACATCCAATTTAGAATAATCATAATATCTCAAATATAGGGGCCTTTTATCCTCTTCCTAATCCCCCTTCTCTCATAGCATACAAGGTTCACATGCCTTCCATGAAAATAGGCTTTCTTTATCCTTGTCCCAATCCTTCCACACATCCCATTAATTGGTTGGATAATAAACACCAATCTTTATCCTTCCTAAGAATCCCCACATGATTGGTGGATTACTACCAACCATTCATCTAATTAATCCTATTAGCTTCATCCTTTAGTAAAAGATAGTAAATTACTAACATTAATAACCCTTTAATTACTAAAGTGCCCATGGCACTAATTAGCCTAAAAGTTTTTACCCTTAACACCACAACATTCAAATTTGCTTCCATTTGCTTTTGGGATGCCATAGTCAATGGAACGTGGTTTTTTTAAAACATTGGGCTCCTTGTTATTGTAGTCAAGGTTATCAAAATCGACCTAACACAACCATTTTACATTGAGGGTCAAGTTGGCATCTATCTTAATGCATCCTTTGCATCCATCAAAACTAATGTAAGAACATTTTTCATTACATTCAGGCTATCCCCATTATGATTGAAAATGGATTTAGTTGCCAATCTTGTGGCAAATGAATTGTTTTAATCACCATTCATGTTGTGATTGAAAATTTTAGTTGTTAATTTTATGATGACCAAATTTTTTTTGTTGTCAATCTTGTGACAATGATTTTTTTCAATTGCCAAACTTATTGTGACAAAAAGATTTTTGTCGTTAATCATGTGGTGATTGAATTTTTTTTGGTCGTGATATGTAAGGTAATCAGATGTTTTCACTTTGGATTTTGGTTGTCTGATCAAAGGTGGATTTATCTCCACCATTGATTTGGCAATGAAATTTGTTGTTGCTTAATAATAAAAAAATAGACCTTGTAATTTCAACTCATTTTCTCCTTTGAAATGTGTGGGCTTTGTGTTGTTTAACAAGCAACCGTTGCCATATACCTTAAGAGGGAGGGGTGAAATTTCTATGGGTGTTTGAAGTTTTAGATCATCGTATTGCATTTGTAATTAATGTTGAATTTCAATTGTGCCCCTAAAGGTGGAATTCAATCCTATTATTAAACACCTTAATTTTATTAATCAATTATATTATTTTTGTGTGTTTTCGATGGAAGGAAGGTGAAACATGTGGAGTCCATGGTATTTGATGCCATAGGATTAATTAAGTAAGGTGGAATGCAAGTTTTGCAATAATGTCATTTCATATTACAAGGATAAACGGTGAATGCAAGATCAAGTGGCTCAATATTGACAAATTTACACTCCCTATAAGTCCATACAAGATTTTTTTAAATGATTCAAATAGACATGGTTGTTACTTTTAAAATATTATTATTTTAATATTTGAATAATACATGTTAAATGATTGACAAACCTTCCCAAATCTATGTGAAATCTTGTATTTAATGTAGTTGATGTCATTTTTTAAATTTCGAAGTCCTAAAAAGAAAACCCACAAAGTCCATATGAATAATAACCCATGTAAAGCATTTAAAAAATATGTTTTTGGGACAATTTTTTTGAAAGACAAACAATAATTGAAACTCATATGGACTTATGAAAATATAGTCAAATTTTAACCATTCAAAAGTTTTTAATTATTGAATGCTTAAGGTTTTCAAAGAAAATATTTCTCATATAAGTTTATCATCTTGTATTATCATCATATATTCATTAAGGCACTTAATTTCGAGTAAGTGATGTTGTTGTAGTAGGGACATATTATCAAAAATGGGGAACTAAGGAAAAAAATTATGTCCTACGACTTTTTGTCCCTCTATTCCCGCTTCTATGAGGTGACTATACTTGAAAGTACATATGCTACCAGTGAAGGAAAAAATGCAAGTGTATTTCTAGATGTTAAGTTGCGTTTATAGTTCAAACCAAATAACTTGCCTCCTATGCATCATTTACGATTTAGAATTGATAGATATATTTTTCAAGCTTAAACATTCCAAATCCCATAATTTTATGTTAAATTATCATTCATTCAAACCAACTTTTAAGGATTCAACACCATGTTCGACTTGGCAACAAACCACTAGTCACTTAAAATATGTGACAATGGTTGAAAACAATGGAACTTAATCCAGCTCTAGTTCTTCTAGTGTAGCATCCTTGTGAGAGATTTGACTTTGTGAAGTCCAACCCTATGGAAGTCTCCCTTTGCTTTTAGGAAAGTCTACATGTGTTCTATTTATTGCCCATCCAAGACCTTTAGATGCTTAGGGCAAGGATGTTTTTGTGTTATTTGGCATAGATTTGCCAACCTCTAGACTCTAATCCCAAAATTCTTATCGTAGATTTTGGAAAAACAACATCTTTTGTGATGCCCATGCTAACCTACATCTTGAAACTATCTCCCATGACAGAGGATGTTGAGGCAAAAGGTACCCTATCCTTTATATTATAGTGGCAGATGTTAAAGAAAGCAGTTACCATATATATGTAGGGGTGTGAAATTGTGACAACAACACCACGACTATTTAGAGTGTTGGTCTTTTTTTGAAATAAGCATCAAAATAGTCCCATATTTTTATATTACTTTGCACACTAAATATGACATCTAGTCAAATACTTATAAAAACATGAGCTAAGTGGTCAAAATTTACATTTTGGTCAAAGTTGGTCCACCTTAGTGCTAAGACACTTTAGGCACATAGAAAAAATGGCCAGGTGCAAAATAATCCATATAGATTTTAAGCACATAGAAAAAATAGCCTTGCAAAATGGTGTAATTGTTCGAGCTTGACTTGAAATCAAATTAAGATTTTTCATTGGTATATGTAGATACACATTATACAAGTAGATCTTGTGTATATCACAAAATCAATAGACCACATATTCAAATTAATTTCTCTAGATAATCAAATAACCCAACATAATAGACCAAGGCTACATGTATTAATTTCACATGCACCCATTTCACATATGTTTACAAACTGATGAATGATAACATTCAATGCAAATATCAAAATTATAGCATGCCGAAGTTACAGGTAATGATAATGGTGAAGTCATGTCCAAGGCCAACAAAAGATGTTACCATCCTTTAATAAAAAAGTTACAATGTCAAAATTGTAAACTATAAAGGTCAACAAAGTTAAAAACAACCATTTGGATATGGCCCAAATGAGTTTCTAATTACTAGCTCGAAAACAACTCATAAAGTCTTTAGGTTGAAGATGTTTTAATTGTATTATGACTAAACACATCAACAAAAGCATCATGCTTTGAACATCTTCATGGACTCTTTAAAATTATGCCCACAATCCTTTGAAACAATCATGTCATACATGTGGTAGACTATTATTACAACATCCGATAGCATAACCATGGGATGATTACCTACATCCAAAGTCAAGAACACAAATGTTGGTCAATGTTCACACAACATTCAATTTGAGCACATAAAAATGCATGCATTTCATGTAGCACCAATTGCTCTAGACATTTTTTAACCAAAATTTTTCTTCCAAAACCAAACATCAACCTACAAATGATTTGCAAACATAACAAAATGTAGGACCACTCTAATCAAGACACTCTATTTTCCATTCACATGTGGCTTGCAATTGTACATCATTATTTAACAAAACTCAAATGAAAACATGAAATTAAGGAATGTGAATATGCAATTATTGGAGTTTGGATCGAGTTTTCTTTGAACCAACAACCCTTGTATTCTTTGTTGTTGAAGCCCTCATTGTAATTGGAATTTTTTTCTTTTAATTTTTTTGGTAGGAGGATCAACAACTTGTTCATCATTATTTGTCAATCTAGCCCTTTTGCCTTTGCTAAGGCTACTTGTGGTAGCACCACAATCCTCATTGGGTAGATCAACCAAAGTATGTAAATCTATGTCCACATTTTGTTTCATTGCTATTGAACTTGGTAGATCATTTAGAAAGTTTGAGTCTTTCTTGATCTCACATTTTCAAGGTTTCAATGGTGAGACCTATTCCTGGTATGCTTGTAATGCATCCTTGATCTTTGAAGTTGGAGCTTGGCCCTTTTGGAGTGGTGATGTGATTTCGCCAAATGGATATGTCTTTAGTAGGCTTTTGTCAAGGCATTTGATGTTGCTAGAAATAGACTCACTATGTAAAATTTCATGGACTTTGCCAATGGAAGTCTCTCTTAATGAGTTGGGAAAAGAAACATAGAAGCCATATGTCTAGGATTTGCATGACAACAACCAAGCCATATTATATAACTTTATTTGAGCAAAATCACATTACAAGAACTATAAGGTGATAATTACAAGTCCACTACCTAGGGACTTAATGAACATCTATGGGATTGCAAATCTACATATGTAAATATAAAAATTCATGGAATCCATGGATAGAAACATTATTAAATGGAATTTGAGAACTTTGGGATTGCTATTTATGGACTTTGCTTGTACTTTTAGTAGTAGGTCCAAAGACTAACCATAAATTTGGGAAGTAAGAATGGACCCCACGGAATTGATCAAGAACTTCAAACACCTTCAATGGACTTCATAGAATGTAGGATGGACTTTATGAAGTAAGAATGGACTCCAAGGAATGTTGAAGGACTTCAAACACCTTGAATGAACTTCATATAATATAAAATGGACTCCAAAGAGTATGTCAAGGACTTTAAGGGACTTCAAAAAACTTCAATGGACCTCACAAAAGATAGATGGACTTTGGGAACTCTAGCAATGTCACTAAAGGACTATGAGGTCATTTCCAATACTAGGGATGGATTGACTAGGACTTTGTGAAATAAGATGGAGTCCACAAAGTTACACAAGGACTTCATAGAATGTACATGGATTTTGGGAAATTTGGCAATGACATCCAAGGACTCTATAAATGCATTTTATAATAAGGAGGGATTGCCCATGGACTGTATGAAGTAGGAATGACACTTGAAGAGTTCAAATGAATTTCACAAAGTCTAGACTTGTGTCAAGGCACTTCAAGTAGGCTACCAAGGATTTTATGGACTTTGAATACTATTGATAAATTAATTAGGGAATTGAACTACCATGTAATGGAATTAAAGGAACACAAGTTGACACTTGGGAAATTGATACATCTAATTGCAAACTTGAAAGACAATTGAGGACACATTAATGGACTCAACCATAAAATATGGAACTTTGAAGATCTAGAATTCTTGAATGTGTTTTTCTTAATTGTCACATTGCGTTAAGGATTGCATGTCACTCATATGAGATTGTATGCATGGCAATATGTCCATTCTTTATAGATGAAAATGTCATTATGGATATTTGACAAGATCAATTGCGTGTAGTACACATGAACACTATCAATACTCTCTTGTTTCCAAGTGTCCAAATGTTGGAGGAGCTAAGCCTAGAATACGAGCACATGAAGAACCATAACATCTGAGGTCTATACTGGAGGTTGCACACATTAGGATGCTTGAGTGGCCATCCCCTCCAAAGATTGACCGGAAGCAAAGGCTAATGACAGGTGTTCAGGTGCACCATTGAAAGAAACAATGCATGCCACAAAGTTGACAAAAATGTGGATTTCAAGGTTTAAAGGATTAATCCCAAGGTTTATTGTAGCACATAGGGGAACAATGGTGCACAACACCCCATGCAATTAGGCATTGGTTTGCATTGTGCTAATAACACATTAAAGTTAGTGTGTACCCATTAAAAAGTTACGAATCCCCTTGGAAGAAGAGAGCCTTGGTAGTGAAGAGTTGAATCAAATTGGAAAGAAATGTATGATAGTTTCACTCAGGAAGGGCTAAATGAAACCACAAGAAGGGGTATCATGATAGTATATGGTATATTAGAATATAGTGCCATATTCCTACAATCTACTCATGGAATGATGAGCTTGTTAATAAATTAAAGTATGCCAAAAATATGCAATGGTAATTGAAGGTTTTGAACTTTACACATGTTGCAAATAAGTGTCACATTCTTGTGATCATCAAATGAAAATGATTTGATATTGTAATCACAATTGATTGTTAAACCTAGAACCGTGACAAATTTTTATTTATTTATAAACATAATTGACACTGAAAGAAAATAAATCTTAAACTAATAAAATCTCAATTATATGTAAAGCTGGTTTGTCAATATTTTTGCAAATATTAGATACTTAAGTATCCAATAATCTAAGGATAAATAAAATGATGCAATTTGAATTATTAAAACAATATTGCCATGGAAACATTAAACTTGACTAAAGTATGTTTTTAGTTTAAATGAAAATTAGATATGTAAAACAACATTAGTTGCATCTAATTGGGAACCCTTTGGGACCACACGCCTTTTGAGTATTAAAATCAAATTATATTCCCCAACAATACATTTCTTGAAATTAGTTTTGGCTTATTAGGTATTTAAAGGTTCAACATCTATAAGCCCAACATAGGCCAAACATCTAGTTAGAATGTTCAAGTTTTATGGAACCATATTAATTTATATTATCCTAGTGGAGGTCATAATTTGAAGTCCACAGTCAAGTTATAATGAGCCATTACAATTTTGCTAATAGGAAAGAAAAGGGGCAATAACCCATCATATACTATTATAATTAGAAGGTTTATAATTTACATGCAACTATATGCAAAAATGTATTCTTTTGTTTTCAAGTATATCATCATTTTATAAACCCATATATAAGGTATATCCAAATCTATGAACACAAAATTTTCCATTGGTATTGTAATGGGTGTT
>Ga0209611_10013565_pt1 | contig 11154 bp, 10 predicted proteins | sample S1TSphgellanicum_3_FD_187693 | JGI IMG/M metagenome (GOLD analysis project Ga0209611, IMG submission 187693) | Host-associated microbial communities from peat moss isolated from Minnesota, USA - S1T2_Fc - Sphagnum magellanicum MG (SPAdes) (version 2) | ecosystem: Host-associated > Plants > Peat...
ATCTAAAGTTGGCAAAAATAATGTGAGTGCAAAGGAACATGAAATGAAATTACGGAAACACAATATTCATCAAAAATTGTGTATCACATTTGGAAAATTTAATTAATCCACTCAAAAGAAAAATATCTTTGTATCATCCATGACAAGATGAACCATTCCAAAACTACTTTTCCAAAACTTGTTGTGAAAAACAAAATGGTTTCAAGTTTGGGTCAACTCCCAATCACTTTGACTAGTATGATTATTCATGTCATGGAAATGAGGACACTTGCTTAGTACTCCAATGCATTTTGGCCAAACTTATGATTTGAATTTTACAATTGGATCATTATTGCAATTATTTCAAGCCTTGGAAAAGGAACTTGTTAATGAATCTAGGATTCTATTTGAGCATGAACCACATTGAAATGCATTTTTTCAAAGATTGATGCATGGAGGTTCAAGTTGTCTGGTTGCATTAAAGGTGCTAGAAAAAATATTGCATTAATGTTAAGCCATAATCTAGAAAGTTACTTCTTCAAATGTATAATTGTGTGAAAGATAGGAAGAATTATCACTTGAACACTTGCATTCTCATCTTTCCTAATTGTAGGATAAGTGTTTGAAGAAGTGCAATTAGGGTTTTTAGTTATTGGCCACACCCATAAGGACATAGATGGAAATTTTGGATATTGTTCCAAAAATTGAGGGAACCAATAATTATGTTTTAGCTGATTTAATGAAAGCAATCCTCATTTTTCATTTGTTCAATGAATGCATAATAATATCTTATTTTTAGGAAAAAACCACTACCATATCAAAGAAGAAGAGATTTTATAAGTGGGCAATGCATTTTTTTTCAATTTTTTTTTTGTTTGGTAATGTTTAATGAATGATAAACATGGGGCCCTAAGGTCTTTGAAAAACTATGAGTTATATACTCTATGTACATTGATTTTATGCAATTATCTTCATCTAACCATTGGATCAAAATTAATTTTGACTCAAAATGAACTTTGAATTCAAAAACGTTGTTGTGCAAATTTTTTATTTTTTTACTTGTGTTTAAGATAACCAAAAGATGCCATCAAAATTTTAGTTTATTGCATACTATAATACTTGTTATATGTAACCAAAAGAAGAGGGTCCTATGAAAACAGATAGCGCATACACTATCTGATGTGAACCCTGGTGTCCATGTTTCACAGATCGATCTCACACCTACTGACAGTTCAACATCTCCAAGACTCAAACTGGCTTCCTGCTCTCCCTGATTCCTTAACGATTCAAAGATTGACAGACACAATGACGCAACAATTCAACAACACACACTTCCAGTCATGCATCTCTACACTAATGCAATTCCAAAGAAATTCTTCATTCTTATTCACAGAATATGTACATCCTCGAAAGCTCAAGCAATTCTTGCCATTAGAAGTTCATACACAGAAAGAAGAGGGTCCGATGGTGCCTCAATATGTTGTCTTTATTCTCTTTAATTCCTCTCGTCTACTTCTGCAACAGGAGCTCAACTATACATCAGACATAGCGAAAAATCTCAAGCATAGTTAAGCTCTTCTCTACAGAACTCCTAGTTCCTCTGTCCTGCCTCCCAACTATCTGCTATGCATCTCCCCAAAAATTGTCCTCGCAAAAACAGCCTTTCGTTGGCTTCTTCCAGAAGCTTTTCAAATTCTCCAGTGCCGCCTCCCTCACGCTCCAAACCGCCATTCTCCATAATTGCATTGTCGACCTCAGTCATAATTTGGAGTCGCCATTCAAGCTCCATACCCATTTAGTGCAGTCGTCATGCAAATTCCTCAGTACAACTCCTCTCCCTAGTCCAGCAAAGCTCCCCATGCAAAAGCAGTCGTCATAGAAACCAACGGCTTAATTAACAAACGACCTAACTTCCCTGATTAATGACGTCCAGGAGTCTGACGTAACTTAATTTCGGGTTACATATGTAGCCCCTCCCTTCTTAAAAAGCTGAATCCCTCAGCTCTGCTTAATTAGGTTGCATGTGGAAGATTTGTAAGTCCCTCCTTGATCTCTCCCATTGCATTCCGTCAACATCTTGAACGATACACAATCGACATCCTTCTTCAAAGTCATAGTTGCCTTTCCCATCCACATGCCCAACAAACCGGTAGGGGCCTTCCTAGCTTGTAGCCAACACGCACTTCTTGCCTGGCTTCTTCATTTTGACCATGGTTTCTCCAGCAATGAGACCTTCAAACAGGTGTTTGCCTTTCCTGTTTGCATACGTACTTCGTTGCCTCTTATGTGCCTGCTCTACGTTGAGTAAGACGTTCTCGTGTATGCTGGCTATGAGCTTCACCTTCTCCAGAAATTGTGCTACAATCTGTCCCACATCTACTCCATCATCCACAACACCAGTTAGTGCATTTAGGTAGTTATCAGTCCTGAGTCTTGGTGATCGACTGGTCAGAACCATGAACGGTGAGAACTTGGTGCTTGCTTGGACTCCACACCTGTATCCAAACAAAACCTTAGCCAGGTGCTCATCCCAGCAATCCACATTCGTTGGATTCGTGGCCAGAACCGTGATACCATGCTTGATGGTCTTGATCATGCGTTCCGCCATGCCGTTGCACTCGGGCCATTGAGGTGCAGTGCGCTGATGCTATATAGCATATTCCTTACACATAATCTCAAATTTTGCACCCCACTCCCCTCCATTGTCAGTCAATATAAACCCAGGCACTCAGTACCTGCAAATTAAATCGTCTTCTAGGAACCTGGCTATCGTCCTTGCACCATGATCAGCCACAGCCTTGGCTTCACACCACTTAGAGTAATGGTCGATGGCCACAAGAATGTACTTGTTCCCTGCCTTGGTTTCAGGCATAGGCCCCGTAGTGTCCATCGCCACTCTGTAAAACAAATCACAGACAGGGATGCTTTTGAGCCTTTCATCCCCAGATCGGATGCTTCCTTCACTTTTAACCAGCTGACATTGCTGGCAACTCCTGACCACTGATTTGATGTCCTTAGTGCGATAGTGCCAGAAATACCTTTGACAGATCTTAGCTAAGAACTTATGTTCGCCAGTGTGCCCCAAGTCCTCATGCATCTGCACCACTAGTGTCCTTCTCTCCTCAGGTCTGGGCACATACAGGTCTTTGAAGAAGAGCCTCTGCTTTTTCCAACAGTAGTGCTCTGCTCGCTTCCTAGCTCTCTTGCCCTCCCCCGGCTCAACCACATCAGGCAGCACTCCTTCCTTCAGGAGCACCAGACAGGTCGAATCCTGCCATATGTCAGGTTCCTTCACCTCAATTCCATACTCAACTTCTTCATCCACAATGGTTAGGTTGACCTTATGTCCTCCGCCCTCAGATAATCTTTGAGCAGCTAGAACCAGCTCCAACTGCTGCCTTTTGTCATAATACCTGATTCGGCCCTTCCGATGCCCATGATCAACCTCCAAGTCTTCATGTTCGGCTACCCCCAACCGTTCTGCGCTTGGGGTCACCTCCACCTTTGAATGAGTTGCAGTCACCAAGTCAATCATGAACAGGTGGTGAGGTTCTGAATCGTGCCAATGTTTGATCTCGGGACGACACCCGTGATGCTCAGTAATTTCCCTCAACTGCCTCTTGTTCCCATGCCACTCCATACACTGGCCATGTCGAACAAACAGTACCTTCTCAGCTTCCGCGGGCAGTCCATGTTGTGTGTGGGGATCGTCCTGGATCTCCTGTTGGAAGTCCTCATCATCCATAGCTTGCCCCACCGGATTCTAACTCAGGGCGTTAGCATTCGCATGCCTCATTCCCGGTCGGTGGACTATCTTGAAGCTGTAGTCTTGGAGCAGGTCAATCCACCTACCTCTTCTTCCATGCGCATCGGACACAGTCGCCAGCCATTCGAGCGGCTTATGGTCCGTCCTCAACGTGAAGTGGGTTCTATGCAAGTATTGTCTGAAGTGCAGGATTTCCCAGACCAAAGCATAGCATTCCCCTTCCATGGGGTGAAACTTCTTTTGTGCCACCGTTAATGCCTTGCTGGCATAGGCTATGACCCTCTCAAACTTCCCCTCTTTCTATGACAGGATCGTGCCAACACCCTTGGTCGACCAATCCACATCAAGGCAAAATGGCTCCTTGAAATTCGGTCTCACCAGAATTGGAGCTCCCATCAGTGCCTTCTTCAAAGCGTCAAACGCCCTCTGGCAGTCCTGAGTCCAGACAAAAGCCACATCCTTCTTAGTAAGCTTAAACAAAGGACCTGCCAGTTTCGAATATCCCTTAATATAATTGCGGTAGTACCCTGTCAGTCCTAGGAAGGATCTGACAGTGGTGACTATCGTAGGTGTCGGAAATCCCCGCATTGCATCGATCTTACTAGGGTCAAGCCTAGTTCCTTCCTTATTGACTACATGTCCTAGGAAAACAACACTTGCTGCAACAAAACAGCACTTGCTCGGATTCAACTTCAGGTTCACTTCCCTTAGTCTGGAGAGTACAGCTCCCAGATGCTGAAGATGAACCTGCCACTCTTCACTGTGGACATTGAGGTCGTCAACGAAGACCTTTAGGAACGAGTCCCCCACATCCTTGAAGACTTCGGTCATGGTTCGCGTAAAAGTACTCGTGGCATTTTTGAGTCCGAATGGCATGATAGTCCATTCAAACAATCCGCTTTTGGTAACCAGTGCTGTCGTTCCCATGTCCTTAGGAGCCATCCTGATCTGCCAAAATCCCGATTGCAAATCCAACGTAGTGAACCATGCTGACTTTCCGATTTGAGAAATTACATATTCTACTAAGGGCATAGGGAATGAATCCCTCCGAGTTTGTAAGTTGAGGGGTTTGTAGTCCCCACATAATCGCCTGCTCAGAATGTCCTTCTTGACTGGCAGAGTTACATGACATGCATATGCTGAGTTGCTTGGCCTCATTTTTCCCAACTCGACCAACACATTAATTTGCCAGTTTACCTCTGCCTCTTCCCAATACGACAATCGATTAGGAGCTACCTTACAAGGTGGGAATCCTTGTGTGTCGATGATATGCTTTCCAATGTTGCAACACCCGAGTTCCCCTTTGTTCCATGCGAACACATCTTGATATTGCTCCAGAATGTTCCACAATTGTCGTTCCATCCCTTTATCTAGGTGCTGATCGATCCTGATCTTCTGACAAATCTCACCCCACCGTGTTTCCTCCTTGGGGTTCTTCATGATTCGCTTTTCAACTCCACCGTCGGAGTCATCGATCTCCATCTGCTGAACCTGCAGCAGCACAGATTCCTTGGCTGCAATTGCTGCTTTTGATAGACTCTGCATACATCGCTCTTCATCATCAGCCCATTGGATCCAATCGGCGTAGTCATCAACATCAGTAAGCTCTTCCCTCATAAAATCGTCCGCATTGGTCTACATTGTCAGTTGCAGAATCTGCTGGGGTCCCTCCTTCTTGACCAATTCCTCAAATTCGGTATCCCCAAACACAGATGCATCCTCATCATGATCCACCAATTGAGTCGCTTCTTCTGAGCTTTCGCTTGAGTCACAGTCAGACTCAGATTCCAGCTTAGCTAATAGCTCACAAGTGTCCTGTCGAGATGAGTAGGACGCTCCGCCCATTACCTCCGAATTCCCAGATGCATGTCTCCAATCGTCTTTGTGGTCACTAGTGGCTGAGTCCGATCTCTGCATTAAATTCACCATGGTGAGTGGCAGCACTTCCACATCAGCCCCAGGACCTTTCCTGACTTGGATCAGTCCCTGTTCAACGTCTACAATCGCGCCAATTTTGATTAGCAGATCAAGCCCAAGTAAAACATCATAGCTATTGGTATCTACAACCATGAAAGTCATCCTGCATTGCACTCCTCCAACTTTTATTGGCACCTCCTCAATTCGGCCGAGTGCCTTGGTAATGGCACTTGAGGCCGTCTTGTATGCTTTCAATCCAGACACTAAATGCATTAGACCCAGTTCTCGAACTACTGCAGCTGCCATGACTGACATGGATGCTCCAGTATCCACCAGTCCTTCAATTAAACATTGGTTCACTTCCACCAAAAGGTGGAGTGTTTTGCTCCTGTGCGTCTTGTTGATGCACAAACTTCTAAGTGCTGGGACAGCAGAAACCATCGACACTTGAGTGTTTGCAACCTCCGCATCTTTCTTCCTCCGAGCTACCTTTACAAGATTCTCCAGGTGCTCCAAATCCCCTGGTATCATCATCACTGTCTCCATCGGCATCAGTGATACCTTTCCTTTGACAAAATGGGAAAGAATCTTTGATTTGACAGACTCTTCCCGATTCGCTCCTACTCTCTCGATTGTGGCATCAGCTGTTAGTCCAGACGCTGCTGGCATCACTTCCACAGGCATTCTTCTTCTTGGTACCCGAGTGTAGGAGAACAAATTCTCACTCCCACACAGCTTGTTAAGCTGGTGCAGGGTCGCTTCCTCATCATCCAGCATTACCTCCAGGAAGTTAGCTGATCCGGGGTGCGTCTTCCCATCCCTTGGTTTCTTCCAGCATCTGTCTTCCGAATGCCCTAATTCTGCACAGAAAAAACACTTCACACCACAATTCTCTGTCCTATACGGCATCCCACATTTGGCACATTTGGGCCGGGGTTCATTAAGCCTCGGACATGCTATGGCAGTGTGGTCTCCTCCTCTACAAATTTGGCATACTACAGACATGCTGGAAGAAGATGATGTGACAGGTTTTGACACATTCCCCTTCATGAAATTGATCAGCGTATCATTGAAAGCATTAACTTGCTTCTCCATCATTGTCTCAGCAACTCCCTCCTATTGTTTTTTTTTCAGAGGTTTGAATGGAGTTTCGCCGAGCTCACCCAGCACCCTCTCAAGTTCTGTGGCAGCACCCACCATCTCTTCTATGTCAGTGTATGTCCTAACAACACATATCTTCTTAATTTCTGGTCTCAGCTTACCCAGAAATCGCCTCCTTTGTTCTGCATCGAGAATTTTCCCCCGTTGAAATAGCTTATCCAATCGCTCAAAATATCTTTGCACCCGCTCCTTGGGTTCCTGTTTGATGACATCGAGCTTCATTCGAATGTCATCAATGTCCACATGGCCATACTTCTGCAAAATCAGTGTTCTCATCTCAAGCCAGTCGGCCGACGCCGGCTGCAGCCTTCGGAACCACTCCCGGGCTCTGCCTTTCAAATTGAGCTTGGCAATCTTGAAAAGTTTGTCCGCGTTGAGGTCGCGCACCTCTGCTGCCATATTGAGCCGTTCAGCCCAATCGTTAACATCTTCATGATCGCGCCCCCAGAACAATTCGTCCATGCCCTGTGGACTAGTCATCCTAAAGATGCGTAATTAGGACAGAGAAAATAACAAAACTGCTTACAGACACAAAGCCCTTTAGACAAAATGTATGAACTCAACAACTGCTCATTGTTGCAGTTCAATTTATATTACAAAAACATAGACGTTGGACTACACACTGAACTCTAACTGAGCTCCTTCATGCACAGGTCTCAGAGGTTCAAAGTTTGATGGGAGGGTAGAGAAACGTTGCTCATCCGTCGACTGTTGTTGAAATCGCCATTGTCCTTCTTGTCCTAACCACACCCTCCAACTAATCAGGCGGGATCTGGATCCACTATGCTCCACCCGAAGCAGGCGATCTCCCTCCTAAAACAAGTCTTTTACTCCATGTATGTACAACCTCACAAAATGGTTCGGCGACACTTCCGATCTAGGAATCCATATGTCCCCCAGCCTTGGGACACTGCATTGCTTTTCTGCAAGGTCAGGAGCGACCCTACGCAAGGTAGGAGGTGAAGTAGAAGCTGTCTTGAAGTTCCGAAGTACATGCCCACCCCCTTGCTCCATCTGTCACTCTCACCCAGACCTGTGCACTGGTGTAGAATCCACTGTGGGATACTTCCACAGCGATGTCCCCTACTCGAGCTTGGTCAGGATTTATACCTACAACTCTAATTATACCAAAACCCAGAGATCGTAAGATCACTGCTCCCCTTTGTGGCCCGTTCTGAATGGTCCCGAAATCAAACCTACGAACCAAGTTCAGTTCATGATTTTCCTGTGTTATGAGCTCTACAGGAATCTCTTTTCCACTAGACGAAGACATTATTCTCACGTCTCATATTACCTCGATCGTTATCAGCTCTATACTGGTCACAACTATGTAACCGGCTCTGATACCAAAAGAAGAGGGTCCTACGAAAACAGACAGCGCATACACTATCTGATGTGAACCCTGGCGTCCATGTTTCACAGATCGATCTCACACCTACTGACAGTTCAACATCTCCAAGACTCAAACTGGCTTCTTGCTTTCCCTGATTCCTTAACGATTCAAAGATTGACAAACACAATGACGCAGCAATTCAACAACACACACTTCCGATCATGCATCTCTACACTAATGCAATTCCAAAGAAATTCTTCATTCTTATTCACAGAATATGTACATCCTCGAAAGCTCAAGCAATTCTTGCCATTAGAAGTTCACACACAGAAAGAAGAGGGTCCGATGGTGCCTCAATATGTTGTCTTTATTCTCTTTAATTCCTCTTGTCTACTTCTGCAACAGGAGCTTAACTATACATCAGACGCAGCGGAAAATCTCAAGCATAGCTAAGCTCTTCTCTACAGAACTCCTAGTTCCTCTGTCTTGCCTCCCAACTATCTGTTACGCATCTCCCCAAAAATTGTCCTCGCAAAAACAGCCTTTCGTTGGCTTCTTCCAGAAGCTTTTCAAATTCTCCAGTGTCGCCTCCCTCACACTCCAAACCGCCATTCAAGCTCCATACCCATTCAGTGCAGCCGTCATGCAAATTCCTCAATACAACTCCTTTCCCCAGTCCAGCAAAGCTCCCCATGCAAAAGCAGCCGTCATAGAAACCAACGGCTTAATTAACAAACGACCTAACTTCCCTCATCAGTGACGTCCAGGAGTCTGACATAACCTAATTTCGGGTTACAATACATCACCTTTTTGAAAAAAAATGGTTCACCTTTAGTGTGTTTTCACCTGTTTGGTCCATAGTTGGATTATTGGGAAAACATGTTTGAGTTATCAAAACCTTTGCAAAATCAAAGTTCAACCCTCTTGGAAATTTTTTGGCCTACAAACAATTAGAGATCTAATCACGTGCAAGGTGCCATTCCCACCATTATTGATGTTGATCATGAAGACCTAGTTACATCGCTCCATATTGTGGCCTAAAAACATGTAACCATCATTGAAAATAACTATTTACATTCTGTTTTGAGACTTGGGCATTGGATATTTTGTTTTGGTGAGGCTTGCAAATCTGAAATTATATCCTATGTGGATGGAAAGGGTGGAAAGTGATGTTGTGAAGGATGAATAGTTTGATAATTTTAGACATGTTCATATTCAATCATGGATGCCAACGAAAAAAAGGGCAAGAAATGATGTAGCATTGTATCAAGATTGTTGGATGAACAAATGGAAGTGCAATTTGGTAGATCCAAAATAATGGGTTAACATCTATTCTATTTTCATTTCCTATTAGAAGCAATGTCATAATCAATTTAACATTATAATGATTAGTGCTAATCATGTAACCAAGGCCAAACAAAACCTTGATGTAGTTAATGAGATTATTGGTGTGTAATTATTATTTTGAGTACTACTCATTCATTCTTTAAATGCAATTTGGTTGTTGTTCAACGAATGAATTTTTTTTTTGTTGTTATTAAAAAAAATTATGTTTATTTTTAATATGTTTATGTTTATTTTGTCATATTAATATGGGCCTATGCCATGTGATAGTAATCCAACTTTTAGGCTTTCATAATTTTATTTTATTTCGTATATAATGATGACTTGGTGCCCACTAGCTTTTTAGTCCTCTTATTTTACTAAGTTCAAATTGTGTCATGTGTTTATATTTTGATAAATTGAAGCTTTTACAAGTTGTACCAATTGCTCACTTGATACTCGCATGAGATGTATAAAAATTATTTTGAAATGTCAAGATTTAAAAGTAACAAGCTTTAAGTTTTAGTCCTCCTTTTTTACTAAATTCAAATTGTGTTATCTATTAATGTTTTGATAGATTGAAGCTTTTACAAGTTGTACTAAGTGGTAACCAAGTACCCACATGGAATGTATAAAAATTGTTTTGAAATGTCAAGATTAAAAGATAGCAAGTTTTTGGTCATTAATTGTGTATTTGATTTCTTATTGCACATGAATATTTATTTTAAACCAAGATTGTATACTATTAATATTTTTCATTATATATATGATTATATTCTGATTGGCATAAACATATACACTTCAAGTCCTCAAACTTACCCAAATATAACACTCAATATTATGAACAAATATAAAAAAGACAATAAGTTTACGAGTTTTCTTCAAAATTGTTTGAATTTGATGACCACCACAAGGTGGACCTCCTTGCATTCACCATGTTAAGTCCAAAATTAATATTTTAGTTCAAAAATAATTAATTACACATTCGTAGCCATAGATGGTGTTGGTACATCTATGTTGGTATTTGTGTTAAACCCCCAATGCAAATATAGCAAGAGAAAGATAGAGATATAAATGAAGTAACTTTGTATGGTCTATGAAGTTTTTCTCTTCATATAAGAGATCTAGCAAATGTCAAAAAAAAACAATTAACCATGCATAGAAATATGGAAGGTGTTTTTGCTGACCTTGTAGTTTCTCTTTGTGCAAAAGAAATTCCATGCACATTTGGTGGAATGCTTATGGATTAGAAGACTTTATAACCTGTGATTTAGCAAAGAATTGCATTTAAAATGTTAAGTCAAGTGATTATGGCTGCTTTAATGATGAAATGAATTAGAGTCCATTTGACTTCATCCACAACTAGCCGTGAATAGAAAAAGGCCAAGATTTACTATGAAATATAAAGCAAGTGTTAGAAATCATAGAAAAGGGGCAATAAATCAAATTTCAAAGGATTTGAGGTCCTATATGAGTCATGACTTGTAGTTCAACCTCATGCACTCGCAGCAAGAGCTGCAGCAGCTGATTGATGCAGAGCTGAATCTGGACTACAAGTCTAACTCAACTACTCCTCCTCACAGATTGTGGTTTTTTCCACAAGTTGTTTGAATTTGACAACATTGTTGTGAGGATTATATTATTGTGGAACAAAGAAATTCTGAACCTGCAGGAG
>Ga0209611_10013566_pt1 | contig 11154 bp, 8 predicted proteins | sample S1TSphgellanicum_3_FD_187693 | JGI IMG/M metagenome (GOLD analysis project Ga0209611, IMG submission 187693) | Host-associated microbial communities from peat moss isolated from Minnesota, USA - S1T2_Fc - Sphagnum magellanicum MG (SPAdes) (version 2) | ecosystem: Host-associated > Plants > Peat...
AGGCTGACAAAGAAGAAGAAGAGAAGTCTGTTCGGGTTACACGAACTCGAGCAAAACAGGTCGGAGAAAACGTTCCTAGGAGAACACAAGAGAGTACCACCCCTCCGCGCAAGAAATTGAAAGCTCATAAAGAGAATGCCCACCACCACTTCTTGCCAGCCTCTGAGAAGCAAGAGGTGATTCCACTTGAGGATAATCCTCATCAAACACCATGTAAATCTGGAAGGGAGTGTGATAATTCGAATGGTGTAGCTACACTTTGTGAGACGCCATCTTTTGGCCATAAACATAATAGTGTGGAGAGCTCTGAAAAGGTTGTGGAGAAAGACTTGGAGAGGATGAACAGCTGCTTGACCTCAGAGCAGGATGCTAACAACAACAGTGCAGATGGGTGCTGTTCATTTGAGTTCTTACCAGTAACCACAGGTGACCACGCCCAAAAGACCCCTGTTCTCAGTGCAGGGCTGCGGCGGTGCAATGCCCTGGCTGAGGAAGATGAGAAAGAAAATAGGAAACCTCATGTACTCCTCCACCATCACACACCCAAGGAGAGATTTTTGTCAAAATCAATGAAAAAACCTCTCCAAACAAGTGTGCAGCAGCAGCAGAAGGTGCTACCAGAGAATGCAAGGGGAAAGATGGTCCAGCCTGCTCAAGGTAATTCTTTTTCCCTTTTGCAAAATCTCTTGTGACTGCAAAACTCCTTGAATGATCTTTGCACAGGTTCTCACAAAAACCATGTGCAAGTGAATCCATGGCTGTGTCAAGGATTTTCTTCAAGCATGCTTTCCTTTAGTACCTTGTGGGGGTTTTCTTATTGGGGTTTTTAGGATTCAAGCCAAAAGAAAATGATGTTTGGATGTGGAATGCTTCTTTGTAATTCTTCTTCAGCCTGTAGTAGTGCAAGACCTATGTGGCTATGATGCCATAAACCATCACCTGGATGCTGAATGAATGGTTTTGTTTGATTTTCCAGAGAAAAAAGACAGCAGGTTTAATGGAAGGCCACTCTCCACAAAGCGAGCAGGGAGGCAATTGGCACTGGATCCCATTTCAAAGATGGAGCAATGTGATGATGCTTGTCCAACTCCAGAACTCATTGCAGAACTGGCTGATCCCAATAGCATCACATCCTCAATAACAAAGAGGGGAATCTCACCCCTAGTTAATCCTTTCTTGGATGTAAGATCGCTGCTTTTGCAAGATGAGGCAGTTGAACTTGAGACCCCAAAGCAGCATCATGTCACAATTGCTTCAGAGGAGAAGATACTTGCCATGAGGTCAACCCAAGAAGAGAAATGCTCAAAAAAAGGATTGATGGAGACTGTCAGTTTACAAAGCAATGCTACAGACTTGGGTACTGAAGATCGTCTGTCAGACTGTATCTCACTGTCCGTGGCTGAGTTTCAAGCTCTGACATCTGACATCTGTGGAAAAGGAAACTTTGACAAGACAGTTGCTCCTGAACTTGAAGAAAAGCAATTTGGAATCGAAGGTGCAAATGGTTGCACCTTTCAGGTTTCAAACTTGGTCACAAAGGCAATTGAAGAGATTCCATGTGTTGAAATCGAGTCCTATGAAATTTCTCCCTACAAAGGATCATCTGACGAAGAGGATGAGGAGGATATTTATGATGAAGATGATGATGATGATGATGCACAAAAGCCCATACCTTTGTGGGCCAGGTACACCAACACTCTTAATCTGATCTTCAACATACCTTCAATTTTCTGAGGTAGATTGGATGTTGCAACCACCGACCTTTACTATATTATAGAGACAATTTGTAGTGTGTTAATGGTAGTTTTATCACTGTTGGTCCTCTCAGGCTTATTAGTATAGGCCTCTAACAAAGTGCTGACAAGTGAGTGCAGGAAGGAGAATTTGATGGCCGAGATCTTAAAGCTACAATACACGGACCCTGATACAATCTTCACAGCGGAGAAATCGTGCAGCTTGAATGATGGTAAGTTATGACAATTCTACTTGGGTCTATCTTCTGGATGATTGCAGACCTGAATTTGTAGTAATATGGGTGAAATTCTTCAGGGCTCATTGAGAACATGAGCTTTCAGGTCCATGTGTATTGTCATGTTTCTGCAGTTTTGCAAGCACTCTCACTCAGTCCTCTATTGCTCTCTTTGTTTTTGGACAAATAGTCTGATGCTATGAAATCTTCTCTGCAGTGTTTGGGACAAAGGGTTCCAAGAAGAGGCCAGACTTTGTAAGACGAGGCAGCAGTGGCAACTGGCTTTCTGATAGTCTGACATCAAGAGAGGAAACGGAGTACAAAGTGAGCATGGGCTATGCTTTACCAGCAAAGATCCATTAGATTGACTTTCTGATGAAACATGTGAAGAGAAGAAAGAGATAGGGAGGGAGGATATGGAGTATGATGTGAGCACGATATGGAGTACATACAAGCAAAGTGAGCACAACAGAACCAGATTCAGATGCTCCTCTTACTTCATCTCTTTCACCCAAAACATAAACCATGTCTATTGCTAACTGATTTTACCTCAAAATTAGAGAAGAGGGTCAGTCATCTTCCCCCTCTTGTTGGTTCTTCAGATGATGATGCTGCATTTCTGGATTGAGGAGGAAGAGGAGATCATTTGAATGATCCTCTGATCCTCTGCAAAGAGGATCAATCAATACACCATTTGATTCTCATTAGATTTCAATTAAAATTCACATTCTTTGTTGCAATTCAAAGAGACAAAAACAATTCTTCTCGTAGCCACAGCTGTAGTAGTGTGATTCTTCTTCTCTTCAGACTCAACCAACACAGTACATTCTTGTCTTGAATTCACATTCATTGTCATATTTCAAAGAAAAACATGCTTCTTGTTGTTGCAGCAGTTGGACAAAACATGCTTGTTATTGCAGCAGTAGGAGTAGGATAGATGCATGCTTGTTGCAGCAGCAAGCAGTAGGGTAGATTGGTGTTTGTTATTCAAGATGAAGGAACATAGCTGCAAAGAATCTATATAGCACAGGTATATATGCTGCTCTGCTATTGTTCTATGTTCATTCTATTGCAGCTTTCCTTCAATAATCTATGCATCTATGTTCTTCTTTTCTTTACCTTCAGTCTATATGCAGCTAGCTAGCTTCATCTTGAAGCTTCTTCTTCCTCTTGATCTCTGGAGAAGCAACAAGCAACAAACACCCATCAAAAAAGTGTGCACCTTCGTACAACTTCCCCTTCATCTCCTACAATGCCCATCGGCACAATTGCCCTCTGAAGATGCTTTCCCCACGATACACTGATGCACAGTGAACATAGATGGAAGACTATTGCTAAGTAGAAGGATGCAAAGACTAGAAGCCGATCGATTCATCATTGTAGTCTTGTTCTCGTTCTTCTTCGTATACTTGATGTATCACTTGTTCGGACACTCTCTTTGTTGTTGTCGTAGTGGAGGTCGAGCACCGATACATAATTGTCGGTAACAAGCGACAGAAGAGAGTTCCGAAACCCTAATCGTTGCAATCACAGCGAAGCTGCTCGTGTCGAGAAGTGCTGCGGGGCTTTGGAAGCTCAAGGAGGAACAGGAAGATGGGTTCTTTTTCCAAGCCATGCCCTTTATGCTGAAGTTGGCCGATACGGAAGTCGATGGAAGAAGATCCGGACGAGAGGAAGGGCGCCAACAACTTCGGGAAGCACTACTTCCAACGGAAGAAGACGCATTGAAAGCCAGCGGCCTGGGCTAGAATCCTCCTTGAAACCAACCGTTCGGCTACTGGAACTTGGAAAGAGAACAAACAAACAAGCACAAGTTTGTGATGGACCTCACGCAGCAGCAGCCCTCCTTACGACGATGAGATCTCCTCCTCCTCTTCTTATTCGGCGCACCGCTAAAGACATGGTAACAGACTTTCAAGTCTTCACTCTCATAGTTTAGCTTGCTTGGTTTGTTCTTTTTTCTCTTTGACTGAATTCTTGGGCGTCAGTCATGGCTTGAGGTACAAGTGAACTTGGCTCTTGTTGCCATGCTTTTGTTTTCTTGGAGATGTTTGAAGGTTTCCATCGAGTAATTCCATCAAGTTTTGAGAGGACTTACACTTTTTGTGGCGACATCGTGTGTGTGTGTGTGTGTGTGAGAGAGAGAGAGAGAGAGAGAGAGAGAGAGAGAGAGAGAGAGAGATTTCTCTTTGGCTAAGAGCGTGAGCGTCACGCTTGTATCCATAGCTCGGCTTTTGTTGCTACTCTTTGTTTCCTTGGAAATCCTCGCTGGATCTATCTATGATCTAAACTTTGAGACAAGGATCTAAACTATAGACTAGTTGTTTTACCAAGTTCCAGTTTCGATTTCTTTCTCTTTGGCTGACAGACAGCTTGAGCATCACCACGCTTGTAAACATAAAACTCAGCTCTTGTTGTTGCTATGCTGCTTGTTTCCTTGGGGCTGATTAGATCATGAAATCCTCAATGGGATGTTATGAGATGGAACCTGATTTTGTTGATGGCATTGAGTTTTGTGGTTCCTTCTCTCCTGGTTTCCACAACCTGTTCTCAAAGTTTAGGCTTGCATTGGCATAGTTTGTGTTCCTATCTTTTGAATCTTATTGTTGCATAAACTGCACAGTCTACTTGTTTTAGTTTACCAAGTTCCAGTCTCTAGGGGTGTGCTCATGATTTGCTTCTAGTAATCGGCTCTCTCTCTCTCTCTCTCTACTACACATACTAACAAATCACACCCATGAATTGCTGGTATTGCATACAAGCCAAGCAATGGGGTGATTTTCAGGGTTTTTCCCTTTCTTTCTAGATTCTTCATAGTTTTTCTCTTTCAAAGCTGGCATTGTGCAGATGGTTCTCTCCTTTTCAAAAGGATTTCTGTAGCAGAGGTTGTGATTCATCTGGGCTGCTTCGAGAACCAGTTTGAATTATGGATACAAAACCTTTTGAATTGAAGGTTTTGCATGATGACCCTAATCATGCATTTGTGTCTTTGTATGCAATCTTGCCCACATCGCTATGCTTGATGTACAATCAGATATCTGGGCTTATGCCATGAAACTTGATTTCTTTCCCATCATGTAGCACCAAGTTTTTGATGGGTGTGCTTGGGAATTGCCATGGCAAGAAAACCATATGTGGAGAGACTGGCCTTGACCACAACTTTTGCAGCATGATGCTCCTTAAGATAGATTCATGACATCATTGACTTTCTCTCCTGTGGATTGGACCAGCAGGAAAACAATAGCAATGTATTGATGTTGACTCTCTTTTCTAAGTTGATTTTGTGATTCTGTTGATGTCTTAATTAAGTACATGACTGTTAAAAATAAGAGACCACAGAAGGAAGGGGAAGAGACAGAGTTAAAATGGAATTAATAGTCTAGTTCTGTTCTTTCCAATTGTGCAGTCTGAAGTTGGGAGGGGAGGCCATATTTTGGCCTTTTCTGACTTTTATATCCCAGAGTTTAAGCTAGAATGGACCAAGACTGTGCCAATCATCCATTTTCCATTGATTACATGACATGGGTTTGGCAAACACTGATAGAAAGAAGACAAATTTATTGAATTTGGTCTTAGTAAAGCTTTAGAATGTGTAATATCACACTGAATCTCAAGTTATTACAAGGTTTCACCATGAGTAGATGCATTCTGGTTTTTTGACTCAAGAAAGTGTTCAAAATCAGGTTTGCTTAGCAAAGAGACAACTTGTTTGCACTTGTATCTTTCCTGCAGGTGTTGTTGATGCACCTTTCAAATCTTGCAAACCATTTTGTGAGGCTATCATGAATTTTGTGCAGGGTACTTCGCTTTTCTTTCCTTTGGACATGCTCTACTTGATGATGCTAGGGTTACTGAGTTAATCACCATAATTAAATGCATTCTGATTTTTTTCATTTCACGAAAGTGTTCAATGTGTTGAATTGCTCAACAAAGCCACAACTTGATTGCACTTTTGTCTTCCTGCAGGTGTTGTTGATACACCTGCCACATCTTGCGAACTGTTTTGTGAGGCTATGATGCATTTTGTGCAAGGTACACAACCTTTTTTCTTTCCCTTGAATATGCTTTACACGATGATGCAAGGGCAGCTGAGTTTGTAATGCATAATCTACAAAGCAAGCTCAATAAATGGACAAGAGAAAAAACAAATACAGAAAGAGAAGATAAAATCCACTATACAGAACTTTTTCCAGATTATAGGTTGCAGCCATCTATAGGAAGCAATGTAGAGATCAAAATACAAAGTTGAAGATACTGTTGTTGGTGTAATAATAGTCCTTCAAATAATAACAAGCACTCATGCAAAATGTTATGACACCAATGTAAGTGGGAATATCTAGTCATTAATATGTTTCAAGCATGGCAGTCATGCAAAATGTTATGAAAAGTGGGAACGCTCAATTATTAATACATTTCAAGGTTGTTTTCAGAGGTCAAGTTGTGATGAACCAGATGGGATGACTACCTATGGACACATGAAAAGTAATGGAAAACAACAAACGTACCAAAAAGGTTTGATACCACACCAACATTCCAAGCATCAATTGCAACTAACTTCCACAATATGTGGGTGTTCAAGCATGTAACTAACAGGAGTTGATGACTTGTGGGGGGAATGGAAGCCTCATTAATGTTGGTTGCCCTTGAAATAATAAATCATTTGTTTCTTACCATAAAATTGATTAGATTTTTGGGTTGTTCAAAACCCCAAGAAATGATTAGTTAATTATGTAGCAACATTGTTAAAATGAATTGGTTTAGACAAATGTGGTTTTGCAAACACTAGTCATTTAACAAAACAAATTTGAGGAGAAATTTTTTTGATGAAACATGCCCAAAGTATGCAAGGTTTTATGTAAGATCATATATGATTCAAAACACATGACTATTTAATTAATAATATGTAATGCAAGAAATGTTTGATAGAAGTCATTTAGACAAGTAATTCTAAAGTGCATGATTAATCAAGTGTTATCAGAAGTCAACCTTGATTCCTCATGTGCATGTAATGTTTAGAAGGAATTTACAAATTCTATCAATTTAATTATTGTATTTACTATATGAATTGTTACAATTGAAATTTCGATTTTCATGGAAACAATATATTCTACATCCCTAACCATCTGAATCATCCACATTTAGAGCGCATTTCATGACTAAATAATCAAATCATATACACTAAGTCCACCAAGTGTTGTATTTGAGAGCATGTAGTTCTGCATTTGGTGATCAACTGCTGAAGATGGATGGGTAGCAGGACACTGGGCAAGAGCAGATGCACCATTACTTCTATAACGTGCAACAGGAGCTCATGCGGCAGAGTGGCAGTGTGCCTGGCTACACAGTAGGGATGATGCCAGTCCCAGGTTCTTCCTCCAGCTCTGGCACTAGTGGATTTGTGCCCTCAACTACAGCACCAGGGGTGCCGATTATAAGCCACCCTCCAGCCATTACGTATCGTCCAATCCGGCCTTCAGATCTGGAAGTTTTGCAAGAGATCCATGAGGCATTGTTTCCAATCAAGTAAGTTGGTAGCTGATACCTATCACCACTTGTCTATTCTCAATCTGCATATGCTGTTGGTGTCTTCAGTTTGCTTGTCTATCTCCCTCTTGACAAGCAATGGATTCATTGCAGAATGAGTCCTTTTTATGAGGATGTCATCAGGATGTGTTTCTAAATTACTGAATAACTCAGTGATTGCGTGTACTGTAATGTCTCGCTTTAGTTGTAAGTGTTAAGGAGTTCTCCCTTATTTAGGTTAGCTGCTTTTTATTGGTGCCACATCTGAACATATGATGCTTTGAATCAGGTATGAAGCTGAGTTTTTTATGAATGTGGTCCATGGCAAAGGGATCATATCATGGGCAGCTGTGGACAGTAATAGATCAGATTTGCAATGTGATGAGTTAATCGGGTTTGTCACAGCACGTGTTGTTACTGCAACAGAAGGCGAGGTGGGTTATTTTACTCAATTTCGCCTTCACCTTAGTGCATTGCAGTTTGGACTCTTGTTAATCAGCTTCTACATTGCTGAAAAAGGACAGCAGCAACTATTTCTATGCTGCTGAAAGTTTTGAAAAAATGTTTTCAATCTTGAACTGTGTTTTCTCACTAGAAAAATTGTTTGCTCAATATTTGCTTCAAATATACCAGATCTGAAAGAATTTGCAATATGTCCAGGCTGAGTACATCTTTGTCCTCAGACTTTTCTGTCAGTCTGTGCTGTCAGGTAGTATTTCCAATGTATGTGATAAGTCATGCTCTGGATAAATAGGTCAACTGCAAAAGATCTGTAGAGGAAGAATGTCATGTGTTGTCGCAGCTGTCATGACTCTCATCCTTATATTCTCAAATCTTTAAGAATATCCATTGCCAAAGTGAACAGGAGGACACAGAGTAAACTGTGTCCAAAGGGTTTGTCAGGGAATGGGACATAGTAATGTATCTCCTTGTTTCTGAGAATTTTTTTGGGTAGATTCTTCTGTTTGTAGGTCTGAAAACTGTTCTAAAGCATATTGTCTGTAATCACAGATAGATGGAGCAAAAAGAAAGTTTGATATCTTTGAAGAGGGCCTTGCAACAGTGGATGTATGGAATATTGTGCCAAGATACTCTGCCCATAGTTTTGTTCATGAAGACTAGACTAGCAATGAAAACCAAGGGATGCTGTAATATTGATGCTACCTTGCATGATTCTGCAGCACAAGGCATTGTGAGAAAATGGATGGCTAGGTCATTTCCAAAAACCATTCCTGTGGTTTGATGTCTATCATGATGGTCCATGTGCTGCCTGCATTTGGATCCTAAGTATGTTGGTGCAAACAGCTGAATGGGGAGGCCCAATTTTCATGGTGGTGTGTAGGAGTCAGACATGCTGGGGTATGAGATGCTGAAGACTGAAAGGTCACTCATTTACATTCTAACTCTTGGTGTGATCAAGCCATATCGCAATTGTGGCATTGGTACGAAGCCTTAAACCTTCAGCTACATTTTGTTTTGTTGGTTAGGCAGGGACATGTGGCATAACCGGAGAAAATGATTGTTAAGCTTTATCCAGAGTGGCACTCTTCTCTGGTAATCATAGAGCTGCTTATTTTGCACTCGTCAGCAATCCAGACACTTAGGAAGTTGGTAATACCTAGGGAGCTCTTGTGTATGTTGGTGAGCAGTATTGTAACATAAAATTGAGTGGCAAGGCGACTTGCATGTTGCACTGGGTTCAAGAATCTTTGGATGTTTCTGTTTGTTGGTTGCAGCATCTGCACTGGTGTGGGAGGTGATACACTATGCATCTCGCATCTCAACTTGTAGAGCAGTGTATCTGCATGTGATATCATACAACCAGTCTGCTATACATTTTTATCAGAAGAACATGTTTCATTGCCTGCGAAGGCTTCACAATTTTTACTGCATTGAAGGCCGCTATTATGATGCTTACCTTTATGTATATTATGTCAATGGTGGACGCTCACCATGCTCTGCTGTGTATCCTCAACACCTGAAGTACGGAGTGCTTTGTCTTTCAGTTGATAATGTGCTGTGTTTATTGCAAAGGCAATGTCATACCCTGTAGAACTGCGACTCCTTAACTGTCCTTGTGTCAGTGACCTTTTGACAGTGTTCACAGGATATGTCCGGAGTTTCTTCACATCGATGGCATCAAGGCTCTTCTAAAGCCAAGTGTGTAGGATACTTTGCAAAGCTATGAAGGAGTTGGTGCACCCACAAGGCAACCCAGGGTACATCATAAAGAATTGGAGCTGAAGATCATGAGTCCTGTCCACCTTGGACCTTGTTGAGCATGTTGGTGTAAACATGGGATTCATCCACACCCTGTCATGGGTACAACCAAACTCTAATGGGTGGTATGGATTGATGAAAGAATTAATGAGTTGCAAAGTATCAACATTGAACAAATGGACCAAGCCATGGGTTAGCCATGGTTCTTACAGGTAATTTCTTTACTATGTAGTGTATGTCATGCTGCTTTGAGACATGCTCGTATTTAATGACCAATTGTAGAGAGCTAAATTCTAGGTTCTGGTTTTTCTACTGTGGATGGAACATGTGTTAGTTCTGTTCAGTCATGCTAATGTATGCAGTCTCATAGCCCTTCTCAGCATCTCAGTCTGTGTCCTGCCATCTTTTGCTATTCCTTTTCTTTCTCTTTGGTATCTCTTTTGTGAATGGAGCAAAATTGAATTGTAAGAGTTATAGGATGGATATTCAATGGAATACAATGGGTTTGGACTGGTTAGTAATGTTTCTTCATTGTTTACTGTACCAATGTGACTAGTTATCGGGTTGGTTGTTTGCTAAGGCATTGTAGCACACCCTCTGTAACGAAAACCCTTTTTTGTTGTTCCGTAAATTGTTTTCTTATTGCTGTTCTGGTGCATCACTAATTTCACTGGTTTGGTATCTAATGTTTGCTAGTCTTACATTGCTGTATGGAAAGCCTAAACCCAAAAACTGTCTTTGTAGGATCAACAGCGGTTCATTTTGTGCAAGTACTAAACTAATGTACAATTGACAACATATCCATTTTTCTGTGAGTTTCTATCATGTAATTTGTATGCAAATCATTTATCCTCAACATCAAATCTAACATCAAACCCTAAAATCTAGCAGCTGAAAAATCCAGCCACCTGGGTGGAATTGAGCTTGGAGGTGGAAAACTGTTGAGGAGACAACCACAAAAGGGTTCTTGTGACAACATCAGGAAGATCTAATGGTCAAATTACTCATTGTAGCTTGAACAAAAGTTGCCAAAAAAGGTTTTGAAATTTTGCAGTTGAAGTTGTCATCAGATTGTAAAGCATCATCGCATTTTAAGGGACGCCGAAGAGTCTTCAAAAAGGCATGGATTTGTGCAGCAGCTTGCAATAATAGTGAGATGCCTTTCTTGGTCGTGGGGATGCGTAGAAATACAGAAAGCCAGCAAAGGCCACTTTATGGGCTTCAGTTCGGACACTACTGAGGCCACTTTTGTGGTCTCAATGTTGCTTCAGGAAATTGATCGCGCTCCTGGTCGGCTCTTCTCCTGAGCAATGTTTTTGTTTTTTTGTTTTCGGTTCCGGCGAATTTTCACACCGCGGCGACAAAAGACAGAAATCCATTGCGAATTGAACAAGGGTTTTTTTTTTTTTGGGGGGGGGGGGGGGGAACAATTAACAAAAAGT
>Ga0209611_10013567_pt1 | contig 11153 bp, 7 predicted proteins | sample S1TSphgellanicum_3_FD_187693 | JGI IMG/M metagenome (GOLD analysis project Ga0209611, IMG submission 187693) | Host-associated microbial communities from peat moss isolated from Minnesota, USA - S1T2_Fc - Sphagnum magellanicum MG (SPAdes) (version 2) | ecosystem: Host-associated > Plants > Peat...
AATCCAACAAATGGATTTTGCACCCTAGTGTGAAATTTGTATGGAGCAACTCTAAAAATTCAATAGTTGCAAAGTCTAATGATGAATGTCATCATTGGAGTCATGCTACCCACTGCTGTTGTTGCAGTGCATGAAATTACTAAACCGCTAGAGGGTAAGTAAATTCACTAAAAAGACTCCATCCCAATATAACCACCCCGTTCAAGGACGACAAATTAAGGTGCAGTTGATGATCAATTCTGGTTGAGAAAGCAGGAAGCGCACATCACTGTGATGTGCACTGGCTAAATAGGATGCATTACAACATGTGTCATATGGTACACATCCACACTACGCACAGTAACAGGAGTTGTGCCGTTGTTGAAGAGATAGAGGTTTGCAAGGTTGTCAACTGCCACTCTTGGATATACCCTTGAAGTGATTGCCATCCGCCCACCTTGCACAAAGCTTTCCACTATTGAACGGTCAACCTGGAGGGAAATGAAGAACATGTTCCTGTTAGCAGCCATGGAAAAGAGAAAAAGCAAGAGTATTCCAGATTCAAAAGAATCTTGCAATATTGAAATACACCCCAAAGAATTTTTTTTCAGTAGGTCGATATTCTCATCATGGCTGCAAGCATTTGTTTACTTCTGAGAGAGGGAATTGAGGGAGGGGTGAGAAGCTCACAAGTACACGGACTGACAGAAAATCCTCTGTGGGCAGAACTTTCACATGACTGCCGTAGACTGTGGTGTCAATGTCTTGTAGCAAGGATGATCTGCACAACACAAATCGCAACCAATTAGGTTTCCTTCCTTTCTCTCCATATTTTGTATATTTCCTCCAGGATTGCAGTATGTTTCATTGTCATAGACTTCAAGAAGAACAGGAGATTGTGGCCATAAAAGATAAAGTGAGTATTTTCTTTGGAACTGAAATATTACCTGCTCTGGTCACTGCAAAATCTTGTGGTCCATTGACCGTCGTTTGTATGCGCAAGATAGAAAAAGAGAGCAGTTTGTTCCTGGAAATCATTGTCTGTTAAGACGAGCAAACCAAAAGGTCCCAGGACACCACGATGTGCAGATCCACCTTGACTGCAGTCGAAATTGTCATTGAAGTTGGCTTCCTCTATGACACCCACAGCTGATATATTTGGGTACTCAAAAACTACCTCAACATCCAACTGCACATCAACCCATTCAATCAACAAAACAATGAGTCTCAGAGTCTTGAAAACTTGAAGATTTTGATGGATGTTTTTAAAAAGTTACTTACAATAAGCCTCTTTTAAATTCCTGAAGAAAAATTCATTTTACTGCAATAGAAAATACTGAGATGAGATGTAAGAGAAAGTCCTTTCAATTCCGGAATTTTTTGTGCTCTCACCTGACCACCTGCAGCACTCTCCACTTCCACAACAGCACCTGCATCAAGCTGCAAATCTGTCATTGACAGCTTTGCCCCCCTCAGTGCATTCACTTCCTCAATTGGCCACTGTATGAGGCTAACATCCGTCTTGCTGTCTAGGGTAACAGTCCTTGGAATTCCCTGCAGAAATTGCACACAGAGAAGAATTGGTGAGAAACAAAATCCTCAAGACTCAGTGAGAAAGAAACTCCTCAAAAATTATCAGTGAGAAAACTCTCAAGAATCAGTGAGGAATCAGTGAGAAATGCTCAAGAATCAGTAAGCGATGCTCAAAATTTCCTGAAGAACTAGTGAGAAATCCTCAAGAATATCAGTGACAAAACCCTCAAAAATCAGTGAGAAATGATCAAAATTCCTCAAGAATATATCGGTGAGAAGTGCTAAAAACCCTCAAAATCAGTGAGAGATGCTAAAAGATCCTCAAGAATCCGTGAAGAATGCTCAGGAATAACATCGACATACTACACAATTCCTTCGAGTCCATGACAGACAGTTGGGAGGGGAGGCCGATCCTTACCAGAACGGAGGACCATCCCTTGGCGATGTCCATGGCTTCAGTGTCCGATTCGTTCACCCAGGCCCAGACAACATGTCTGTTCTTGACGGGATCATAGAGCGACTTGGAGGCGTAGTACTTGCCGTAGTCGTAGCGGAATCCAAACCCAACATCGAGCTTGGGATCATCGGGAATAAACTTCTGAGCAACTTCATCATACGTGCCAATCGTATAGTAGTCGTGCTTGTCGGCGACCATGCTTGTTTTGAAGACGTATTTCTGAGTGCCCGACGAGACCGTAGGCGTGTCGTAATCTACGGGGAAGAAATCCACGCACTCCCACATCCCCGATTCAGGCAACGTGTGCAAAAGAGTGTCCTCTAACTCCCATTTAATCAGATCTTTGCTCTTGTACTGCAACGCCCTGCCACTACTCCCTACAACTGCACCCACTGTGAACACCCAGCTGCCATCTTTCAGTCGCCACGCAGTTGTTGGGTCCCTCATGTCCTGCTCGCCCACATCTTTAGGATGCTTCACTATCGGATTCTGCTTCACTTTAACCCACTTCCTGAGAAGAGGATCCTCGGGGTCAGCCGGCACTGCCATGTTTTGCGTCTGCTCATTCCAGTGACCAGTCTCATTAGATCCCCCTGTCACACGACAACTAAATATATTCAGTCTCAAAATCTCTCCCCTCTCACGCAAACACGATTTTTGCTGGTAAGATCACTGTGGTAGTTGACATCTCGCAAGGATCTGGTGGAATTTGCGAGTGTGATACAACAGAATTTGCTACGATTGCAAAGAACTCAAGCAGAGAAGAAGCTCCCCAGGTGGTGGGCTCAAACAGAGTTTGTGCAGGAATCTATGACCAATCCATAGAACATTTTCTTGAAGGAAAACGAAGGGTGGGTGTCCACTGTCAGTAGAAACATGTTGCTACTACTGCATATGCCGCTCCTCCAGAGTCTTTACCTGTGTAGAGAATGAAGGGGACGTCATCCGGGCCGATGGTAGCTGAGCCTGACCATACTCCCATGTCATCATACCACTGATCAGGCTCCAAAGCATTTTCCAAGTAGAGCCAGTGAATCAGATCTGTGGAGACAGCATGACCCCAAGCGATGTGGCCCCACACTGCTGCATCAGGATTGTACTGGTAGAACAAATGGTAGTATCCCTTGTAGTACATGGGAGCTGCAAACAGAAAACAACACACAGAAGCTCGGTCACTTCACTGGAGAAAATTCCTCTAAACAGCTGTTCGCTGCTGCTGCAACGACACTTTTATGCTCGAACAAGGTTCTTCCACTGATGGGTCTCTTCTAGATTTTGAAGGAAGAATTGCAAATGAATCTCTGAAGAAAATTCAAAACAAAGAAACCCAAGGAAATTGATCCAGAGAAATATGGGTGCTTACCATTCGGATCTACAGATCAAGCCATCAGAAGTCCAACCGCGCCACACATGCCACAGCAAACAAGAACCCATTTCATCAGTTTTTTCAATCCAGAGAGAAACTCGCTACAAATCGTTTCCAGTTGATCAAGCACATGTATGCCATCATCGTCTCTCTCTCTCTCTCTCTCTCCCCAGACTCAAGATGCGGAAAACACAGGGGATCCCAAGGCCATGGGAAGGGGGGACCAGTTCTTTTGGCTTACCGTTCATCCAATTCTTGGCAGGCTGGTAATGGTACGAAGTCCTGTGCGGCTGCTGCAGAGCCTCCTCACCCCGGAGATTCACAGAGCTAAGAGGGGAATTGAAGGAAAACGTCCCAGGCACTACGCCCTTCGTCACCAGCGCCTCAATGCGCGGGTACAGACTCACTGCCCCGTACAACGCCGCTAGGAAACAACAGATTGTTATGAAAACCGTTGACGCAATTCGCAACGCTCTTCTCTCCCGATTTGTTACTGCTGCTTCTGGCGACTCCGCTAATCCCACGTAATAATCACCACTCCCTCCGGCAACTCTATCCAAAAGGCCGCTCTCAAGATCAGCAATCCGTGTCTTCTCCTCGGATCCCATCTTCTCCGCACTCAACAACAGCTTCGAGTTCGCAACTCCCAATCCCGAGGGGGAAAAAACAGAATAAAAAATCTGCTCTCTGAACCCAACAAGTCTTTCTCCCCAATCCTGAAACAGCAGAATCAATCCAGCGCTCAACCAGAAGACACACCAAATTGATCGACCAAAGCCCCCGCAAAATTTTCCCCCACAAAAATCCCAAAATAGAACCAAAACACAACAGAACTCCCTGTCCTCTCTCCTCTCCTCAGCGAACTCAGTCACAAATGACACTCTCTCTGGAAACAAGCCAACTTAGCCAAAGATCCAAATTGTAGATTCTGCACTTGGGAACGTCAAAACTGGAAAACTTGCGAGAGAAGCAAAAACGCAAAAGCAACGGAGAAGACAATTAGCAAAGAGGAAAGCCGCCGAAAATGCGTAACAGTGTAACAGAGGCGTCAGCAGCAGCAGCGCAGACGTCTAACAAGGAGAGACTGAAGACCGAGAGAAGAGGAAGAAGAAAAATTGGGAGACTTGTTTGAAAAACTGCACTGACTTGGCTTCCTTTTAAAGCTAATCCTAATTGCTGTGTTTGTGTGGGGACACCACCCACGCACACACAAAACCAAAGGTCCCACTCCAGTGAGCGAGTTCAGGAACGACCTTCCCTTCTTTCGACTGCCGTGCCGCCGGAGCTCACGTCGTAACCGACGAAGCAGTTCGTCAGGAACGTCGCCCCTCAGAAGGGACTAAGAAAGAAGAAGAAGTCCCTCCTGCCAGTCGCTCAGCCCCAGCTTCTTACCCCTCGGTCAAAAAACCTACTTCTTGCACGCCAGAACTGTTGCCCGTAATATCCAAAGTTTGACCGCTGGACCCTGGAGGTGTCGAACGGTAACTTAGTTTTACCAAGTAGAAAAAATAAAAATAAAAATCTTGTACATACAAAGTATGGCCAGTGTAAACCAGGGTCCAGCACCCACACTGGATTCTGGTACTTTCCCCTTAGTGAGTGAGGCCTTTTAGTGGCTATATTCAAGCTGAGAATTTTTTCAATTTGGACTCTGAGACCTTTGATTTAGTCTTTGGCTGGGATATTTACCATGATTAGAAGCAACCTTAAAAAATTCAGGAACTTTTTACCGTGGTACCAATGTGGGTGCTGGTTCATCCAAGGCGTTTGCTGTGGATGCTGCCTAAATTTGATAATGTAAATTTGGCATTCTTTGTAGTGTAATAATTTGTAGTGTAATAAAAATATACAATAAGAATGAAAAGAGGCTGAGAGAAAATAAGGACCTATTTACTTATTATGGGAATCTAGCTCAAATCTTTGAGAAATTTTAATTAAAAAACTAGATATGAGAATGGCAATGTATGCACTTCAAAGTTGATTTGAAATCTTATTTTCTCATTTGGGGAGGTGGTGGTTTTGAGATTTGTTTTTTTGTGTGTTGGGTCTAAAGAAAGAATGGATTGATTGATGGTTATTTTTTGAATGTGAATCCAACATAACTTTAAGATGTTTCTAAGGATCTATAAGTAGTTTGTGCTCAATAGGAAAATGCTTCAAGTCAAATGGCTAGCTAGGACATATTTCAAAGATCTTAGAAAAACACACATGAGAATGAAGACAAATTATATATTAGTATATAGTGTTTGTGCATTAGCTTTGTGTGTCATTTAGTTCTTGGAATTGGAAATAACATGAGTTGGGTCATACATTGGGATCCTTATACTTTTTGGAAGAGAAGCACAAGAAGTTGTCATTTGGTCGGTCGGTCAGTCACACATTAGCTTTGACCTTACAGTTTATGGCCGACTAATCAAAGATCATATTCGAGTTTTTCAAAACTTGGGGCCCAAAGGCATGGTCAAGGGGTTCAGATTTCCATGCCATGAGGGAGCATCGTGAACAATTCAAGTTTCCAAGTTTTGGTATCTCACAAATTTTCACACACAGGCGTTGAACTGTTAATTCAAGTCTTTGTGCCTTTTGATCACGTTGTTGCGGAAACTTGAAAACCAAGTTTAACTATTTTATTGAGATTTAAACTTGGAAAGAATTTTCACTAGAAAAACTAATCATTATTTTCGTTCAGATACTGTAATATTTTTTTAAATGTGGGTAAATGAACCCGTGGGGTTTGGGGAGGTAAGACGTGACTGTTAATTCAAGTCTTTGTGCACATAACATGCTCACTTTTGATCACTTTGTTGTGGAAACTTGAAAACCAAGCTTAACTATTTTATTGAGATTTACTTGTAAAACATGGAAACAATTTTCACTAGAAAAACTAAACGTTATTTTCGTTCAGATACTGTAAAATTATTTACATGTGGGTAAATGAACCAGTAGGGGTTTGGGGAGTTAAGTACTCCAGAGCCCAAACCCATAGGTTTATTATTTAACCTGATTCGGATTTTTTCACCAATGCCCCACTTCCTCCCTCGGGCTTGGAAAAAAAAATCCCCAACCCGCGAAATCATGAGCCTCAAGAAAGAATGCGGTGGGTAAAGTTGGGTTAGAAAATTTTCTATTAAAAAAAGCCATGTGTCGGCGTAACTGTCTACTGCACAAAATTTAAAAGTTCACTGCACCGCTTGCGGAGGAATTTAAGGCAGTTGGCGGTTGGGATTAGGAGGGTCGGAACAGTCAAAAGTCTCGGGTGACCCGAACATCACCATCCAGCGTTCGCTCGGGCTGGAGAGCTCATCCCTTGTTGGATAAGACCAGTGACGTGGAAGGGCGGTAGTGGTGGGGGCAGTGGGTGAAGGAGTAAATCCCGCCGTGTGGCTACACCTATCTAGGCTTATGGCGTAGATTGCCTTTCTCCTTAGCCCGAAGTTTTGGCGGGTCCCACCGTGCGTACATGTCACCCCCTTGTTGTTATAGGCTCTTTTTTGCCAGGAAACTTTAGTAATAATACGTGTTGGTAAAAAAATAAATAATAAATAAACAAAAAGGCAACTTCTGTTGAGGTTCGCAATGTTACTATGATGTAACTGTACGTTCATATTCTGGTAACTTCATGGCATACTTCCTATTTAAACTGCAACCTGTGGCTGGTTTGAGTTTTGAGCCTCAAGACACAAGACTAAGGAACAGAGAGCCACCTTAATTTAGTCTTAGGAACAGATATTTACCATGGTCAGAATCAACCTAAAACATTTCAGGATTTTAACCATGGTAGCGTTTAGGGTTCCGACATTAAATCAGCCGTGGGTCTTAAATGCCGGCAGTACAAAAGTACTGCTGCATTTCATTTTTTCACTGTCTGCCCTTAGCCCAATTCAAATTTTCCCAAACAATATAGGTGATGCCCAAACACATTTGGGCCCATGATTGCACACAGATGTAATACTTCTTTGTGTCCATAATACACCCAGAATGTGCATAATTCAGGGGCCAGTTTTTTTTCGGGGCAGCAACAAAATGTGTGTGGGCTTCATCAGACACATTTTAATCGGGCAACTTGGTGATGCCCAAACACATTTGGTCCCATGATTATGCACAGATGTAATAGTTCTTTGTGTCCATTACACGCCCAGAATGTGCATAATTCAGGGGCCGAAATTTTTCTGGGCACCAACAATACGTGTCCGGGCTTCATCAGACACATTTTAATTGGGCAACTGGGCAGGCATGAGAAAAGAAATGCATGCAGTTAAGTACTTCCTGCATTTAAGACCCACAGCTGATTTAATGTCGAGGTAGTGTTAGTGTTCACGGAAAATGTTAAATCGGCCAAAGGAAACGAATGCAGTCAGTACAAAAGTACTTCTATGATTTTTTCCTTCAGTCTGCCCATTTGCCCCATCCATATTTCCTTAAGTGACAGACACCCAGGCATGTTTTGCACTTGTAACCTCACTTTTGTATTGACTGCATTCATTTCACGTTCACCCTAGTTTACCCATGATGGTAAATTATATATAGCAATTACTTTGACCTTGAATTGTAGTCCAACATTAGATCAGAAACCAAGTGTAGGGGAGAAAAGCTCAAGTGTTGCAGGGTCATGTTAGAGTGAAGTTTTGTAGTGTAGTTTGGGAACCGGACCCTCAAATTCCCTACAATCCACAGTGCACCTCCACTCAAACAAAGAAAAGGAAGGAAACATATTATACTCTCTCCCTTGTTCTCACTAGCGGTGGAGTTAGACAAGTGAGAATTTTTTTGCCATTAACATATTAGGTGAGGCTCTGTCACAAGAGTTATCAATAAAAAATATAAAAAACATATGTAACGAACTCACGGTTCTGAGTGACACCTGTGAAACATTCCTCAAAATGAGGTATCAAGTGTAAACGATGCCATTCTGTTCCAGATCCTCTCCAACAAAGCTCAGTCGGTTACACTTGGCCATTGAGGTTAACAGGGCAGGGCGCTAAACACCCCCTAACGAGCTCTGTCGGGCCTGACAGTGCAGCCCTGCGGAGAACTGCGTTGTTCCGCCGCAGGGTTTGACATTTGGACTATAGGAGGTATTAAATAGGAAAAAAATCGTACTTCCCTCAGCGCCTGAATCTATGCGAGTGGTTAGTACCAAGTTCTATGCTTGGGAGATCCGAATTTCTAATTTACTTCATCCCAGCAGAGCAGAAAAGTAATTCGTGCAGAACTACAATGCTATTGATTATTTTTTTGCTGAATAAAAGAACATGTAGAACCATGCACGTAAAACCGTGCTGCGTGGTTTTATGCAAAACCATGAAGGGCCGAAAAACATGTGCAAGAAGGCAAGAAAAACATGCTCTGGACAGAGCTCGTTAGGGGATGTTTAGCGCCCCACATTAACAGGTGTTGAGCACTACATGGTGGGTTTCATTGCATTCACAAAAAAAGTGCACGTACTAATATGAACCACACAAAAAGACATGAGATATCATACTTGGCCATTGAGTTTGGCACGTGTCAAGCACTGTAGGGTGGTTTTTATTGTATTGACAAAAGAGGTGCACCTAGTAGTATGAACCACAAAGGACATAAGATATCATACTTGGCCATTGAGTTTGACACATGTCGAGCACTATAGGGTGGTTTTTATTGTGTAATATGATTACATGCCAAAATGCAATTTTTAAAAAAAAAGAAAAAGCAAAACGGAAACAAACAAAAACTAGGCGATTAGCTGATGACAATTCCACTTATTCTAAGGCCTGGTTTGCACATTAGGTACTTATAACATGGTTACTGCTTATAGAAGCAATCCCAAACTGCATGACTCAAATACAATAATTTACTCATATAGCAATGATCTGTCATTAAATGACAAAATATTGTGTGGTTTTCCATAACCCCAAAGGAAAGGCTTTTCTAGTCATGAATGAATGGGATGATGGTGTTTATTTTACATCCTTAGTTGGGTTAGTCATATTAATAAAACTACGGGCAATACTGTCCATAAGAAAAAGAAATTATTGCCTCTATATGAATCCTGACCAAAATTATACATGTTTCAACTTATTAGATGAAGAAGTTGGAAGCAAGGTGTCCCATCTTGACCCCAAATGCTATATATATATATAAATTACATGCAATTACAGCCAATTTGGATGAGGTTTTAAATTGGCGTTTAAACTTTCCCACTCTCTCCCCAATACCTGGGATAACGAAATTGGGTTTGCTTTGGTGCTACCCTAAAGCAGTTGGACAAATATCCTAAATGTACTTAGAGGCCACCTTGTTTCTTGAGTAACCCTGTAGAAAAGAGGAGCCATATTATGGCCTTATCCTAAGCCCCTTATGTTGGGAATGCCCCCACCCATGAGCCTTGCCCAACACATAACTTGTTACTACAAGAACCTCGAAGTGCAGATCACCCAAAACCCCCAAACAGGATTTTTGAGGTCCTCGCTTACTGGATAATGGGGGCCAAAACCTAGCTTCCTCAGGTGGCACTCCATATTAAGGTCAACAGTATTTAGATGTGATCCTGAGATAGTGGAATTTCATGAATACTTATTGGGTTTATAAACAAACGTTAGTCCATCTTTTGTTAAAATGCTCCATCTCTCACTAAACACACCGGTCCTCACTTTTGTAATTACATGTCAGCTTTCTTACACAAATGTTCAACCCTTCAGTTTTTCTTAACCAATTAAAGTAATTACACATGGTTTTTGCTCCATTGGATTTCACCCTTTTGCACTTTGGAGTGCCACCCAAGTTGCAAGTTCCAAGTGCAATCCCCACTGGCCAACCTACTTAAACCAACCCAAAACAAATTCAATTCTTTGTTAAATTGTGCCCATATATGAAACTTGGGTCAAAATGACACAACTTGATCTTTCACCATTCGTGCTCAATTACATAGAACTTTGTGGAAATACCTCGAGGGGAAGGTGGGAGGATGTTGGGAAGATGGCCACATGGAATACAAACATTCTTTTCTTATGGTGAGGGCTTATCCAGTGTAAAGTGGTCAAGAATGTTGCCTAAAACACTTTTGGTCCACAAAGCTTTATTGAATCCATGTCAAGCTTCTAGGAATGCAAGCTCTTTGGACTGGATTTAGTTGGACGGACTTTTTGGGTACATAAGTCTAAACATGCTTTTTCAGTTCCACCAGATTAACAAACCTTTGAAAATTATTTTGCACTTCTTTCCGAAAGCGCGTTAAACAAGTTGGTGAAGTCTTGTAAGTTTCTTCAATTTTTTTTGCTTTGTGTGCTTTTTGCAAAACACTTGTGACATGTGCACTTCATATTGTCGTCATGCATGCATATTTCACTCATGCACATGTCACTGACTGGCGGCACTCTGCTCTTTTGTAGGACTTATCCCAACCCAGACACATATGCAAATTTTGTTAACGCACAGGGCAGGAAAGCAACGTAGAATTGAGCACCTAGAGGAGGACAGGAAAGCGACGTAGAACCTGAGCACCTAGAGGAGGACGAGGGGAAAAAAATCCCCAACGCAAAAGAGAGTTAGCAGCTGTCACAATGGCTCATGTGTCAAGTTTCAACTCCAAACTTGCCACACACTACATGTACATGTGTCACCATATGCACACAACAATGACACGACGGCTGAACAAGAGCCTTATGTGGACTATGTACCGTTGTTATTTCACGGACGATAACCATAATGCAACCGTGGCAAGCCTAGCAAGTAAATGGATGATAACCATAATGCAATCGTGGCAACCCTAGTAAGTAAATGACGTGATTTGCATTTTTAAGCCTCCTTAAACCCTTAATCTCATGTTCAATTTTGCCATAT
>Ga0209611_10013569_pt1 | contig 11153 bp, 13 predicted proteins | sample S1TSphgellanicum_3_FD_187693 | JGI IMG/M metagenome (GOLD analysis project Ga0209611, IMG submission 187693) | Host-associated microbial communities from peat moss isolated from Minnesota, USA - S1T2_Fc - Sphagnum magellanicum MG (SPAdes) (version 2) | ecosystem: Host-associated > Plants > Peat...
GTAAAAAATGTGTTCTCAAAAAAAAAAATCATAAAAAGATGAAAAATTGTGACCTTGCTAAGTTGCAAGATCATATTTCAAATTAATTATTGTCACCATAAAAACACATTTTCTTCTTAGACAATTTCTTAAATGTCATAACTAGTTGTAGTTTTTTTTTTTGGGGTCATCATCCAATTTCTTGGCCATGGTGCTTCTTAAGCCCAAACCTCAATTTCAAGGCTTTTGAATGAACAATGATTGATCAAACCCTAATGGAAAGTTCATAGTCTTGCCATATTTTGGAATTGTAGGTCTTCACTATGGGGACATAACCACAATAGCCTAGTAGGTTTGGCATTAAATAATTATGAGTAAAAAAATTCAGCAAAATTCAGAAATTACCAAGGTGCATTGTTGTACATATATACAATTAACAATATATAATTACCATATCCTTTGAAAATTAGGTTAGCAAAATCAATGAGATTCTTATGTTTTTTTATTGCAATAGTAGGAATAAGATGTCTAAGGGAAGTCCAATGAACTAATGAGTCCAATGAACTTCATGTATAAGACCCATGAGTTTATTACATCATCCATGTTTTCCTCTTACTCCTTCATAGCAACCAAAATAGGTTGGACCATCTATTTTTGAGGATGCCCTATTGAATGCTTTGAGGACTATTGGAAACAATAAATAAAAAAATACTAATTATTTTATTAAATTCTTAACAATTCTATCAAAATCTTAGGAGAAAAATATTAAATATTTGGCAATAGATCATTGAACCTACTTGGCTATTATGGGATCAAACATGACAAGATGCCTCCAATGAAATTGGAATAGTAAAAACACAAAAAAAATTCCAAAATAGGGATGATGAACATTTAAAACACCTTATAATGTCGATACATCTTGTAGGTTTTACATTGAGTTTCTACAAATTAACCCTTCCCCTCCTATGCCTTATGATTGTGATTTTTAATTCACAAAGTTTTGCCAATTTTTGACTTAAAGAAAGGATTTTTCATGGAAATAATGGTCAAAATGCACTTGATTTCCAAAAATAAAAAATAAAAAATTCCAAATAGCTAGATTTTTATGATAAGTTCCAATAGGTAGTCAAGAATATAAAAATATGCTTTTAAAAAAGAAACTTTCATATCTCATATGTAACTAAATTTGGCTAATTTATTTTCTGGATGATTGGCATTGTGGCTACATCACAAAATCATATGTAATGATCTGCATATGTTTAGGTTCATGATAATGTTCACCTTGTGTTTTATGATGAGTAAACAATTTATTCACAAGTGCATGACATTCGCAAAATGTGATGCCATATTTGACTACCACCTCAACCTAGGCCCCATAGTTTGGGAATGCTTCCACCCTAGGGCTTTATCAATGGTTACATAAGAATGCTCAAATTGTTGCAAACAAAACACCAAGCAAATAACATCTCTTCGAGTGTTGGCCTGTTGATTTTGGGTCTATGAACCAAACTCAACAAGTCTACATGGATTTGGACCAAATGTTATAACCAATGTTGGATGGTTCTCATTTTTTTTTTTGAAAATCGTCGATTTCAATTTGTTATGCTTCTATGTGAGAATCAAGTCGATTCTTAATGTTTGAAAAAAATTAGTGTTGGAGAGATTTGATTCGATTCACAATATTTTTAGATATATATTATAATCCAATTCTCAAAGTACTCAATTTTCACTCTTGTGAGAACAATCAATTTTCAAAACTAGTTCTTACAAAGAGAGAGAGAGAATGAATGAGTTCTCATACCTTACATATGGAGGGTTTATTTATGAATATCCCACAATGGGTGTAAAAATCCTTGCCTCCTATGCCTCTTAACCTCCATATGTTTTAAGTTCATGATAGCAACTTGATGCATTGCTTGATGCTTTCTCTTTGAACAATACGAGATCATTAACCTTTGCATTTGTTCCTCTCAAAAACAAACCTTAACATTATCGACAAAATTTTTATATTTGTGATTCACCACTGATTTCTATCTCCTTTCCATTTATCTTTCCTCCTCTCCTCCTTAACTTTTCCTTTAAATTACATACATCACTAGGTATATCCTAATCAACTTCCTTTCTCCTTTAATAACTTCATGTCTATTAGGTATTCCATTTCTTTAAGTTCTTGTAATTGTTGGTTTGCGCACCATTGAAGATGTCCTTCTGATTTTCACTTGCAATCAATATTGCTACAACATTGCATACAACACTCGTACAAATTTCCTACGTCTATTTGGAGACCACCCTTTCACGATCAAATATTCACAAAGTCGGCATAACATCCCTCCCACCCTTAAGCAATAGGCATAAGAACCCTCCCCCTCCTACACCTCATGATCTGACATGAAACAACACCTGGTTGAAAAGAAAAGGATCATATTTTGTTACAATTGCAAGGATGAAGTTGGTAATTAACAAGTGCACACTAAGGGAAATGGATTGTTCCTCCACAACATGAAATCCACCTAATACTGAAGAGACGACGGTAAAAGCTACAGAATGGACATCTTTACATCCCTCAGAATCTGTATATGACATACTATTGTGTCCAGTACTAATTTCACAGTGACACACACCAAAGAAGTGCCAACAGTTTGTGCATAAAAGTTGCCCAGTATCTACATTCTGTTCAATAGTAAGTGATAAATGATGATGTGATGGTACCTCCGAAGCCCAGGTGATAATTCCTCCAAAGAGATTTTCTGACCAAGTCAGGCTGCTGTGAATTGTAAATAACTGCAACATACTTGCAGTGCTGATACCCATTGTGTTGTGTTGTACATAGAATCTGAACATGAAGGCTGTCCTGTGCTGAAAAGAGATAGCACAAGTTGGCATTTTATGACTCTTGCTGTCAAGGAACGGCAACTGCACAATCATCCCATATAATTCTCCATTGTGAAAACACACAAATTTGGCAAAGGTAGTCTGTCACATCTAAGCCAAAATCTTGCACATACACCTTCCTGTAATGCTTCAGAAGCACAGGTGCAAAACATCACTGCCAAGGTAGCTGACCCAGTGATTCTGGATCTACTACAACTTTTCAACCCTGGATACCAACCTGTGATCCAACTGGGCTCTGTCTTTCCAATGCCACACCCAGATCAAGAACTCCAAAATGGCCCACATAGGGTGAGGAGAAGACATCACTTTGGGTGCTCCAGTAGTTCCATTGGTCTTCAGATGATGCAATTTGTTGCATTGCAGAACCAATTTGAAACCCTAAACTTATATAACCATGATACGATTGCCTTCACCTTCCAGAACCAGCCTTCTGACAGCTTGTGGTGTTACGCAGACAGTTAGAAGATCATGTTGAGCAGTCTAATCCTCCAGAAGGACGAGCTGTACCTCATTGTAAAAACTGATGTGGCCCAATTCTGCTTCAAGTACAGGACTTTTTCAGGCAGAAAACTGAATCTTGAAATATTTCTAGAGCAGAAATGAGTGCTGCAGCCTTCATCAGTCAAGAAGATTTGTTCTAACTGAGCCATCAACTCCAAGAGATGACAACTGTTGTAAAGGTTGGAGCTGTATGATCAAGGCTCTCTGATCTGTGATGGCTTGGAAGTGTATATGCAAGAACCAGCGAAAGGTGGTATACAGTCAACACCTGACTTGCAGGCGTAACTGATATCTGCAATAGGAAGGTCGACCAAACGTACTCATGGGTAAGAAAAGCAACTCCAAATCGTGCTATGTCTCTCAGTAAGGCTCCTGAGAGGTCACACTGTGCATGCTCCACAAAAGGGATACTGAAGATTGTCTATGAAGTCAAAAAGAGACCCTTTGGACTGAATCAGCTCAGACTGCAGGTAGAAAAAAATTCTTCACAACATTTAGGTAGTACTGAAGAAACCCTTCACACTGGTGTCTCACGTATACAATTCCCTGGCAACAGGAATGAAAATTTTTGTGGATTCTTGAGCAAGTACATGGGCAAGTGTACTCCAGAAAATGACCTGGTAACAGAGCCCATCTTTGCTATCAAATCTTTAAAGGAGAAAGCCTCGGGCAGCATATTGAATAAGTCGCGACCCTGGCAAATGATCTCCTGTATCCTGACAGGATTCAGGTAAGAGGAATATCGTACACGGTCAGCATGAGAATATGCCTGCATCTTGAACATGAAGTCTGATATGTAGCGGAAACAGAAACTGCAATGCCAGCCAGCATCTGCAAGCATATTGTCAGTTACCCGGTCATGTCTGTACAGAGTGACATTTTGCTCAAAGATGTGGACAGTTGAACGCCAGCTATTGAAATCAACAAAGAATTCATATGAGTAGAGGTAGTTGCGTAGCTGCAGATGCATGATGGGTGGAAAACCATCACATGACTGTAGCAGTCTGATTGTATGAGCAGAAGGAATTTCATCAGCATCAGCCATGATGACCAAGTCTCCATCTGCAATTCCAGCTGTGAGAAGTCCTTGATCCATTGCTGTGCGCTGAAGATCTTCATTCACAAAAGGATCTTCCCAGCGTTGAAGGGTTCGTCCAGCAAAGAAGAGGTGGGTGAGTTTGTCCCTGAGGAACGAGAAGCGCTGAATGTTATTTTTGAAGATAAGGGCCTTGTGTTTGCCTGTGAAGGTGGTGTTTGATTCCAGGACCAAGAATTTGGTGACATACGGCATCAGTTCCTACATACCCACAAACACAAAACAGTACAGAAAAGCCTTGCTCACTTTGCATGGAACTATTCCTCCTTTCTGACATCTGAGCAACTTCAGAAATTCATGAAAACAAAAAAGCCTGGAATGATCATCAGAAAATACACAGAGAGCAGCACAGAAAACTGACAGTATGGTTTCATGAGCTTTTCTTTCTTTCTTCGAGAGAGATCCAACCACCCAACAGATGCAACAACAATGAAATGCAACAAAAGCAACAACAGAAGATGAAAGAAAGAACAACAACACTACACCTGTACACGAATCTCCAGAAGATCAATCTCATTGCTGAAGATGACTGCATCAAACACACGACGAGGAGGTTTCTTGCGAAGACTCCATCCATGCAGCTGACACAAATGCTCCATGGAAACATTTTCAGCATAATAGTGTGGGATAATCTGTTGAGGAAAAACACATCATCATCATGTGCATTGTTGCACCCATAAGGAAAAGATGCTACCTACCATAAGGTAAAAAAATGTTTGCATGCATCATCATCACACACTGGATGACTGGGAAAAGAGACAAAAAAATCCCCTGAGGAGAGAGCGACTATTGCTGAATTCATCATGCAGCATAGATGAGGATGAGAAGAAGAAGAAGAAGAAGCCTTGCTGCTGATGTTGTACACATCCTGCAAACCTTGACAGATGCCTCCTTCCTACTCCTCCTCCACATGTGATCAACCAGGGGTATAGGATCTGCACTGTGGGAGGAAGAAAAAAATAAACAAAGAAACACAACAGGGACAGAGACAGTGACAGAGACAGAAGCTTACCTGGAAGGGCTTTGGAGGAGAGTCCCAAATGGGTCGCAAGAGATAGGAGATGGTTGTATAGTTGAAGAAGATGACAGGCACACAGATCGCTATCAGAAAAAGAAGGAGCAAGCATCTGGGCCTCACTCTCCTCAACGTCGTCAAGCTTCTATACCTCCTCCTTCCTCCTCCTGCTGCCGTCGTCCACATTCTCGCGTTCTTCCACTTCTACACGGGACGTCTACCTCTCTTTCTCTGTGTGTGTGTCTTCTTCTTTCCTTGAAGAAACCCTACAAGCGCGACACCAGAGACACGAGCATAGACACACAATACACACACACACACACACACACACAAAGATCTTGAGCAGACAAGCTACCGATGAGCATGCATTCCGTAGAACGGTCAAAGATTGCGTATGCAGTTAGGTTTCTTCCACTGTTCTTGACTGGAGCTGAATCGAAGAACTGCTCTCTCTCTCTCTCTCTCTCCTTGTGTGTGTGTTTGTGTCCTGGAAGTAGCGAATCCTGTTCGGGGTTGTGTGCTTATGTTTGTCGTCTAATTTGGAAGACGAAGTGATATTCTTCTTGTCTTGCATGGTTTCGAGGGGAACAATAATGGTCGCTTAGCCGATGGAATGATTCGGTGACTGGTGGAAGACGAAGTCGCACGGGGAGACAAAGAGAGGAGAGAAGAGAGAACAGAACAGAACAGAACAGAAGAAAGGAATCAAAATGGAGATGGAGATGGATAGGCTTGAGAACTGCTTGCTTTGCGCGATTTCCAGGAGAACAGTAGTAGCGACAAGCAGACTTCTGATTATTGTAGCCGATGGAATGACTTGGTAACTGGTGGAAGAAGACGAAGTTGCAGAACGAGACAATTTAATACAATACAATACAAGACAAGACAAGACAAGACAAGAAAAGGAAGCAAACAGGAGATGGAGATGGAGAGCTTGAGAACGGATTCACCCCTTACTCGGCGTGTTGTCAGGTCTTTTCTCCAATTTCTGAGCTCAGGTATGATCCTCCTCCTCCTCCTCCTCCTCCACCTCATCATCATCTTCTTCGTCTTCTTCTTCTTCATCATCTTCATCATCTTTGGAAGATTGTCTGAGTTGGGTTTCTGCCATTTTACTAGGGTTCCAAGGTTTTTGGAACTTGAGGGGGCAGTGATGGAAGCAAATTTGACGCTTTGGGAATTTCTGCAGCAAGAGTCGTGTTCTGACAAATTGTGTTTCTGTACTTGGAAGAAAAGAAGCACATGTATCAATAACAGTGAGGAAGTTCAAGGAATGGAACTCTCACTAAAATAGGAGGGAAGTTCTCTTTTTGCGTGTGTGTGATGAACATTACATGTGTGTGTTACATTGTTGGTTTCTGTGATGATGGCAGTACAAGCAGCACCTGGTGTTGACAGGGAGGATATTGAAGTTGCAGCCCAATGTTTATCGGAGGTTTTCAAAATCAATCAACAGCATGATGGAGATGATGACAACAGTCCACTTCCCTCATTGCCTGATTTGATCACTGCTGCTGCACATACATCTTCTTTAGGGTTGGTGCAATCAGAGGATTCGGATAGAGTCATGGCAGATGCAGCTGCTGCAGAGGAGCCCATAGCAGCAGAATCTCCCATGACAGCCACCGCCCCAGCAGCAGCACCAAATTCTTCTTCCATGTTTGCCTTGAACAACCAAAGTGCTAGTACAACATTGGTAAATTTAAACAAACCTCCAAACTCCCAACTCTGGAAAAAAAATGCTGATAAAATCTTGAAACCCAAATATCAAACTGTGCAAAGATGATGATGAGCAGGTGCTGTCAAAGTTGTGAATCATGTAGGTTTTAGGATTGCATTTCAGGTCTGTCTGCTGCTCTTACGAACCGTGGATTTTCCCCCTCTCAATTCAGGTTTTGGAACTAGTTAGTTTCTGTCACTTGATATCTCCATCAAACAGTCACCCAGTTCTTATGCTTAGATTGATCATGTGCATTGTCTTTGACAGTCTTTTCATGATGTGTTTGTAGCAGGATGCGAGGACAGGCAGTCAGCCATCTACTGCAGGTGCATAGCTCATATCCCCATTTCTGGGTTTTTGGAGTACTTATGTAGCCAGAACCAACATGCTTTAGAAGAATCATACAGTTTCATCTTCTACAGCACAATTTCACATCATGCAGTCTGCTTATGGATTTCTTGCATCCTCTAGGTTTGGCGTACCTGTTTTGAGAAAAGAGGCCAAGCTGCTGCTGTTTTTTTGTCTCTCTCTATGTCTGTTTCATAAATGCACTTGCTCAGTTTTGCTGCTTGATGATGACTTGAGTTTCACAAAAGATATTTTTTTCATTTTGAGATCGATCTTGTGCTGCAGACACCATAGGGTCATCAAACCCCTGTCCTGCAGACTTGTGGGAGCAATTCAGACATGGACTTGAGTGGTGTGGTTACTTTGGTGGGGTGCCTGAGGGCTCTCCAGAGTATGTGACTAGAATGAGAGCAGCTGAAACCACATTTCAAGATTCTTTAAAGGTATATGTAGCAAGCATTGGCAAATGCATCATCCAACAGCATGTGAACATTTGATTTCAAAAGAGTGTTTACTCTATGAGCATCCTACTAAAACTTGATTTATTGCCATGAAGCAGAAGTACAGAGATTCTGTGACTTTATCAACTGATCAGAAAGATGCACAAATTCTTGCTGAGGCATTCAAAGTGCAAGGTAACTATTGTCTTCTTCTTGTGTCCAGACACAAAGTAACATTCTACCAAAACAATGGTACTCTTCAGCTCAATATAAAAGCTCCATCAACACCTATGAAGATTTTTTTCATATGTTGTAATGGCAGGGAATGCATCAATGAAGGAGCAGCGGTTTAGTGATGCCATTCAGTTTTACACACTGGCAATTTCATTGTGTAATGACAATGCGATCTTTTACGCAAACAGGTGCAATAAAAATGTTCAATGCCTCTGCATCTCGTTGTAGGTTTGTGGTGCTTGTACTGCAGAATAATAAGAAATGAAGATGGAGCAAGTTTTGACCACTTCTCGGTAGCTTATGCATTTGCAGGGCAGCAGCACATTCAGAGGTCAGCAAGTTTGCAGAGGCAATAGCTGACTGTGAGAATGCTATCCGGATTGACCCCAAGTACAGCAAAGCCTACAGCCGCCTGGGCTGGGTGTACCATGCTCAAGGCCATTTCCAAGAAGCGATAGAAAAGGGGTTTCAAAAAGGTCAGTTGCAAACTGGGTGATGTTCTGTTTTGTTTGCTCCAACCACAAATGATTGAACACATTGTTGTGCCAACACTAGAGGAACTTTGAGTACAAGAAATTGCAGACATCAATGGCAATTTTGTTCTCCTAACTGAGGCTATGGTCAATTGATTGTGGGTTGCAGCACTAAATCTTGATCCAAACAATGCCACTGCGAAGGAGAATTTGATGGTACTACCTTACCTCTTCAGGACTATGGTGACAAATGTTAATTCAAACATGGTGTCATCATGCTGAACTTAGTGTGCATCATAATGTCTATTGGGAGTGATGGTCTCCCAATAGATTTCCTATTTCCTCTCATGATTGCATATGAGCTTGCCTCCTGAATTTCTTATGTGCTTGAATGAAACCCAGGCAGCTCAGCAGAAACTTGCAGAGCAGCAGAGAGATCAATCATATCAGCAACAGGAGCCACAGCAACAGGGTCAGAACCCATTTGGTCAGGTATGTGGATTAGTAGGGAGAAACAGAAAAGATGAGAGATTCAAATCTTCCAGTTCTTCAGGAGAAAGAGAGGCAGATGAGTCTTTTGAATCTCTTCTCCTTGTATGTTCTTGTGCATTTTATTCCTTTTCAGCATGCTCTGAGTGTTGCTGCAGCAGGGTGGGATACCTGGGTTTGGTGGAGCAATGCCTGGAAATGTACAACTTCCTCCAGAGATGGCAAACTTGATCCCAGGGATTATGAACTTGGCTGCCCAATTTAATCAAAGGCAACAACAGCAGGAAAGCAACATGCAACCGGGTGATGAAAGTCATGAAAATGGTGGTGAACAGGGCCTTGGTGATGATGATATCAGAGTCAATACAAGCATCAACTTCACTGTAAATGGACAGGAATTACCTCCTGAGTTTGCAGGACTGATGGGTTCTGTCTTGCAAATGTTTGGTGGGGTAAATGGAGGAGCTGCAGGTTCAAACCCTAATACTCCAGGTTCACCAGGAGGAGGTATCTAACCCGGTTTACAAAAGAAAATGCTCTCCCAATTGAGCAAAACATTTATGACTTCCTCTGGCTTAAGGAATACACCTCAAATTGGGGATTCTCAGGCTGTAAGTACAGTCAGTCAAAAGTTAGGATAAGTGTTTGTTGGGATGGTAATGTGAGCAGGCTCGAATTTTGGTATAAAACATGTGGACACATGCATACACTCAATTGTAACACAGTCAATCAATTCCTGTATGGTCAAAGCTGTTGTAGGCTAGTTTACTTCCACAAGGAAGTGTTTGACCAGTACAAAACTGTTGTAAGCTAGTTTCCTTCCTGAAGGAAATCTGCCATACCAGAAGCATTTTGTTAACAGTTTCTGAAAGAGGCTGGGATGTTTCTGGAACAAAAGATTCTAGTGGAATTTGTAAGTTTTGGGAGAAGAATTACCAGCCAACAATATAGATGGTTTCAGATACCAGTGCTGTTGATGACACTATAATGGAGGACAAGTTTGTTCTTACAAGAATTTTGTGAAAATGTGATTGCTTCAACACTTATTTACACAGGTGATTAATAACTGCTAGTGCTGAACAGGAGGAGCATTCCAGCAAAGGATCCAATGAAATTGGCAGGGCTGACAGAAATGCTTTTATTGTGATTCCAATGTAGGTGCACATGATGGCCAATGTAGGTACACATGACGCAGGGTTTCAAATGACTGGCCAGGATTGTAGGTTGTTTCTGATGGGCATGCAACCCTAAGTCCAAACAGTGAACTTAGGTCTGACTACAAGGAAGGCCGCTGAAAGGCAGAAAGGTCATGAAATGTATCTCGCAACCCATCATACACTTTGGTGTATATGGGATACAGCTCATCATAGATTTTGACATCATTCGGTGATGGATCATAAGTCTGTTCCTGCTGCACCCAGTTTCCTGCACAAATGGCTCTGAAAATGATCAGAAAGCCTCCACTGTCATTTGCATTCTCTCACATTTGAATTCGGTTCTGTGTAGGGAGTATATTAACAATGTTGCTGACAAAGGTTGTTCCTTCTCGCAGTAAATTTTGGCTTAGCAATTGACATGACTAGGGCAGCAAGCAGAGGAAGTCAGATTGGGGTAGCTGCATCATCATCACCCTGGCTCTTCTATTGAAGGCTTGAAAAAAGACTCTGGCACAGAAATTACTGAAGGGCGACACGAGACTTACCGCCAGGAGACAATGTACTGTGCCAGCCAAGCCACTGGCCCGCAAGTAAGGCAGCTCCTTTCACACCTACCTCCTGAAATATACAAACCCATCTATTACTCTTGGAGCTTACCTTAGGAATGAATTTTTGAGCTTGGATTATAACAAGAACATACCAACAAAAGGGAATTTACAACAAAGAAGTATGAGGAATAGGTACCTGAGGATCCATTAGCACCTCTACTGTCTGACCAAAAACCCCTGCCATTATCGAAGGCCAAACTG
>Ga0209611_10013570_pt1 | contig 11151 bp, 8 predicted proteins | sample S1TSphgellanicum_3_FD_187693 | JGI IMG/M metagenome (GOLD analysis project Ga0209611, IMG submission 187693) | Host-associated microbial communities from peat moss isolated from Minnesota, USA - S1T2_Fc - Sphagnum magellanicum MG (SPAdes) (version 2) | ecosystem: Host-associated > Plants > Peat...
ACAAGGTTCGTTAGGCCATGAGCCAAAAAAACTATGATTAGTTGGATTTTTTACATAATTTATCTCAAAAAAAAAAAAAAAAGTGTGTACAAAGTCTGTGTAAAAAGTCCATAATTGGTCGGATTTTATTTATATGTCCTTTTTCTCTTCTACAATCCATGGTGACCCTACTTGTTGAAATGAAGAAAGTGAAAAAAGTGGGAAAAGAAAACAAAATATGGAAGGAAAGTGATGGAAACAAAAAAGGAGAAACCCTAAACCAATAGTAAAAAAAGTTACATAAAATATCAAGTTAAAAATCAAAATTTACATAAGATTTTTTTTAATTTATTGTGTTATAATATGTTAGTATCTCAATAAAAGTCTATTTTCACCTTACATTACACTTGACAACCCGGACCCATATAATAAATGATTTCTGAAATCTGCTTCTGCTTCTGCAACCACGTCCCGGCTCCTTGAGGCCCTGCAGTGACTGAAATAGAGGGCCGCATGAACTAACTCAAAGTCAAGCTATGAAGTTGCTGAAAGAGGATGCCCTAAACATGTTTTTCTTGCATAACTGAGTTAACCGTAAAGTAAGAAAAACACAGCACCAGAACCCTGAGTTTGGTCATACACAGGTTGAGATTTTTAAAAAACCTTGCAAAAAAGTACATTAGCATTCAACAGGGGATGAAACTCAGAAAACCATCAATTTCATCATGTCTTTCCTTTTTCCTGAGCGCCTCCACTGCTGCTACATATATTTTCACTGCTCCTAACTGTACAACTACTATAATTAGTCTCAAACCTTATGCATTAAATGCTGAGTATCAGCATTTCATAGTGGGATTTTATTGAAATATCTTTACTTTGCAGATACCACTGAAAAAGTAGATAGGGGGTGAAAGAACAGGGTTACTTTACGGAGAACTCTAACATGTCACCCATAGTGGATGAAGTTAATGTCCAACAAAAGAGAGTCATAGAAAGTGCAAAGGTAAAACCCAAGGATGAGGGTAACTGGGGCGTCACATTACACTAAAAAAATTCCAGTAGGTTGTCACTAGAATGAAAGCAATCAACACCTTTAATAATACATACAAGGTATTATTCTTAAAGTGGCAAATGATAGTAAAATATTAAAAAGGGTCCTAAGAACATTATCTAATAAATGTTAGTAAAATATTAGAAGGGTTATAAGAACATAATGGATATATGTCAAGGTAATCAGAGCAATGAACACAAATAACATATGAGAAAAAATATATATTCATTACTTAATCACAATCACACCCTCGGGTGCCCCTCCCTTGGAAGAATGCACTCATACAGGAACCTCCCCTACAACGACAAATTCCAATCCTGGAACGCAACCGTCCACTCCATGGAGCCTACAATTTCCCAGGTCTATTGTCTAACTGGGTCCTTAGCAAGTCAGCCTTTCAGTTTGCATACCCCTTTGACGTTATACTCATAAGTGCAGCACTACCTGTGCTCAGTATGTGGCCAATTTTCATCCAATTTTTGAGTTTTCTAAACATAGTATAATCTATATCTAAGGTGTCTCATTTTTTTTTTCCCTATTTGTCACTTTTGTCAAGATAATTTTCAATATTTGACAACTTTTATACAAATTGAATATAACGTCAACTAATCTCTTTATAATAAAATTACAACCTAATTTTTTTGATGACATTGTATTAATTGTTCATATTTTGTATATTTCATCCATATGATCTCAAATATAAGTGAGAAATCAAATTCCCACTTCATCTTATTGAGGTTTACAAGCAAAATGATGAGTATTTTGATATAAGATTTTTCTATATGTTTGAAACTTGTGTAGATCCTTCCATTTTCTAAGACTTGCACATTTAAATTATGTTTTTTAAAAAATAATGATGGAACCTCTCAAATAAACTAGCTTTTTTTCTCAAAGATATTTTAAATAAGAAGTCTCATGTACAACCTTTAATTTAGGATCTTTAGGTGGACTTGACCCACTCTTTTGTAAGTTTTGTGTTGACTCTCTCATATAAGTTTCTTGCTAATTGGTCAAAATGAAATATTTCTCCAATGGGAATTCTCACATTGTGTCTACATGAGATTGTTCAAATGTAGCTAATGTAGTAGTGTACACTAATTTTGGATGTTAAGTAGTCTAAACAAGATGCTAAATACCCACCATTGAGCTCTATCTGACACATGTTTCGGGTCACAATGCCCATCACCGGGCCTTCCATGTCACACATGCAAGCCCCTCTCATCACCATCCATAGAACATCTCAATCACCATCAACCACTTGTCGTTGATGAAGATTTTATGTGTTTTATCATTGACAAAAAGTTTCCTTGTTTTGTCATCAACAAAGAACTTTCATGTTATGTTATAATGAGAAATTACTTGTTTTATTGTGAACACGAATAGTAAATTTGCAAATGAGGAAGGAAATGCAAAGGGACACCTTTCAAATATTTTCCAAAAATAGGCAGATGGGAGTTTTGAAGTGTTGGTTTTTGTAGGCATTGCACTACAAAGGAAGTAAGTTTAGGGTTTGAGGATTACAATTTTCATGTTTTTATGTACTATCACTGATTGTTTTCAACACTAATTGTTTGGTTGCACAAGTAAACTAAGGTTTTGCTCACAAGGAAGTTGTGTTGCATTAAGTGGTGAGGTGACCTTCTTTAGTTTTCTTTGCATTATTGAAGTTTGTGATTAAGGTTCTTCTGCAATAATGGATTCGGCACTTGTGCGAAAAAACACAACAAAGATGTCTTCAACTCCAACTGAACAAATGAGTCCAACACTGAGTGCCATTATGATAGACCTAGCGAAGGCGCAACCTAATAGCATTTTTGTTGTAAACCTCTTTCAGTCCAATGCAATAAAATTAAAATGCCTAGCAATGCAAATCGATGTCGCGATGAATGCAGAAGAGGAGGGGGAGCGAAGACATTTGTTACAAAAAAATGTTGCCCACAATTGCACAAGAAGACCCATACATGATTATTCGGTCAACAAAAATACATCAAGATTGTTAAAACATAATAGCAAAATGGGTAGAAGGGGTAAGTCTTCCTTTCTTTTTGTCATCCATGATTGTGTTGGTGAGCTTGGTGAGCAACAAAAGAACGATCTAGGTTTAATATTGCCTTGGTTGATTTTCATGCTTGTTGTTAATTTCATTGTGTAATGTCAATTGTTTTCTAGGTTTAGGTTAGAAGAATTGTAAAGCAAAAGGAGAATAAAAAAATAAAAAACATATGTAAAACAATTAATGTAATAGGAGGTGTGGAAAATTTAATGGTGCTTGGTTTTTGTGATGTTGTGGTGCTATGATGCAAAGTTTTAACTTGAATAATGTGCAAAATTATTTTAGTAGTTGCATCTATCTACTACTACAACTTCACAACATTTGTAAATATGGTTGTTTTAGTTTAGGATTTGGGCAACAACTTATTTGTTATTTGCAGATTTTTGACGATTCAAAAGGTAAAAGCAAAATCTACAAATCCACAATGCAACAAAGTAGACACCATTGTGTTGCATTGTACCTAGAAGAGGAGTATGAAATGTTGGCATTAGAAGCACACTTTGATGTGAAGCAGCCAAACATACCAACATTTGGCAACAGGCCTTCATTCCAATGCAAGTTTTGCAAGATTATGTTTAAAGACAAAAATAATTGTTTTACCACAAGATGATGAACTTGTGCCTTGAGTACACTGAGAAGGAATTGTTGAAAATGTACCCCACCATCACAAAGTCTGAAGCTAAAGAACTTATGAGGTTAGGGGAGAAGCATGGGAAAACTCTACCAAACCGCTTGAAACATCAAAATGAAAATGCACCATAACATTCCCCCAAAATGACATCACCACCAAAGAACCAGAAACAACCCATGGGGATGCCCCCTACAAGGCCCATACCTCTTAAGGAAAAAGAGATTTATGAATTGAACAACAATGAAATTTTTTCATTTGTTAAAACTATAAAAATAGGTAAATTGGTTATGTACTTTCATTTTTATTTATTTTGGTAATATAATGTGGGAGGTCACCTTTAAAAATTTGTTGTTAATTCTGCAATTCTACAAATGACATGTTCCCAAGTTCTTAGTTAAACCCAAGATGGGTTAAATTATTCAAACAGTGGAATTGTGAGGAACTCTAAGCACGCTCCTAGCTCTCAGCATTAGAAGGGGTAAAGGGGCGTGTTGAAGTTCCGGGATGGGACTACGTAGAGTGACAAGCTTTATTTACTTACTCGAACCTCCATCAAACCAACCAACAAGTTGGTTAGTTTATTTTCTGGAACACCTTTAGTGCTAAGACAAACCACTGGCAACTCTGGACTCACAAGACTCACCACGGCCTGGACTCGAGGGAAGCCACCACCTTCCCCCATATATTATTCTATGTGTCTCTCCGCGGCACTTACATCCGAATGGCTTTTTGTCCTAGGACTCCCAAGGAGGAGTCCCGAAACTGTCCTGGTTTCAACTCCCGAGACTTTGTAAGGTCATAACTCTTTACTTAGACCTTCGATTGGGATGAGGTCTCAAGCAAACTTGTAGCTCTCCTTGAGAGCTTTCCAATGGTGTATCACATTCTACCTGCACGCATCGGGGTTGAGTTGATTCCCGACTTTTAATGGTCAGAAATCAAACTATCAGTTTGACTCCCGGCCTTTCTTTTTGCCATAACTTGTGCTGCATATGTCCAAATGGCCCATGCGAGCCCATTTTCGACATTTACACTTTGATAGTTTTCCAATGATATAAGGAACACCCCAATGCAAGGTGTTTTGACTCCTGCAATCAAACTTTGAAATTTTGAGAGTCCTAGAGGACTCCCAAGTCCCCATTTCGAGAGTGTGAGTTTCATCCTCATACTCTCTCAAAGTAAGGTTGCGACAACAAACCTTGTGGTTTTCAAGAAGCCACCTCTACAAAAAGGTACATTGGATAATAGAAAAGGCCCCAACAAGAAGAACAAATCAAATACAAATATGTCTTTGTTTTCTACTACAACTTTACCGCAAAGAGGCATACCACTTATCAATAGATCACAAATTAAGGCGAAAGCAAAGTCAACTGCTGAAACTTTCACTATGGAAAGTACTTGTGAGCTACATCCTCCTCCTTTGGAAAACAAGATTACTAAGCTTTACATTTTGTTGTCGAAAACATATATTGTCATGGATACAAAAATATTGGAAAAACCAGAAAACACTATGGCGATTTTAATGAAACTAGAAATAGATGGCACTTTAAGCAACTTGCTTGTTTTGACATTTGGTCCATGGTATCTTTATCCACTAGTGAGTACTTTACAACTCTTGTACCTTTTTTGGTTTATCATTTGCTCCAGTTTTGTTTATTTCTTATTTGTTGTTGCACATCCCACAAGTTGGTGGAGGGATTGAAAGTACAACCTAAATTTTAAATGTTGTCAAACAATCCCTGAATGTGTGGACATCTAGAGGGGGTGGAAATAACACCATGCAAAGGTTCATTGAAATGAAATGCCTCTAAAAGTACCTACAATATTTGCAACAGAAAAAGGAATATGATGCAAATAAAGTGAATGCTACAAAATTTTTAAAGAAAAAAAAACAAATTATATTTATAGGAATTGAAAAAAATTGACCAACAATTGAAAGTTAATGAAGAGAGGTCAAAGTGGGGCTAGTCACCATTGTACCACTTATTGAAGCGGTATCCTTTGGACTTTGGTCTTCAATGCCCATGGGAGCACATAAAAGCGAAACTACAAAACATCGTCATTGAAGTGGAAAAGGAATCACAACAATTACCATTGGATACAAAGTGCCCGCACATAGTTCGCACATAGTCCAAACATTCAAATTATTTTGCAAATCTACATTTGGGAGACTACATCCACTTGCTCATGCAAACAAGGGATTAACTTTACGCAACATCCTACATTATTGTCGTGAACAAGGAGATTCTATTAGGCTAACCATTGCAGTTCAAGATGTTCTTGATTTTGGTTTCTTATGGTTTCCTAAACTACGCTCGTGTCATGAAGATATTACTCAATGTCGGCAAGATTTATTGGGGCTACTTGGATTTGATCTATAATTACATAATCCACTTGTTGAGAAGACCCAATGATTCATGTCCAAGATTGTTCATAGAGAAATTTCAGACTTATTATGTCTTGGAATGGCAAAGGAGTTGGAAGACATGTGGTTCAATGATAATGTTAAGCATGATTGTAGGCCAATCTTGGACCAAGTATGTACTTCACTACCTTTCCACTTGTCTTTCTTGTAGACAAATTATTTAATAGAAATTTCACACAGAACATTGTTTCCAATATAATTACCAAATATATCCTTGATATGTTGAATCCAACATATGTCTGTCATAGTGTGGAAATGTTCCACCTTGAACTAATGTTTGGCCTAATTTGCAAATGTTCCACCTTTGAACAAAACTTTTATGAATAGGTGGTCAATGAAACTTTGCTTGTGAGGGTAGACATCGTTGTTGGTTGGATTTTTCAAGAATTTCAAACCTTCAAGATGACAGTGCCTTGTCTAATAGGTAGAACAAATGTAGAACTGCCTTGGTAGATGTTATGGATTGTCAAGTTCAAGCATTATGTGTGAAGCTTGGTCGAGTAAAAAAAGCCCTTGAACTAACTCCATAAGTCCCCATTGCCAATGTTCTAATTGATAATGACACAACTACAGGTGCATCAAAATTCCTTACATTATTTTTAATGTTTTGAGATGCCAAAACATTATGTACTTAGAGTTTGGATTTAAACATGCAAGTTCCTTAGTTTTCACAATTCCGTTTCTAACCCTTCATACTTGTTCCATCTTATGCAGATGGTACCAAAACATCAATTGAACTTCAGAATGTAGAAGTTGTTGTGCAACAACCCATCTGCTCTAACAAGTCCTCCCATGGCCAACCGAACTGCAAGAACAAAATTGCATTAGCTTATGGGTTGAATTTATTTGTTAGGACGGCCTTTGGTGATAGCCTTAAGTGGGATCGTAAACTTAATGATCATGTTGACTTACAGTCATATGTCAATAATCCATGTCCTATAACACCCATCTTATCAAATTCCTTATTAGCAATCCATGTTGGTTTCGGGAGGACATCGTCCCTATCTTTTGGGTTGCGGCCTTTAGGGCAGTCTTCACACAACCTTGTTAGACTAATCCCAAATTTGAATGACATATCCTCCCAAAATGGGCACTTATGTGAGCCAACAAGTTCCTATCATGCCCAAACTCATGATAACAATCCTAATGTGGTCACTTCATTTCTTGCCACTGTGACAGATTATGGGAACGAATGGGCAAATGATGGACTTCAAATGAAAGATTCATCAAGTCCTGGAAAACAAATGTAAGTACTATCACAACTTCAAACATTAGTACTTCATGCTTATTGATTTGGTTGTCACTAGTTGTAGGTTTGCTATAGAAAACATGTTCAGTTCAAATCAACATCTACCAATTCAATTGTGTCAAGACAACAAATTACCGGAGTTTATGATTCAAATACAACTCCATTTGAGTTTCATATTCCAAATGTGAAATATTTGTGTTGTCTGATGTCCTTATTGCAAACATTTTACATGGGCAAAACATGCTAGAGGTTATACATCTAGAAAATAAAAATCCCATAGCTAGATGTTCTACTCAATAACACTAGTTGTTATTGCAAGTTAGCAATAGTAATAGCAGATTTCAATATTGGTAGAGGTGGGACAGCAAGTTTGCAGTGGAGTTTGTCATATTAAGTGATTTTTTAAACAAAAAATTGATGTTGATATCTCCTTGCTGGACAACATTACCATGTACTTGTTTACATATGCATTGGATTTCTTTAGACTATGGTCTCCACACAACCATATGTCACAAATGTACTCCTATATCACCCATCCTCATATGTGGGATATGGTGAAAAAATGGAAAAAAATAAAAAGGGGAGTTAGAAGATAATGTGTTGAATTTCATGAGGAAGATATTCAAAGTGCCTTCCAAAGTTTGAGAGATTTTAGTCCCTTTTCAATATGCTAACCACTAGAATGTAATTATAATGAATGTTTCCCATTTTATGCACTATGACCCTTTCAAGACTGCCAACATTTTCCAATCTACAAGTGTGCATCGTTTTTTTGTAAAAAATTGGGTTGTTACACAAGGCAAATTGTCAAGGACACTTGAATGGAAGCAATCAATATCAAAGAATAGTTGGGTGTGGCTTGATGGACCACAACAACTATTTGATTGGGAGTGTGGGTTTTATGTCATGAAATTCATGACCAAATATGTCGACTACATGTATCAAAACAATGCACCTAACATTAAGGTGCAATTACCCTTACCCAACCCACAAAAGTTTTTGTTATAATTGAATACAAGATTCGTTACATCTTGAATCTTATAATTTTTTGTTGGTTTTAGGTGACACCAACTTGGTTTTCAAGGGATGATGCGATTGTAATGTGTTCAATTCTAATGAATGTAATATTACAGACATTGTGTATGTCAAATTTTGCAAACACGGGTTGGGTTATTGACTTGGGAGATGTAACCAATGGCGGGGGATCAACATCAACATAGTTTGTCAATGTATTAACATTTCATAGAAGCAACATAATTAGGAAGTTGATGTCTTATGCCGGTTAATGTTCAACAAAAAACATTCAGTTTGAAATGGGTTTGTAGTAGATTAAGTTTGTAGTAGTAACAACATAATCTAACAAAGTAGACTACATTGGGATAGTGTGTTCTATGGTAGTGGTATAGTGTGTTCTATGTGTTTGGAAAGAATTTCCAATAGCTAGATGTCCTTTAGGTTTGGTGCTAAAGGGTATGAAAGTTGATGGGTTTGGAAAGGTTTAGCACATGTTAATAGATACTAAATCCATGCATTTCTATAGTTGGACAAAATGTAGTTTGTATTGTGCTACAATTTAACAAGTCTTTATATTTCTACATATGTAAAATATTGTGTGATAACAGTGTGGTTATAGTCCAGGGGAAAGTGGGATTTTAAGGGGTGCATCCCATCTTGGTAGTTTGGGTTGATTTGGAAATGCCAACAAATGTTTAGGTGATAATTTTTTTTGGCATTGTTACTCATACATGTAATGAACTTGTTTTTCATGCAATTCTAGTTATTACCATAGGTTGTGTTACAACAATATGCAGAATGTGACTTGATCATTTACTGGTCATGAACACAAAGGTTCATAGACCAACATGTCCACAATGGTGTCTTGGAGCAATCATTACAAGTTGTAAATACAATTGTCATAAAACAATGTTCTGTAACATACATATCACTAAAAGACTATGGCAATGGTATGGAGTCCCATAGAACAATACATAAATAATAACATAAAATACAACCTAAGTGAAAATTATAGTGTAGTTACACAGTATTAATAACCTACAATTCCAGATCCATATCCACATTTGGTATCTTGGATTCCCTTGTCATCTGAATGCACATGTGCCTAATTGTTCTGTCCTTTAGGTGAATCTATTTTTGAACATGGGGTTATAGGATTCATCTATGCCGTCTAAGTGTGTTATCACTAAAAGTAGATGGAAACAAAAAATCTAGTCTAGGTGTTCAAGACTAGCAACCCCCCTAGCTATCATGTCTTGTTGTTTGCCCCTCAACACCTTCAATCTTGAAAGTAAATGTGGTTGTAACGCTAGAATTTCAATGGCAGTGGTTTTTATGTCATGAAATACCTAGTCAATGAATTCCCCTAGGTCGGCATATTTGACATGGGCAATAGTGGTTGTCATCTCCAAGATACCAATGTCTTTATTTTTTGGGTCAATGTTAAGTTGTTGATTAGGTAGCTCATCACAAACCATGTGTCAAGCTACAAGAGGACACTTGTTTACTCCATGGAATGTGCCCATATCCTTAACAATGGTAGCATTAGGAATGTTAGGGTGTAACATTTTGAATACCTTCATGACATTTTTGCATGCAATCCCCTGTTCTGCAAGTGGGCAATCGCATTTTCCACTCAGATGACAAAGTGTGAATGGTCCATACTTTGGGTGTGTGGTTGATGGATGCGACATATGCAATGTCCTCCCCATAAGGACATAACAAGACATTGCAATTTGGAATATATCACGCCTTTAACATTGCTAAGGCAATAATGCCTTCTTGTTTCTTGTTTCTTTTTTTTCACACACCCAAAAAGCTTGCACTACCCACCATACTAGTAGTGAGTAAGAACATCTCCAACAAGATGAAAAATTAACCAATCCAATTTATGTCAAGTAAATTGTTCTTTAAACGACATGAGGATTTGTTTCATGTTGCTATGGAATGATTCCATAACCACATTGGTGTCTTACCCTACATATGGAATGTTGCGATTACCAACACACCACATTGCTACCTTATGTGTCCAATGGTCTTTAAAATATTCAATGAATTGAAATGCATTGGGGTATTTGGTTGCCATGATGTCTATTTATAGTTGTGCCCACAAAATAGGATCATGATCAAGTGGACAAGCTCTTGAATACATTATTTGGCCCAAAGTAGATAATACTTTTGTTCGATCTTTTGCTGTTGGAATTTTTCTTACAACATTTTTTGCCCATGTTTTGCACACATGCCACAAACATAAGAAAAACTTTGGCCCCTAACCAAACAATGTTACATGGGAAAACATCATCTATAGAAATTAGTTCTTCTAGTAGTATAATAATGTGTTGATGGATGTCAAGTAGGCATGAAATAGAACATGCTTTGATGAAAACTAATGCTCTACAAAACAAACATAGTTTGTGCCAAAATATGATGTGCAGCAAAGAATGATCTACCAAATTAATTGGTTTTGCAACAAAGTATGCACTATAATACACAAGTAATAAACATGGAATTGTATGTAGATTTAGAGAAATCAAACCTCAACACATTGATTTCAACTTGAGCATTGTCAACAAGGATAACATTAGGCATCCAATTGCTTGGCATACGTTTTGATAGTGCTCGAAGAATTGGTCAAGGTCACTTTCTTGACTACTTCCAATGATAATGAATGTAATTGGTATCCAATTTTGCCATTCATCAAACACCATTAGGGTGTACAAAGGGTATTGCAAAGAACATAACGCCAACA
>Ga0209611_10013573_pt1 | contig 11147 bp, 10 predicted proteins | sample S1TSphgellanicum_3_FD_187693 | JGI IMG/M metagenome (GOLD analysis project Ga0209611, IMG submission 187693) | Host-associated microbial communities from peat moss isolated from Minnesota, USA - S1T2_Fc - Sphagnum magellanicum MG (SPAdes) (version 2) | ecosystem: Host-associated > Plants > Peat...
AATATCAACATTAGCAGTTTAGGTTGTGATATTATTAGAAATTGGAAGCAAGCCCCAAAAAAGACAGTTCATGGTTTGTATCTTCTTTTTTTCTTGTTAGAGAGAAAATCTTTCACAAACCTAACTTTACTATTATCGCAAAAGCTTCAAAGAAATCAATCATCAAAGAAATCACCTCCATCCAAAGTGACATTCATTCCCCCCACCATTCCTTCTATTCTTCTTTTCTCCTTTCGTCTTCACTATCCATCTCATCATTACAAAAATTTGGGACACATTTTTCATACTCCACCCATTAAATCTCACTTAGTTGAAGTAAGCGGATGGTGGAAGTAGTTCCTCCTCCTACTTGAATGCCCATCACCTCCACCATCACTCATTACATTGCTACAACAAAAGATGTGAAATGACAAAAAAAACAAAGCGATTATATATATATATATATAATGATTCCAAATCGAAATTTTACGTTATAACTATATAGTGTACAATAACTTATGGAACTTAAAGTTATCTTACCAAAACCAACTCCAATGAAAATCATCGTCATTGGAATTATGTTTAATTTAGGTTTAGTCATTAGGTTTAACTATTAATTTAAGTCATTGAGTTAACCATTAAATTTAACCATTAGTTTAACCATTAATTTAAATCGTTAAGTTTCACCACTAGGTTTAACCATTATTTTAAGTCATTAAGTTTAGCCATTAGGTTTAACCATTATTTTAAGTCATTGAATTTAGCCACTAAGTTTAACCATTATTTTAAATCACTGAGTTTAGCCATTAAGTTTAGCCATTATTTTAAATCATTGAATTTACCATTTGGTTTAACCATTATTTTAAATAATTGAGTTTAACCATTAAGTTGAACCATTATTTTAAATCACTAAGTTTAGCCACTAAGTTCAGCCATTATTTTAAGTCATTGAGTTTAGCCATTAGGTTTAGCTAATTAGTTTAAGTTACAGAGTTTAACCATTAGGTTTAGCCATTAATTTATATTTAGCCACTAGGTTTAGCCATTAGTTTATGTCATTAAATTAAACCACTAGGTTTAATCATTAGTTTGTCATTAAATTAAACCACTAGGTTTAACCATTAGTTTGTCATTAAATTTAACCACTAGGTTTACCCATTAGTTTATGTCACTAAGTTTAGCCACTAGGTTTACCCATTTTTTTAAGTCAATGAGTTTAGCCATTAAGTTTAACCATTAGGTTTAATCATTACTTTAAGTCACTAAATTTAGCCATTAAGTTTAGCCATTGTTTTAAGTCGTTGAGTTTAAATACAAGGTTTAACCATTAGTTTATGTCACTGAGTTAGCCATTAGGTTTAGCTAATTAGTTTAAATCATTAAGTTTAACCATTAGGTTTAGTCATTAATTTAACTCATTGAATTTAGGGTTTAGGGTTTAACCATTATTTTAAATTATTCAATTTTACCATTAGGTTTAACTATTACTTTAAATCATTGAGTTTAGCCATTAAGTTTAACCATTAGGTTTGGTTATTATTTTAAGTTATTAGGTTTAACCATTACTTTAGATCATTGAGTTCAACCATTGGGTTTAACCATTGCTTTAAGTCATTGAGTTTAACCACTAGGTTTATTTAGGTTTAACCATTATGTTTAATAATATGAAATAAACATGTGAAATAAAAGATTTGATAAAAATTGAATAACTTTGATGGTGTAATCCACTTGCATGGAGTTAGTTTATCATTATGAAGATTTGGGGTTCAATTCCCTATATTTACAACCTATGTGCATGCTTAAAAGGCTAAGTTAAGTAGGTTAAACTAAGGTTAAGTTAGGTTAAATAGGTTAGGTTAGGTTAAGCTAGCACCTACCTACTTAAATGTTTTTTTTTCAACCTACCTAAATTTATTACCTACCTACCTACCTACCTATTAATTTTAGAAATAATAATCTAGAAAATGATTTTTAATTTAGGTATAAAATTGACCTAGTCAAATGGTGCATTATCTACTAATCAAATAGTTAGTCATTTTGTTAGCCACTTTACTAGTCAAAATGAGAAGGTCCAATTTGACTATTCGATCAAGTTGGACATGGCCAAAACAACTTGTCCAAATTGACAAGGTGGTTTTTTTTACGCTTATCATTTTTGGGTATTTTTAAACTCAAAAACCTAGTTGAAAAAACCATGAATTATAGTAGTGCAAAATGAATGGGCTACCATAAAATAACATGGAAATGATGAAACAACCCAAACAACTACAAAGCACTCCCCTTCATATGAGATGTATTTAACCTTTGTCTTGTTGTTGGATCGATTAGCATATGCCACCACAAACTTTCGACCATCATCATCAAGCTGAATAAGCACAACTCCCAACCCTATAATGCTCCAATCAATGTATAATTGGAATAATCGTCCTTCAATGGGTCGCCTCAAAATGGGAGTCGATGAAAGCTTGGCCTTCAATTCTTGAAAGGCCTACTTTTGCGCCTCATCCCAAATAAACTCTTGTTCAATTTGTGTTAGTTGGGTTAAATGTTTGGCTATGCTACTAAACCCTTTCACAAACCTCCAGTAGTAATTACATAAGCCTAGGAAAGTTCGTAATCGACTAACGTTTATTAGTTGGGGAACTTGTGGAATGGTTTCAACTTTAACCTTCTAAACCCCCAATCCACTTGGATAAATCATGTGACCCAAGTATTCCACTTGAGTATGAAAGAACCAACACTTGCCTAGATGAAGCTTAAGGTTATGTTTCTTAAGTCTTCCAAACACCTCTTACAAATGTTGCATGTGATTTCCTAGAACTAGGTTAAAAATAATGATGTCATCAATGTAGCACTTCACAAAACCAAAACCTACCAATACTTAATCCATGACTCTCTAAAATTGTGCAAACACATTTTTCAAACCAAATGGCAAAAACCTCCACTGGTACAAATAATCTTTCCCATGGGGATTAATTCCCCAAAATGTTGTTTTGACCTTGTCACCCTCCCCCATGGCAACTAATGGTAACCAGACCTCAAGTTTAAGGTACTAAAAACCTTGGCTTGTTCAAGGGCATCAAAGATTTCCTCTGGAAGGGGCATGGCATATTTGTTTAAATGGGTATGTTTATTCACTGAATGGTAATCCTCACACATGTGGCATTTAATCCAATTGCCAAAAATGTCCTTCTTAGCTAACATCATTGGTGCTGAAACATTTTGGCCCCTAGACAGTTCCATTAAACTAGCATCCAACAATTATAATGTTCAAGCCTAAACCAAGGTTCTCTCCACCTCACTAAGCCTATAAGGTTGCCTAAAAATTGGATTATCATCCTCTAATATGATTCAAACCTCTTGTCCCCTTAACTGACCCGAACTAAAAGCAACACATTTAGTGAAATTTCATATTATCCATTGTGCTTCATACACCTCACATGTTGTAACTATTGAGCTAATTATTGGGTCCCATGTTTTTGTAGTCACTTGCACCTTAGGGTTCAGATGATGAAATGTATCCCCAACACCCAAGGTTGTATGCAAAACGTGGAAAGGTGCCATCATGTCTTAGCACTCCCACATCACCAATTTCCTATTCCATACCCATAAAATGTCCCTTGGCATCCCCGATCCCATAATTACCAAGGATGTACTTGTTTTGTTACAACATCACCCCCCCCTTGTATCACATAGCTAACCCAACAAAAGGTGCAACGAGTGAAAGATGGGGTGGAGTGTTTGGATGTGATTGGCCAAAACATAATTGTTTTACCAAGATGAAATTGAAAATCCAAGTGAAGTAGTTGAGATCCAAAACTTGCCCCAAAATTTGCCTACAGGTTCCTTTGGAAATGCCTTGCATAGTTGTGATGTTAGTGTGAAACCCCATGGCCCATTCCTTCTCATCCGCATTGGGTTCTTCCATATTAGATGAATGGGAATCCGAAATCATCCCTGGGCCCCCATTCCTAAATGCATGAAAATGTGAAAAACTCAAAAATGTTGGTAAGGATATTCATGGAAGGCCAACCTTATTGACCACAACCAAAGGTGATCGGTCATCATGACAAACCGCGCATGAATGACATCCTGGATCCAATATGTCATACACTAAGCATGTGGGTGGCCTAGGAATGAGTTCATATGTTCATTAGATCAATTCTAGTGGTGCTAGGTTAATCCACATCCATTGAAACCAATGGGCTCATGAGCCAATTGAAGCAACATCCATTTGCACTTGCTCAATAATTCAAACCTTGATCTATTGCCATCCAACCAAAATAGTTGGCCTAGAATCCCCCAATGGTGGGACATTATATCAATTACAAATATGCACATGGGTGCATATGTGTTTATTGCAAATGTTGTACAACACAAATCAATTCCCAATATAATTTGATTTGGGATCGAAAATCCTTGGACCATACTTGCTTGTGAAAGACCTTGGCACAACCATCCAAAAATGACCTAGTCAATTGGCCCAATCTCGGCCAAATTTGGTGCCCCCGTCAAGGTGATGTTGCGTGGTAAGGAACACTAATAACCATGTATGGCCAATGTTGGTAACAAGTGGGGATACTTTTGTTGCAACATCATGACATGCCACATGGAGGCTTCTTTGGCTTGTGGATCCTTTTCCACATAATGGTATTTCCGGACTAGGATTCTTGATTGTAAAATCGTAGCTAATCCAAGATTAATGTTTCCAAACGACTTAAGTAGGCATATTCCATCCTTGGGAATATCCCACTGAAAAATCTTTGTATATAATGGGCTCAAACTTGGAGGCCCATTATTAACATCCATTAGTGAACATGGGCTTGGTGATGGCAAAGTGTGCCAAACTTGATGAATATAATGATTAATTGATGATTGGAATTCATTTAATGTGCCCCATGGTGGCCAGGGATCTAATGGAAAAATTAGAATTATTATCATTTCATGTGGCCCTAACATCGCCAATTCACCATTAGGAGGTGCATCATGGTCATGGACATTACCTTCCAACAACTTTTGAGTCCATGTGGAAGGCCTAAAAATCCAACCAACATAGTTGACTTGTTAGATTTTCTTATTAGCCCCCCAATAGCAATGAAGCTTGTGATTAATTCTAATTTGCCAGCTTGGGTGGTAATATGCAGTTTCCTCCCAAAAACCAATGGTAACCCCGAAGGGTAGAACACCACACCTCCAACCAACACATCATAGGACATAACATGCATGACCATTGCTTGGGCCTGCATAGTAGTGTAGTCTGTTGGCTTGTTGGGATTAATTTGGATCATAATTTCTTACTTGATTAACCCTCGTGACTTCTCTGACCCACCCATGGATGTTAAAATTTGATATGGGCATGGGTCCAAATTGACATCAGTCAGTCCAAGGCCATAAACAATAGCTTTGCCCAACATCAATGGTTGAACATTATAATCTAATAACACCCTATGGGGTTGATGTCAACGTGCTAATGCCCCTTCAATTGAAACATTCCTTCTTCATTGTGCACAACCACAACCCCAAGAATAACATTAGTTTGATCAATGGTTGGCCACGCTAAAAGGTCATGAAGTTTGGCCATAATTGCATGCCAAGATTAAGGTTGAACCTTGGACACCTCCGTGCGATTGGCCTTAAAAACTAGATAGACTATAAGAGGTACAAAATTGTCCTCTAACTTAACCATCACATCTAGTGGTCCACCATTTTCACATAATGTGGCCACCAACCGAAACATGGCTATTAGTTGAATACCTAAAATGGCCATGTCTCAGTAGAAAACAATGGTGCATGACACATTATTTTGGTTGCCCCCATCAAAATTGTGGGTGCGTTGGACTTAAGAATAAAACTAGGCATTTTCCTTAACACTTCACCAAAAGTTGATGCCCCCACGGGATTGGGAATGGTGTATGTCAACACAAATGATTGTGGGAAATGCACCTGATGTTGAGCCTTACCATATTGAGGATATAATCTTTCATCGACACTTCATGGTTCTGGCACCCATGCACTAACCCTTATCATTTGTGCAATTGTGGAAATCATTTCATTAGGATTTGAAATTGTAACATGGTTTCCATCATTTGCTACCCATGACTCATGATCTTTTGACATACGTGGCATCATCTCATTTGGTGCTATTGATCTTGAAAAACCAACTCCACAAAAGAATCTTGGATCAGCATTTGACCCATATGATTAGCCATCTTCCTGATCCTTGGCCTTCCTTAACCTAGATGTAGTAGATTTCACCTAGGTTGCCATGCTTGTGATTAAGGTTTCCAATCGTACAAACCTAGCCTCCATGGTGTTGGGTTGCCCCTGCGTTGGCTTGGTGGTCGACCTTTTATTGGCAGCACTTTTCACCTTCTAGCCCTTCCCAAAACCTTGGCCCTTATTAACATTGGTGTTCTATGATTGGCCCTATTATAACTCTAGTTGAAGTGTGAAGCAATGATTGACATCATGCCCATATACATTGCAATGGGAACATGGTTAGTTGGGGTTAGGGTTGGAAGTTGTGGCTTGTGGTGGATTGGGACCATCCTTCTTGTGAGGCCCACCACACTTCCAACATTTGTCTTCTCCACCTTGTTCCATTGAATAGGATGTGGAATGACCATTTCAATTTGGTTTGGCCCCCTTGGCCTTGGGTGGTGCAGATTTGGTGGGTTGACTTTGTGATTGTTCACTTGATGGTGTTGGAGAATGACCCAAGGTTGACCATTCGTTCTTCCACCATGTTCATCTCAATCCTTTTCGATAACTAAAAGACATTAGCCAAAGTGGGTTGGGTAGGATGTAATAAAATGACATTCTACACTCGATGTTTAAACTCCTTGTCCAGGATCTCATATCAAAATTGAACTAGTTGGGCTTCTGTGACACAAGGCCATGATCAACCTACACATATGTGCGTAGGTTTTTTGCAAGCTTTCATGGGCCTTACGTTGGAACACATGCAAGCTCTACAACTTTTCAATCTTAACCCCTTGGTAATTTTGTTGAAATTCACAAAAAAATCCATAATTAAGTTAAATGCAAGTAATGGACCTTACATATTAATGGATGCCCTTGCACCACCATCCCCAGTAGTTTCACCACTTCTAGTGGTTCCACCATTTTTGGTGGCTCCACAACCATTAGTGTTTCTGCTCCCATTCATTGAACTAATGCCAAAAGTTATCGTTGCACCACTTGGGGCCATAATCCCCCTAATGATATAAACATAATTGGGAGACCAATATAACCGTCATTCTTTAATCTAAATTTCATGGGCACATTTGAATTCATGATAGTCATCCATGGGTGGCCTTTCCAAATGTTGAAAATAAACCTTTCCATGCACTACACCAAAATGTGTCCTAATTCATTCTAGGTTTCACTAGATTTTGAGTGAATTTAAACATTTTTGCCATGGTGAAATTAATCAACCCCCTAATGAATGGGGACAAATTGCTATGAACAGTGAATTGGTCCACTAGTACCTAATGAAATGTAAATTTACTAAACCATTTCACTTGTTAGTTAATTAATTAGGTAGCATGGAAATTAATTAAATTTAAATTATTTAATATTTAATTTAATATTTAATATTATTGATAATTTCATGATTTTCAAACTATGAATTATTAACACATGTCACTATTTATGATAGGTTAAAAACCTAGCTTAGATACATAAGCCATATAATCAACCTATGTAGACACCTACTTAAAAAAATTACATAAGAGAATATTCAATCAACATACCATTGTTGATCATAAACATATCATTTGTGAAGTTTGATCCTTTGACCTTTAGGATGGAAGCAAACCCTTACCATCACACTTGTTGTGATGTTGTGTTACATCTTTATTTATCAAATATTTCATTTTAAACATTATAAAAACTTAAACTTTGAAAATTCATATCTTATTGAAATTTTGTGCAAATGAAATGGTTAAAGTTTAATTTTTAAGTTTTTTCAATAATGTACATAATTACATTTATTTCATTTTGAAAGTGTAAAATCATTTGAACAATTTTTTTGTGAATATCACTATTCAATAATATTTCAATCACCATTCTTTTGAAAAAGAAATTGTTTAATAAATGGATAATTTTTTTGCTAATATAGTAATATTATTAATGTTATGTTACTTTTCATTGTTCTAAGTTATTTCACCCTACATTATTTACAATTATTTATGGTTATTCTATTAGTGGCTATTAATGGTTATTCTATTGGTGGCTATTAATGGTTATTCTATTGGTGGTTATTGATGGCTATTTTATTAGTGGTTATTGATGTCTATTTTATTAGTGGTTATTAATGCCTATTTTATTGGTGGTTATTGATGGCTATTTTATTGATGGTTATTGATGGCTATTATATTAGTGGTTATTGATGGCTATTTTATTGATGGTTATTGAAGGCTATTATATTAGTGGATATTAATGGATATTGATGGCTATTCTATTGGTGGCTATTAATGGTTATTTTATTAATGGTTATTGGCGGCTATTTTATTGGTGGCTATTAATGGTTATTTTAAATTATATTACAACTATTGGTGGTTATTATATTATAAATTATTTTTGAAGATTTTAGGTTATATTATCATAGGTTATTGGTAATTATTTTATTGTAGGCTATTCTAAATTATTTTTCATAGGTTATTATTGGTTATTCTAAGTTATTTTACCTTAGGTCATTATATTCTATTTTAAATTATTTTAAAAATTTATATTTAGGATAAAATAACTTATAATAACATAAAATATAATGACCTTGAATAACTTAAAATATAACTTGAAATAATATATATTACTTTAAAATAAAATAACTTAAGGTATAGCTTAAGGTTAGTCGAATAATTTAATTTTAAATAACTTAAAGTAAAAAAACTATAATAAATTAGTTAGAATACTTTAAGGTATAATAACGTATAATAGTTTATAATAACCTATAATAACTTATAATAACTAAGGTAGACTAAAATAATATAATGTGTATTGTAAAGTAACATAGGGTATTTAAAACAAAAACATAAAAAAAAATATTTACCATAGTATATTATAATAATGAATTATGTCAACTAATAATGAAACACGATGTTTACATAATGATGTTATAATGAAATAATTTCAACTAAGATGAAATCATTAAAATGTAGTGAATTTATTAAGGTCCCATAGTGATTTAGGTTAATGAATTACACCCCACTTTTGTATTAGTGATGCCATGAATGGTGTGAATAGTTGGGGATTACACATTTGTTGCATATCACACCAGCTCTCAAATTTTTAAATGAAATCATCTAATTCAATGGTGCCAACTGCCCTTGAATATTAACGAGGCCCTTTGGTGGCTCTATACATTTCTTCCATGTTTCGCAACAATGGTGAGGTGACAGACCTTTAGAGAAAAATTTGTTTAAAAATATGATGAAGGTGGTGTGGGTGGTTGGAATGCACCCCCTGCATGGTGAAACCATTAATAATAATGTCCCTATCCTTTGAATCTCATGTCACCACCATGATGAACCTTAAACCCTAACTTGGATATCCCCTTTAAAATTTAATCACAAAAGGATGATACACTTATGATGCTTCAAACTAAATTTACAAGGATATTAAACCTATTACGATTTAACCAAACCCCCAAAACATAAACCTCATAACATGAACGTAGGGATACTGCACTTGTATGGTTAGGGCACCTTCATTCACAAAAACATTTCACACAACTAACAAATTAAGGCATATTATGAATACAATAAGGTGGTATATTAGTCATCAACCCAATTTCACCACGACAATAAATAATGGGACATCTTGGTGATTAAATCTAGACATATATATCTCCAATTGCGCTTCCCAATACAACTTAAACCTCAACTAAAATTTAATCAACATGTCTAGGGAAATTAAGGGTCAAGCATGACTTGTTTAATGATTAGGATTGGGTGGTACCTTTGTCCCATGCCCAACCATTAACCACACTAATCACAACTCCCAAGCTCATTATAACAATAATGACATGCATGGGAAGACACATAACTTTTCAACTGAAATTTCACATTGAATAGTAAGCACAAACTATTAAGAGGTCAACCTAAAAACCCCCAGGTCATAGCCGAATGGCACACACCTTGGTAATCCCCATGGCCCCAAAAGCATATAACAACCTGAGCAACATGCTAACATGCAACATACACAACCCAACAAACACAAGTGAAGATGCACAACTCATGCAACACAAATATCCACTTTTGTGATTCTTACACAAAAATCACGACATGTATTCAAGTCTTCCATGTTTGTTGATGGTGCGACATTCCACCATTCGTAAGGTGTAGAAAATATGATTCACCAGCACAATGTTAAATTGTTAAAGGTTTAATGTGAAAAAAATTGGCCACAAACCACCTTGTGCCTTGGAATGAACCTCCAAAACTTCCTATGTCCAAATGATAAAAAAAATTCATGATGGAAATGTTCTTCACAAGGAACTCATTGACATAAAAAGCTTCAGGTTCCGCCTTCATATAGGTGAAAACTAAATTCCCAAAGATTGAATGGCAAATAATTCCACAAATGCCAAATCAACCTCTAGCCTCCAAAACATTTTGTTTCCAAAACCTTTGTAGGTTCACATGCATGTAATTTCCTTTCCAAAAATTGAAAGGTGCAAATAATTTGTCCATCTAACTTTATATATGAAACATATGAATTTATGAAGAAATCCAAAATGAAAATGAATTAAAAATGAATTTTTTGGTCTAGTCTTAAGGATCAAATTGTTTGATATCATTCATAGGTGGGTTGTTTGTTAACGAACTTACCCACATGGTCATTAACCCTTGTTCGCCCACTAGCTACCCATGGTTAGATGGATGAAAAATGTTCAATCCAAAATTTGGATGAAGTTTTTTAGATGGATGAAAAAGTGTTGGTAGGTTTGGATTATTGTGAAACTTGCACCCTAGGTTCAAAAAAATAGAAAAATGATAAAAATGAAAGGGAGGCCCGGTTTGGACCTGTTCGAATCACATTATTTTGGGCCTCCTTCAGGTTTTGCAAACCTCCCAACCTCCCAAACCTAGTGGGTTTGAGGGGGAGGGTCAGCAAAGCTTGGAATTCGTAGTGATGGTGTAATGGAGCTCCATGCTCCTATTACC
>Ga0209611_10013575_pt1 | contig 11147 bp, 8 predicted proteins | sample S1TSphgellanicum_3_FD_187693 | JGI IMG/M metagenome (GOLD analysis project Ga0209611, IMG submission 187693) | Host-associated microbial communities from peat moss isolated from Minnesota, USA - S1T2_Fc - Sphagnum magellanicum MG (SPAdes) (version 2) | ecosystem: Host-associated > Plants > Peat...
ATCATCCATGGGGATTGCTGCCCTAACAGTCAAGGGCATACATGCATCTTTCTTCAGGGTCTCTTAGGGTCAGATCAAGAAAGGAGCCATTTAGATTTCTGGTTGAGTTCATGCTCTGGGAATGGTTCTCTGGTCTGGACTAAGAGACCCTAGAGCAGGTTGAGTTTACCCTTCTAACTGGGACTGTGATGCCCATCCATAACCAACCAAGCAAAGATTAGTGGGATTCTCCTGCATACACCAGAGAGAACCAGCACTCACCATTCCCGCATGTAAGATGGATGGTGTGTGAACAGGAAACATTTTTTCATTGTATTCCTGTCCATCCATAGTGGTTTGCTATGTTCTAATCATCCAAACACATCTACCTATTTAATAACCACCAAGTGCCTTACCTACATACCTACTAGCTACCTACATTGTAACCACTTACATTCACTACTTACTTTCCATACTTACCCATTTAATGGTGCATTTGCACTTGATCTATGATGAAGATCTAGGTGGCATCCTAGGTGGCACCCAATGTTAAATGGGTGATAGCTTAATGTTAAATGAATGCTAGTTTAACATAAAATCTTCACAATAAGTAAGTCTAAGTCTTGAATGACTAGTATGGTGTTAAGGGACTCAACACTAGAGTCCCTAACACCAAGAGCCAAGAGTGAACATACCTTCACATACATAGTTCTGTACCCATTATCTAGGCAGTTTGGGGGTGTGTGGGGCTGGGGAGGGGGGGGAATAAGTAGGAGGGTTCACCAGTGTTGGGCAGTCCCAAAAATTTTAGAAATCAAAGAACCTTAAGTTCTGGTCCTTTAATATTTTCAGAAAGCAAAAGACTTTTCGTTGGTTTTGGGTTTTTGGTTAAACTTAAAAAATTCTAAAGTCAAGTTCAGATGTTGTCTTAAGGTTTCCAATTGCCAAAAGTGAGAAGAAAATAATGCAAAATTGTCAAACATCTATATTTGGTTTTTGGTGTGTAGCCAGAAATAACAAAAAGATTTATTAAAGATTTGTACAAGTCATAATATGTGGTATATATAAACAGCCATCCGATTTGGCTAAATCTCCCTAGTAGGGATGAACTTAGGTCACTTTTTAGAAAACTTCTTCTTCTTCCTATGGATGATCCCCACTTTGGCTACAAATTGAAAAATCCCAACCAGAACACAATGGTGAATTGACAAATTTAGTAATCGACAAATTGGCTAATGATAAATTCAATTTGGCTAATCAACAAATTGCCTAATGATAAATTCAATTCATTACTACCTATTGTATTTTGCATGTATGAGGAGTGTTGTTGTTAGGTGTGGTTTAGTTACTACCTGAGTCATGATCGAAACTGAGTGCAGTGTACTCGAATGGATGAGCATCTTTGGGGATTTGGGTTTTCCCTCAACCCTTCCCCCCCGCCACCGGTTCCGGCTACTTCTTTCTTCCATTGCACAAATTTGTCAACTACACGTGCAGATGCAGCTCATGATCTCCATCTGCAATTGCTGACTTGCAGCTCTCTTGTTGTCCAGTCTTACCTTGCTGATCACGATCTTCATAAATTGACAACGTTGATGTGGGATGTGGAGATTCATTCATACATATATGCATATATATATATAACTATATATAACCCACCCATTTGCACAGAACAATCAACTATATTCTCCATCGCTTGTGTAAGAAGTACAGTTGCTGCAAAGCACTGCTACTACTACTGCTACTACTACTACTGACTTCATGTGAGTTGCATCCCCTCTACATCAGGTCTGATCCATGCAGAAAGAATTCAGATCCAAGGCTAAATTTGTTGGAAATACTTATAGGCTGCCAGCAACTAGTGTTGATATCAATATTATTATGATTTTACAAACCGATTGAATCAATTGTCGACTGCATTGTTGTTGTAATAGTTGTTGCTCTTGAGTTGTTGTCATGAATTTAGCAGATTTGATCACCGTTTTTGCAGAATGACCCAGGATTTGTGAAATTGGGTTCTAGTCTTCTTCCTCTTTAATTGTGTTTGGCGCTGAGTTTATTGAGAACTGACATGATCAGTTTTGCATTTGTGTGCTTTGATTGTACTTTGCAGTTTCGCTAGTACTTTCCAGGTGCTGTGTACGTGCAAGTGCCCACTATTTCAGCTTCTGAACTGATCTCCATCCGCGGATTCCAGCTAGCAACTCTTTCAGCTTCCTCCAAGATCCAGCGACGTTGACATTTTACATTTTACTAATTCATTTCTTAAGATTCTCTTATATTCAGCTTTGTTCCAATCTTCTGCTGCAAATTAGCTCGTCAGCAGCAGCTAGAAGCAATAAACTATATGGCGGAAAATTTCAAGGCAGCGCAACCCAAAGGGTCCACAGGGAAGCGCCTGACAATTCTCAGCATTGACGGAGGCGGGTTGCGAGGGATCATCCCTGCCATCCAACTTACTGAGCTTGAAAAAAAACTCCAGGTGAAACAATTTTTTTTTGAAAATGAAATTCTGACCTAGTGTGCATGATCCCCATCCAGCAGCTGATCATGAGAAAAATGCACAGTACTAGTGGCTATATATGCATGTTCTTCACTAGCTGCAGGGAGAGCTCTAGTGCTGATTAGAGGGATCCTAATCTGCAGGGAGAACTCTAGTGCTGATCAGAGGGATCTGAATCTGCTGTGAATTTATGAACCCGTGGGTTGTTGGCATGGTTGGGAATATCTGTAGGAACTGGATGGACCATACAGCAGACTGGTGGACTACTTTGATTTGGTTGCAGGGACCAGCACTGGAAGTCTTCTCGCATCCATGGTCACAGTCCCCAATCCAAAAGACCCCACACGGCCCCGTTTCAGTGCCGCGGATTACCCTAAAGTCTACGTCAACAATGCTGCCACAATCTTCCCACCATCCACGTACAGCATCTGATTCCCTGAGACTCACCTCTACAGTTTCATCATCAGCAAGCTTGATGATCAACCCTCATAATATATTGTACTAGCCTTGCTATAAGGATCAGATCATCCTAGAGCTGGTTCATCATTAGGAACTGGAAAACTCATCATGGGTTCATGGGTCCTTGTGTAGCTGCATGCAGCAGAATGATCATAGAACTCTGATCTTCAGTTCTCTGCTCATTGGCGTGATGTGATTGCAGAGGGCCCTGTGGCCAGTTGTGGAAGACCATTGTCTCGCTGTTTGGACCCAAGTATTCAGGCAAAGGGCTGGCAAGTGTGCTTGAAAGGCTGTTGGGTGATGATCCTTTGTCGATTCCTCTCACCTCTGTTATAATCCCATCTTTTGACATCAATACTCAGAAACCAGTCTTCTTCTCCTCATGGCAGGTAGTATAATCTCTCCAGCTTCTTCTCAATTATACATTATGCTTATATTATTCAGGTCACAGCCTCGAGTGATGAGCTCCCAGCTGTAAGAGCAAATCCCTGGCTATGTCCATGCATGCTTCAATTCAATGTCAAGAGGCATTTGTGATCTGATGATCTGAACATGGTTCTTTGGGTTGTGATGATATTCATGGAGCTGTGAAGGCTAAGCGAAACCCACTTGAGAATCCACCCTTGAAGCTTGTGTGTCAGGCTTCAACAGCAGCTCCCACATACTTGCCTGCTGTGCAGTTCAGCTTTCCGGACCATTCATCTCCCCACACAAGACAGTTCAACATGGTTGATGGAGGATTGGCTGCCAACAATCCTGTATTGGTTTCTCTTCCTTCCTGATATTTCTGTAATCTATGCACCAGATTGGTCCTAAACCCTAAACCCAAAGCTTTGTCCCAGGAGATTCAGTTCTAGTCTCTCATGCTCAACTATACCCAGTGTTTAGTGTTCATCATGTTCAGCATTGTCTTTGTTCAGTACATCTGCTTCTTTATCATATCATAATCATCTAGTGCAACATTAAGGTTATGGCTTCAAGCTTGAAGCTTTAGATCAACTGCTTGAATCTAAACAAGCTTATGACATTCTCAGATCGAAATGGGTTATAAATTATGGGCCTGCAATGTTGTGCCAGACATATGTGGGAATTACACAAGCAGTCAAGGAATTGAAATCAGGTGGCCCTTGTGCAGAAAGAGTGACTTACAAGGTAAAGTTCTTGCGTTTTGAACATCCTTGCTAGCAATTCCTTCAGCAACCACTGCAACCAGCTGCTGGACTACTTTGCAGCGCTTGCCCTTTCAGAGTCAAGTAGATAGACTTCAAATGCAAGTACCTAGCTACACATGTACAGCTGCATCAGTGCACATGATCTGAACATATTATAAAGAACAAGTGGTTTAGGGTTGAGGTTTTATCATGTTGTTTGAAGACATGGGCTCTGAGGGTTTATGATCCTTGTTTGAACACATGTGGGCCTCTGTCTTCCCTGGTGCACAGAACTTCAGCGATCTTTTGGTGCTGTCACTGGGAACGGGGACGAATCGAACAGGCTATTCTGCAAAGGATGCAGCTAAGTGGGGTGCGTTAAAGTGGGTGCTAAACAACGGTTCTTCACCCTTGCTTAATAGTACCTCTGATGCCAGTGCAGACATGGTGGACTACAACCTTTCCATAATGTTTGATGCTCATGAATCTGGTCTAAATTATCTCCGAATCCAGGTACCAAGCAGATCCTCTTGATTTGTGCACTGAACACAATATTCTCTGCACTGATCAAAGAATCCTCGAGACCTATGTTTGTGGGGTTCCGCTACTTTGGGTGCTTGTTATTCAAACTGGAAGTGTTCAATGTGTATATGCTATAAAGAAATTAGCTGTGCATTCAAGAGCTCGTGTCTTCTTGTGCCCTGCAGACCGATGCCTTGTCGGGAACTCTTACGCAACTAGATAATGCCACGCCCAAGAACTTGGAAGATCTGCAGGCCTTCGGAGAAAAGCTCCTCAATTGTCGAGTCTCAGACCGCAACTTCCTTACTGGGAAGATTACTCCCATTCCCGGTGCTGGAACCAACCGAGATGCACTTCACAGGTACTGTATGTATAAGGGTTTAGGGTTTACAATACAACAACACCCATTTTCAAGTATCTTGTATCTTTCTTCAGGGTTTAGGGTCAGTTTCAAGCCGCTCTATATTCCTCAAGCAGCTGTCAGACAGGTTTAGGGTTTAGGGTTTAGATTACAACAACCACCATTTACAAGTATATATTTGTGTTTCCTTCAGATCAGCTTCAATCAAACAGACTTTCTATTTTCCTGAAGCACCTTGTCAGCCATTAGAACATTCATGAAGAAACTGGTAGTTATACTCTCCAAGTAAAATTTTATCTTTTAGATCTGAGCATCTTCTAAATTTCTTTTTTGATTTTGAGACTGATCTGTTGATCATGTGGAAATGATCAACCTAGCTAATTGTTGGACTGCTCATGGTACTGGGACAGATTTGCTAGGTGGTTGTCGGAGGAGCGCAAAGCAAGGAAAGTCAAGTCTCCTGCAGCTTAATAGACTGATCATGATCATCCACCTTCCTGCAGCAACTCCTCTCTGCCAGAGCTGAAAACAAATTCTAAAGTTCAGAAGATTGAGCTGAAGAGATCAAATCCTGCAGCAAAGGAAGCAGCAGCCGCAAATGAAGCAAATCCTTGAATCCACAGCTTCCTATATTTTTAATTAATTCCTCCCCCTAATATGCACATTGTCTTTATAACTATCCTGCATTTGATTTGCCTGAGATTTCTATTTCTAAAACTGTTCTTTGCCATTGTTTTGCCTGCCCTAACACCAGTGTTGGGCAGGTGTATTGTTTTTGATATATCCTGCAGTAAGGATATATACAGCTTTTCAACTCAATTACCCAGGGGGGTGAAGTGTGTTTGCACTCAATGTTTTCTCTCAGGTTAATGTCCGGGTATATAAAAATTATGGTTTGTAGTGGATGGGTAGTGTCCAGATACCCTCATCATATACTCCTAGTTGGTGTTAAAAAATATGGGTATTTTTTGGATTTTTATTTAGTTAAAAATGACATTTTGGAATTATTAAGACAGTTTTCAGAGGCCAAAATCTAGTCGGATAATGAAAAAATTTAATGTCATGGCAAAATTCAAGAATCACATTGCAAGAACCAATTCAACTTTCTAATGCTAAACATATACACAAAATGAAAATTCCATGAGGACTTTGTGGATTAGATATCCACTCTATGTTTAGGAAATACTCACCATGCTCATCAATCTGTTGACCCCACATCCTCCACTGTGAAATTCTAACAACACGGTCCCCCATACATATAGACAATGCCCAAAGAGCCCAACTTGGAAACACTAGCTATATTTCAATCCCGACAACTTTTCCTAGGGACAAATTCAAACTCCAACATATAGACATGAACCATAAACTTAAGGTCACTTTAGATGAGGGTCCAGGGTCTAGGGTCCAATGAAATAGAGTAATTATATTCGATGAGAGCCATAAATTGGACCCACAACCTTTAGATGAGCATCCAAGACCAAAATGTGTCAAATTGAGGCTAAACCTACATGGCATCATTTTGATAGGAAAGTCAATTTATCTTCTCACTTCGTCCCCTTTTAGAACTTGGAGTGAAGGTTTTAATTACATAGAGTATCAATTTAAAACTCAAAATTCACGTGGAATATAAGGTTACCACTTATTGGAGTCATTCTAATATGTTAAGGTATCTTAGTGAAGTCAACAATTATTATATACTGCAATACTTGAGAGTGTGGGGCCATGTGTAAATAGTTACTGAATTTCCATGGGTTGGCTTTTGGATGTGTTTGAAGCGCTCTCAGGAAGTCTTGCATGGTCACCATACCGCACCATACTATAAAGGGGTCCTAAGAAGTTTCTCAGAGTGCTTTACAGAATAAATAAATTACCGTAGGTTCATGCTTGTCCAGGTACGACAAATGCCATGTCTATCGCATAGAATTGTGCCAAAGTAACACCTGCACTAGGGTAGATTCTATAACTTGCTTACCCAATAGAGTTATCCGTAAAGTAAGGAAAACACAGCACCAGAATCCTGAGTTTGGCCTTACACAGAAACTCAGAAGACCATCCATTTTGGTGGTAAACTGAGTTTTATTCTATCTTTCCTTTTTCCTGCGCGCCTCCACTGCTGCTACCTATATTTTCACTGCTCCTATTTGGACAACTACTATAAATACTCTCGAACCTTGTGCATTAAATGCTGAGTTTCAGCATTTCATTTTGAGATTTAATAAAATTTCTTTACTTTGTGATACCACTGAAAGAGGGGTTAGGGGCTGAAAGTAGTCCCAAAGACAGTGGGAAGGCAGGCTTACTTTACAGATAACTCCAATACTTTCCAATTATTTCCATGATTAGTGTTAAATTTCAGATAGGAATACAGACACATGGAGAACATACATTTTATCACTTAAATGAATCTATAGATGATTGATCTATCATACTTGTGAGATTAACATTTTAACATGCAACATTGCAAGTGGATCAACAATATAACATCAATACTTATCCTTTGGGGAAAAAATTGCAGAAGTTTCTCAAAATTGTTTACTGAACAAGAAAGAGCCCTCGTCCAACAAATTTACATGAAACATCCCATTACTAAAGTTGAAGCCAACTATTAAGTTAATTCATGAAATTATGTCCTAATTATGAAATTATGAATTTCCACTCCTCATTTCCAGCACTTTTTCATATGCAACTTTGCAAATGCCCATGCGAACATCTTATCTTGTGTCCATCAACGTAGGGGTTGTGACAAAAGGTATCAGTGCCAAAGCCAGTGCCAGAGCCGGGGGGGGGGGGTTGTGGGTAGAGAAATGTGCATCAAGGAATCAAAAGCCTGGTCTGTGGCCCGTACTGAAGTAGTAGTACGTGGGTGGCCTATCCCCTGTCGGCATACTTGGCCCCTCTTCATGGTCTCCAAGCATCATGGCAATACTCATTTCCTTGCCTCTTCACGAGGAATCTTTTTCCAACAAAATTGTTGTTTCTTCATGTTTCTTGCAAATTCGGACTGTTTCTCCTCAAAATATTGCAACTTTTGGTGAAAAAAATTCCAAAAACACCATTTGGCACAGGATCCACATTTGTAGGTAGAGAAATGTGGATCAAGGAATCAAAAAGCCTGGTCTGTGGTCAGGATTGAAATAGTGGGTGGGTGTCCAGTGAGGGTTTTTTTTTGGGCGAATTTTCTCCACCTGGCGACCCCAAAAAAAAAGGGGCTGGCGAATCCAACAAAGGAATTTTTGAGAATTAAAAAAACAATTCGCCATATCTTGAGAAAAAAAAAAAGTTAAAAGTCGCCAGATTTAGACAGTGTGTTCCATTAGGTCGCCAGAACTAGGAAGGATTCCAAAAAAGATCTACTAGTCCACCAGGACAGTCGCCATTTATCGCTGCTTAATGGTGGCCAGTACACCTCCTTGAGGAATTTGAATAAACAAACGTGGTGTCCACATATAGGAGAAGCAATTCACTAGGGTAATTCAGTAACCAGATTTTTTTAGTAATATTAAAATAATTATTTTAATTTTAAATAAAATAATATGACTTGTGTTTAGTTTTTATATTGTAATTATAATTATGTAATAATGCACATTATACTATACATGTTTTTATGTAAATATGTATGACATACATTGTTCATACATTATTTGTAATACTTAACATGTCATAAGGAATATCTTATAAAATATTATCACTGAAATATAATGTAATATTAGTTTTTGACAGAATATATTAGTTATTTTATAATGTAATATGAAATATTAATATCAATTTTATCATTAATTTAAATAAATTATTATTTTGCCTAAAAAATGTTGCAACTTGTCAAATCATATTTTCTCATCAATTTATATATTTAAAAATTTTATTAAATAGAAAAATTCAAACGTGTTTTCCTTTAAATGTTTTGAAATTATATATATGTATGCACCTTTGAGAAAAGTTCAAGGATCAATTTTTCAATTGTTTCATTTGAATATGAAAAAAAGAATATATGTAAATAAAACAATCTTGTGTGATTGTGACATATTCAAAATGTTATGTCATTTATCACAAAGCAAAAAGGTGGTTAGATGGCAAAAACAATGTAATGTATATTTGGAGGCTAAGGTTCATACCTTTCTACCAATAGTCATATATTATGGACCGTATGTTGATTGTATGAAAATTGTATTTGGACCATATATAAATCATATTTTGACTAAATTATTAATAATATAATATATTAATTTTAAATATTATAAAAAATCTACTATTGATGAATTCATTATTTCACTATTGGTGAATTTAGTGGGTGCATTCATTAAAGTTTCTGCATAAAATCTAATGGAAATTCCCAATGAATTTGGCCACACCCCCTTACTAGTGTTGTTATTAGTAAAACAAAGGAGTTTTATTGAATACGTGGTGAAACTCAATACCTTTATATCTAATGCACCATATTCAAAATAATTATGGCATCAATAAGCACACCAACACCAAAAACGTTTAAGAAAAAGAAACAAAAAATGAAATCAAACTCAAATTACCACAAAATTTAGTATAATTTGAGTTTCAACTTGTCCTCACTCTTCGTTTACAAATTTTAAATTTTTTTCTTGTTTTTTTTCTAATCTCACCCCTTGAATGACTAATCTTATGATATTAATATTGTGTTTCTTTCACTTTTTGGATATCTCTAATATATTTGACTTCTATGTTGCTACACACTACCAATGATGATCAACAATTTTATTGTTTTCTTATGTATTCATACAATTTTTAATAATTCATCATTATTTATGTCAATATCAATTTAATTTAAATTAATATACATTTACTGGACATGAAAAGACACATGTTACTTTTTTTTTCATTTTCATATTGGTGCAGGGAAAAAAAAGTGAAATAATTATAAAATGGAGGTAGTTATTAGGAAGGGTGGGAGATGGTTATTAAGAAAGTTAATAGGAAAAAGAGGAAGTTATTAAGAAAGAAATGTAGTTAGGTTTGAAGATGAATTAGTTATTTCTGAAATTATCTTTGGAATGAACTATGGACGACCATATGAAAATTTCTAAAAACTCCCCCCATATACCAGTTCCAATTACTCACCACTGCAATTATTATTATTTGCCCATTGCCCCCAATGGAGGGATATGGGGGGTAGTAGGCCAAGATACTAACCTATAAATAATCATGTACTTAATTGACATTTTTGGCTATGGTGTGAGACCTTCTAAATGGAATCCTGATTTTTGAAGGCAAAATTTTGCCCAAATAGAAAACACATTATTAATAACCTAAATTATTCATAAATTATTCATACCCTCCAAATGCACTAAGAATTTCTTAGACTGCTTTACAGAACACAAAAATTACCATAGGCTCACACTTCTCCAGATAAGACAAATGCCATGTACATCACATAGAATTGTGCCAAAGTGACACCAGCACTAGGCTGGATCTATAACTTGCTTACCAGACCCTTTGCAATTATTTCCATAATTAGTGTCAAATTTCAAATGGGAATATAGAGACTCAGAGAACATACATTTTATCACTTAAATGAATCTATACATGACTGACCTACATACTTGGGAGATTAACATTTCAACAAGCAACATTGCAAGTGGATCAACAATATATTAACATCAATACTTGTCCTTGGGGAAAAAAAAATGCAGAAGTTACTTGAATTGTTTTCTGAACCACAACAAGCACTCATCCAACAAAATTGTGTGGAAACATTGTTGCATTACTAAGGTTGAAACCAAGTATTAAGTTAATTCATGAAATTATGTTGTAGGAGATATTGGAAATAAAATGGAATTGATGAATTTCCAGGCCCCTTTTCCAGCACTTTTTCATATGCAACTTCCAAATCCCATGTGAACCTCTTATCTTGTGTCCATCAACGTAGGGGTTGTGACAAAAGGTATCAGTGCCAAAGCCAGTGCCAGAGCCGGGGGTTTGTGGGTAGAGAAATGTGCATCAAGGAATCAAAAGCCTGGTCTGTGGCCTATCCCCTGTGGAGCATGACTTGGCCCCTCTTCATATTATCCAAGCATCGTGGCAATACTCATTTCCTCACCTCTTAATTAGGAATTTTTTTCCAACAAAATTGGTGTTTCTTCATGTTTCTTGCATATTCGGACTGTTTCTCCTCAAAATATGGCAATTTTGGGGGAAAGAAATT
>Ga0209611_10013577_pt1 | contig 11147 bp, 9 predicted proteins | sample S1TSphgellanicum_3_FD_187693 | JGI IMG/M metagenome (GOLD analysis project Ga0209611, IMG submission 187693) | Host-associated microbial communities from peat moss isolated from Minnesota, USA - S1T2_Fc - Sphagnum magellanicum MG (SPAdes) (version 2) | ecosystem: Host-associated > Plants > Peat...
CTGTGTGCCCCGTATCTCTACGCCGATAAATAGGGTATCCGTTTACATCCGTCACCGTCTCGGATTGGAACTTGCGTGGATATTGTTTTTTGCATTTGCCTTCTTCCATGCACGGGGCATTTGGGAACGCAACTCCACATGGACCATGCATCATGCATCTGGCAATCGTTTCGTGGGCCAACTTGTTTGTTGCAATTCGAAAGTTCAGCACTAATCATGCGGTCTACATCCTCGACCATGTGTGGTTTGCAGTCTTCGATAAAGAAAATGAGAATGTGTGCATGTGGCAGCCCCCGTTTTTGAAATTCAACGACATAGATTCTCGTAATCGTGCGTCCCAAAATATGCTTCTTGTGAATGTCATTGATCGACTCCTTCACCTTGATTTTGAACGCTCGGGTTACCAAATCCGGTTGATCCTGAGGTTGCTGTCTGAGCAGCAACGCTCTCTTGATTTCAAGCCACTAGGGATTGCAAGTGAATGTAACAAACGCATCCGAGCAGCCTGCCCATCTGCAGATTGCCATGGCGTCTTGATAATTCTGAACCATGTGACGTGGACCTACTGTGAAAGAAGATGGCAGAATGATCCTCTGTCCGATGGCAACAGCGTTATTGTCACCTACAGCGATGGCGTCCTGAAGGCCTTGATAAAGATTCGCGCGCAGTTTTTTTTTATTCAAGCGCAAATACTTCAAGCGATTTTGTTCGATAGCCGCATAAGCATCCACAATGTATTGTTGTCGTAATCGGGCACCCCGAAGCAATGCAATGCCATCAGTGTCTCGATGTTGAAGTCGATAACCGTAAAATTCTGCCATTGTCACATTGCAATGCTTTTTTTGAAGCTAAGATTCTTCCGCATGGTCGTCATCCAAATCTCCATCAGCAATAACACCATTGAGTGGAATATTTAGATGCCATCCATCCTCACCGTAAGGAAATAGCAACGGATAATTTAGAGCCATGTATCCCACATGTAGTTCGGAAATGCGCTGAAATGGGCCAAATTGCTGAGCAAAGACGACGTCACGTTTGTCTACAGCCTCAAAACCATCTCCTACCATCAATGCAGCAACTTCATCGGCCGTCGGCACATTGTATCGGCGGGCATCTTTTGTTCGAGAGGCAATGAGACGCAATTTCAGATCCACGGGAGCACCTTCTGTTGCCATCATATCCTTTGCCATTTTGAACATTTCAACATAGGGATTGATATTGTACATCATGGTCAACAACCGATCCAACATCATTGGATCAAGCGAAGGCATAACGGCATGGCGGTTTTGACGTTCGTGTTCCGTATCATGAAAATACAGCTGTGCAAACTGTGGCCGTTGGCTTTCGGCAGGACATAGGGATCCGATTTTGTGATAAAGTTCACCTTGAATGCGAAAGGAGTACGGTCCAGGGCCTCCTGTTATCGACTCATCAACTTTAGCACCGAGCGAAGTGAATGCCAACACCGAATTGTACATGCAAATCTGATCTCGAAATTTGACGGCATTGCTCTCTTTGTTGGTTAAAAGAACTTCCAGCTCTTGCGGTGTTGCAGGAAGATTCGGCAACAGAACTTTGCCATTCTCGCAACACAGAAAAAATTGTGGGTTGTTGTTTGTCGACGTTGCCGATTGTTCTTTGATCCACATTTTCGCGTTGCAGAATCCACATATTGTGTCCATTTCTCCACAATCCCATCGTCCCGGGGCTGATGCATCTTCGTCTCTAAACAATTGTAATGCGTCATTGCGAAGAGAAGGTTGTTCACGTTGTTTAGCACGTCGTTTTTTCTGTAGGCGATTGCGACGTTCATGTGCAGATTCTGACGTGCCTTGATTGAATTCTGCTGGAACATCAATATGTGGAACAAGATTTTCCAAAGAGTTAGTTTGCGACGGTTTTCCAGCACTCTTCTGTGCTAGTGCCGTGTGTGTGGACATTGTTCAAGTGTGGCTACATCAACTGAAGAATTGTGCAGGCAACGCTACTGGTGTCAAAATGTGAGGCAAAATCAATCCCCGAGGTGGCGGAGGAAATGAAAGTCCGTGGCTTATTAATTTGTACTCACTTATTTGCTCGAGGCATTGTTGATTCCTGCAAAGATCACAATAGAAAAGAAGAGAAAGTGTGTGTGAGAAAAAGAGAGAGTATTTCAAAACAGTATTGTATGGACTTATCAAAATCCATCTTCTCTCATTTGAATGCCAGAATGTCATTACTGCTTGTTGGTGCAAAACTAAGCGCCTTCGCCTCCCTCACTTAACCTTTGAAAGAAAAACAACAAAACTCTCTTCACTAACAGATAAAGCAGAAACAAAAAGAATGGGAACCATCGCAGTACCCAGATTTCGGATGAAGCAGGCAAAAAGAGAGTGTAATTGGAGCTTATTTTTTTCTTCAATCGAGAATAAACTTCGCACCCAAGAACAGAATGCAAAAGAAAAAGGAAAAATATGGCAACACACAAAATCAATCTCTCTGGAAGGGCATGTCACTTACCCTCTATAAAATCTCTCCAGGGATTGCACCTTTGGAAGAGACCCATACTTGTAAAATGCCTCCTCTCCAGACTCTTCAAAAATGAATCAGAGCTGTTAGCTTATAATGCAAAATTATGCCCGCTCTTTACGTGCCTGTAAGGGGCTCAAAATGGGGCTGTTCTAAGAATACGGGTGGTGCCCGAGGTAGGATGAGGCTGTTCTGACACTTTGGGTCCTACATTGTATGATTGGCTCCTGCCTCTCGCGGGGTGCTCATTCCGAGAAGAGACCCCTTCTTGTTCCTTACCCTACACACTACTATGGCAGGCATGTGTCCTCCTTTAATCCTTCACTTTCATTGCCCATACATCTTCAGAGAAAGCACAGTTGATGACAAAAACTTATCAATTGAGTTCAGAAGGCATAGGCTTTTTAAGAAGACATTAGATCCGCATTGGGTCCTTAATGTCCGCTTCTTTTTTCCTTTTTTTCTTGACTGCCATCGGCCCAGTCAATCTACTTGAGAAAAAGATTGATGGTGCCCAGACACAAATTTCCTTTTTTTCTTGACTGCCATCGGCCCAATTCATCTATTTGAGAAAAAGATTGATGGTGCCCAGACACAAATTTTGGGTCTTGTGTTATGCCCATTTTACTATATAGGATGATGATGCAAGTTCATCTCAACCAATTATTTGACATTTATCTTGTTTGATCTGGTCTATTGGCCTATTTCTTCATCATGAATAAGGCCCTTGCCTAAGGCACAGGTGTGTGTGTGTCAGGGAGGAGAAGCAAACTTTCTTTTGATTTTCCCACCCCAATTGTTTCAAGACATTTTTTCTCTTTAACCATCATCATCTTTTTCATACTTTATCCAAATGAAGGAAAATATTAAAAATGTGAATTTGTTTGGTATTACATAGTACATTTTAATTATGAAATATAAAAAAAATAGTTCATTAAATATGATGTATGAACATATAATAACATTATTCTCAAAACCATTCAATGTTACATATTGTATTTAAGAAATAGAATACATTTTAATATGGTATGTTAAATAAATAAAAGTAAAGTTTTATACTATAAAATGAATTTGATTATATAATTATAAAATATAAATATATTTGAAAATATAAATACTTTAAAAAAGGAATACATAATTGTAAATTATAAATAACTTTTATATTATATTCATTTTATTCACAAATAGTTTTATTAATATGTTATATAATAAATAATTATTCTCATATATTAAATATAAATGATCTTATATGATAAAACTATTGGATTTTTAAAAAAAAGTTTTCATGGATGAATATTATGTTTTATATTTGATCAAGTGAGGCACACAATAAAATACTATTTAGTTAAAACATATATATATATGTTATGCATTTTATATCTTATATACATATGGTATATTATAAACTACTTATTATATATTTCTATGTTCAAAAATATTGAATTGTAAGTTTTTTTTTTATAAACATATTTGAACATATTATTAAATAAAGGCATAAAATAAAATGAGACTTTCTTTTCGAAATTAAAATATTTCATATAAATACATATATAATTTGAAAAGTTTAATCGAGAAGAGATATAGTTTTCCCAAAAACTAAAAGTTGTGATAAAGAAAGCCAATGCAATGAACTTGCCGGAATCTATTAGTAACAGTTCTGCATACTCTTGAGCTGTAAGTAGCTCCTGGAGTTGTATGCAACAACTGTGGAAAGGAAAGAAAGCAAGCAAGCAAGCATAATTCCAGGAGGTCCTCGACTGTGCCTCACGTCCCCAAAAGCAAAAAAATTAAAGCAGACTCGGGTTTACAATTAAAGGGCTTCTGTTACAGTGGGACCACACAGGCGATCCCAGATGGATGAACTGGTGATCATCCATAATACAGTTTAGCCAAATTTGACTATGAACAGAGTATATGAAAGTTAAAAAAAAATTACCAAAAAGGTTAAGATGACCCCAATTGTTTCAAGACATTTTTTCTCTTCAACCATCATCATCTTTTTCATACTTTATCCAAATGAAGGAAAATATAAAAAATGCGAATTTGTTTTGTATTACATAGTACATTTTAATAATGAAATCTAATAAAAATAGTTCATAAAATATGATGTATGAACATATAATAACGTTATTCTCAAAACCATCCAATGTTACATATTGTATTTAAGAAATAGAATTCATTTAAATATGGTATATTAAATAAATAAAAGTAAAGTTTCATATTATAAAATGAATTTGATTATATAATTATAAAATATAAATTACTTTGAAATGATAAATACTTAAAAAAACGAATACATAATTATAAATTATAAATAACTTTTATATTATATTCATTTTATTCACAAATATTTTTATCAATATGTTATATAATAAATAATCATTCTCATATATTAAATATAAATGATCTTATATGATAAAACTATTGGATTAAAAAAAAAAAGTTCTCATGGATGAATATTATGTTTTATATTTGATCAAGTGAGGCGCATATTTTATGTTATGCATTTTATATCTTATATACATATGATATATTATAAACTATTTATTATACATTTCTATGTTGAAAAATATTGAATTGTAAGTTTTTTTGTTATAAACATATTTGAACATATTATTAAATAAAGGCAAAAAATGAAATCAGGCTCTCCTTTCGAAATTAAAATATTTTATATAAATACATATATTATTTGAAAAGTTTAATCGAGAAGAGATATAGTTTTCCCAATAACTATAAGTTCAGATAAAGAAAGCGAATGCAATGAACTTGCCGGAATCTATTAGTAACAGTTCTGCATACTCTTGAGCTGCAGGTAGCTCCTGGAGTTGTATGCAACAACTGTGGAAAGGAAAGAAAGCAAGCAAGCAAGCATAATTCCAGGAGGTCGTCGACTGTGCCTCCCGTCCCCAAAAGCAAAAAAATTAAAGCAGACTCGGGTTTACAATTAAAATGTCATGGGCAAATGGAAAACATATTAAGGACAAAAATGCAATTTACTCCAATGATCCAAATCGAACTGTGTGAGTCTGTGTGATGTGCACAGTGCTGCAACAAATGCCCATTTTTAATCACAGAAATCTTGTGAAAGTTTTGTCCCATTTGAGATTCACAGACACACTAACCAATTATTGCTGAGAGATCAAATATATACTATTCCGTTTCCTTCTGAAGGCACAAATCCCAATAAGCTTCCGAAGGGGACCCAAAACTTCGAAAAGTGTAGAACACTTAAAGCACAATCTGATGGCAAGAAGAAGAAGAAGAAGAGGAGGAGGAGGAGGAGGAGGAGAGATTAATTTTTTGTACATGCAAATAAAGTTCTCGAAAACAGTACGACCCGCCAGTCCGGATAATCAACAACCACAACAACAGTCAATAGAAGTTGTCGAGTTTCTTCTACTGTACAGCAGCTACTAATTGTGGGTGCAGCTGCCATCTCCCCAGCCAACCAACCTCCAGAGCTGCATGATCTAGAAGTAATAATGGCTGTTTGTAGTTCAGCAGCCTGCGCACCCTTGTCGCGAAAGCGCGTGAAATCGGCTAAGCACCCCTTGAATCACATCCAAAGACGCAGTCACAGAAACAAAAGAGGAGAGAGGTGGCTGCCGGCCGTCGGCAATGCTCGCACAAATTGTTTTCTTTAGTTTAGCAAATCAGTGTCATGGCAAGGTTGGCAGTTTGCTCCAAGCCGGAACCGTCTGAGGAGGACGTCGAGGTACTGTTCGTCGCCACTGTCCGTGCGGAGTCTTTCTATGAATTTCCGGTAACTAATACCAAAAACTCCTTCCTAATCATCATCATCACCATCTTCTTGCTCACCATCTTCATCTTGTCCATTTTGGTGGCGGATCAAAGACACCATCTCCGAACCGTGCGTTTTCTTCCGTCTTGTCGGAGCTCGAAATCTAGGATTTCAACGCCGCCTGTTATACGCGCGACAAACGTTATGCACAGGTGTGTCGGAATCTAGGATTTGAAGACCGCCTGTTATACGCGCGATAAACGTTATGCACAGGTGTGTCGAAATCTAGGATTTGAACACCGCCTGTTATACGCGCGATAAATGTTATGCACAGGTGTGCGCCATGTAGAATGCCACCTAGGTGCAGACTCAGCAGAGGGATGGTGTGCAGCCGGTAACCTCGGAGCTTCCAGGGTGTCCATCCGCATGGAGGACCGGACGGATGGACAGAGGACGGATGACCGGACGCACGGAATTAAGGGAGGCTTCAACCTTCCTTTACTATATAGGATTTGCAACCATGTTGTCTTTAAGACCATTAATCTAATTATTATTTTAAACCTATGACCTTTTAATTTGAAAGTTTAATATCATACCATCATGTTTCTACCTAAACCAAACCACTCTTCTTTAACCCAAAAAATAATTATGACACAAATTGCATGCATTGTTAACATGCATATTTACAAGCCACATCGAGTGAACATCTTTGCTTCACCATTGAACACTTGTCAATGAAAACCTCCACTTGATTGTGCACATTGACAAGTGGATACCAATGTTGGACGGTTTTCTTTCTTTGGAAACTAGAACTATTAAATAATGGTAGTGTACTTGTATACTCAACAAATGGTTTTCAAAAATCAAAAAACTTATTCTAACCATTGATTGTTGATTCTCAAAAATTATAGAATCGGTGTTGACCTTTGGTTGGCATTCTTAAAAAATTCCAAAAACTTTGTTAATGAACCTACCATAGATGTTATTACTCTAATATCCAATAGACCATTTTATGTATAGGAAGACTTTCATATGATGAAAGGCCACACTTAATTTGAAGCTTAATTCATTGGGAAAATAATGTGCATGATTTTAAGGTCAAATGTAATACATGAGGTTATTCACATGTGATTCAATGTCATAAAAATAAATCGTCTACTAAGGTTTAACCACAAAGCAAAAAGTCAAACAAATAATATGGACCCAAGCAATTTGACTTAAATGAAATACCCCTAAAGTAAAGAGATACCTTTTAGAATTTTTTTAAAAATTGAATAAACATTTTTGAACCTTAGCTTATGAACTTAATCAAATTATTTTATCAGCTCATTCCATTCACCCTCATCATTACAATTTCATATTGATTCATTTATGTTGTTTCCCTCAATGTCCATACACTATATTGAATTATTTGTTTTTGTGGGCTAAATAATTCATGATTCATCCATTTGTTCATAAATATAAAAATTTGTTTCACATTCATTAAATGGTGTTTGCCTTGTGGATTCTTATTGTAGCTTAGTATAATCCATTGTAATTAAAATCTTCTAATCATCCCACTTCAAGCATCTCATTTCATCTTAGGGTTCATGTATTATAGCATTAATTTATGGACTTATAGTGGGTTTTACTTTGCTTTGTTATTTTATAAAATCAATTTCAAGTGCAAAGATTTTAATTCTCCCTTGAAAGCTATTAAAGTTCAACAATAAGTTAATATGTCATATGTAATTGGTAACAAGCAATGGACAAACTAACAGTCTTGTCAAACTTTTCTATTATTTTACTAGATTTGTGTTTTAACATTTGTTATAAGAAAAACTTCAAGAAATAGTTTGAACATGCATTTCTCTAATCAATAGCTTCATGAAAACATGTAACATTAACAACAAGAGGCCTTTGTCTTTAATTTTTTTGCTTATAAACCCTAACAACAATTGTCACGAGAATGTAACAATAATATTTCCACATCAAGAAGATTTTTTCATAAATGTCATAAGATCATATATCATAATTTTTCCACACCACAAAAGAAATACCATGAGATCATATCATTTTTTCCCACACCACAAAAGAATTGTTATGAGAATTGTCTGAATTATTTTCCACACCTGGCAAAAGAAGCAAAGTCTGAATTCATATCCTACAACTCTGACATTTTAATCCCTAAATTATTGAATTCTCGTCATTTTGGAACCCTAACCATTTAGGGTTCCAAAACGCCAAGAATTTTTGAATTCTCGAGAGTTCATTCAATCAGTTGGTGATGGCTTTCAATTGCGTGCTACCCCTAAATTCAATCAGGAACCCTAACCCTAATTCCAGCAGGAACCCGATTCCCCATTCCAACAGGATCCCTAGCCCTAAATCCAGCAAGAACCCTAACCCTAAACCCAGCAGGAACCCTAACCCTAACTTTCACTGTGGGGTGCGATTGTGATTCATTAGGGCACAAGAAATTAAATCTTCTTCACCCAAGAACGACTTCGAAATACCTGGTGCGTGTCGTGAGATCGATCCTCTCCTCTGCATCTTGCAATGGAAATCGAAGCTCTGGCAATCGTGGCCAGGAAGTTTAGCGACAGATTGTGAGAGATGTCCAATGTTGCATGATGGTGTTTTTCTTTCCTGTTTTTTGTTGTTGTGGATATGAGATATGGCCGGAGCTCCTCGTGAGAATTATATTCTTCTCATGTGTGGTTGTGCTCAAGGTATACTTGGGTTTCAATGATGCTTTTGCTAACCCTGAATCCAGGAAGAACCATGACACCAACAACGGAAGTTGTGGAGGAAGACGAAAAAGCATCTTCTTCGTCTTCCATGGTCCATGGCACCACAGATGTCATGAACGAGGCCTGGAATGCTTGACCCTTGCGTGCTCGAAAGATCCTCGCTGGGCAATCAAACGAGAAAGCGAGTCTGTGCACAAGCCACACGGCTACTGCGAGCTTGCAAAAGCTCTGGTAGAATTCCGTGCACGGGTGTTTGTGGCGGTTGATCTTCGCCGAGTGTTGGGTGTTGCCGAAGAGAAGGAGCTCTGTGTGTTCATCCACTATGGCTTGGAACTTCTGGAAACAGAATTGTCGCAGGAAGTTGTCATGCGGTTTGTTGTTGATGAGGATCGAGACCGTGTTCATGTTTCGCCTGTAGAGTTGGAATTGGTTGAAGCAAGCTTGGGTATATTGCTGCTGATCAACATCCCAGCTCATGCAGCTCTCGATGTTGAAGCTCTCGTTCTCGAAACCCTCATACAGACGACGGCAGATGAAAGCTTGAACAAGGAACTTGGAGTGGTTCTCACACGATAACAAAACGTCTCCTGATTCCTTTCGTATCCGATCTTCAAGGGTTTTCCGATTGTTCAGGTCTGGTATCTGGATCATCTTCTGTATGAAAGTCTTTGCGAAGCTGTTGGTTGCTTCCTTCACTGCACTGGTGGCGTATTGCAGGATTTTAGGAGACGGTGCTGTGTCGTCATCCTTGTAAGAGCCAGTTGGAATGGTGGTGGTGGTGGTACTCCCATCGGACCAAGACTTTGCTGCTACAGATTTCTCCTTCAGAACTACCATGTCTGTTTTCAGATGCGCAAGCTGGTCTCTGAGTGACGCGATTTCACGGTCTTTACTTTCGAGGATCTCATGCATTCTAGCTATAAATTGTGCCTCTTCTGCTGCTGCTGCTGTCGACGGTCTCTTTCGCGAAGACTGTGGACCTCCACTGGAGAAAGTTCCCTTCTGAAAATCTCCTTGCTGCTGCTGCTGCATCTCAGGAAGAAGGTGGTGATCTCCAGGCAGCCTTCTTCCCTCCTGCCGCAACTGCTGCTGCATCTTCAGATCATGTCCAGACCCAGGTTTGGCCAGACTTGAACGAGTGCTCCTGGAGTTGTTATGGAGCAGCAGCGCCCTCTTCTCATCATCGCGCCGCGATTCTCTCCTCATGCTGCTGCTGCTTGCTCCGGATGGTATCGACCTGTTTACCAGCGCAACAACTGCATTGGCACCAGACTTGCAGGACATGTTGCCCCGGTCTTTCGTCCGCGCAAACTTCGGACCAACAACTCCTCTGTGGCCAACGGCTGCTTTCCCCTGCCGCCGCTTGTTCCAGCTTCTCTTTTGAGAAGTGCAGACGTACATGGACTAGAGAATTCAGCGATGATCAATCCAGGAATCACTGAGCACCTTCAACTAAAACATAGGAATGATCACGAGAACACCACCAGCGGCCTTACTTCTTCATCTGCCCAAAAGGAGACGAGCAACCAAAATCAGCTACACAATGAATGACTCGGGGAGGCCTCTCTGGAAGCAATCGCAGACTGAGCACAACGATTGCTTGCAATTAGGTACCCACTCTTTGTTTGACTGTGGAGGATCATCCCAGCTTACAACACATGAAGTAAAGCTTTCCAACAAAGGTGAAACTCGATTAGGTACCCCGACTGTAGTAGACATGGAGTATGAGGTTGATGACGATCATTATGAGGTTTGTGGGTTGGTGGCAGCATCATGATCGACCGATGCATGTACGCGGAGAGAGAAAGAAAGAGCAACTTCGTCACCATCTTCTTCCTTCCGGAGCATCCCCGAGGCAGACGACTTCTTGGCCGGGTGTGGTTGATTCCACGGCCATTGCAGCAGCAACAGCTCTTGCCTGGTCAGCTCCCCAAGTTCCGCGTTCCACCAAATCTTTTGCGGGCAATCCCGACGACGACGACGACGACGTTACCGACAATCGCACGCGAAGGGAGCCAGCCCTAAACCCTAAAGCCATCAAAGTGGTGTTATATATAGCATTGTGGGATAGTGTGAATCATATTTAATTAGTTACATATGGATTTTGCTAACACTTTTTTTTCTTTTTCATTTTTTTGGTTTTGAAGAAGCCAAGAATGATTGAC
>Ga0209611_10013583_pt1 | contig 11143 bp, 7 predicted proteins | sample S1TSphgellanicum_3_FD_187693 | JGI IMG/M metagenome (GOLD analysis project Ga0209611, IMG submission 187693) | Host-associated microbial communities from peat moss isolated from Minnesota, USA - S1T2_Fc - Sphagnum magellanicum MG (SPAdes) (version 2) | ecosystem: Host-associated > Plants > Peat...
TGTAGACGAAGAAGACGAAACTCCGCGTTTGGATTTTTCAGGGTGGAATTTTTTTAGGGTTTGGAGCTCCAACGTGAAATCTGAAAAATGGAGAGCAATAAGTCTGTGTGTGTGTGTGTGTGTGTGAGAGAGAGAGAGAGAGAGAGAGAGAGAGAGAGAGAGAGAGAGAGAGAGAGAGAGAGAAGAAACGCTGGGTTTGGATTTTTTAGATGGGATTTTTTTTAGGGTTTGGAGCTCCAATGTGAATTCCAAAAAACTGGAGAGCAGGAGGTCTGTGAGAGAGAGAGAGAGCGAGAGAAGAAACGCTGGGTTTGGATTTTTTAGATGGGATTTTTTTTAGGGTTTGGAGCTCCAATGTGAATTCCAAAAAACTGGAGAGCAGGAGGTCTGAGAGAGAGAGAGAGAGAGATGCATTTGGATTTTCAGAGTAGAATTTTTTTAGGGTTTGGAGCTCCAACGTGAAGTAGGAAAAATGGAGAGCAGTAAGTTAGATAGAGATAGATATATGTAGAAGAATACGAAATGGTATCTTCATGGTTGAACATATTTAAGTTAAATGTGTTAGGGTTGTGGAGGAATATGGTGCGGAGCAGCTCAGAGGCTCAGGAAATTCACAAGCGAAGTTAGAAGTGTTGTTTTTCTTGAATGGTGTGACAGGTTGGCACATCCAGGAGGCCCTTTGGCAACAAATAAGGCTGTAGCATTAGGGAAGTTCTTGAAGAGAAAGCTGAGCGAACCAGGAGGTGCAGCATCACTGGATCCTGCTCTTGTTGAGCAGGCGGTGAACAATGCCAAGGCTACTGTTGAAGCTGGTATATTCTGTTCAAGTTGTTCTTGTGAATGTTTTTAGTTTATTATTTTGCAAATTGCATTTCTTGCACAATAGGATTTAGAAGGACTGCAGTCACATCCCTGACCCCATCGTTCTCCTCCCCCCTTTTTGTGTGTGTGTGTGTGTGTTCATGTCTTCTGATTCTGATGTTGGTTCTTTCCACAGGCAAAGGTCAGTTATTGAAATCAGGTGTGAAAGTGCTTCATGTTGATTCATTTTCTGGCTCTGATAAGGTACTTTGATACTCACACAATGTCCCATCTACCATTGTCTAATGATTGACAAGTGTGTTTGTGGGCTTTGGAGTGTCCAAACAAGTCTACACTGAATTTTTTGTCCTCTTGAATGATGATGATGCTTTCATATCTGTCCATTGTATTTATCTCTGTTTCAATGGTCTATTGCAGGAGGATGATCAACTGGAGAAGACTCAGAAACCAGCAAAAATTAGGAAGAAAAAGAAAGTCAACAAACAGATTGCAGACCAGCAGATTAAACAAGACAATGGCATGAAGAAGAAAGGCAAGAAGAACAAGAAATTCAAGTTCTGATACGGGTTGGTGAACTGCAGTAGTAGGTAATAGAGGAAGGTAGGAAGGTCAGTCAAAATTTCTATTTCCTGTACAATGGATGATGAGTATATTTGCAAACAATTGTACAGAGCAGACATTTTTCAAAGTTTTTATACCCTCTATCTCCATCCATATATACATGCATCTACAATCAATGTGTTTATTTATGTTTATTTATGCTTGGGTTTGAATGGTTCAAGTTGAGAAAGGGTGGTCAACATTTTCCAATTGCCAATTAAATGTAGGTCCTAAAGGAAAGTGTTTCTTTGTCAACAGGAACATTATTGTAGGTTACTTGTAACACATATAGGTTAAAGTGTTCTATGTCGATTTATTGCAGGTTCAAGACAAATGTGAAAATGAAAAGCATCTCAATTATTGGTGGCTCTGATCACACCTGCCCATCTAAAATACACTTAGTAGAGTTTCTAAACTTTTACATTGCACTATAAGTGCATAATATTATATGCAAAATAGAGACAATTTTGTCAATTCAAATGGGCAATTTGCAGGTTTGTAGGTTGGCATTTATTTGTAGTGCGTCAATAGTAATTGTCTGTTGTTGCCATTGTAAGTTCTTGGACGGGACTAGGTAGATAGGGTGTAGGGTTTTTGTCTGTTACATACTAGGTCCATCTTCCCCATGTTATTGCAACTTATTATTAAATATGCTTATAGTTTTTTTAATATATCACATGTTATATGTTAATAATTGTTGAATATATATGATTTTTAAAGTGTGCTAATTTTGTTAAAATTCGCATTTCATTTTGAAAATGATCACAATTTCAAATCATACCAAAATATGTTCATTGTTTGAAAGGTCACAATCTTTTATTATAAGCTACATTTTTTTCTTTTTATATCATGTGCATTATATCCCATTTACATGTGATAAAAAAAAATTTTAATTATGAGATTTTAAAATATATTTGAATATGCAAAGTTCTAAGGAATTGCCAGTCTTAAACTCCACTTCCTTCAAATTCTTGGTGCCGATCTAACATGCATATAACATTACATTGGATTGCATGAAATCACTCATGTAAAATGAACTCAACAAGCTAGAGGTTGTCAATCACAAATCTTTTGCTCATTAAGTTGGTGACCCAACATAGACATACACATTTACATAACCCAATTGTGTATTAGGTAATGGCCATTGAGAGAATCCAATCAAACATCGAGTCTAACCAATATATTACCAAACTATGTTTCTTTCCACAATGTTACTCAATATATTCATTTGAAATGGAATTGAATTTCCACAAACACAACTCATATTTATATATTTGATCATCACTCAAAAGGCAAAGCAACACAAAGCCCAAGTTAGTACAAGTAGGATAGTGCTACTTCAAAATGTCACACACATTAACTATGGACCCTTTACCCAAACTAGTTTTCTCACCTAAATTGGTCCTCAAAGGAGTTTCCAGTTTTTGGATTTGCATTAATCTATAGGCCTTCTTCACTAGGCTACTGCTGGCTCATATTCTTAATTAAATCAAGACTAGTAGTCAGAATAAGATCTTGCAAATGATACCCAATTTCACTCCCTTTATTATGGCTACAGTCAAATTGGGGATGAAACAGGGATTTAGAGGGTTAAAATAGGCCCCCAAAGCCAGGGTGACTTTGTAGATAACTTTAATAGGATAAGAGAGACAAGATGAAACTCATGATGATTTTTCATAATGAGATATTATTAGATTTGATTGGCTAGTACACTAATTTGATTTGCCCAAAGTGATGACATTTAATGACTCCTTGATCTACAATCTTCAAGATTTCATGATTATTATTATGTATGGGGAAATTACCTTGCATACACTATTTTGAATGTGATCCCACATACATGCAGCCTATTTTGAATTGACAAAATTTCATGAAGAGTTGAAATTTAAAATTAAATACCATAATAGTAGTAGTAGTAGTAGTAGTAGTAAGAGGCCAGCTTCAACACATGTTTGTAAAATAACTTGTTAAATTTGAAGATTCCATGTCAAGAAAAAAGTTAGAATATTTTTAATATTATTATGGATTCTTTATTTTCTTTCACAATATTTTGTTCTTTTGAAAATTTTGCTTTTTTTGAAAATTTCAGCATTTCAATAAACTAATTTAATTAGTGTCAAAAGCTGCCAAGGTACTACAGTGTTTGAAAATGAAGTGGGTTTTGAAGGTTTTAATTGAAGCACAAGTTGGAAAAAAATTAGTAAAATTTTGCTAAATTTCTATATTTGATTTCCAGTAAGTAGCCAAAAAGTACAGAAAAATAAAATAAAATTAAAGATTTATACTTCATATCTAGTTTATAGCCAAATTTGGCTAAATCTTCCTTTGGTTGATCACGACTTTGGCTGAATCAAAAAAATCATGAAAAATAAATAAATAAATAATAAATAAAAACTATGCATAACTTATTAGCCTTATGTGTGGGTTGATTCTGCTGGCCTGTAAAAATTAAATTGGCCTAAACCCTAAACCCTAAACCCTAAAAACTGAAACAGGTAAGTACAGCAGCAAAAGCAGACAGAAGCACAAACCTGAGAAAATGAACCATGTCAATGATTGGTACCTATGTTGTCATTCACAGATGCAAAGAGTGTAAAATTACCCATAAATTAAATGGTATTGTTGTCCAGAAGAGGTTTTTTTTTCTGAAAAACAGACAGAGCTTTCTGACAGGAGAAGAACAATCCTTTTGTTTTTGAGTAGAGTTTTCTGAGTTCTTCTTCCATGGCAGAGAGATAGATGTTGAAAAATGTACCCAAAAAACTCTTACACTTTCTTTCTGTGCAGGCTACATACATATTGGGTTTTCAAGTTTCAACAGAGTTGTTTCTGACACTTCCCTTTTTGTACAGAGACAAACAAAGCAAGCAAGCAATAAGAACTACACTTCTTTTAATGTAGTAGTAGTAACTTTGCATGTGTTGTGTTGCTGCTCCCCCTGGACTGAATGAAGCAGGTTTCACAATGAAAATGCTCTCTCAACATTGGTGGGTACCTCAAGCAAAAGCAGCAGCAGCAACTTCAAAGCTCATCAGCCAGCTTGCTTTGCTTTGCTTTGCTTCTTCAGGAATGATGATGATACTACTACCTTGGGACTAGCTAGCTCTAGTCTCTTTACTAACTTATTGTATTAGCTACCATAAATAGCCTAGGGTCAGTTTCCACATTGACAAAAATACGAATAATTTTTTTTTGTTTTTTGTTTTTTTTTTCATAAAATGAATTCATTTTTAAAATTTGAAATTATATATATTTTTTCCAATCATCTACTATAATAATATTGTGATATGGGTATTGAAATTATTCATAATGTAGCGTATGATACTAATTATAAATGATTTTTCAACATGTCAACTTCATATTTTTCACAAATTTTCATTTCACTATTTTGAGGATTATTATTTAATGATGAAACTGACCTTAGGGTAAAGACCTTAGGGTAAAGGGTAGTCAGAAACACTGTTTGAAACTTGAAACACTACAAGGAGAGGAGGGGTACGAGCCTAGGGTTGGGTAGGTACCATGCTGAGTACTAGTACCATGCTGAAATTTTTTTCAAAGATCCAATGCTCGCCCAACACAGGTGTCTAGTGTTTTTACCACATCCATAATAGTGTGCAAGTTATTCCCCCATTTGGACCATTAAACATGAAATATTGGACCATGTAGAGTGAGATCCATTAGGGTATACCCATCATAAAAACATAAGCTCGTAACCAAACATTTATCCATATATTCTTGGTTTTGTTTATTTTTTGAGTGATCTTCATGGCTATATGGGGGCACCAAGTGGAGGTTTACAATATCTTCTTGAGCTTTGGAGATAGTTGAACATTGAAGAAAAAATATAAAGAAAACAAGCATGTCTAGAGATCAAAATGCTTGAAAAAAAATGCATTAGAGTCCCTCAAGTTTCAAACCCCCTATTTTTTTCATTTCTTGTTCATTTTGAACAATGTAAAAAGATATGGATTTGGCAACTTGAGCTCTATAAGCCCTCTTTGAACTCTAGAGAAAACTGAACTATGACCAAAGGATCTTAAGCTCCAAATGCTTACCCTACTAAACTAAGCATTTATAACTGAACACTACTTCTAAACCCCATATCGTCTTCAATTTTTTGTCCATATTGAACAATATTCATGACAATGGATGCATCAAATGGAGGTCCACAATACCTCTTTGAACTCCAAAGGTTGGATTTAAAGCTTTTGAAAGTATACGTGTTTGGATATCTACCTAAATGCCATCACATGCAACAATCAAAATTAATCATATTTCTTTATTGACCCTTTGGCAAAAGGTTAGATCTTGGATCTTGGGTGCATGTTTACATGTCCTTGATCTCAATTTCAGACTATTTAAAACTTGAACTAATCCAAATCATAGTTTCAAGGCCTTTATATCCTTCTAAAACACTTCTAGCTTTTTCTACTGCCAAGTATAGGAAGCATTAGTGTGGTGCGTGTAAATGTCAATAGTTGTATATTCGACATATAAATCCCATGTAGCTGTAAATCATTTACACTTACACATTCAAACTTTTTACATTTATACTTATATTACTATTTTATTTTATTTTTTTTACACTTACATGGCCCCGTGTAAATGTTTTGGAGCATGTGAGTGTAAGTGTATACACCATATACCCTTAATGACCATACCTTCTTGCAAATTCATATTAATGTGAATCGCAATAAATATGGTTGTGATGCATCCCAAAGTAGAAATGTTTAGATGTTTTTTTTTGTAATGGGTCATTTGGTTGGCCTATCACCAAAAACATTATGAAATCCCCCCCCCTCCCTCCTCAAGTATATGAGTGTCTTTCACATTCAAAGTAGTGCAAGTTATTTCCCCAACCCCACCCATAACATGAAATCTTCCACAAAATGAAGTGCATGGTGACCCATCAATAAAAATCAATAGTATTTTTTTTGTTGGCCATTTTCAAAGGTGTAGATTACAAATCCAAACTCAATTTCACACTATTTAAATCTTGAATTTCATCCAAATTATTGTTTAAAAATTACTAGACTATATTTTGTGATGGATCTACTTTCGCAAAAGCCTGTAAAACCCAAATCTCAAAATGTTCATAATTTGCAACATGAGTTTTGAATGGTGTGACTTGTCATGAATTTCAAATTGATAATTTTTAAACAAATTGATAATACAATATAGATTACAATACAAATGATTACTCGAGTATGGAAAAACTTATTAGGATACAAAACCAAATATTGTAGCACCTTGGCAAGTTTGACACTAATTTTACATTTTTTTGAGAAATGTTAAAAATGTCCAAAAAACCGTTTAAAATTTTTTTTGAAGGAAAAAAAAAAACAAAGAAATATTTTATTCTTGAAATGGGATGTTCAAAAAATAATTATTCAATATTGAAATGTTGAACTTGTTGTGCTATTATGGTAATAGCAAAAAGATTGCCAAACATAGTGTGCAAGTAGTGGATCTCCAAATCTAATTTATCAATCCATAATACATGATTCAACTATATCTTCCAACCGCTTGTGAGAGTGGAAAGGAATGTTGGTCATCACTATCCATATAATGCAAACATACATATTTAGAGCACCTCAATTGATGGGAATTAACTGCCACCTTAACATTAAATCTTGGATACAATTTGGTTGTATAATGCAAAAGTGCAAGTTCAATAGTAGGTCCAACTTAATATAAAATAATAAGTTTGCTAAGGAAAGCCTTCCAACCTCAAGACTTGTTAATGATAATTATGGTAGTTCATGCCTCCACTATGTAATTATTTTAAGTCGGGGGAGATTGTTAAAATGCATAAAAGTTGCAATTTGGTTTTTTTGGGTGATTTATAACCAAATTGCAATGTAAAAAAGTAAAATGCAAAATGAAATGAACAAAAAAAAAAGAAATAAAATTGACCCAAACACCCACCATGTGTGCCAAAAGGCAAATTGATTATCTCCCTCCATCATCATCGGTCTAATTCGGCCCTCTTCAAGCTCCATAGCTAACAATCCTTTCACACTTTGCGGTTTCACCTTTACAGCACAATAAGGCCTAAAGGTGTCACCAATATGTGACCATTGATTAGGGTAGATTGATTAGTGTGCTTCCCTTCCCCAAAAACTAATAGCTAGCAAGGGTTTTGCTTTCAAGTTCCATATACTTTGTGTTTGGAAAGTTTGAATATGGCAACAACAAATGGTCATTGCACTTTAAATGTTTCAAGAAGGTTGGGCTTTGAGCATTTGAGGCTTAGATTTTTAGATTTTTAGGTGGATCTTTAAATTTTTGCAAGTTTAGCAATGAACCTTTGTTGTTGCAACATTCATGCAAATCAATCCCAAGGGAATTATGATGTAGTTGAAGTGGCTACCATGCATAGAACAAATTTGTCAAATTTGCTTATAAAAAAAAACACATAGTTCTCACTAGCAAGAGACCAATTGAATGTCAATCCAATTTTCAAAGCTAATGGGATTCGAACGTGAGACTTCAAAAGCCTAATTATTTAGTTTTTGGCAATGTTGAAATTTTTCAAAAAATAGTTCTTCTAAATTTTTAAAAAAAATTTGAGGGAGAATATAGAAATTTTTAGAATATTCTGAAATATGTTTTTAGGCATGAAATTTTCAAATAAAATAATTATTCAAAACGGAAATGTTGAACTTGTGTTATTCTTGAGCAAGTGGGGGATTGTTGGCCACAAATTCCCTATGTTGTTCCATACTTCCACTCTTTTAAATCCATAGGGAGGCCAAATAGGCAAGGCTACAATATGTTTTTAACCTCTCTCTCTCTCTCAACTGCCCCACACTACCCTTGATATAAGAGCCCATTAGAGTCTTTTGTTGGGAGTGAATTTTCAACAAATGGTGATTTATTTATTTTAAATGGAGAAAGAAAAATATTTTTTGGTATTTTAAGTTGCCAAAATTTTGATTATTTTAAGAAATTATCAGATTCTAGATTAAGTTCCCATTAGGTAGCCAATAATTACAAAATAATATTTATTTATTAAAATTCTCCTGTTTAGGTGTGAGAGTTATGTATGTATGATATAAAGCAATAGAAACCACTCACAAATACCTAGAGTTTGGAACACTATATATATATATATATATATATATATATACAATAAATATTTATCATACATGTTCCAAAAAAAAATTATTTTTGAAGGAGTATTATCAAAAATATATAATTGAGAAAATTAATAATTGGGGGAATTGCTTAAACATGCAAATTGAGAATAGGGTGGGTCTCAAACATTTTCAAAATCTAGTTATTTGATACCTTGTGTCGGCACAAAGACCCTCCTCCCCAATTAGTTATAAAAAAATCAAAAGAATCGGCCAACATTGGTAAGTACCTATGTAAGTAGGTAAAGTAGCATCGGTAAGTAGGTACCTAAGTAAGAGGGTGGTGTACCATAGGTAAGGGACTCAAGAGGTAGGAAATTCAAGTGATTACTACCTAGGTACTAGGTAGGTAGGTAGGTCGGTAGGTAGGTAGGTAAGTGAGAAAGGCGCTAGGTAGGTAGATGGCTACTAGGTAGGTAGATGGCTACTAGGTAGGTAGATGCATGGAGATGGTTAGTATGCAATAAGAGATTGAGAGAGAGCCCACCCCACTCAAACAAACGGGTATGATATTCAAATCATTTTGTTCATTGAAGTCTTTTCTCGGAGCTCCAGAAAGAAACCCTCCTCAACTGAACTGAACAGAAAAAAAAACATCATTGATGGTGGCGGGTTGATTTTCCCATCATACATCTTTGTATCAAAAGCGCATATGTATGTATGTATGTATGTGTATGTATGTATGTATGTATTGTTGTGAGACATGATTGGGGTGGGGGGTGGGCGGGGGATTAGTCCACCCCAACATCATACATGGGGTAGAATTCATACATGATTGGGGTGCATAGAAGAAGGCAATCAAGATGGCATCTACCACATTTTGTCACAACTTCAAACTACTACAACCCATCTCTCCAAAAGCTCATCATAGATGAAGAAATTGTCATCAACACCATAACCTTTGGCTCTGACTATATGAGCCGAAAGATTGGAAGTTGTAACTACCCATCTCTGCACAAGGTTAATGATAGCATATATAGCCTTAGGTAAATTTTCATCCACATATTTTCATCCATATATATATATATCCACCAAATCGCTCATGAGTGCAAAGAGTAAGTAATCAACAAATTCATCTTGGCTAGCTCTGAAAACTAACACACAAGCCGGTTTTTGGTGTGCTATAATAGTTGCATCTCATACACAATTTCCAATTTTCTTTTGCACATTTTTTTTTTCCAATTTTTTCTTTCATTTTTTTTCATGGGCCTTCCTATAAATGCTTTGGACCGTGCAATAATGTTGCCCTCTTTAATTATAAAATGAGGTTTTTTTTTTTTTTTTTTTTTTTTTCCTTTGCCTATTAAAATAGCCTTATGAAAAATAATTTTTTTAATACAATTGTGGCCACATGTTGTTGTGTCCTCTCATCACCAAGAAGTTATTGTAGTAGATCTCACACAATATGGCAAACTTGAAGCATGAACATATTTACTCAAGAGTTTCCTAAAATCCGAATACACTTCACTTGAAGCAATTAAGTCATGACAAAAGGTGCACAACTATTTTTTAGTTATGGTTTCATCTTGCTTGCTTCTTGAACTAAACTTGCAATTTGAGTGAATTAGGACCTCCCAATACATTAATGGATGGAAACCACAATCATTCCATTGTGGATGGATCCTAGTTCAATTTATCATTGGGTTGCACCTTGATCAAGGTTCAAAGGTATTTTAATAGATGTTCAAAAGTTTTATAAATTGAAAGAGTTTCATGTTTTTTTCTTCTTTTTTTGAAAAAACTCACCAAATCAAATTAAATTAAAGATTTTCTTTTTTTGGCCACATTTGAACTCTAATTTTTTTTAAATTTGATAAACTATTTTTTTTTACTATTTGGACATGTTCTAAAAATGTATAGCCATTTAATGCTAAATCCCTCTTGGGATGCTAAACAATGATACAACATTGAAAATTTGAATAAAAATATCACTACTTGGGTCCCATTCCAATTAAAGTTTTTAGTTTCATGGAACTTTTTGTCAATTTTGAGCTTAGTTCTTCATATTCATAACCTTTGATTTTCAATTCTTCTAGTAACATTTCAAACAAGGTCCAACATTTATTTTCTCACGTCAAAAGACTAAATATTTGTATGATTACTAATAATATTGTACAACTAATTAAAATTGGTTACCTAAATAAGATGAATAATGCAGCTCAACCTTGTCCAAAAAGTAATAGATCTTAGCTTCAAAATCAATTGCAATATATATATATATATATATAAACTTGCATTAAAATATTTTGCAAATAAATTTGAGTTTCAATTTGGGTTCCTAATTTTCCAAAATGAGGATATTAATTCCAATTCCAATTTCAGTTTTTTTCCTCTAGGTACCATCTAGTACATTGGCAGCTTCCACACTAATTATATGATTTGTATAAATGTTGAAATTCTTGAAATTAATTTTTTCAAAGAAAAATAAAATTGTGAAGGAAAATGAAGAATCCTAAAAAAATATTCAGAAATATTTTACATTTGAACATTGAATCTTCAAAATGAATTAAGTATTCAACAGACATTGAAATTCTTATGGTTAGGTTAATTTCATACTTGTGAAAAACATAAAAATGAAC
>Ga0209611_10013585_pt1 | contig 11141 bp, 11 predicted proteins | sample S1TSphgellanicum_3_FD_187693 | JGI IMG/M metagenome (GOLD analysis project Ga0209611, IMG submission 187693) | Host-associated microbial communities from peat moss isolated from Minnesota, USA - S1T2_Fc - Sphagnum magellanicum MG (SPAdes) (version 2) | ecosystem: Host-associated > Plants > Peat...
TTCCATAGGTGTTACATGTTGGTCCCAAGTTTTCACTACAATTTCATATGAAAATTGTTTGTTAAATGAGCTTGGCCATTCTAGAGTGAAATTTTTTCAAGTTTGAAAGCCTTAAGTGTGATTGTTATTAATTGTTCACATTTTTCTATCACCTCTTTTGCTCCAAAGATGGGTGTTGTGGGTGTCTTTCCTTTTTTTGAAGATCAATTTTTTTTCCCAATTCTTTTAGGTATCAAAATCCATTTTCATTTTAGTAAGTTGCAAGTTTGGGTTGTAGTTAGGGAACTATGTCAAAAGCCCAAGCTGATGCTAACATTGCATTTGCTAATGAAGGGGATGATGAGGAATGTGGTAGCACATGCTTCAAATTGCTCCCAATACTCTATTGATATGGCCACATGTGAAGACTTTTTGAACAATGTTGGTGCGGTTCTTAGCATTAAATGGTATTTAGGAATTGCCATAGGAAAGAAGTCTAATCTCTCTTGCCTTTGCAACATTATGGATCAATTGAACATTGTAATAGGTGTGAATTTCACCATAACTTACAAGATTCCAAATGGGTGCAAGCTTTCTTCTTGTTGTAATTAATTTTGTCTAGATAATGCGCGCACACCTCTATCTAATTGATTTACTACATCTACAACAAGACATAGTGCACAATTCTTGGAGTTCGGTTTCTAGTTTTCTTCCCATGTACATCCTCTTGTGTTGAATAATTTATCATGTAATCATGCATGATTATGGACATCTTTTGGAGCCCATTATGTGGGACCCCATATAATATGCCAAGAATATTAAATTGTCTAATGTAATCCCAAGCACTATTAAGAACTTGTGGCATCTTTTCTATAGTCCAACATAGTGTTATCAATGTTCTGGATTTTGTGATTATGTTAATGTATTGTGGTATTGAATGATTACAATTTCTCTAAGCCTGGTATTTGGTGATGTTTTGTTTTCAACTAGAAACTTTTGGTGGAGTAATCATTGTTCCTCCCCTTCCCGTGGAATTTTTATTAAGGACATGATGTGAGTTTAATTGTGGCTAGTAGGGAAAAGTGTTTTATACTCAAAAACAACATTATAGGACCACTTGTGATGTTTTATAGGGCTTTTGTTGACTCAATCTTGTGTTTGTTGTGATTCATGCATAAGGAAACCATGTTTACTTGCTTGCTGACATGACCAAGGCAATGTCAATAAGGCAAAACTACAATTTCCACCTTTTGAGATTTTGAATTTTATTGCTTATAGGCACAAATTTTGTATTTGTTATTAGTAGCCACAATGTTTGCTTAGTGTTTCAGGAGGTTGGTTAATAAATGTTCCCATGCCTAATTCAAAGGTTGAAACATGGGGCAATTGCAATTGGTTGTACTGAGTAGTTATGGCACACATGATTCATAGTTGCACAACATTGATAATGTGAAATGTGTGAAAGTTGACTATCATTTTGTTCAAAAAATGCACACCCATTAAAATGGGTAGCCATTTTTTCTGAAGTAGTCAAAAAGGCATAAAATTTGCATCATGGAAGTTGGAAGTTCATGTAGTAATACACGTGAGTCAGGAATGACAATATCCATGTATGTGCAAATATAAGGTTTGTTGCAACCTTTGTAACCTCCTACCCACTTTTCAAGGCTTTTGTGCCCTGCGTTCCACATAGATGCATAAGTGAACATGAGTTTGGTGGGGAAAGCTGGACCTTCCATTCTTTTGAATTTGTGGATTTCAAAACCATCAATGTAGCAACTTGCAAATGCCTTTATCTCAAGTCCAACACATTGTGTACTTCTGAAAATGTTGTGATGAGTCAAAACCCAAATCATGAATAACCTCCTTGTTTCTTGTCCCAATAGTGTACTCATTTGTTTGTAATACGAAAGACTTATCTTTCTATATAAACTCAAAGTTAACCTGCCTTCAATTTCATCTTGGGTTTCCTCTTAGGTTTTGTCAACTCCTTTCAAATATTGACAAGGTGCAAATTAGGCTACTTGTGTTTCCAACTGGTGTTATGATCTTTGCATTGAAGGTTTTGAATAGAAGTGATTTGTCATGTGCCACCAAACCCCATAGCCTAAACCTTAGTGTCATATGTGATTGAAGTTTCTTTGTCTACTGCTATATGCTTAAGGTGTCCATACTTAATATGCATAACATGTTTAGTTGCATAAACAAATGTTGTTGTTTCTGATTCCTTCTTGCCACATGTAGTTTTCTGTATACCCCCCAATCTCTTGACAGCTGTTACATGACCCTGCGTATATTAGAACAATATGGTAGGATTTTTTGCAACACTTTCAAGACACATTAAAACCATTCAATGCACATCTGGAGAAATTGAACAGGAATTCCAACGTCAGCTCTGTGCAACCCTGGTTATGTTAAATTGTCCATGCAATGGTAAAAAACTCTACCAGATGTTAGATGCCATGAATTATTATCTTGGTGTTCACAGGCCTTTTTGTTTGTTACATACATCATTAACAATAGTAGGGGCTTGAAACTACTCAGGATTAACATGGTAAGCATGCAATGTGATGAACATGACCAACTTAAGGTTTTTGGCACATGGAAAAATTGTTTCTATTACAATTTAAAGGTTTTATTGGATTCTACAATTAACATAATAATAATAGCTGTAGTGATGCATCAATCAACTTTCTAAAAACTTGACAATAATGGACTTTGAATCAATTGCACACAATGTAATAAGACATCGCATGATTTATGGGATTTGGTTGCTAATCCCACTATTGATGGAGTGCAAATGGTGCAAGAAGTTTATTCAATCCTAGATGAATTGGCACAAATGCCTGAAAGCATGCCTACGAAGCAGGAATGGCCGGGGGCAATGATGAGGTGGAAACTAACATAGGAGAAGAACAACAAGAACCTGAAGTTGACAAAAACTTTGTTTTAGAAGAGGTTAATGCCTTACCAGAGGCTTGCCAGCCCTTATACTGTGGGGCCCAAAGTTCAATGCTAGCAGCAACAATGTTGTTAATGAATGTTTGTCAAGTACATGTTTCCAACAAATTTGTCGATAAGTTGTTGTCATTACTTCACAAGCATTTGTTCCCCATAGACAATTGCTTACCATCAACTCTGTACCAAGCCAAAGCCTTGACTAGTAAGGTAGGCCTACGCTATAACAACATCCATGCCCGTAGCAATTGATGTGTACTCTTCCAAAAAGAGTATTCATTGTTGCAAGCTTGTCCAAAGTGTGGGGCAGCTCGTTATAGGCCATTTGGTCGATCACAAGTGCCAATGAAAGTATTGCAGCACTTCCCCTTGGCATCCTGATTGCTACAATGTACTAATCTCCATCAACTACAGAGCTAATGATTTGGCATAGCAAAAAGAAGTCAATTAATGGGAAGGTGCGCCATGTGGCCGATAGTAAAGCTTGGGCTCACATTGAAGCCACTTGGCCAGATTTTGCTTTCTAACTCAAGGAATGTTAGACTTGCCTTGCCACTGATGGGTTCAACCCCTTTGGGGACATGGTCGACTTGGCCAGCATTATTATTGAACTACAACCTCCCACCTTGGTTGGTGACCAAACGGTTTTTCATGATATTATGTTTGATCATTCCAGGCCCACAAAATATGAAAATGGGCAACTTTGACGTATACCTAGCCCCTGCACTTGAGGAGTTGCAAGATTTATGGAATGGGGTCAAGGCAATGGATGTATTGGCACCTCCAGAAAGTAGGGAGTTTACTTTAAAAGCCATGTTAATTTGGACAATACATGACTTCTTAGGGTAGGGCCTTGTTTCTAGGTGTCAACACCAAGGCTACAAGGCATGCCCACCATGTGGAAAGAATGTACATTCTAGGTGGTCCAAGGAACTAGGGAAGCCAATCTTTGAAGAAGTCGACGATCATTACATCAAGACCATCCCTATAGATTCCACCCCAATGCTAAGCATTTCAATGGGCAGGAGGAGCTTCAAGATAGGCCAAAAACTCCAACATGTGCACAGACTTCAAGGCAAGCTATGAGGACAGAAAATTGGGTGGCACATGGAAATCTTTTGGGAGCAAAGGGCTGCCCATCAAAGTCAATTGGTGTGAAGCGTTGGTCATCCTTGTTCACATTGCCATATTGGGAGGTTGGTTACCATGTCTCATGTTGTCATACTTTTTACCTTGGCATACACATGCATTACAGTTGAAGCCCTCAGTGTCATCCAATCCCAAAATGCATTCCCAGTGAAAGGGATGGTTTTTTCGGCCTTTATCCTTGTAGTTGGACACATTTTTTCCCAACATCATGCAATGTGAAAACATTCATATAATTTAATACCAAACTAAACATTATTACCTAAATACATCCCAATTAAAAGAACACAACATTAGGTCTTCAATTTTACCTCCAACATTGGCAAATAACTACATCTTGTTTAATCCAATGAAATCATTAATATATGTTGTTCTCTTGCAGAAAACAAGTAATCTTCCAAAAAGACCTAATTATTAGAAAACTAACATTGATTTTGGGCATGTAGCCATTGTCTGGCTAATGTGCAAACTGAAATAATTGATTAAATTTGGCATTGGCAAGATAATAAACTGACCCATTTACCCATTATGCATATGTGTCTTTGCTAGTTATATTTCAGTACAATTGGCTTAATAGTCATATGTAGGTTGATGAATTTTTACAACAATGTGAGAATCTAGTGAAGTTAGAAGTGGCCTTGATATTGTGAATAGTAAATTTTGATCCAGTTTGATATATTTTGTGAAGGGCCATTTTGCAAGTGGACTTTCACTAGGAAGAACAATTTTTGCCACAGAGTTTTAAATGTGCATTAATGCCCAATTGCCCAAGGTCCCTTCACATGTGTAGGAGGAGCCTAAAATTGATGCATATAGTAGTCAAATTGTGGTAGGAGATTGTGTAATGGCTTGGATTTAATTATGTCACAAAAATGGTGGGACCCCATGTAGCATTTGTTGATCCATCACACACTAGATGTAATGCATATTGAAAAAAATGTTTGCGAGAGCTTGATCAAGTTCATCATTGGGCTGAAGGACACATACAAGGTGTGTCAAGACATGGAGGTCTGTGGAGTTCAGGAAAACCTTTGGTTGAAGTGAGATCCCAAGAAACCAAACAAGATACTACAACCCAATGCCTTTTATGTGTTAAAACTTGATGAGCTCAAAGTATTTATGGGTAGGTTGCGATTTGTGAAAGTTCCAACAAATTATTGTGGTGCTATTGGGAAACACATTATGGACAAAAAACTTGGTTCAATGAAAAGCCTTGACTGGCATGTACTCATGCAACAATTGATGCCTTTTGGCTTTACGAGGACTAATGGATGTCAATCTTTGACTAAGTTTGATGCGCTTAACCGCATATTCCACACCATATGTGCAAAAGTATGGGACCCAATAGACCTAGTTTTTGTGAGGGAAGATGTTGTAGTCACCTTTAGCCTCCTTGAGTGGGAATTACCAGGTGTTTTTTTTGATGTGATGACCCACCTAGTGCTGCATATGGTGGAAGAATTGGCTATATCCGGGCCAGTACATAAATAGGTGGATGTACCCCCATTGAAAGAGCCATGGGGACATTCACAAGATATGTGTGAAATTGGGCAAGGCCAGAAGCATCAATGGCAACTCGTTATATGGTGGATGAGACATTGGGCTTTGTGATAGAATACATGCAAGGATTTCAACATGTGCGACGACAAATTTGGGACATAGATGAGGAAGAATGAGTGCTTGGGGAAGTGTTGGAAGGGGTCGGCAAAAGATTTCAACTTGACCCTGTGGCAAAAGACAATGCACATAAATATGTGTCAACTAATGTGGCATGCCTTGCACCATGGGTCCAGTATTGTTGGTTGAACCGTAAGTCAACTTTGCATATAGTGCAGGTCTTAGGGTTTTATGGTTTTGGCCCATTTGGTGTGCATTGATGTGCCTTTGTATTGTTGTAGGGTACTTGAGCCTTGCATGCCCAATTCCAATCAGTGCATAACTAATGTTGGTGGAGGTTGCATATGCGTTGTAGAAAACATGAGCAAGAAGTGGCTCGAATATCTACATTACACAAAGAATTTTGAAGAGCAGTGGGATGCCAGTGCAACAAGGACAAGGCGACCTATTGAGTATCCTTTGGAACTCAAAGAAGTTACAGATTTGGAGTCATGGGTTAGGGAGGAAATCTGAACCCACATTGTACAAGGTATTGTCCTTGAGGAGATGGATGCATACCATCTATCAATGAAGCCCAAATTCTCCACATTGAATTACACAAGGATGAAGGCATATGGAAATCACTATAGGGTGATAGGAGTGAACAACATCAACACACATGCAATGTATGATTCTGGAATAACTTCTGTTTTCCGACAACAGCAAGGAACAAATGAAGGGACAACCCTTGGGCTGATCCAATATGTGGGAGTACTTAAGGACATAGTATTGCTAGATTATGGCACCATACTAATTCCAGTGATTTTGTTCAAATGTGACTAGGTGAAAAACGGTTTTGATAGGTGGGGGAACCCAACCTATAAGCAAGATGAGGATGGGTTTTTGTTGGCATAAAAGGACGAGCCCTATGTGTTCCCAACACAAGTCCAACATGTTTTTTTATTTTGAAGACCTTATCCAACCTAGGTGGAAAATGGTACTCCACAAGGAACCATGGTCAAGGCATGTGGTAAAATAGCAAGGTGAAGATCTAGCCACCATATTTGATAATGTGATTGGCCAAGAAGCCCTTTAGAAATCCTTGAAGTGCCATGGAATATGGCATTAGTTGGTGCCATTGAGCTCAATGGAACTGAGACGCTTATGACAACAGAGGAGTTGCAACAGCTAGGTGATGATGATAAATCAAGAATGTAGCTTGTCAGGCCCTTGACAAAATGGAGTGCACAACAAAGTGCCTATGGATTGTTTAAAGGTGTATGTTTGAGCAAATGCTGGGGTGGATATTCCCAAACAACAATCCAAGCAAGAGTTTGGGTTGACACAAATATTACAGAAGTTGAAATCTTGGGATTGAATGATGCAAATTACATTGCTATGCACTTATAAATCTAGCAACATACATTACAAGGGTTTAAAATTATCCTTATATATATTCTTGGACTACCCATTGGAGCATAATGGGCAAATCTTGTTCGTGTCCATTTTTCCTTTGGCCGTATGGCGGTTGGAATTATCAAATTAATTTGGCAATAATAGTTTTGAAATAGAACCTAGATACATGTTGTGGACCAAAGGTAGGTACAAGCTTCAACATGATTGGGGTTATTGATTCATGGTCCCACAATCAGACATTGCCAATATTGTGTTATGATGTTGGTTTGTGGAACTAGAGGGTTGAATAACCACTATCAATTAATATGGGCATTGTTTATAGCTAATACATTATATGTTGAAGAGAAATACATAAGTCACATACCTTCATGAATCCAAAACCTAAATCCACCAATAGTCGGGTTTGATGCTCATATGGATACTGGCAATAGTGGGATGAGTTAATGGAGAAGCCAATTGGTTTTTCCAGTAGAATAGGTATTGGTCAGCAATTGGTGGATTTTGCACAAATGCTTTCTAATTTCAAAACTACTTGGGGTGACACACTACAATACATTCATGCGTGTGTCTTGATGGTTAATGTTCTTGCCTTATCTTGCTGTGAGTGACGATGGGCACCAATATTGTATCCCATAATAACTTATGTTAAACAAATTTGTGGGCCTGATTTTTGCCATTTCAAAACCTTGCTAGAGGTCATATTTTTCCAACATATATACGAACAATACTTTGGTTTTGATGTGATGTTTGGATGTAGGTGGTTAGCAAGATGCATAATGTGGAGGAGTGTTGGTATGGAAATGACGCATTGTTGGTTAACAAACACCATTTTTTAATGTAGAAGTTGACAACATTGCACCATAATGCCATGGATCAGCAAGATTCAAGTGAAGTTTCCATGTAGTTTATTTCACTTTTATATACAATTTAAGTATTTTAATGAAGCCATTCTCACAGTAATCCGAATAACTAAAGAAATAGGGGTCAACACGACCCTATTTTTTCATTCTTAGGAGTTTATATCCTGTGATGATCAAATTCATGATGTGGTTGATGAACACAATTTTACTTTCTAGTTTCTTTTAATGTATTTTTTAGTTCAGCATCACTAGGGCAAGAGTTTTTTAAGTGATGACAAGTCTTACGGGGACAAAATATGTGATTATGTAATTATATATGAGATTTCTTCTTGGTGAATGGGAGAATATGGGATTCTTTGGTGGCAATAGGTGTTCATAGCAAGTGTATTATTGTGTAGGTTTGGGAGTCATGAATTATGTGACAAGTATTATGTTATTTTGAGTGACATCAAATGACAACCCACATGATGTCAACTTCACCTCACCTTCCACAACTGTGGTGATCTGAAAACTGGCTAGGTACATCAATACAATTACACCTTACACCCCTCTCCCCACATGATTGATTTATTTTGGTTTGATGTAAGCATCTAGAAAATTCCAATCCAATCATCAATAAAAGCCAGCTTTATAATTCAACAGTATATTGTGTGACAAGGGAAAAAAATTATATAACAGTTCAATACTTGTTGATTTAGTGTAGTATGATCTGTTAGAATATACATGTGCCAATTACATAAGGTTGCAGAGTCTACTATTGCTATTGTTATGTTTTAGACCTAACTATAGATGTGTTGGCCTTATCCTCATCCGAGTGGATGTAATCTAGTTAATTTTCTCCCACCTATTTATTCATTTTTAATCAAAATCTCACTCCAATGAAATGGTATTAGAACATTGGAATATAGCATGGGTTGGCCAATTTGGCCAATTTATATTCTTGTGTTTAATCCATGGTTATTTATATATGTCTAGTGGGTGTACAATTGTTAGGAGTAGTATTCTTTGGTCCTACATGGTCCATCCACTTGATCTTTTATATATGGGGTGTTTCACAACTGACATTGCAATTTGACATAGGGTGGATTTTGGATCTTCCATGAATTAGTGGACAAGTGACATGGTAGTGGTGTACTATGTGCATCAATGGCCTTGGGGTATTATTCGTTAGTCTTTGCAACTTTCAAATGGTGCACAAGGAAGAAATACCATGTGATTGAGTTGGACATGTCACCTTTTTTCTAGACTAGATTGGCTCCATCTTTTATAGGGAGGTTGATGGAAATCAACAACCTGGACTATTTACCTACATTGTGTGTGCCACTAGTGAAAGCTAAGTTATTCTATATGTCATTGTTGGGCATGGATCCCCTATTATAGACATGTTATGTACTCAATGGAATGATAGTAATAAAGAGATAGGTCCATTCTATTCAAGTGGATGTTTAGGTTTTGTGGTGCTGATGCATGGGTATCTTTGTGTCTAAACTCCTGGTGCACGTCACTCCTTGTTGCACTTTATCATGTAGCCTTATGGTAGTAGAGGATTCATGAGTCTTTTGAAATTATAGTTCAATATAATTCACAAGCATCTACCTTGCAATTTTTAGGTGCTTAGATGTATGTAGCAAGGCCAAAAATTAAAAAAATCAAAACTCAGTCACCTTGAAAGAACCCATTTTCAATAAGACCCCAATTTGACACCTTGACATATATACCCTGGACATACGTTTAATATGGTTTTAATACCAACTACAACAAGCCATTAAATGAACGCAAAATGAACCCCTTCAAAATTTTGGACGCGATCCATCTAATACATGCATGTTGTATATTCCCAATCAATTATAAATATGTATTTAATGCAATTTCAATACACCCATAAAAATTGACCCTGGATGTTTCCCTAATACATGTGTGTACATGAATATGGATTACGAAACTATGCGACTAAGATTGGTGGTGTATGCAACTAATGGCAATTATAGGCTTGATCATGGATGTAGACCATCCTAGAAGGATGGAAGAAAAATTATTAGTTGCAAACTTAGTTGCATCATAGTTGCACAATAAACCAATCATGAAGTGTAGTCATAGAAACAACCACATGTAGTTGCAAACATCATTTAGTCACACATAGTTGGAGAAAGATGGGTTGCATCTCACCAGATTTCTTCTAGTGTGCATAATCTTCCAAAGTAGCACCAATTTGACGTACCTCTTCAAAGTCTTCTACTTCAAGTTAATTTAAGTGTATTGAATTTCTATGTTATGCCTTGTTCACATCCAGACCCATATGATTTTCATGGCATTTGAATCTGCTTGGCCTAATCTATGGCGTAATTGATGTAGCTTTCCACGTTGTGTAGCTATAACCCATTTCAGTAAAGTCCAAAATACACGTGTAAGATAAGGAACTGCATCATAAGCCCACACACCCATTTTCACCTTCTTGATTAACTTGACATGGCTAGTGAGGAGTTGTAGCATGGCCTTGGGCCCAAATCTAGTCAAAGTGCCAATACAAAAAGATGTTGAATATGTGTAAGCTATTTGCAAAGGTCTATTGCAACACAATGGAAAGCAAAATCCAATACTAAAATTTGGTTTGGTTTTTAACCATATAAAGGGATGCATTTTAATAATATAAATGCATGTATTAAGGTTCACCATATTAAGCCTTGTATTAAGGGATGCATATTTATTATTAGGGCCCTTGATCCTAGCTTTGTCTTGGGAGCATCATTCTAGATCATCAAATTAGATGTGTCTAAATCTCTGGTTGTTTTTGCAACCATACATGTCAATTTGGTGCAGTCCAATGTCATTTATGTGGGGACCAAACCTCTTATGTGGACCACATGACACCCACTTGAACCATATTCTTGAGCCTCCCAAGATGTCCTACTATGCCACATATTTGTTGTATGAATCACCTTGTGTTGACAACTACCACTACATTGTTTGCAGGTTTCTAAAGAGTTCAGACTAGTGCATCCAAAACACTGAATATCCAAAGAAGGTAAAGTCGCCATCTTTTACTCAAATATTGTCCTTTTTTGTTGGTTCTAGTCAGAATGCACTTGTGCAAATGTCAATGGAAGGTTTAAGTGCAATAGAATCCAAATTGTTGGATAGGTAGCACACTCAATACCCCTTGAAAAAGTTCCCGTTGTTAAGGTTATA
>Ga0209611_10013586_pt1 | contig 11141 bp, 8 predicted proteins | sample S1TSphgellanicum_3_FD_187693 | JGI IMG/M metagenome (GOLD analysis project Ga0209611, IMG submission 187693) | Host-associated microbial communities from peat moss isolated from Minnesota, USA - S1T2_Fc - Sphagnum magellanicum MG (SPAdes) (version 2) | ecosystem: Host-associated > Plants > Peat...
GGGGCAAAGGGAAATCTCAGTTGGATTCTCTTTCTCACACTCAATTGAATACAGGCAGAAAGCTTGAAGACATCAACTTAGGCACTGTGGAGAGCACATTATTGTCAAAAACTTGTCTCCTAGTTGGGGTGGGGACAGAGGATTCAGATATCCAATTTGAGATGCAAGATTCATGTGTTGTTGGCAACCACAAACCCTCCTTGCAAGACTTTTCAAACACTATCAATGGTCACAAGTGGGTGGAGAGTGCACCCACATCTCAAACATGTGCTGGATGTGAATGGTAATACTTGAACTGGCAACTTGAATTGTTCTCGACTCATTGCACTTGTATATTTGAATGCTTACAATTAAACATTGATCATCAGGTAAATGTGTGACATGGCAGATTGGAGATAAGATGTGAATTATTGTCAACACCTATGTAATCACCATCTTTAATTCAATTGTACCTTGCATCAATTGTACCATGGTAATTACTTGCAAATTCATGTGCGATCCTTCATTTTGACATTGATGAATTGTGGTTAGGGGGATGCCATGCAATAACAAACCCAACATTCTCAACCACGAAGTCATCTTTTTCAAGGGAACTCATCTTGAGAATACTTTGAGGATATCACCTTTGACACCTTTGACATGTGAGCATGGCATCATCAATGATGAATTGATGTTCTGGTTTTTTGCTTACTATCAAACATATGGCCCTCAAAAGGCTTTCAAGGAGTGTCATGTTGCCAATTCATTCACTTGGCAACCTCTTACCAATCGTGTATTGGAACATGGAACTACTGAGCCCTCCTTGAAGGCCTTCGTGGAAAAAAGGTTGCAGTGTGGAATTACTGAGGCCTCACAATTTAACACACTTATTCTTCCTATAAATGACTCCCAACATTGGAGTCTCATGAGACTAGAAAGGGAGAAATACTACCACATGAACTCCAAACCAGATTACAATGCCCATAACAACTTGGAAATGAAGACTCTATTTGCAAGATGTTGGGAAATTATGCAAGGCAACTATGATGAGGACATGGTGGATGGCCCAAACCATTGGAGAAAGCACAATAAGTGGGTGCAAACAAATGTGCCAACACAAAAAGGGTCTTGGGAGTGTGGTTGGTTTGTGTTTAAGTATTTTGTCATGTACCTTGAACAGAGGTTTGTCGAGCCAAAAAGGGAGGGGCTTGAATTGGTAAGTAACACACTGTGCACGACCTCCTTCACAGGTGTATATAGGTTTTTTGTTGCAAGTTGAGGTTTATGGTTTGAGTTTATTTGTGGAATTTTTGCTATTTTTTCCTCATGAGGCTTGATACAAGACTGGATAGCAGGTGCAATTCACAGAAGATTGGTTTGACTATGATGATGCCATTGCTATGCAAAGATGGCTTGTGGATGCCATTCAGAAAGAAACATGCCAAATCCAAGTTTCTGTCAATCCTCTGAGGATCAAAGGCCAGGGAGTTTGAAGAGAACACTGGCAGCAGAAACTTGCATGATTATGGCAATGCGCCACAGATGAAGGCATATACACAAACCTCACTTGCCATGGGCCTTCCAAATATATCCGATGCCTTGTTAGGACTGAGGGGGGCATCATCGAGGAGAGAAATAAGCTCAATGGATACCATGGATGTGATTGAAGGGACCAAAACTCTTCCTGTAGGGTTCGTGGACCAAGAGCTATTGGAGGTGGATTATAATGGGTGGGATTTCTGACATGGTACACCCTAAAGTCTTCTTATGTGCGAGCCAGTGGAAGATGTCAAAGTTTACAGTAAGCCCATCCAGCCCTTATGTAAATAGACTACAGGCTACAGATTTCCCTGATGAACCCTGCTTCTGTTTGATAATAAGTTACACATTTCAGATTGGTATGTTTCCATGATTGTGAAAAGCCACATGATCCTGTGCCGGTGCAAACACCTAATTCCCAAGGGCTGAAAGTGTTCCCCTCTCTCATGGCCATTCATTGACCCTGCTAGCTTCAGTCCCCCTCTGAATTCAACCCCTATTTCTTACTGTAAATGAACTGCTAACTTGCCCCACCCTCCACCTCTCTTTCATCTTGGAATTTTATTTTGACTGTTCATTGAATTTTTGTTGTTTGATTCTGTAGTGATTTGAATTTAGCAAAAATTCATGTGATTGAGTCAGACCTTGTTGTGTGAGCAGAAGCTGATTCTAAATTGAGATTTCTGTGAAGGGACAAGATGTGGGTAAGTTTCCCTTATGGTATTTGGAAATGAACAGGTGCAGACCCTGCAAGGCTGGAAGTGGCTGTCTTCCTTCACCATCTTGTCATGAAGTTCATGGAAGTCATTTCCTTTCCCCTCCAAGTTGTCTGCTTTTTCCCTGCTTACATGGGTGAAGCTATATTAACACACATATACGATGCTGAAAATCTCAGGTCAATATTGTTTCTTGTAGATACCAAATTGGACCAAGGAAAGTTTTTGGACCTAAATGCATGTGTGGAGAAGCTATTGCACAAGTGCCACCAAAATTTGTGTGATGATAGCCATCAATGATGTATGACTGCAGTTTGAAGCACATTCAGAAACTGTGAGTTTCTTCCCATACCCTTGACATACCAATTGAAGTGAAGAAATCTAAGCCTAAGAAATTTATTCACCAAATTTTCCTCCATGGAAATGTAGTCTCGCTTGAGTGAAACAGTCTACTAAATTTTTGTGCAGTCTAGCCAGCTGTATTGATGTTACATATTACACTGGCATGTCTAGCAGGCAGATGCAGATATGGGCAAACCAGACATGTGATTTGTGAATCAAAGAGTTACATTTCACAGCATTCTGTGAAGACTAATGATTACATTTTAAGTACAAGAAAGCTAATTCTAAAATTATCATGATTTTTCAGTTTTGGTTGTTGCAGGAGTGATTCCATATAAATCTATGCGATAGAAGTCTATTACTTGCAAAAACATATATTGTTAAAACAAGAGTGACGAAAGAAAGAAGGGGAAATTGATGCACAATAAGTAAGGGATAGTGGTGTGAGAATGGCCAATTTAAATCTGCTGAGTGGAAATCCAGTTAACTTTGCAGACCAGCGACTGAGAAAGCAAAGCTTGTGGTGTAAGTAAGTGGAAGACTCTCAAGGCTGAAAGACAGATTACAGATCTAGAAACTCTCCATAGACTGCTTTTCTGCATGAGCACCATGTCTGGGAATTTATCCATATCCTCCTAAAACATACATAAGGCTATTAGGTCTATAATATGACTGGCAGCAGCAAGTTCAGAACCCAAATGTCTCGCCCAAATTATGACCTACTGGCTGTTTGCAAAAGACCCATGGCGAGGTATTAATACATGTACATGGGACAGGATCATGGGTACTCTTTAAAGTTATCCATAATGTGGCCGGAATTAGGGTTGACAACCCTCTGTTTCGTGAAAACAGGAGACTAGTGACGAAACACAGTGAATAAACAACGCTCAAAACTCTCTGCTGCTTCAAAACAGGTCCAAAGTGATGAGGAAAAAATTGGAAAAGATAAATGAAAGGTTGGGAAAACTAGTTCAGCCATAAGCCAAGTGCCCACCCCAAGGCTAGAACATCATAAAATTTGAGCACGATGGGCTTTAGGTATTGTGTTGAAAAGCATGTTAGAAAGGGTATGATGGTGTACATGTTCCAAAATGGAACTTTAAAATCAAATTATTTGATGTCTAATGAGTTGTTCAAAAGGAAAACGACACACACGTGTTGGGGGTGGTAAAAGATCACATGTTGCCTTGAAGTGTTATTGCAAAAAGAAGGTGTTGATGTCAAAGGTGTTGATGTCGGACTGTGCTAAAGCTTCAAGAAGGAAATGACATTAATCAACCATAAACCTAGTAGCTATGATTGAAACTACAAAGGCCCAGATCCCTAAATAGGTTGATGGGGTGATGGTAGTTGTTGGTATGAATTCAATGCCATAGAGTTATTGGGAAAATAACTTGTTTATGAGTTAAAGGTCTTTTTGGGCTATCAAAAGACCTCAAAGAAAACAAGGGAGTTTATAAAGGTGGAAAAAAGAAGTGTGCATCATAATAAATACAATGGCTGTTGCATGAAACAATGGGTTTATATTTCAAAGGCTTTCATTGTTTTTTTACATTGCATTTCCACCATTTCATTTTACGACCACTATATGTAAATGAATTAACACAATTTCTATCTTCTTGCCATTGCCCTTTTTTTTTGGTCTCGATTTGATTTTTCATGTCATTGATGGGAATATATATTTATTGGGTTTTGTGTGGGTGTGTAAGCTTGTAGGAAGAAAGAAAAGAAAAATGCAACAATATGATTTTTTTTTCCATAAAAAGTCCAAGCTACACTCCCATTTGGGGTTGTTCCTTTGTTTTGGTGTTAAAATAAGAATTTGTTTTCTTGTTGCAACAAGTTTTAAGCATTCCCTTGTCACCATCATGCCCATTTCAAAAACTCACTTTGATTTGGATTATCATGGATGAATCTTTTTAAAATTTAGTATGTTGGGACTTTTAAATTTAGTTGCATTACTTGAACAATTGAACATATGTTTTAGTTGTACATTAAAAATGTGAGGACTCTCAATATAAAACTCAAACATGTTAAACAAATTTTGTTTGTGACATGTGTTTAGTTCTCAACATGTGTGTTGATGGTCAATGTGCATAATAGGATATGCATTTGTGCAAGTATATGATTTAGGCAAGCACCATTGAAATCTTCACACAATCCAATTTGGTTAGTTCAAAAGGTATTGACCAAGGGTGTTGTAATTAAATGTTCTAATTCATTTGATTTTTTTGTTAATGCTTTCAAAGGAATTTGATGCAAGGAAAATGCATTGAGTCATGCAAAATCAACAATACAACTCTTGAACACCAATTGCATTTGAATGTTTTGAACTAATAGAAAGTATTTTTGATCTATGCAATTTTTATAATCAACTACTATTTTAACAATTGAAATATATACTAACATGTACTTCTGATACTTATTAAACTATATTTTAGCCATGTTCAAAACATAATACCCAAAGTTCTTACAACAAAACATTCACATACAAAACAAAAAGTAAAAAGCTTTAAATTCAATAATTACAAAAATATTCAAAACTTCAAATTGAGAATGAAAATCAATTCAAAAACAATGTTCAATGTTTTAAGTAAGTTCAATTCATAATTAAGAGTCAATATTCAAACCAATAAACTAGTTGGTATTAATCATCATTAATTTAAAATTAATTAACTAACTACTTTTTAAACATGCACTTTTAGAATCAATTGGACTTTCTATAAATACACATCATTGGATAATACACTCTTAGTTATAGATGGATTAAAAATAATTAAACATTGTGCTTAAATTGTACATTCAAAGTGCAAGTATTTTCATGTGTAAAATAGAAATATTTTAACCAAAAATAATTTATTCAAGTTTTCAAATCATGTTCTTATTGTCAATGTGCAATATTGTTTATGTCTTGTGTGTTCAAATGTTAATTTGTGTTCCAGCTTTATCAAAACTTGCATGTACATTATTATTGATTCCATTTCCTCTCTTTATTCAACAAAAACAAGATTGATAATCATCAATTTTGAATTTTTTTGGTTATACTAAATCTTGTCATAAAATTTCATTTATTACATTATCACATGATTTGAATTGTTATACTTATTACAAAACCTAGTTGTTATACCTATCATGTGATGTATTTATTGTACTTTGGTAAAGTATTTATTCTTGTTTGATAAATCTTACATTTATTGGATGTTGTTTGGGTTTGTGAAACATGACATACATTTCTATGCTTCTAACCTTCAAAATGAATGTTGACAATTTGTTGTTTGTCAAAAAATGCATCCAATGGGAGTTTGATGTTGATGCCAACAAGTATAAATGCATTTTGAAATATCATTAATGTCATTCATATAAACATCAAAACCACCTTTAATTCCATCTTTATAAAAGGCACAATTTTTTTTGTGGAGTGGTCAAAAATGGGGTGTCCACAAATATTAATCTTGGGCCACCAAGCTCCATTGACCATAACAAACAAAATGTTCTTTGTCATAGTTGATGGGATGCTTAGGAAACAAAAATAGTTGAAGAATGTAAAAATGATGTGGTAGAATGAGCTTGTGATGGAAAGGGACATATTCACCATAATGTTTGTGTCACAAGCACAAAACCAACCAAGTTGACAAGAAGAATTCAAAAGGATGTGAATTAACCATGACAAATGGAAACTTAATTTTAAATACAAACATATTAAAACAAAAAATAATAAAAAAACAAACACACAAGGTGCAAAACATAACTTTTATGGAATTTTATTTTTAAAACATGGAAAAACAAAACAAGGTTATCTTGTAAAATCTTACTTTAAATTGATGTTGAACAAATTAAAAGTAATGAAATCTCACCTTTATTTATAACCATTTAAGTACACAATTCAAAAAAGTTCCCATGGGGGCTTCCATATGCCCACCATCCAAATTTTTCTTTGAAAACCATTTTAAAGTATAAATGAACTATAAATGAATTTCATCTTAACTACAAATCAATTATAAATCACTTATAAATTAATTATAAATAAAATATAAGTTGGTGGTGGATGAACTTCATTGATTATGGATGAAAATTGAATGAAATCCATTTATGATGATGTTGGCATCCATGACAACTTATGTTATAAATAATGGTATGTCCAAAACAGTTTTTGGCAAAAGTCATGGAATTGAAATTAATTGAATTTGGGATTATAAAGTATGTGATAATGGTTGATCCTAAAATTTCCAAAAATCTCAATAGTAACAAGGTTTTTTCACAATTGTTGATCAAAGGGAATGATACACCCCCAAATTCTTTGAAAGATTCAAATGTGAGTCTGAAGGTGAAAACATAAGAAGAAAAAAAAAAATTTGAGGTACATTCCCTAATTTGTAGCATTTTAACAGTAAAAAAAACACATTGGAGTTTTGGGATGAGGACTAAGACAAGTGACAAGCAAGTCAATTATTGACACAAACCTACACATACCAAACAATAAATTGGTTAATGCATAGTTTGAACACTTTTGGTGCATGGACGAATCATGTACATACATGGATTCACAAGACTCATCATGACCCAGACTTGGGGGAAGCCACCACCTTCCCGCTTATAGTATTCTCTGTGATTAGCCACAGGGTTGCACCCAAATGTCATTTTGTCCTAGGACTCCCAAGTTGGGAATGCTAAAATTTTTGAAATTAGGATTTCCAACATTTTGGAAGCTTGTAATTTCTTGTGCAGACCTTTGATTAAAGTGAAGTCTAAAGCAAAGTTGTAACCTAGTCAAGAGCTTTTCAACAATATGTGACACACCACCTGCACGCACGTAATTCAAAATGATTCTCAACTTTTAGTGGTTGGGAGTCAAGTTGGCACTTTGATTCCCGACCTTTTTTTCGGTCATAATCTTTGTTTATAAATACTCAAATGGGTCATGTGAACCCATTTTAGACATCTACGTCTCAAAAAAATTTCAATGGTATAAATAACTTTTCAATCCAATGAGTTTTGACCCTTGAAATTGTTCTTTAAATATTCGAAATTTTGTAAGAACTTGGGAATGTGTGGGCTCATTCCCTCACACTCCTAGGAGTGTCAATGTGATTCCAAGGTTGCACTCTTAGCCCACACCTTTCCATGTCCTTAATGTTTTCCCATTGTTGCACAACATAATTAAACCCAAATTTTCTAAGAAGTTCAACGATTTCAACTACTCCTTGGTGTTATTAGCCTACATCTAGATCAACATATTATGCCATTCCTATCTACAAAGAAAAATTAACAATATTCAATGTGTACTTGATATTACTTAGACCATAATACTACTGCCTAAAAGTTATAGGTTTAATGCACATTAGAACTTGATCTTTGTTTGTTTGCAGATGAGCAACTAGTATCAAGCTTGTTACACTATGTTCAAATGTTGTATGCAACTACTTGTACACTTCACCAAAAACTGATTAACTTTTGTGGCGGTGCTGTAATACTCCACAAAAATGATTACCTTGGAAATGCCCCACATTGTTAGTACTACTCCATTAATTGTGTCATAAGATGACTTTAGCATGCCACAAGATGTAGATTGATTGCGAAACCCTAATTGAAGAGGTCCACATGAATTCACGACTAGCTCATGTGCTCCTTATGCTACTAGCTTGTGGGCTACCCAACGCACAGAAGGGCAACATAAGAAGCTAGGTAGGTCTTTGAACACAATTTGGTCTTTTCCACAAGCTTGTGATGACCACTGCCACCTCTTTTTGACTGTCCAGATGACCTGATATGCAGGAAAGATCATACAAAGGGACTTAGATATCACAATCATTTTATTAAGTACTAGTCCATGTCACATGTTGGACCCTAAATATTTGTAGCGGTAAATGAGATGGTCCATAGATTATCCAGAACGTGCAAGTCATGGTGAGTGTGAGGTTCTTGGCATGTGTAGCATGCTATTGTCATGAGAGCGGCCATATTCATGGAGTAAGTTTTTCCTTCTTCCAAGTCATAAGCTCTACGTCTCTCTTATACAAATATGCTAATTAGGATATTTTGCAAACCTCACTTAGCAAGATTTGCACAATTGCAATTTGTACACATTGATTTCTTTTACTTCGGTTTTTTTTCTCAGGCGGGGAAAGCAGGCTGGTTTGGAACTTAGGTCCAAAGACAACTATAATTTCGTTATCACAATATTGATTTTACCACAACATAGATGAACTGGATTGAACTCAGATTGCTCATGGAGATTGAACCAGCTAAGCTGACTTTCTTCAGTAACTTGTTCATCACTTCCCATTTTTTTTAAGGTCAAAATCAAGGTTAAATGAGTGCAGCCACACTTGGAAGCCTTGGTTGATAGGTGGTCCAAATAACCTAAAAATTAATGTTTTCTCACATTTTTCAACACATTTTTTTCATGGCAATTATTGCAATTTTTCTATATCTAGAAATTTGCTCGGTGTGAATGTATGGAAAACTTCTTTGAGTAGGCCTCACCGGATTAAAGCGTTGACAATCTGAAGACTTACTCTCAACTCTCCATAATATAATGCTTTTGTGATTAAAAAAACGAAAAGAACAAGTTAGTAACACAAAAACAAATATTGAAGCTGAGCTTGTATTTCAGTATTGAGGGTACTAGATTAATCTATCTAAAAGCTAAGTTCCAATCATCCTGAGCATCTAGAGCAAGCAAATTGCTGCAGGCTGACTGCAACTCTTCTAGTCTCCATAAGTTGGACAGTTCTCAACAACCACCCACAATCCAACTATAGTCTTCAAATGGTATTTATTTTATGTTAACAGTTAGAACTTCTCAAAATTCCTGGATTAATATTTCCTAGATAAATTTATAAGTCACTGCTCTGATTTGCTGGTATACCGATGGATTAAAAGTATCAGTATAGATACTAGCATTTAACTAGGATTTAATTCATAACCAAGCTAAAGACTGGGGCTCTCAACTCTCCCTACAACTATCTTGCGGCAAAGATGTACCCTTAAGACCTTTGACTTACTAGATCATCACATGAGGCAAAGATGTACCCTTAAGACCTTTAACTTACTAGATCATCACATGAGGCAATTTGAGATCTAGATCGACTACCCACCCTCCAACCTAATCTGCAATTCACAGATGATCTTGTTGGTTATTCAAAGTGTTCCCTATAGATAATAAGAAAATGAATTTTGATTTGATCTCATGGTAATCAATTATTCTCACATTGCACTGAATAATCCAATCCAGAATTACTAGACAAGGATTATTATACAGTTACAAATTATTGGTGTCCAATCAACTTCTTGACATTGAAATAAAACTTCAAATCAATTCTTTTCTGTTATTTTCAGTATTCAGGCTCTCTAATTCAACATATCAAAATTCAGCATTGCCTAAAGATGTTGAATGTTTTATCATGGCATGATGTCTACCACCAACTCTCATCAATTTTAATTCCAAGGGAACACTTGGACACAGTCTTCACTTAACCAACTGAATGCTATCCACCACTCCATTAATTACAGGTATTTTTGGTGCCTAATTCCTGATTAGTTTTAGTGCTTCACCTGATAGTCCGCTTTTTTTCTTGGTAGCAAAGAAGCATCTCTACCTCTGCTTGCAAATCCTTCATCTCTCAGGTGGAGTAGTTAACAAGCATCAAAGCTATGTGTGGCACCTTTTTGGCATAGCCAGACTCACCTAGTCCAATAGGTCAAACTAGACAATGTCTGAAATTCCATTGGCATCAGGCCTGATATATGTGTTATATGTTGAAGGCTCTCTTATGATTATACATGGAATAGTACACACTATTAACAGCTCCTGGTTCAACTTCAATGCTACTTGCATAATTGGTATTACCTCATGATCATGAATCAAGCTGCTATCAGTCTCATTGTGTCAAGGTACCTTTGATCCCAACTATGTAAAAACCAAAATTCTTGTGGTGCTTCAGGAGGTCTAAGTTACACCTGTTGGAGACATTGTGAGGACCTACAACTTTCCCAGGAATCACCCTTAAAAGAGAAAAGTTCCAGTTGTTGAGAGAAGTATGGCAAATCATCGACTTCATGATATCATTTAAGAGACATGTTGGCTGCATTCAATGTATTTCAACAGTGCATTCAAAGCCTTTCCACTGTCAATCGCTTCTTTTGCTCTTTCTGCTGCAGCAATGGGATCTTCAGCACCATTGCAGCCAAGCAAGTGGTCGGCCACAGCTGCATTGAGAACAATCCGGTCATATGCAGGACCCTTTTCACCTCTTAATGCCGCCAAACCCAACTCCAAATTCTTTCTAACCTGTCACTTGTCAGACAGCAACAATCAGGATGCTTAATTTGGAAACTATAATACAAAGGATTTGGATCCACTTAACCCTATTTGTTACCAAAACTATGATTTTTGCATCTAATAACACTTTAATTTTATCTCAAAATTTAACCTCCAAATGAAGGGATATGTATAGCTCACAGATCGGTCAGTTCTTGGAGTGGATGTGGGTGCAATCCCATAATCTTGGGCTTTCACTTTTAGAGCAAAGGCTTCTCGTAATAGGCCTGTAAATTGCAAAAAAC
>Ga0209611_10013587_pt1 | contig 11141 bp, 8 predicted proteins | sample S1TSphgellanicum_3_FD_187693 | JGI IMG/M metagenome (GOLD analysis project Ga0209611, IMG submission 187693) | Host-associated microbial communities from peat moss isolated from Minnesota, USA - S1T2_Fc - Sphagnum magellanicum MG (SPAdes) (version 2) | ecosystem: Host-associated > Plants > Peat...
GAGACATCCCAGAGTTTGATCGTGTTGTCAAAACTGCCAGAAGCCAGAGTCTTGCCGTCGGGGCTGAAGCTGACGCTATTGACCGGATTGCTATGCCCACTCAGGGTTTTGAGCAGTTTGCCAGTGGAGACATCCCAGAGTTTGATCGTGTTGTCAAAACTGCCAGAAGCCAGAGTCTTGCCGTCGGGGCTGAAGCTGACGCTATTGACCGGATTGCTATGCCCAATCAGGGTTTTGAGCAATTTGCCTGTGGACACATCCCAGAGTTTGATCGTGTTGTCCCCACTGCCAGAAGCCAGAGTCTTGCCGTCGGGGCTGAAGCTGACGCTATCGACATAACTGCTATGCCCACTCAGGGTTTTGAGCAGTTTGCCTGTGGACACATCCCAGAGTTTGATCGTCTTGTCAACACTGCCAGAAGCCAGAGTCTTGCCGTCGGGGCTGAAGCTGACGCTACTGACATCATTGCTATGCCCTTCTAAAGTATTTACTTCTATGGTTCTATTCTCTGGTTTCTCATTTGGTCGCAAATAAACTGCTTGTTGTAATGTTGTTACAGCCAGCATTTTCTGTGCAGGGGTATGTTCGAGTTTTTTTACTACCCTCAAAGCTTCTATTAGGGCATTTGCGGTGTCTCCTGAGGCAAGATCTGCGTCTGAAGAATTAGCTAGGGCGTTGATTTCGTTGATTTGAGCTTGCTGTTTTTGTTGATTTGCTTCCCACGCTTCCATCCCGGAGAAACCTGCCAACCCAGCTAACATCAACCCGGCGGCAACTGAACCAACTAGAGCACGTTTCAAAAAGCGACTGAGATTGGCTTCGCTGATTTTCCGCTGCTGTCTTTCCCGTTCCAGTTCTGCCATGACCTGGTTTAACCTTGGTTCTTGTTGCTGCCGGACGAAGGCAGCGATGTAATCATGCACCAGTTGATAACGGTCAGCTGGATGATCCGGCAGTAACATCACTAAACCGGATCTCACAAAAATTCCTAAAATTAAATCTAAGTCAGCCGTGTTTTTCGCTAGTTCTTTTAAATCCTGTTCTAATTCAGCCCTGGTCTTGAGGGGTCGAGTTCCCCTTTCATCTGTCAGCAGGTACAGTAACAATTTCCCCGCTTGCTGATTTTCCTCCCCACAGTCATTCACGACTTCATCTAAGTAACGCTGTACTAGTTCTACCTTCGTACCGCTTTGCCGATATTTGGTCAGGGTAGTGATATTCTCCCTTTGCAGTTGTGCTCCCACTATCTGTAACTCAATGGGACGTACCTCCCCCAAGTCCCCTGCTAAGTCCTCTACCAGTTGTTCAATTAGGGCTGGTTCTAAGTGAAACCGAGCTGCTGTGGTTAACCTTTCGATAATGGACTGGGCATCTGCTGGGGAAAAATTGCCCAATCGATAGAGGACGTTACTACTGAGAATATCGTTACCAATAATCTTCATACTGGGGAGATCATTGGCTTCGAGGAGGTAGTGAATATAATCTACCCGCAGGGAGAGGATCACCTTCAGGGGGAGGATATTGAGGCATTCCCCTAGGAACTCAAAAAACTGTCGTCTTTGTTTGGCTTCTGGGTAGACAAAGAAGAATTCTTCAAATTGGTCAAAAATCAACACTGTCCGCAGTTGACGCTGTTCGTTCTCCCGCAATTTCTGGAGTATGGTATCCTCTACCCCTCCCCCATCCACCAACTTCCCCAAGTCACTCACCCAGTCGGTATAAACCCGCATCATCACAGGGAGGTTATCCTGAATACCGATCGCTTTCTTTTTCAGCGCCGGTATCAGTCCGGCATTAACTAGGGAACTCTTACCCACACCAGATTGCCCGCAAATGACGATCAATTTATAATCTGGGCGGGCAATGCGTTGAATTAAGCGTTCTATATCCAGCATCCGACTAGATGCATCAATTTCCGGGGCAATATTTTCTTTGACTTGGGTTAATGTCTCAACTGCTACCTGTTTTGTAGCTTGTAACCAGCCAGCCCCAATAAATGCCCGCAGACCAAATTGTTGCTCGATCGAACGCCGTTCTAGTTTAGTATCAAAGGCTAGGGGGTATTGCTTTTGTTGAAATAATAAGTCGTGTAATTTATATAAAACATCAATATACAGTTGGGGTTCCTGAGCCACAACCCCTAATTTTCTAGCTGCTTGCAAATTCTCCACAGCTACTTGATTTTTGCCTAACTTTTGTCTGGCTTGGGACAGAATTAACAAAACTCTCTGGCTGGGAGTAATGATCTCCCTCGGTTCCAGATGAGATAAAATTACCCATGCCCTCTGTCCCCAATCTTCTGCCTCCTGCCAATTTTCTCTAGCTAAAGCCACCTCTGCTAAGAAGCTATAATCTTGGGCAACTTTGATTTGATTGCCTTGGGCTTGATGCACTGGTAAGGCAATTTCCACCAAGCTTTCTAACTGTTGCCAATCTTGAAAATGCCGCAGAATTACCCCAATTTTCTCCACTGCATCAGCAATTAAATGGGGACGGTTAGCTGTATCCAATATTGCCAAGGCTTGGTGGAGATGATTTTGGGTTTCCTGTTCCCTAGTTTGCCCATAATAACAGAGGGTCAGATATTGCAGGGTTTGGATTTGGCGTTCTAGATGATTACTACTCTGCCAAAAAGCTAAACTACTTTGATAATAATTAATTGCTTTTTCTAACTGGTTAGTACTATATTCCACCAACCCTAATAAATATTCCCCACTAGCTTTTAACTCTGGTTCTAGTACTTGCTCCCCATCCTGTAACCCTTGCCAAACCCATTTAATTTCTTCGCATTTTTCCCAAGTTAGAGTTAAATTTCCGGCGAATAATTCCTCTACCGTTTGACTGAGAAAATCAATCAATTCAGTCGGGGTAATGGCAAAATTTCTTGTGGTTGCCCAACTCTCTAAATCTGGTGCTAATTCCATCATTTGCTGGTACACCCGATCATCTACCCACCATACCAAAGGTAAAGGAAAGTCCTGGCGAAAATTATCCCGCATCTGATTTGCCCCAATCAAGGTGGAGGACAGTTCAGACATGGATTCTAAACCAATCATGATCAAGACTTGTACCCCCCGTCCCGTTTCCTCCCGCATTGCACCATAAAGGTTCTTGGTGGAGTGTTGCAAAGATAGAACCTCAATTTTCACCTGGGAGATTTCTGTTAACCTGGCAATCAAGCGATCGCGCAAACTCGGATAATTACACCGAGCTAAAATCAACTTAAATTGTCCCAGTGATGCCTGAATGGCCCATGCCAATTGTTGCAGGGAGCGATCGTTATTAATGGGGTAGTTTCCTGGTTGTTGGTTCATGGGGGAGATGTTATGTGTCCTGTAAAGCTATCAACCAACCTCAACGTAATTATTCACTCTCCCCCCTCTAAAATCGTCGAAACCCTTAATTTATTGTTGAAGGGGAGGGAGGATGTGAACGGTTACACCTGCTGTTAATTTTGAATAGTGGATCACCCAAGGGTGCGACATGGCTACGACAGCAGGAGGCGATCGCGATATCGCTTGATTTGTCCACTAAAATTATGGTATAAAATGCTTATACTAGGAGTAAGAATATTTTAAATTCAGCAGATTAATACCGCGATTCAGTCGGTATAAAACTTAGTAACGTGGCGGGGTACCAACTTAAGGCGGGACGGCTTATACAGTAAGGGTTTTACCTCTCTGCCTATAGAATCACGGTTACAGCCGCTCCAGATTGGCAATTACCGTCTTAAAATGTCCCGCTTTACGCTACTACCCATAAAACCAGTATCACTGAGGTAAAACTCACAATGTCCATTACACTTGATCTGCCACCGAAAGTTGAGGCACTGCTGCGACAGCGTGCTGAAAGTACTGGACAAGATATTTCGCAAATGGCGCTAGCGGTGCTGACTTTAGGACTGAGTTTGGACGATCAAGATTTTTTTGAGGCTTTAAAGGGAATCCAACGTGGGTTTGATGATTTTGAGCAAGGACAATTTTCGAGTTTAGAGGACTTCATCGCTGAACAAAATCAGAAATATGGATAGCCAATAAATCTCAACCCACAGCAAACCCTGTATATTGTCTTACCAAAGGCTCGTGAAAAGCCAAAACAATATCCGACTTTGGTACTCCCAACTTCACCAACTCATCAGCAATTCCAATCTCTGTCCCATCGTGTTGTATCCAAATCTTTTCACCTTTAATGTCCAGATGTATAACACACCCATACTGCCGTCGGCGATTCTTCCAGCCAGCATAAACTAACTGGTAGTGGTCATGCTTTGGATCGAAAATTAATTGTCTATCTATTTCAGAATTGGCAGGCCATTGTTGAGCATATTCTGTTAATACTTGTTGTACGTAAATTCGATACTGCTCTACTTTTTCCATTCTACAATCACCTCATTCACAGGATCATAGACAATAAGTTTTAATTGATAACGTTGAATCACTAGCTGTACAAACTGTTTTTGAAAAAAGTCTCGATAAACACCTAAAGGAACAGCTAAGTATAAGACTCGTTCTGGCTCCTGTATTTCTAACGCAACTCGATAGTTAAAAAACTGACCGACTGCTGTATGAAATGCAGAGATATTAGATGTGGCAATGAAACTCTTAATCTCAACAGCTATTTTTTCTCCTGAGCGTTCCGCAGCTAATAGTTGCTCTGCACCCAAATCAATATAAACTTCAACTCCACCAACTTCAACTTCCAGAGGATCATCTGTGATTACCCAACCCGCTTTTTCTAAACCCTTCCTCACCACATCATGGAAAATATCTTTAGCCATTGAAGTTTAAATAAATCACACCTTTTATTTCCTAAGTATACTAAACTTCACAGACTACTCCCTTCCTGAACCCCCCGGATTTATCCGTGGGGTAGTTCAGTAGTTGGTGCAACTTCCATAGGAGAATGGGGGAGCGGGGGAGTAGTTGATCTGTTCTCCCCTAAGCCAAAATTCCTACTCCCCCATCTCCCGTGCTTCTGCCAAAATCGGATTCACATCAAACCAAAGCTCCCCTTGATCCCGATATTCAAACACAAACCGACTGCGGATCAGTTTTTGATACCCCTGATGATCGCTGACATTTTTCCTTTCCTTGACATGGCGAAGTAACTGCCACTCAGACTCGGAAATTGGCAAGATCATTTCATTACGTCGAGAACGAACTACTTGCTCTAAGGTTTGACGGGTAAGGGGTAGAGACATTTCCTCCTGAATCCAGGTATTGAGTAACCGTAGTAAGTCCCGCACATGACCACCACTTAGATGACACAGACGATCTAGGGTTGGCGCACTATCAAAAATTTCGGTAATTTTAGGTAAACGTTCCTCTGGTTGCAGGTCAGGAAAAGCCCTAGCCAAAACCATCTGCTGTAATAATGCCATTCCCTGGGTATGAATATTCCCATCAGCCGATTTTACCGGTACCATGGGTAGTACTTTGGGGTCTTCCATGAATCGTTGGGTGAGCATTCCATAGTCGTTGGAAAATTTCAAAGCCAAGGGCATCGTATAGACAAGATGACATTTCAACTTGCTCAAAAACTCCCCTTGATCCACAAATAAATACTCCTGTTGGGGACGACCCCAAGGTTTAGCCCGATTATCGATGCGATCTAGGTTATCGACGATTACCACTAGACCCTTTTTCCCCTGCTGTTTCAGTTTCGCGATCGCAGGTTCGATCAATTCTTGATTCATCGCTTCTAACAGCTTGGTTTTTTGGGGTGCGAGATATTGATTGAGTTTTTCCCGCAGTGTTGGATCACTTTTGGTCTTAGCGGTGATTTCCCCAATCCCCAGGGAGAGAGAAAACTTATCTCCATCATTGGTAAAACCAAAATCCTTGATTTTTAAACCTGTAACCTCGGCATTTAAAACCTTCCACGCACCTTGCAGTAACTCCCTAAATTTACTCTTTTCCTCAAAAATCACTTGATCTAGACTCTGACTGATCTGCCGAGCGATCGCCAACAGAACATCCGCCAGGTCTACATCAGTCATTTCCAGGTCATCACTAGACTCAAAATACACCACCTGGAAACCAGCCACTGCCAACTCCCCTCTTAACCGCAGGAGTTCCGTCGATTTACCACAACCGATATGCCCAGTAAATAGAGTACAGGTAGCTTCATCCGGCTGAAAAAAAGTAATTCTCTGCTTCAGCTTGCCAATAATATCCCCACCCCGCACTGTAGAGAAGTCAATGTAATACTTCTCATCTAATCGATTTCGGAGGAATAAAGTCCGGCTAGGGTCAGTAGCTTGATAAAATTCCCGTAGATCTAGAGCCATAGTAGATGTCCTGTCTATCTTCTTCCTCAAAAACAAGTATAAATTATACTGCCATACTCCTAGTTAACCCTGCCTAGTTCATCCCGCAAATATGCATTACCAACCTTGCCAAAGGCATTGTTCTCAACTATGGAACGGAATAATGAATGTTTATAGATCCCCAAAATTGGGATTTTTGTTTAACCGAACCGTACTGGGAGACCACTGGCAATTTATTTCTGGGTAAGTGCCTTACCCGTCGCTTTGCCGTGCAGGCGGTTACGCCTACACAAAAAGAATCTACTCCAGCAATGTTTTTCTTTTGAGCATAAATCAGTTATATATGCTCAAAAATTGTGCCGTATCAGAAGTATCTTTGTATAGGCACTCAACACGCATAAAATTGTGCTTTTCTGCAAGTTGGTACCAAGTAGTTTGAGTTTCCGGAAAATCATAAGTAGATATATGATTTTCTATGCTTGAAATTTCTTGAGGCGTGAGTGCAGACCAGTTTTGACGCATATTTTCTAAGTAACGCTTAACATAGTTTTCTCTATCTTCCTCTTCTTGGCGAACTATATCAATCAAAACAAGTACACCTTGAGGTTTTAGAAGATGAGATATTTGCTCAATAATTTTATCTTTTTGTGCCAAATTAAGGTGATGTAAAACAAAAGAAGTCATAATTACATCAAAGCTTTGTTTTTGGCTTTGAGCTAGTTCCTCAAGAACTTTAGATATATCGTCTTGAATAAAAGTTTGTCCACACTTAATTTGCGTCATATTGCGTTGGGCAATTTCCAAAGCTGTCGCCGATAAGTCAATTCCAGTATAGTCAGCAATATTAGTATTTAATAAAGCTTGAACTGTTAAACTAGCATCTCCACATCCAAGCTCAAGTAAGGAAAATGGTCGGTCAAAGTGATCAGTTAGCAATTTATGCAAAACACCATAAATTTCTTGGTGTTCCATGTAATTATTAGTTAAGGCTTTTTGATATGTTTTCCAATTATTCGTAAAGCAATCGTCTAATTGAATTTTGAGAGTATTCATAAAAACACACGGTAAGTGGGAAATGAGCGCGGCTTTAGACAGAGAGAGGGAAACGACGCGGCGACTTTAGTCGCCGTGAATCTTTCTTGTTAATCCATTACCGCCTTGGGGCTGCTCAATTTGGCGTACCAATGTAATTGCACTTTTAATGGGACAGTTACCATTCCAAATTAAACAACCCTGTACGCATAATGGTTTCGCTCCGAGGAGCCTCCCTTTCGGGGTAATGTGAGCTATGTGCAAAGCACACGCTTCGCGAATGACCGGTTATCAGAGCTTGTTGGGACCAGCGGCACTGTCTCAGTGACCGAGCCAATTTTAGATTTTCGATGCAAGGATTTTAGATTGGTGATGAGTTAGTTAGGAGCAGGTGTTAGGTGTTTGTTTAGAGTTCCTCCTAATCTAAAATCTAAAATCCAAAATCCAAAATTGATTGACCTTAAGACTGTTTAACCACTAGCGACAGAGCCGGGGATAGCTTGGCATCCCAGGGTGTCGTGACTCAAATAACGTTTACCTATTGCTAGGTGGTCTGGTCAGCACGGCTTGCTTGATTTCTCTTACAGAGCTTCAGCCCTTTCAGGGCTGGGTTGCTGACTCAGCATGATACAGCGGTTTCCGTTCAAACCCGCCACAAAAAAAGCTATCTAAATAAAGTTACAGTTTACCATGTTTGTGGCGGGTTTGATATCTATTTGCTGTAAATAACGACACGGACAGTCAGTAGATCACAAACTTTCAGAAATCAACGTAAAAATCAGGGTTTCAGGCATCTTCATTTTTGGACTATTCAGCATTTTTTTGATAGCGATCGCAAGCGTGTATTAATTTTGTAGCGGTAGGACAAGGGAGAGTTCATTCATGTTCGGTACCAGAGGTGGAGAACTCAAGGGACTAAACCCCAACAATTCCCTACCCCATAGTCCGACACAGAAACTACATGAAGTCTTGTGGGGTAAAGGTTCACAGAATTAACATGGCTTATTTTCCCTTACCTATGGCACAAAAAGTAGACCAATAAAAAGGAGATGCAAAAGGTTTAGTATTCGCATCTTCTTTGACAAAGTGGCTATTTATTTCGGCTTGCTGACGTAAAGTGAGGGTTGAAGTTTCTAGCCAATGTTTCTCGTAACCAATGCTGTGCTGTAGTTAATTCAAATTCTACTAACACGTCAACATCACTTTCTTTGGTAAAGTCATCTCTTAAGACTGAACTAAATAAAGACAATTTACGTATGGAATGGCGTTGACAAAATTGTTTAATTTCTTCCAGAGATAAATTCATGGGGAGATTTGCTTGTTTAATGACTAGGACTAATGATTGATAATTTTTAGTTTTAAATTTAAGAGGTATGACTTGAGAATCTATTTACAGCTAATTTCGTTCAAACAAACCACAAAATATGGTGATGATACCGTCAGTTGGTTAAATAACTGTGGTGCATTTGTTTGAAAATAGCTGTAATAAACTAGTAATTACCTCTGATTATAAGAAAACGCCCGCTGTTCTTGCGCGATCGCTTAACGGGATATTAAGCGGATGGTCGCATATCCAATAAGTAGGTCTTTCTGATTGTGGCAGGCGATCGCTCCCGTAGGTAATCATAGAAACACGTTACCCTTAAGTCCGAAAACCCCTACACATCAGAGACGCAAACGGCAGAAATCTGATCATTGGAGAATCTGTCTGGCCTTCTAGCACCTAAAATTTAGCGTACCTTACCCGGTTTTATCTAGGAGCAAAATTCATTTACGGCTATTGGATTTAAACATTCTATCCCAGGATTCTAAGACTAATCTTTGGGTTAGGTATTCGCCAAATTGTTTGATCTCATTGTTCTTTAACACCCGGAAAGTTTCACTGGGGAAATCAGCACCGTAAACTTCAGTGGGGTCTAGGATATAGCGCAGTTCATCACGGGTAAGTCCGTAAAGTTTGGCGTAATATGCATCTAATTCGGCTCTAATTAAAGCCCGTCTATTGGGGTGCCAGGTGAAGGGAGTTGGGGGTTGTTCTGGTGAGGTAAGCTTTGTCCCCTGATTTTTTTCCCATTGTTGAATGATCAATTCCTGGATTCTGGTCCCCGACTCTCCCCATAGGTCTTGAGCAAAGGGTTGCATGTCATAGGCTGTGTAGACTAATTCAAGGACGCGGGGGACGATGAATTCTAGGTCTTTTTCAGTGTATGTTTCTGGGGGGAGGACGGGGAGTTGTTTGACGATGAAGAAGCAAAAGCTAGTGCCTCCTATTTTTTGACGGGTGACAAAATCGAATACTAAACTATTAACATTAGCGATAAATAAACAATAGAATTGGGGTTTATTTTGTCTCAAAAAAACTAATGGCGCTTTGTGACCTATAGCAACTTTAGGTAATAAGCTAAAAATACCAGTACGTTCATCAGTTGAACGACAAATATCTCTCCACCCTAACAACCAATCTTTATCCCATTTTCCCCTTAACTTCCTTTCCACCTCAACCCGATTCACCCAATAACGGGGTTGAACCGCAAAAGATGTATCACATTTCTCCCCATCTGTTAAATCACGAGTGTCCCCATTATCAGTATAAGTAGCCCAGCGGTGATCAAATTGGTGGAACATCTTCGCTTCATACAAGGGGACTAAATCCTTACCCCATTCATTTTTAAACAACCCGCTATCATTAGCCATGTGAAACATAGCCATAAATGAAATCCCCCACGGGTTGCTACCTATTTTCTCATTTTCTAAAACAGGTACACGCTGATATATCTTCTTCGTTAAATCTGCATCTTTGCTACTTCTAAAAACTGGACAAGTGAGAGTATTAGGATTAATTAAAGCAATATCTTTAGGTGCAAGCTGAAACAGACGGGCTTGATTGTCTAATTGTTTGGGTTGGGTGAGGAAAAAGGCAAAATTACCCCTGGTTATTGGTTTACCAGTGAGAGCAAGGAGAGAAAATTTCATCCTGCTATCTACAGCAGCAAATAACCTTTCTCGATTCTCAAAATCATATAAACTTGCCAAAGCCTGGGTTTTAATCAAATCCCCAAAAAACCGTTTACAAGTATCATCAGTCGCCACACCCGTAGGCACAATTACCCCAACCCTCCCCAGGGGAGAAATCAACTTTCTCGTAGTCTCCGCAAACACAGCATAAGTATTAATATCCCCCACCGCAGTCAAGGGAAATCTCCCCCCTTCCCGGATAAACTTACCCTGTGCCTCAGCATCATGCTTCGCATCCTCAAAAGCTTGTGCCAATTCAGGATTTTCCCTGGGTAGTTCCTGAATCAACTTCTCCCGTGCTGCCTTATTTTGAGCATTGGCAATGTCCAAACTCCGAGCCGCGAAAAACTCTTTTTCCTGTAACTTAATCCGTTCCCAGGGTGGGTTGCCTAACACACAATCAAATCCACCGGATTCAAACACCTCTGGGAACTCCAAACACCAGTGAAAAAAGTGCTTTTCCTCTGCCAACCCATTCACCGCATCTATCAACACCTGATGCTGTAAATTCCCCCGCAACACCTCAGATAAAGTAGCTGTAGTTGGTATCAGTGGTAAATTCTCCCCCCTCAACCCCATGAAAAACGCCGCAACCCACAAATTACAAGCCGAATAATCCCTGTACCAACCCTGATTTGTCCGAGTTTGTCTATACCTCTGTTCCTTCTCCCTCACCTCCTGGGGAGTAGTTTCTGCAATCTCCCCTAACTGGCGCCAACTTTCCACATACTCAGCACGGGTAGATTCTCGATTCCCAAATAGGGATAGTTGTCCCTGTAAATCTGTCTCCCGCTCCCGTTTATTCCGCTTCTTCAACTCCGTGGCT
>Ga0209611_10013589_pt1 | contig 11138 bp, 8 predicted proteins | sample S1TSphgellanicum_3_FD_187693 | JGI IMG/M metagenome (GOLD analysis project Ga0209611, IMG submission 187693) | Host-associated microbial communities from peat moss isolated from Minnesota, USA - S1T2_Fc - Sphagnum magellanicum MG (SPAdes) (version 2) | ecosystem: Host-associated > Plants > Peat...
ATTGGAAAGATAGTTGGTTTTTGGGGAAGATCCGGTTTAGCCATTGATCAAATTGGAGTATTTATAGTTAATCCCACTTGATTCAAAATTATCAGGATGCATGCTGATGATTACCAGCAAAAAAAAACCTATGATCAACTCGTCTCCTGACTCTCAATTGCAAGAAAATTCCCCTCCTGAGACATTTCCAATTTATGTTTTAGAATAGGAATTGGGGCTTCTTCATAAAAGTAAAGAACTTCTCAATACTGGAACCACAGCCAGGACCGCACCCTGAAGGTATGGATGGTGGGTGGACAGAAAACTATTTTCCATTGGGTTCCAGATCATTACCAAAACATGGTAGTCTTAGATCAGTTTCTGTTTTTACTATGTGGTGCGCGGATCAGTGTTGGTCGGCTATTGGTTTTTTTTAAAGATTCTTTTCGGGATCACACAGGTTATCAATATCAATATTTTAAAAAGCTTGGGTGTCAAGTAGGTTATCAAATAACTGGATAATAACCACTGGTTAAACTATTGATTATACTCTAGTTATAAGGATTTTAAAAATAAAAATAAAGATGTTTTGTTTCTGTTTTTTTCATTTTTATATTAGCATCTGAAGATTGACAACCTACCTGGATGATAATCAGGTCATCCAGGCAGGTTATTAATAAGTGGATTATAACCAGTTAACTAGCCACCATTGCTGTGTACCTGCTAATAACTCGATAGACCTTACCCAGGGTGAACCAGCATCACCCGCACTGGTACCTACTGTCACCTTCTTAAGTGAAGCCACTATATATCTAACTTGAGAAATGTTACATTTGGATTCAGAGACTTGGTTTAGTGTTAAGATGCATTCTATAGGTGTAGCAATTAGAAACAATCAATTTTTTTGAGCGTTTATTCTGGTGCTAAGGTAAATGAACCTTAAATAGACAGTTTGTTGAGTTGTACCACTATTTCTCAAAAATATTTTATTTATAAAGCATTTTTCAGCAATTAGCAAATGGATCAGAAGCCCAACAAAATTGAAATTATCATTTTTAGAGAGGAAATAAATTATGAATTTCCAAAAGTGGGCACACATAGACACCTAAAACTCACATATACAGGGCCCCTATTTTGATAGTTGCCATGCCTACTCATATTATAGTGTATCCCAAGAATGTAAAATCCAAGGCTAAAAAAATGATACTTATGCATGTCAAAATAATCACATAGGCACCTACATGTTGCAATTGAATGCACAAAAGAGTGACATTTAGTGTTCTAAAAATGGATTTGATTAAAAAAATTAATGACTTGCAATTGATAAAAAATACAACATGGCAATTGCATTGAATGGATACGTGAGAAACCCAACTTTGATACAAGTATAACCTAATGTTAATCGCCATTAATCGATGTAATGTGTAAAAACAAGTTGTTTCAGCCAAAAACAACTATTAATTTCCCATGTTGCACCTTTGTTTTTGTGAGATTTTCTCTCGACAATGGCACCAAAAATTCTTTTGGCAATGACAATGAACATTCGAACTTGGATGAAAAAGAAGATCACAACATGCTCTAATGCTCTCTTGTGTTAAGTAGTCTTGGTAGAACTTTATGACTCACAAAATTGGCATGGAAAGCAGCATGAGCTTGTACACCAATAGAGGCTCTACCAATTGCAAATTAAACCTATTTACTTTTGATAGTTTGGTGCATGGAATGCATCACTTTGAGTTGCAATGTTTTTCATTGACCAAGCTTCATTGAACCTTCTCTTTTCCTTTTTGTCCAAGAGTCATCATTGTTTGTCTTTCTTTCTATTTACTTTTTTGAACGCATTCTTTTCCTAATTTGCAAGTTATTTTTGTCTCTTGCATTTTCTATCTTTGATGGTTGCCTCCCTCTTAGTTTCCTTTTGTTTTAGAGATACTAAGTAATGTTCTGAAGTCATCATGATCGATTTTGTGCAATCAATTAGAGATTCTTCATGTGGCTCTTTCCAAGGTCGAGTAATTTCAAGCTTAGGAAAAGCAAGAAATTGGGTGATAAATGGCACGTGTCGGCAAGGTAAAGTAAACAATTTCTACTCCTTGTCACAAAAAAAAGTAACCATAAACAAGTTTTAATGTAGTGAATTTTATTTTTTAAAAATTTAATGATCAAGATGAGGATAATCTTTAATTGTATTACAATGATGTTGATTTAATCATATATTTAATATGCATTCACATAGATTTTTTAAAATAATTGCACTTTCTTTTACTTGTGTCAAAAATTGAACCAATTTTTTACTACCTTTTTTAAACTATTTTTTGGGTCTACTTTACCATGTTTTCATCCTAGCATTGTTGCAACATGTCATGCTTTATAATGATGCATGAAATTTGTTAGCATTCTTGGTGACCTCTAATTGTTGCTACTTGTCAATCCTAGTGACCTTTGCTATTTACCAAGTTCGATGTATCATCTTCAATAGACATGGGTCCAACTACCCATGTTCTTTTTAGATTAACAAAATAATGGCACATTTAATCTTTTTGCATTGTTTTTAAACCTTCTTTTAGAACTTCCTATATTTGCAAATCTTAAACAACAAGATTCATTATGTCAACTAATTCTTACAAATCTTTTTTTACTAGTGAACACGTACATTTTGAGTAAAGGCATGGGGCTTGAATGACATGTTTATTTTTTGACTAGTGAACTTGATTAAAATGACCTATTTGACTATTCATCAACTTGAACATTTAGTCAAATTGAACAAAAAAATGACTAACTTGGTCAAAATGGCTCATGATTTCTAATCAACTAAAACATTTAATCAAGTTGGACAAAGCAAAATGACATTGTTTGTTAAGGTGGAAAGTTATGTTATAATCAAATTGGACATCCTATGCTACCTAATAGGGAAAAATAATTATAAACTAGGCTAAGCAATAGTCTAAGTTTACCCACATACCAATTTACTTACCTACCTACCTACCTACCTACCTCCTTTGACTTACCTACCTACTTACCTCCAAAAACCCATTTATTTACTTACCAACTTACTTGCCTACCTAATTACCTTCTTCATTTTTCCCACCTACCATCTTACAAATAATGTTATCCCCACGTCCATGCATTTGTCATGACATGATGAACACATTTGGATGTAAATGCAACCCTACATCACATTAATATAAGGTTAGTTTAAGTCAACCTAAGATCAACTTAGGTCAAAACAAGGTCGGGTTGTTGGAAAAATAATTAAGGGTGACTAAATATTGCATCATTTGATCGCCTTAAATCATGTGGTGATTAAAATAACTTTTAATCACCATAATTTTGTAGTGACAAAAGGTGATCAAAAAAACTTTTCGGTGGTGACTAAATGTTTTTCAAACAATGACCAAATTTTTTTGGGCAAAAATTTAAAATTTTCAATTGTTAAATCAATGGTGGAAATTAAACTACACCCCATCAAATGGTTAAATCCATCCGTCACCAAATTTTTTATCACTCGATTTGTGTGATCGAATTTTTTCAATCGTCCAATTTAATGACCAAAAGGTGACCAAATTTTTTTAGTCACCCAGATTGGCAACCAAAGGTGATTGAAAATTGGTAGTTAAAATTTTTGAGCATTGTCGGAAAAAATTCAAGCAACGACCAAAATGTTTTGGGCAACGACCAAAAAAAATTCAATTGTTGGATTAATAGTCACTATCAATCAAACAATTAATGTTTGTTTATTTAAATAGATCTAGATGGATGGATGCAATTTTGGTACTTCATGTTGGTTTTGACAACTTTGTTTACAAATGTACTTACCTACCTACCTCTTAGACCTATTTACCTACCTACCAATTTATTCACCTACCTAACCACCTACCTCCTATGACCTACTTACTTACCCACCTACCCAATTTATTTACTTACCTAATTATCTTTAATTTACTTCTTACATATCTATCCATCCACTTACTTACCTACATGCCTACCTTGTATTTTGTATCTACTAAGACTTTCCTACCTAATTATCTTTTACCTCCTATAACTTACCTACCTACTTCCTATGGACTACAAGCTACTTACTTACCTACCCCCTATACTCAACCTACGTATGAATTATCTAACTTACTTACTTACATACATAATTAATGATGTGAAATAAACAAGTGAAATAAAAAAATTGACAAGTTCTGTCAACTTTGGAAAATGTAGTCCATTGATAAGGACTCAAGGATTATCATTGGGGAGGTGAAGGGTTCAATTCATAATACTTGCAACCTATATACATGCTTAAAAGGTTAGGGTAAGTAGGTTAAGTAAGTTAAGTTAGGTGGTTAAGTTAGGCTAAGTTAGACTACTACCTACCTTACTTACCTTTTTATAACCTACCTAAACTATGTACTATATAGTTTTTTAGTAATAATCTAAATAAAAAAATAGGGTAAAAATTTGAATAGTCAAATGGTTCGCTATCCACTAACCAAAATGATTAGTCAAATAGTTTAACATTATGTTAGTGAAAAAGACCATTCAATCACACTAAACAAGTTCAAATCAACTTATCCAAATTGATATTTATATGGTATTTTTTATGTGTGTCCAAATGGGGTCCCTTTTTATTGGATTTTCCAATAAATTTTTTTGTAAATTCTAATAATGTTACCCACCATGGGATTGGGATTCAATGCTCGTATGCTAATCATTTCAAAACCCTTTCAAATGTTGTAAGGGTCAAAGTTTTCTTGAAGGCCAATGAAACCCATTGAGCCAAATCCTTTTTGTCATGCCACCCCTTGTTTGCTAAAGTCCAAACATCTTTTGTATGCATGAAGAAACAACTTAAAATAAGAAACAATTCATCATTGCAATGTGTGGGATGTGCGTGATGGCAATGTCATTAGGTCTAGCCCCACTTTTCTTCTTCTCTAAACTACAACAATAGTGACATGGGAAAATTATGACCATCAAGAATTAATAAGTGTTTATTTTCCATTTACATGTTGCTTCCACATGTTTGCATTGTTGCAATGAAGTGAAAAATCCATGTGGAAAACAAGCACACGATCATCCATGCCTTGGGTTGCATAGCCATGGTAGATCTAGGTTCACAACATTTAATGTAATTACATCTAAAGTGTTTACCTCTGAAAATGTAGAAGTTCGGGATTGAAACACCTTATGTGTTGATGTAAAACAATACAAATTACCACTCTCTTTGATGTGAAATAATTGAATTTACTATTTTTGATGCAATTTTGGCAAGCACAAAGGTATCACCATTATGTCCTGCTTATGCACCAAATTTGTCGTAGTTCTAAATCATAGAAACATCATAATTGTGCATGCTATAGGCTTACTGCATGTTTTCATAGAACTTAGCAATGTTGTTGGGGCATAGCCTTTTTGCACACCCAAAATTCCATTCTTGAATGGAGTTGCCCTTTCTTGTGTAACCTTTGTTACCTTTAGTCATAATTGTGTCAATGTGATGTGATGGCCCATTTGTTGCATCTTTTTAATGTATCTATAATCATCACTCTTTTTGGATTTTTCAAGAACACATGACTTGCCTCTACATATATTTAATGTCACCTTATATAAGTGGTTCCTCAAAAAGGTAATAGGGACCCCCCAAAATTGTGTTGTAGTTGCAATTTTTGAACCACCTTCAATTGTTGTGATGGTTTGTTGCAAGGAGACATCCAACCAATTGCCATTTTGGCACATTCATTGTTTCCACACATGTTGTTTACATGTCAAATGTTGTTTTTTGCCACTTTCACTAGGTCCTTACACATTACTACCATCTTGACTTCCAAATCTTGGGCTATTTGGAGTACTTCATTGGCTTTGTTCATGTTGGAAGGACACAAGAGGATTGTTATACTCTCTGTCAGCCTATTGTTCATTGCAACAAGTTGCATATTTAATTTCATTCCCTTCATTTGAATTCAAATAAGAAAAAATTGCTTCAATTGTTTCACCTTGGGTTTCAATTAGTAATTGTCGATTCGGCATGGAGTTCATGGTACTTATGAAGTTGCATGTTGTTAAACTATTTGTGATCAATTACTGTACTTGAAAAGGTTATGTGCCTAACATTAATCTAATTGTGTTTAAAGATAATCCAACCATGATGGTTAAGTGCTTGTAAATGTGTTTGATGTTATCTTGTGTGTGACCAAGTAATGTGCTTGAAATGGTCAATGCAATGGTTTTTTTTATGGGTGGGTATGTATTTTGAATAATTTCATTGTGTGTCAATGGTGCATTGATCACTTTGATCGAATTGACCATCATTTTGTCAAAATAAAACTTCATTTATTTATTTTAATAAAATTATGCCGCCCTTGTATGGAGATCATTAAATGTGCTTGAAATGGTTAGGTGATATTTTATGTTTGGTTTGAATATGTTATTTGATTGAAGTAGTTTTTGCTTGAAATATTTTGACCACTTCATTCATGCCAATTAGCATTATTTTGAAACAAAAATAATAATAAATTATAATAATGTGATTGATGATAAATGTACTTGAAATCACAATATGAAATTGTTGATCAATTTGCAACAAATGTTCATTTTTTGTTACATATGGATTTTGTTAGTTTAAATTATTTGGGCCCAACTTCCAATGTTAAATATGCTAATTAGTTACTTTAATTAAGAGACCATTTTAAGAAATCAAGAGTGTGTTACAATGAGCAAAATAAGTGTCCACTTTAGGCAACTAAACTTTAAGGTTCATTTACCTCAATCTATTTTTGGTTTTTAGTTCGATTAGTTATATATTAAGTCATTTTCCATTGTAAATGGGGGGTTTTTCTTCCAAGAAATTAAAAAAATGGGAATTGAATTGATTTGATATTTAGTTAGGATTTTTTTGTTGTCGATGGTTTTAATTCTTTGTTTAATTAGGAAGTTAGTTTTCTTAAAATACTTCAGATTGAATTATGTATTTAATTGTCAAAACAATACAATTAAGTTGTTTTAAGGTCTCCAAAATAGTCCCAAACAATACCTTTAGTCACTTAAAACAAGGGTTTTCTACTAGTGAATGTTTCAAAACTATAGATGGTCATGCTTCAAGAAATGTATGAAGAAACAACAAAATGTGATGGATGCTGTACACACTTTTAGGGCAACAATTCTTAGCTCAAGTTCCCTTGAACATGAAGGTTTTAACCTTATCCCAAATGCATATCTAGATTATGGACCATATGTAGGTGAATAGATGATGACCAAGGTGAAGATGTTATATAACCAATCCAATAACATGGTAACAATGACATCCCATCTTGCTTCCACCTTCAAGATTTGAAATGCTTTCTTGATGGGTAAAATGAAAATCAACAATGAGAAAAAAAAGAAAATCAAGATCAACAACTTGAAGGTAATTAAGGATTTAGGTGTTATATTAAAGGAGGAATTTAGATCAAAGGTTAAAGTAGTTTTGGACTTGTAGCTAAAAGTCCCCTTGTTAGCCATGTGTAACTATATTAGGACACATTGTATGTGAAGTCCATACACCTCATGTGTAGGAAGTTAATGAAGAGAGCTATGATTCAAAATAAATATGTATATTTGGATTTTTTTTAATCAAATTTCTTCATGAAGCATCTCCATTTTTTCTTTGACCCACCAATCCCTAAATCCATCTCCATTCTAAAACTTGCATGCATTTTGTTGAATGTTTGCACTACATCATGGTTAACATCTAGAGCAAACTTTCATCATCCTATCTTGCACACAATAAACATCTCTTCACACATATACCTTTGATCCCCCAAGAGATATTCAAAATAATATTTCTATGAATGAAATGTTAGTGCTAATGTGAATAAACACTCGTATGCCATAAGATGTTCACATCATGATAGGACCTAAAGTAGTTGGTGTCTATGTATATGAATAGTCCAAAATAATGGTGTTGTTCATAACATAGTTTTTCTTCCAACAATTAAACCAAGACTTATGTTCCTTGTTATTCCTTCTAGATTTCAACCAAGCTATTGTGTATGAGCCCAATACAACTTAACAATTCCTATAGATGAATAATTAATGAATTCTTTTCTTTGAATGTTGACCAACAAATTTCATTTGCAAGTGCATCATTAATGCATGATGTAATGAAAATTACATCATCACACAAAAACAAACATTAAATACCTAAAGCTTAAACCCGAAATGAAGATTTTGAAATAAAAAATGAAAATAAAAGCTTAGTTGTAAATCCTAACCCAAAAAAAATAAATATTAATGAAGGCCTAAAAGTTTTAAACCCTAAATGAAAAAATTGAAACAAAATAAAATAAAATAACTTAACCTTAAACCATAACCCTAAAAATGGACCCCAAAAACATTAAACCTTAAATGAAAAAATTGAAAGAAAAAATAAATTAGACTTTAAACCCTAACCTTAAAGATGAAATAAAAACTTCACCTATAGATCATGCATGGACCAAGATTGTTGGGAATGCTAAAAATGCAAATTCATCAAATTCCACCTAGGTAAAGATGTTCACAGTCTTGAATAAACATGTGTTTTGCTTCATATTTAAGTCAAAATGTTTTGAAAACCAATTGTTGGGTCCACATATTCCCTTGCCCCTTTCTCAATCTCATGTGATGTGAAAAAATCATGAAAGTTGGAAAGAATTGTCATGTAGTGAAAAATAACCATGTCCTTTTGGTTCATGTCCTTCAATATTTCCTCATCATTTGAGGTAGAGGTGAAATGATCACTATTAGAATAAAAGGCATGACTTTCACTTTAGGAAGACATCTTTGGTCTTAAATGAAAACAAATAAAGAATTGTTTGGGACGAGTTCCTTTTTATATAGCCCTCATGAGAATTCTAAGCTAAATCCTAAAATCTTACATTCCACTTAGCCCACACTTAAGCCCATTCCGTTGGGGCTGATTTTTCCTTCATCATTCTATATACGTATAAAAAAAAACCCTTAAACCACATTTCTAAGCATAATTTCATCACTAACTTGAATCCATGTTACCCACCTTAAACCTTATTTCGAATATATTATTAATGATTGGTGCTCTAGTCTCACAAACCCCTTCACCTTTAAAAAATCAGCCCATAATCTACAATCCCAAACCTTAAGGCCGAAACAAAAGAACTTACACCCCATAGTTCTAAATGATGCTAACAATGCCCATGTTTGGTTTTTTCCAAACAATTTCATGTCTCCATTAATGGCATCCTATCAAAATGTTGCATCATCTTGACCCAAAACTTTTGAAATAGTTGTTAGATCTTTTGGAATGTTATCAATATTAACATGTTAGGCAATAATCACACAATTTTTTCATTTTGATGACTTCTCATGCCACTCCAAGCTCTTGTTGTTGTCATATGTCATGTCCTTTGAGTTCATCTACATGACTCTTCCTTTTCAATAGGTAGTTGTGTCAATAACTTATGCCCACAACTTGTGAGAAGCATTCTTACTCAATCTAAAATAGATCTTCCCATTTCAACCAACATCATGTTTAAAGTCACCAATGGTTACTCATTTTTAGGTGATTATGGTGTGGGAAGTTGTTATTTAAAATACTTTTCAACTTGTAATATTCATGGAAAGCATTTGATATAAACTTTCATATGCTATCATTCATAAGTTTTCGGATTTCTTTGTTGAACTTGTTTCCGCCATTACTTGAAATTTTTGAACTTTTTCAATTCATTTGATTTTTGCTTTAAAATAAATCCACACCATCCTTGACTTTTCATCAATAGAAGTCATGCAATAACATGTTCTACCAACTAAAATAGTCTTCATGGGTCCACACAAGTTTGTATGCACCACGTCAAGCTTTTGGCGTTTGGTCGTTTGAAAAATGAAAATTTTTTTAGAAATTTTTTTTACACTACTTGCCTACCACATAATCTGCACAACTTTCAAAATGATTGTAAAAAATACATGCAACCATTTTAGTGACTTGATTCCTTTGCTTGAATAACTTCAAATTTTGCTCTCCCAAATGACCATAGCTTTCATGCCAAACCTTCAAATTATTTGTTGTCTTTGAACATTCTCAATTATTACTTGACCACCCTCAACTAATAAATCAAAACAACTTGTAAACAAAACAACTTCTACAACAAATTATCTTTAATAGCCTTAGCACTTGGACAACGACATCATCATCATCATTATAAATTATGTTTTCAACCTTCTAAAACTACACTTTTAGATTGTAAGAATAACTTTGTTCAATGAAAACAAATTCTTAAATATTAGTCCAAGAATGTAAAAGACTTCTATACAACCAATTTAACCACATTATCTATTCGTCATGTTTAGAAGCATATTTCCCTTGCATGTATTACATTTTGAATACAATCATGTCCCATATATATATATAATATCTTTTTAAAAAGAATTTCATAACTTAGGAAGATGCTGAGTTCCATTATCAATGAACTAATCCCCTTCATTGCATTATTGGTTGTTGCATGGAAGGCTTACTCTCCAATATGAGTGACAACAACACTTGATTTGTTCTTCAAGTTGGCAACTTTCTACCTACAATCTTTAATGCAATGATCTATTTTTTTGCAATAGTTACAAACATCTCACTTCTTGTTACCTCTAGGAGATTGCTTCACATTAAGCTTTTGTTGAGAAATAAAAGCTAATTGTGCATTGTTACTAGTCCCCTCATTCTCCACTTTCTTGAACTCATCATGAAGGACCCTTGCTACAACCAAATCAATGATTAGATTGTCAAATTGCAACTCCAATGCAACAATCAAACTATTTTAGGACTCAAGAAGGCTCAAAAGTAGAACTATAACAATGCCACTATCCTCAACCTCTACACTAGTGCTTGCAATTGATATGCCATAGCTTTCACCTTCTTAATGTCTTGCAACATGGTGTCAATAGAAGCAAGATTCAAAGTATAAGCTGCATCTTAAAAACAATTTATTTGCTAAAGCTTCTGTTTCACAATGATTCAATAGGTAGTACATGTCTCTTTTGTATTCTTGCAAGAAAACACATTGGACACTAATTCCTCTTGTCAACATTGTATGATAAAAGATCTAGCTTTCCAATCTCTGTTAGTAAACTCAGGATCTCCCTCCCCACTAGGCCTCTCCTCCTCTCTAGAGATGATGCTCCATGTCTCTGTCCTC
>Ga0209611_10013590_pt1 | contig 11138 bp, 11 predicted proteins | sample S1TSphgellanicum_3_FD_187693 | JGI IMG/M metagenome (GOLD analysis project Ga0209611, IMG submission 187693) | Host-associated microbial communities from peat moss isolated from Minnesota, USA - S1T2_Fc - Sphagnum magellanicum MG (SPAdes) (version 2) | ecosystem: Host-associated > Plants > Peat...
CATTGGATGGGTTAAGGTCTCTGAGAATTAGTTTGTTAGAGGCAGCCACATGTATGCTTGTTGGCACATGTATAATTGATGTGCTCTGAACTGACAAACTATGGACATTTGAATCCATTTTATGCAGACACTTGCAAAGTGAAGGTTACACCAGGATACACCTACTTGGTCCACATTGTGAGTTGATGCATGAATTTTGGGCTCTATTTTGCACTTGCAGACCACTCACTTGTACTGGTGTCAGTAGATTTTTGAGCTTAATGGAAAGCATTTTCCATGTCCATTTTGTGTGTGATTAGTGAACCATTGTAACCCTAACCCTAGAACATTGTTAATTAAACCCTAAAATGTTAACCTCAATTCATAATGTTAAACTTGGGTCCATTATTCCTTTTCAATAAAAATGTATTTTACAAATTATTTAACATTGCCATGTGGCATGTTTCTATTCCTTGATCTTTAGAATATGTGGTAGATTTGAAATGTCCATTCAAATAATAATGTGACACGTGTCAAGATCCTCATTCTTGACATCTGATGAATGGGATATATCCTGGGTTTTTAATATATATTTAAATGCCACGATGTTCATAATGAAACACATGGCACATTTCGATTAGCCAAACACAAAAGACGTGGCCATTTCTTGGCCATAAGATTAAAAAAATTCTAGATCATCTAATTTCATGATCTGGGAAAATCAAACCCTCTAATCAAATGCCACATGTTTCCACATGGTTGGAGTTTGGATCCACCAAAATAGTTGCAATTTATAGTCGCAAAATGATGCCTTGTATACATTATGTATATACTGGCCCCATCGGATGAAACAATATATACTAAATGTAGGCTTCATCTACCATTTGATGACGTCATCCTGATGTAATGTTTTGCGAATATTTGTCTTCTGCGACTTGTCTTAGGCGACTATTAGACAATTAGTTGTAAAATGTCTCTTTCAACTAAAAAATAGTCGTAGACACTAGTTGTAAATAAAGGTTTTTCTTCTAGTGAAAGTCTCTAGTAATATCATAGGAGTTTGTCAAGTGCAAAAGAAAAACGGGAAAGAATGTGAAGATAAAGAAAAGAAAAGAAAAGAGGTGAGAGGAAATCAACATATCAAGGTTGTGGAAGTCGAATTTTAAAATCTAGATCTAGATCTACTGTGAAACGATTTTGAAGTGAAACTTGGAGAGATTATAAAAGACTATAAGACGCTTCTATTCTCAAATTTTCAAAAGAAAAGGATATGTTTTGTGAAAGTTATGAGCCTTTGAAGACTTTGTGCCAAATCTGGTTTTTTGGTCATATCTCCTTTGTTTGAGATTTTTTGGATCTGCAGCTTTGGGATCATATAGATCATAAAGGAATATATATGTGAGAGAAATTTCATGTCATTTGGATCTGTATTGAAAGTGATCTAAGCATTTAATGTTTCAGTTTTAGTTTTGAAGTCAGTTCCTTTTGAAAGTGATAACTCTTTGTGGTGATCATCAATAGAACTGAAATTTTGAAAAAATATAAAAGAAATATATCTAATGTGTCTTCCAAAATCTCAAGGAGTTTAAAATTGCTGAGAGCAAGTTGTAAGTCATTTTGTGTTCAGGTCCCAATTTGAGGTGACTTTAAGGAAGTAGCAAGATCTCTCAGTTTATGAAGTTAAATGAGCTGAAGTTTTGAGAGAAGGTAGTAGACATAGTTTTTCATGTTTCACCAAAATTTCAGATCGATCCAAGGTCATATGTGAGCAGGGTAACTTTGCAAAGTTGCTATGACGGAAGTTTGTTTTGAGAAGACATCAAAACAATGTTTTGAAGTGGAACAAATACAACTTGGGAGAACTTGAAAGAAGGAGTTTGGAGATTGGGAAGCGCAAATACATTATCAAGACCTTCATACAAAAATGTGGTATGTAATCATGTACTTAATACCATATGAAATATTATACGAGATACATACATATATGTAAAACTTTTGTATAGTATAAAATTTTGTATAATATTCAAAACATACATACATATGCAAGGTCCATCTTGTTCAACCCTAACCCTAACCCTAATCCTATAAACCTAAGGAAGGAAAACCCTAATCCTAATCCTAAAAACCCAAGGAAGGAATTAAAATCATTTGTGAAACCCCAAGAAGACATTAAGTGTTGCCTTGAGAGATGGTGGACGGTTTTTTTCAAATTGCAATTGAAAAATTAAAGAAGAACAATTTCCAAGTGTGGAAATTTAGGATTATGAATTTCTTGATGGGGAAAGGCTACTGGGAATTCATAATTGGTGATGAGAAAGAATCTATTCTCCCAAAAAACCCCACACAATAACAAATTCAAGCCAATAAAACTTGGCATGAAAAAGCAAGGAAAGTCTTGTATTGGCTTTTTGTGAGTGTGTCCGATTCCATGATTGTGCATATGCAAGATGTAAAATCACCCAAGCAAGCTTGGGATACATTGGTGAAGATGTATAACATCAATACACAAGCCCACAAAATGTAGCTCAAGCAAGAGTTGCATAATTTACAAAAAAACAAGATGAACATCAATGACTATTCTATAAAGGTGAAAAACCTTGCAGATGCTTTTGCATCTATAGGAGTTCTTATAGATGATGAAGATTTAGTGGCCATCACCTTGAATGGACTTGGAAAAGACTATAACCAATTTCGTACTTCAATTGCACTTTGAGAAACATTTCCCAATTTCCAAGATTAAATAACACTACTTATAAGTGAAGAGATGAGAATTGTTGGTACTTTATCCAATGGAGGAGCACAAGAAAGTGTTTTCTACTCAAATACTAATAGAGGTAGAGGTAGAAATGGTAAAATTTCATTTCGAGGTCGACACGGAAGTTCGCATGGTGGACATCATTAACATGAAGGTCAAGCTCATGGAGGTGGATGAGGAAACTTTGGAGGAAAAGGAAGTCGAGGAAGTCGTGGAGGTTGTGGTGGAAGTCATTGAGGTCACCAACCAAATAGTGATTCAAATTGCTACCATTGCGAGAAACCTGGGCACATGGCGAAGAATTGTTATCAAAGGGAGCATGATGCACAAAATGCAAAGTTACAACAAGGGAATTATGCATCAACTAGCAATCAAGGTGATGAACAACTATTTGTGATGCAGCACATGGCAAATTCAATGATAGGAGATGTATCAAACAACAATGTCTGGTATGTGGATCTGGAGCTTCAAACCACATGACTAGTCATGGAGAATGGTTTAGAGACACAAAGGATTTGAAGACATTGGGGTTTGTGGAAACTGGTGATGACACTACACATCCCATCACAAAAATTGGCAAGGTGCCATTGTCCATGCAAGATGGGCAAACAAAGTACTTGAAAGATGTACTTCATGTTCCAACCATAACAAAAAATTTGGTTTCCATAGGCCAAATGGTGGAACAAGGTTTATAAATGACATTCAACCCAAATGGATGTTTTGTGAAAGACATGAAGAACCAAGGCAAATTGATTGCAAAAGGGGAAAGGAATGGATGAATGTTCACCTTAGACGTGAACATGCCTGAGGTGAATTCCATGTTATTCACACATGGAAAAGGAGCTGGAAACATTGGAATTTGGCACAAGTGGGTTGGCCATGTTAATCTTCAACGTCTTAAGCTGATGGAGAAATATAATCTTGTTGGAGGCCTTCCCAAATTTGGAACAGAAGAGGTGATGTTAGAAGTTTGTGAAACATGCCAATTGGGGAAGTAAGCTAAACATCCATTCCTAGCACAAACAACTCATGTAAGTTCCAAACCTTTGGAAATGATCCATTCAGATGTGTGGACCACGAAGACAAAATCCATTAGAGGATGCATGTACTACGTGAATTTCATTAATGACCACACAAGGAAGGTGTGGGTCTACTTCATGAAACACAAAGGTGAAGTGTTCCAACATTTTTTGAATTTCAAAGCAATGGTGGAGAAGGAGAAAGGTGTGAACATCAAGTGCTTAAGGTTCGATGGTGGGGGAAAATATTTTTCAAATGAATTCAGCGAGTACTTGAAGGAACATGGAATTCAAAGGAAGTACTCATGTAGTTATTCCCCATAGTAGAATGGAGTTGCTGAAAGGAAAAATAGGCACATTGTAGAAATAACACGTGCCATGTTGAATGAGAATAATTTGTCAAATTACTTTTGGGCTAAAGTGGTAACAACTGTAGTCTATATCATGAATCAAACACCCACAACAACAGTTCATGGCATGACACATGAAGAAAAATTCACAAGCAAGAAACCAGATGTCTCACACCTTAGAATGTTTGGTTGCATTGCATACGTGCATGTTCCTGATGAGAAAAGATCAAAACTAGACCCAAAAGTTGAAAAATGTATTTTCATTGGATATTCCTTAGAACAAAAAGGATATAGATGTTTCAATCCTTCCATTCAAAAGTTGCAAGTGATTAGAGATGTTGTGTTTGATGAGGTGGTTAGCTAGTACTCACCACTAAAGGTAGCAAAAGATGGAGAAGCTAGAAATGGTGATGTTTGATCAAATGTGGAATAAGAATCACAATTAATCAGTGGACCACAAGAGTCTTCAATTAGTGGGTCGAATAGCACTCCATGGAAAGGAAGATTAAGATATTCAAACATTGTACATGGTAGTTTTCAAACATCATCTATAAATCCTCATGTAGATGATGAGTCAAATGATTTAGAGAAGAGTATGGGTGAAGAATCAAGAATCCCTTCAGTTATTACTCATGGAGCTCGGATGGCCAAGAAAGTTTTGAAAACACCTGATAGCAATAGTGGAGTACGAAGATCCACACAAGTCAAGTACCTTGTACAAAGACTCACATATGATGGCTTTGTAGCTCATCATTATACACACATGGTGAAAGTTATATAGGAGGTTGAACCCACTTTTTTTGAATAAGCGGTTGGAAACCTTAAGTGGGACAATGCCATGGATGAAAAGATGACGGCTTTGGATGTTAATGCTACTTAGGAATTGGTAGTTTTACTAGAGGACAAGAAAACAATTGGGTGCAAATGGGTGTACAAAGTCAAACACAATGTAGATGGATCTGTGAGTAGATACAAAACAAGATTGGTTGCCAAAGGTTATGCCCAAACTTATGGCATAAACTGTGAAGAGACCTATAGTCCAGTTGCCAAAATGACAACTATAAGAGCAATCATTGCTATGGCAACAACAAAAGGATGGTCTTTACATCAAATGGATGTAAAAAATGTTTTTCTTCATGGATATTTACAAGAAGAAGTGTACATGGAACAACCACCAGGTTATGTGGACCAAACACATCTTAATTTGGTTTGTAGGTTGAAAAAACTTTGTATGGCTTGAAGCAAGCACTTAGAATTTGGTCAGACAAGATAGGTTAATATCTTGTCACAAGTGGATTTCAAACATCCAATGCAGATTTTTCACTATATGTGAAAAAGACAGATCATGGGATTGTAGTCATAGTCATCTATGTTGATGATTTGATTATCACATGAGATAGTGATGCAGACATCTTTGATTTGAAGAAGCTTTTGAAGCAAAAGTTTAAGATGAAATATTTGGGAGAGTTGCATTACTTCCTCAGCATTGAAGTAATCCAGTTCCCTAAAGGGATATGGTTACTACAAAGGCAATATGCCTTGAACAAATTGACCGAATATGGGATGACGGGTTACAAACCCATTTCAATTCCATTGGAGCAAAATGTGAAGTTAAATGCAGATGAAGGAGATCTTGTGGAAGATACCACTATGTACAAACGCATAGTGGGGAATTTGATTTACATGACCATCACAAGGCCAGATTCGAGTTATGTTGTTGGAGTGGTGAGTCAATTCATGTAAACACCACGAAAGCGACATTTAGATGTAGTGAGGCGCATATTGAGGAACATAAAACATACATTATAGTGTGGAATTTTTTATGAAACCAAAAGCCAGTTACAAGTACATGGATACACGGATGCTAATTGGGTTAGTAATGTTTCAGATAAAAGATCGAATAGTGGTTTCATGTTTTCTTCTGGAAGTGGTGTTGTTAGTTGGAGCAGTAAGAAACAACCAACAGTTGCACTATCAAACACGGAGGCATAATACAAAGGTGCAACAATTGTTACATGTGAAGTATTTTGGTTACAAAAATTACTATCAAATTTGGGACAATCAATGGATGCTCCTATTGTCATTTATTGTGATAACATCAGTAGCATACTATTTGCTAACAACTCGGTCTATCATGTTAGGACAAAACACATTGAGGTGCACTACCACTTTATTAATGAAAAAGTTCTAGCAAAAGAAATTGATTTTATTTATGTTAATACCGAATATCAAGTTGTTGACATTTTCACAAAGGCTTTAGGTATAGACAAGTTAAGGAAGTTTAGAAAAATGCTTGGTGTACTAGAAGTGGATTTGAGCTTGAAGGGGAGTGTTGAGAATTCAAGCTCAACTAGTTAGGTTTCATTAGTTACTGGAGTAGGAAAATAACTAGGTTACTTTCACAAGGTTGAATTACTTTCTTTACTTATATTTAGGTTATTTGCGGTTTGGTCTTTTAGTTAAATACCTTGATGTTGATGGTTTGGCTCTCTTTTCTTCATTACACAAGTTTGTGTATTTCATGTGACAAGAACCTTGAGGAGTTATTAATGTTATGTTTCGTGTTGTGAACATCATGTTGTAGTTTCCTTTCAATAAAGATTTAGGTTTGCACTTGAATAGATCTCCTATTTGTTAACAATGGTCACAATAAAGTTTTTGTATGAATGCATTTTTACCAAGTTTGGGTGTCCACTAACTATAGTCATAGATCAAGGAGTGCATTTTATAAATGATGTTATAAAACAAACATATCATATTTTATTAAAACATGCCAATTCCATTACTTATTACCCATAGGAAAATGGTTAGGCGTAATCCACTAATAAGGTTTTGGGAACATCATTGATTAAATTGGTTAATGAGAATAAAATAGATTGGGATGACCATTTACCCATAGTCTTATTTTTTTACAAAACAACATATAAGCTAGCTAAAGGGTATACACCATACCAACTTGTTTATGGGTTAGATCCTTTAATGCCTGGAAAATACATTTTACCAGTAATTGGTAGTAACCACAAAAAATGAAATTTGATGGTTTTAACAAGTAGGGTGTTAAAATTAGGGAAGCTACATGAATACATATTGCAATATGAAGTGAATCTAGGAATTTAGCATTAGAATAGGGCTTTGTGGAGTCAAATAAAAAAATACAATAAAACAGTTCAAATTCGATGATTTTGTTTTGTGGTTTCCAAAGGGGAATAAGTCACATTTGGGGAAGTTCATTAAAAAATGGTTTAGACTATACAAATTACATTACATGTTGCCTAACAATACAGTATTACTAGTGACACTAACGAACTTTGAACCTAATCCTATGTTGGAGAATATATACAAGTTAAAACCATACTAATTTATTACATTTGAGGTGCAAAATTTTGAGGCATAGAAACTAGTTTATTGGGAGGAACTACAGACCATAGATCAACCATGGAGAGGAGTCTAGGAAGACAATGATATGGATGAAGATGAAGATGATGAAAGAACACCATGACAACCATAGATTAACAATGAAAAATTAGTGATCAAAACCATAGATAAATTTGATGATTCGTTAGTAGAATCAATTGATGCAATAATTAAATGGTTGACGACTCTACTATTTAGGTGGAACATATTTCAACAAACATGGTGGAGACAATGATGGATGACAATGGTATATGGACGAATGAAGAAGATTAAAGTGCATCCAAACCATTAAGGGATAGTAATTCCTTCCACATGGATGTAAAGGAACAAGGCCATCATGAAATGAACAAGGTGCTTTTTTAAAAAAAACATTTAATGCAAAAATAGTAGGTTGCCCTAAACAAAAAAATGGGAGGAGGGAATGAAAGTTGAACTTTTTCGCATTTGAAGTTGTTCCAAAAGGATTTTGTGTTTTGCAATTTGTGTGGCAACATGAGTGAATGCTCTTGAAAAATTGTAGAAACTTACAAGAGAAGCATAAGCACACATAGTTGTAAAGTGAGAGAGAGTGTGTAGAAACTTGAAAAAGATCATTACATGGAAAAAGTTCTTGCAAAGCAAAGGGAATTATAGGCAAAGTTACAGAGATAGACTAGAGGACCGATTTACAACATTGTGCCATTGAAAGCAATTTCACCATTGGCATCACCATCATCATTGGAATGTGAGGAAGGGAAATAATTCATGAAAGAAATTAGTGAAACAATTATATGTGCAAATGATCTTGAGGAGACCACAAGACCATTGTTGGAAAGGTTGCAAAAAGAAGTTTTCAAAAGAAAAGTGAGAATGGCAACGAGACTTGGTGCAATAATGAATGAACTCGTAGAGATCCAAGATTCCAACAATGAAAACAAAGAAAGTGTTGGTGTAGTCCACAAATTCATTGAAGTAACAATAGAAGTTGGTGAAACCACCAAAATCACACAAAAGGAGGTGTAGCCATAGATGGTAGGTCATAACAATTCATGTTTCCATCATCATTCAATAGGGTTTGGAAAACTTACTAGTATTTGTACCAAAAGATAGAAAAAACCTTTGATGGAAGATGGACCGGAAGACTTTAGCAAAAAGAGGAATTAAGATTCCAAATGAAAACAAGTATTTTTTTACTCTAACCAAATAGAATTATTTTAAGTAGGTGGAGAGATTGGAGATGTGGAAGAAGAGGGGAGAGACAGAAGAAGCCTAGGCTAGTAAGGTGGGGTTGGTCACATTGCTGGCCGTTGACTAAAAGGAACTTGATCATGATGCACTGGTAAAATTCTTGAATACATTTGTGATCAAAGGACTAGAAATCTATTTTGGTAGGAGAAATATAGTGTATTTCATTAGCAAATAATTAATAGCTAATGCATTCGATGTCTATTAGAGTGGTTATATTAAAGATCCCAAAGGACATGTAATCAAAAGATTTGCAAAAGAATTGTTGTTCAAACATGACATCAAACCTCTATATACCAATGTGGATTAATGGAACAAATTTAAAAGTGTGAATTGGAATGATATATGTGATTTACCAGAGGGAAAAAATAAATTACATGAACAATAAAAATGCCCTGACATTCATGAAAGTAAAGGAGGGAATTAAGGTAGATTAGGCATAGATTTTGTTCAATAATCTATGTAGTGAATTAAATAGATGGACAAAGATGCAAGAGAAAATGCAAACAAGTGAAAGCATGAAGAAAAGAAAGAATTTTATCATTCAACATTGGTTTTGGGAAGATTGTTTAGGTATATGTTTTAGGAGGATTTAGAGGGTACATAAAAAAAGACAACATATATTTAGAAAAAGTCCAAGATGTTTAAAGAGGAGTTACATCAAGTTTTGGACAGTAGGAGGGGAATATCAAGGGGATCTCCAAGATTTATGTAGAAAAGAAAAAACACATATGAAGTTGGAGAAGGCTCAAAGCAATGGAGGAAGTTAAGAGAGGATGTTAGACCTTAGAAAGTCATGTGCAGAAGTATTAAACACTATTAGAATTCCTTTTTTTTTTACTAGAAATTTTGGTTGAAAAAGACCCATTTTGGACAAGTCATTTTGAACCTGTCCATTGTGATTGGGCCATGTATTTTTTTACCAAGCTTAAATTGACATTTTTGATTAGTCATTTTGATTGGTACTTTTGACTAGTCAATATAACAGTCAAATGATTTTTGATTGGTCAAACATCATTTTGACTAAGTAAATGCCATGTGGCATTTAAACAATGGCTGCCCAAGTTAAACCACGTGGCATCTAAACATTGTCCAACTAAACTATGCCACATTACATTTAAACATTGGTCATCTGAACTATGCCTTGTGGCATTTAAACATTAACCATCTAGGCTATGCCATATGGATAAAACATAAATAACCTAAGTTAGACTTAAAATTAAATACCTATTCCTAAGGTCTTTATGTTTAGGAACTTATAACCTAAACTCTTAGGTCTAGGTCTAGGAGCTTATAATTAACAATTACGTATAAAATCTTAAAGTAGGCTAAGGCAACCTAAACTATGACCTTTACTAGGCTTAAATGTGTACCACCTAGATGACCAAGGTAGGAAAATCCTAGTTCATTTTGAATTTGGCCTTTAAAGTTGAACCTTTTCAATTGGCTCATCCCAAGTGGTTGTGCTTTTTAAAATATTTTTTATGTCTTGGATGCTTATGGTGCAGTTATTTATATTGCTCATCATTTGGATGACAAACAATATGGGACAAACTTTTGAAAAAAAGAAACATTTTCATGTCCACACAACACTAGAACCTTTCAATTCACACAACATTAAATGTTTTTGGAATGTGTGTGGAAGGGTATGTAAAGAAACTGAAAGGACAAGTCACTAAATCACTAGCAATTTAGGCATTACAAAGTTGTATACTTGCACTTGCAAATTCTTTTACAAATTAATGGAATGCAAAGAATCTAGATCTACCATATTTTGTCAAATATCCTACCATTATATTTGTCAATTATTAGAGGGAAAAAGTACAATATTTTAGCAACAAAAATGCTATTACATTGGTGAGAGCAAAGAAGGGGCAAAAAGTAGATTAGACACAAATTAGTTTGTGTAGTGAGTTGGATAGGTGGTATAAATATGTTAAGCAGAATAAAGGGGATATGAAAAATACTTATGAATCTATCTTGGTATTGGCAAAATTCTTTCAATATTTGTTTGTGCATCAAAAGGACAATCTACAAAAACCACCGGCCAAGGTTAAAAGAACTAGAGAAGAGATGTAAATAACACTAAAGAACAAAAAGAAAATTGCAACAAATTCTCCAAAAAGTGTTCTTAAAAGGAAGAATAGAGTTGAGGAAAAAGGAGCCTCAAATGAGGGAGTGAAGACGAAACATGAAGTTGTGTATATTTTGTCCAATGTTTGTAATTTTGGGAAATTTTTAATTATTCATTTATGTTTGTAATGAATTTTGGTCTTTGTTCACAAACTATACGAAAGCATTTGCAATTCTAGTTGGTAGAAAATTCTGTTGTTGATTATGTTTTCTTTTTAAAGACGTGAGAAATATAGTTGCATATTTGATTGTTGATATCAAAAG
>Ga0209611_10013591_pt1 | contig 11137 bp, 7 predicted proteins | sample S1TSphgellanicum_3_FD_187693 | JGI IMG/M metagenome (GOLD analysis project Ga0209611, IMG submission 187693) | Host-associated microbial communities from peat moss isolated from Minnesota, USA - S1T2_Fc - Sphagnum magellanicum MG (SPAdes) (version 2) | ecosystem: Host-associated > Plants > Peat...
AAAAAAAAAAAAAAAAAAAAAAAAAAAACACCCTTTACACTCTTAATACAATAAGGACAATTCCTAATTAAAAGTGAAGTTGGAACTTGGGATAGGGATTTTGTTGTTGTTTTTTCTATTGAAAATTGACGCTATAGTATTATTATGCTTGTGGAAGTTGCTGATGTACCTGACTACTGCTACCAGGGCACGCCCCATGCTCAGTTTTGCAGGCATTGCGAATCCAAGCCAATCTAAGAAGTGGACAAAGGGGGGTGGGGGGCGGTGAGAGAACTTTTCTTGTCAAGAAAAAAAAAGGTCCCTTTCTAAATTTCAAAGGCCATTGAAGGCACCCTAAAATTGTTGGTGTAGTAGTAAAGTTATCAGTAAAGTGGTACCCTGTTTGGTGCCCACTTGTACACCTCTTTGCTCCCTCATCCCTTGTTTTTGTGTTACCCCTGAAGTCTCAGGGTAGGGGACCAAGAGGGGTCCAAATTAGGAAAACTCAGGGTCGTGGGACCCCCAAATTCAGCACATCAACTCCTTTTTTTCACTCGTGGGCTGCCCACTTCCAGCCTATATTATTAGGGCTAGGTATATGAGCTAGGGGGCTAAGGTGATGTTGGCTATTGGATATGGCTATCCACTATTTGATTTTGCTATTGATTATTGTTATGGTTATTGATTATTTACATATTTAATTTTTAGAGTTTAGGGTTTGGGCCGTTAGGACTTAATTTTTAGGGTTTAAGGTATGAACTTTCAAAGGTTAGATATTAGAGTTTAAGTTGTAAGGTTTTAGGTTAACTTTTAAAGTATAAATTCGAGTTTTTTAGGTTTCATTTGTAAGGTTTAGATTTGGGCTTTTTAAGGGTTGAGTTTTAGGGTTGAACTTTTGTGGATCCAAATGTAAGGTTTAGTTTTAAGGTGGGTGTGGAATTTTTAGGGGTTGAATTTAGGGTTTGAAGTTTTGTCTTTTGTTAGTCCACATGTTAAATATTGGTTTTAGGGTTTAGGATTGGGTTTTTTAGAGGTTGAATTTTAAGGTTTGGTCTTTTGTGGGTCCATATGTTAAGGTTTGGTTCTAGGGTTTAAATTCAACTTTTTAGGGTTGAATTTTAAGGTTTGGTTTAAAGTTTAATTTTGGTCTTTTATGAACCTAGATGTTAAAGTTTGGTTTTAAGGTTTAGGGTTGGGCTACATAGGGGTTTAATTTTAAGGTTTAATTTTCATCTTTTTAAGGTTTAAATTGTATGGTTTAGTTTTAGGTTTGGGTTTTTTAAGGTTTGAATTTTAGGGTTTAAGGTTTAAAATTTAAAGTTGAACTTTTTAAGGTCTGAATTTTGAGGGTTGTTTGTAAGGTTTAAGGTTTAATTTTTTAGGGTTTGGCTTTATAATTTAGGGTTTGAAAATTTAAAGTTAGGTTTAAAACTTAGTTTTAAGGTTAGGAAATAAAACATTAGGGTTACAATAATGGTTTGTACTTTTGTAGAATATGGTTTAGATCTAAGGTAAGGTTATTACTTCAAATGTAGATTAAGACTCCCATGTGGACTATATAAAGAAAAGGTCTTCCTTCTTTTCTTCCTTCTTGTTTTCATCATTTTTTGTTTCACTTTAAGCCTTGAAAGATGTCTTCCTCAAGCTCTCCAAACAGTGATGATTCCACCTTAACTTCAAATGATGAGGATATTTTGAAAAACATGGATCAAGATGACCTCGTCATTTTTCAATTGATGGTAACAATAGCTTCCAACACCAATGATTTGTTCAATTCACATGAGATGGAAGAAAGGAAGGGTCAATATGTTAACTCAATTGTTGGTGTCCGAGATGTTTTGGGTATGATGTGAACCACACAAGCACAATTATTCAAGACTTGATGAACTTTACATTGGAGGAATGTGAAAAGTTGGCTTCTCGAGCGGTCCTTACCATTAAAACCCATGCTAGATCCATAAGTGAGCTTTTTCTTTCATATTTTATATTTTTAGTTTTGATTTTTTAGGTTTAGGGTTAGGGTTTTAGGTCTAAATTTTTTAATTTACATTTAGGGTTAAGATTAGGGTTTTCAGGTTTGAATTTTAAAATTTAAGAGGTGGGACTTAAAGTAAGGTTTTTAGGTTTGAAGTTTAGGGTTTAGGTTTTGGGGTTGAGGTTAAGGTTTTTAGGTTTGAATTTAGGGTTTAGGGTTTGATTTTTGAATGTTTAAATTAGGTTGTAGGTTTTTGGGATTAGGGTTAAATTTTTTGAATCGAAATTTTAGGGTTTCAGTTTTGGGGTTTAGGTTATAATTTTCAGGTTTGAAATTTGGGGTTTAGGTTTTGGGGTTTAAGCTAGGGTTTTCATGTTTGAATTTTAAGGTTTAAGTTAGAGTTTTTATGTTTGAAATTTAGGGTTTAGGTTTTGGGGTTTAAGCTAAAGTTCTTAGGTTTGAAATTTAGGGGTTTAAGGTTTGATTTTTTGAATGTTTAAATTGAACTTCTAGATCTTTGGGGTTAGGGTTAAGGTTCAAATCGAAATTTTAAGATCTAAGTTTTGAGATTTAAGCTAGGGTTTTCACGTCTAAAATTTAGGGTTTAGGTTTTGGGGTTTAAGCTAAAATTTTCAAGTTTGAATTTTAAGGTTTAAGGGATGGGGTTTAAGTCAAGGTTTTCAAGTTTGAATTTTATGGTTTACGGTTAGGGTTTTCAAGTCTAATGTTTTATTTTGTATAATAATAGGTGATGTTCCAACTGTATCAAGCATGTCATCAAAATTGATGTCTAAACATCTTTTGAATTTCATTTTATATATGAAGCATGACAATGTGACTATGTATGCCACCTTTATGTGGAATTGGTCAAAATTTGCATTGTGTCATGATGTAATATTCATTGCACCATGCATCAACCATGCACTTATGAAGATGAAATACGATAGCCCACACTTGAGGAGAATGTTATTTTGGGTGCACATTTGCAAGAGATATTAGGGTGTATTGGGTTTATTAATGGCACTTTGATTGAAATTTGCTAGCCTTGGCAAAATGAAGCACATTGCACATGGTTTAATGGCTGAAAAAATATATATGCAATGAACATGGTTATTCTAGACCATCACGGTTGTTCATCTACATAGACATTGGTTATCCTAACTTTTATTGCGATGCAAACATCTTATAGCACTCCAATGTTTACAAGAATTGACATCAATACATCACCCACGGTGATGACTACTTTGAGTACCTATTCGGAAATTTAGGCTATATGGGTGAGGAGATATTTATTATGTGGAAAATAGGACAACAAAAACTAATGTCAAATGCTAACCATGTTATAGTGCGAACCTACAACAAAATGCATGTAGATTTTAGGGTGTGAATGGAATGGGGCATAGGTGGGTTGAAAAGAAAGTGGAGGTGCTTCATAAAAAGGTTTGATTCAACCAAACCAAAATATGCACATTTGTTCCAAGTTACAACTGTCTCAACTAATTTCCTACATAGGAAGCACATGGACCTCACATATGAAGTTGTTGGTGATTAGATTACTAACCTAACTACACATGGTTAGGCTAAGGATTTTAAACTATAGGTGCAAAATAGCTTTAAACCTTTATATAAATTCTTCTTCTATGATAACACTTAATTTTCTAGCTACTTTCAAATTATTAATCTTCACTTTGTTCAACTTTTCATTGTTGATCTCCACCTTGCTAGCAAGGAAGGCATCTTGAATTTGGAAAGTTGTTGAAAAATGAAATACCATTGTTGTCATGCTCCTGGACTAGCTTTACATCATCTTTGATTTTATCATTGATTTCTCACTATCATTTCTACTTCTAGATGGTGTAAAATCCAAAGAAGGGTTAGGGTTAAGGTTAAGGGTTATAGGTTCAGACCAACTAGATGATAGAGTTTCAGGTATAGGTATAAAAAAAACCTTTAACTTCCAAACACTAAATATGTATATTACCAGAATTCAAGGCCATACTCATAGTCACACACATCCACATTATCCAAAAACTTGAATAATTCAAGTTGTAAATGGATAGGTAAACTTTTACAAGTACATAAATATTTGAACAAATGCATTCAAATAAACATTATAAGTTTGGATGTCATCAAATCCAAGAATATGGGTTTCAAGTTTGTTTGATTGTCATACTCATCAAGGCCAACATTGTTAGGGTATGTGCTTGAGTTATGGACCATAAACACGTGTTTTTAGCAAAAGACAAAACCTTTAACTTCCAAACACAAGGTATATTAGTAGAATTTAAGGTCATATTCAAAATCACACACATTTGCACTCTCAAAAAACTTGAATAATTTTAGCTAACAAATGGATAGGTAAACTTTTAAGGGTAGATAAATATTTGGGCAATAACATTGAAATAAACATTACAAGCTTGAAAGGGCTTAAATCCAAGAAAAATGGGTTTCAAGTTTGTTTGAATGCCATATTTATTAAGGCCAACATATTAGGATCTAGGCTTGAACTACAGACCATAAACATAAGTTTGTACTTCCTGACAAAACCCCTAGTTTCCAACACAAGGTATGTTACTAAAATTCAAAACCATGTTCGAAATCACACACATTCGCATTGTTAATAAATTTGAATCATTTTGTTTGTAGATGGATAGGTAAGTTTTAAAGGTGCATAAGTATTGGACAATTACATTCAAATAAACATTATAAGTTTGGATGACATTAGATCTAGGAAGATGGGTTTGAAGCAAGTTATTGCATGGGCTTAAAGCCTAAGCCTAAAGCCTAGAATTAAAACATGGGATGGTAAAATGTATTTTCCCCCATACACATGCAAATAAAGCCCAAGAATTTAATCACAAAACAAATGTTATATAGGTAAACCTAAAAGCAAACATGGGGATGAATGTAAGAATTCATCTTCATTATGGATGAATGATTTTTTCATTCATCTAATATATGGATGAAAAAAAATTCACATTTTAATGTATAAAACTTTCATCAAAATTATGAATGATTGTTTTATTTTATCGTTAAGTTATTATCAATGAAACTTTTTTTTCCCCTAGTTTCAATTAACTAGTTAACTAGAGTTTCATGAAACATAATTTAGTTATATATGATATAACATTTGTTGAATAATATAATGTAAATTCCATTATAACTACATTTTATGATTATGGTTTTAAATGCCATTATTTTCAATATGTTTTAACTATATTACTATTATTATGCTAACATTCACCCTATGGTCATTTTATTATTATTATTATTATTATTATTTAAAAATTCAAATAAACTAACCCAGTGTCATTGACGACAATGGGTTTTTCTTTTCCTCTCCAAAGGTGCAACAACTTCCTTCAAATCTATTTGTAAACGTCATGGACAACAACGGGTTTTGGAGTTTTTTTTATTCTTCTTTGAAAATGCCACAACTTTCATCAAATCTAACTAGTGTTGTTAACAATGATGGGTTTTGAATGTTTTACATATCTTTAAACTACCTATTGTCACTGATAACAATAGGTTTTTGAAATAAACAAAAATTTAATTTCAAGTAGCTTGATTAATTTCCTTCAAATAACCTATTATCATAGAAAATAATGAGGTTGTTTTTAATAATTATTTATTTTCAAGGTGCCCTAATCTTTCACAAAATACATATATAATGTTAATAACATTAGAGGGGGGAGGAGGGGAGGGCTAACACTCATCCCATGATTTTTTAAAAATTTCTTAACATTGTTAATGAAAATGATTTTTAAAACAAAAATTTAAAAATTATTTTCATCCCATCATCATATTTTCCCCTATAGTCACATTATCCATCATTATTAAATGACATACAAGTTTGAAATATTAATACTTGGACAACAAATGAGGATAATATAAATAATTTTAAATTTATTTATTTTCCAATCATGGATGAATTTCATTCAACAATTTATTTATTTAATCTAGCTCATAAATGAAATTCATCCATATGAAATCCTTCATCTATGGACACATTCATCGATGTAAGTGGATTAAAATCACATTAAACTTTAAGCTACAACCTCAAAGCTCCAAGCTTAGGCTTTATGTTCGTGCATAAACCATCCTCAAATGGGTTTGAGGTTTGTTTAAATGTCATACTCATTAGGGTCAACATACTAGGATCTATGTTTGAATTATAGACCATGAACACATGTTTATAATAAAAGAAAAAATCCCTAAATTTTAAACGCAATGTATGTTACCAAAATTCAAGGCCATACTTAAAGTCACACACATCCACATTATAAAAAACTTGAATAATTATGGTTGGCAGATGGACATGGAAACATTCAGGGATACATAAGCAATTTGATAATTGCATTGAAATAAACATTAAATGCTTAAAAACCATTAGATACAAGAAGATTGATTTCAGGTATGTTTGACTACAATACTCTTTAGGGCCAACATATTAGGGTCTATGCTTGAATTGCAACCATAAACAAAGGTTTCTACTTCATGACAAAACCTTTAGCTTCCAAACTCAACTTTAATGATTAAATTTTTAGAACTATAGGTTTCAAAGTAAAGTTTTAAGACCATACTTAGACTAACACACATCAAATTCATTGAAAACTTGAAGTCATTATCATTGTAGACCAAAAGTTAGGGTTTCAAGAGTATGTAAATACCCATGCACATCGACCCAATCAAAATTTCAATGTTTATTAAATTGTAGAAACCAAAAACAAAATTAAAGGCGGGTTTGAATGCCCATACACATGAAAGTTAATTGCCTATGTGAAAAGCTTAGTACATGAAGTTTCAAACCCAAACTTCAAACTAGAATCTCAAATGTTTGTAGCATTTAAAAAACAAAGCTTCACACATTGAAGTTCAAATTGCAAACATTGTTTTAAAAAACTGCCTTAGAAATCCTTGGGCAACAGTAGTGTGGCGATAAAACACATTGTGATATTTCACAATGTTTAGGGCATGTCATTCAAAGGATTCACCCACAACTATATGTTACACACGATTTATTTGACAAAAGGCGCCACATCATAAATTCCAAAGGTAATTTTGGAAGGATATGTTCAATCACAAATGCATTCATTAAAGGAGGCAATAATAAAAATTTTGGGTATTCTTTGGGTTTTTCATGGCTATAGGCATGTGTCCAGGATTTAGGGTTTGGGCTACAAGGCACAAAATCTAGAATTTATAAAGGTGAAAAAAAGTTTCCAATTTTTGTAGACAAGACAAAATGTTTCTAATCTTGGGGGCTCAAAAACAGTTTACTTCAAAAAAAAATTTCAACCACCCACCAATTAAGTTTGGAAAAAATTGCAACCCTTGGTACAACATCTGAAAAATGAGCAAGAGGAGAAATATGTGTGAGTCCAATGATGTTTGGGGCCAAAAATGTAATTTTGTAAGGCTAAACTTCCACCTTAAGCTTTATGAATTCCCTCATAAATGTGTCAGAATAGGTGGCTCTTAAGATCAAATTAAGACTTATAGTTTAGGTTTCTGAATTTAGGGTTTAAGGTTTATCCACTGATGTCCATTATCGACTATCACAACCTTTAATCGCTTGTCAGGTATTCTTTCTTGGAAGAATCAACTCAGCCACCCATGATAAGTCCTAGTGATACCACGATACCACAGTACAGGAGCAGCTTCAACACATGTCTGTTGAATAATTAATTAATTATGAAAATTCCATTTCATAAAATGTAATCTTCTCAAATATTTCAGAAGCATTCTTCTTCAATGTCCTTCACCAAAAAAAATTATTTTGAGAAAAAAATAATTTCTGAAAATTTCAGCATTTTAAATAATTATATAATTCGTGCCAAAGTTGCCAAGGTACTATGGTATTTTGAGTGTTCTTTTCCCTGAGCAAAATGTGAGACCATCATTTTGAAACATACCTAAACCCTAAACCCAAATATCCTTTGGAAATAAGGTTATCCGTAAAGTCAGGCAATTAGAGGGCTAGAACTGCCAGTTTCAGTGTAATAGGGCATCAACCATGCAATTGGGAATGAAATTTTACAAAACGAAATAACCGGGACCCAAACTAGATTTTCCACCAATTTTGGTGGTAAACTGAGTTTCATCCCCTCTTTCATTTTTCCAATAGGGGATCAAGAATTGAACTCAATCATAGTTAGCTAGACAAAGGGGCATTCTCTAAATCATGCAGTACCAACTTTGAACCACCCCCCCCAACCCCACTGCTGCTGCTCCTACCTGTACAACTACTACTATAATTACTCTCGAACCTTGTGCACTAAATGCTGATTTTCAGCATTTCATACTGCGATTTAATGAATTTTCATTATTTTGCGACACCACTGAAAGAGGGGATAAGAGGTGAAAGAGAGGGTGACTTTACCCATAACTTTAATACTTTAAGGTTTATTTCTTTGGATTTGAAAGCACCTCGTTGAAGAAAGATGCTTTGAACTTTGGCCATTCAGGTACAAAAGTATTTTGTACTTTACTTTTTTGGGCTAAACTCTCAGATCTACAACCTTCAAATTAGGGGTAGGCCCTTGTGAGCAAGCCTTTCATTATTGAAAATTTCAATAATGAAACTCTGGTAGGGGTTCTTCAAACTTGTAAAACCTTCAGCCTCTATTGTGTTCCGAAAACTTTTGATGGCCGACGAGGTTAAAAATTGGTTCCGGTTGAACCCACATTGTGATTCAAATACTGTATTGTTCATTTTTATTTTATTTTTATTGCAATTTTGGGATTTTCTCAAGCGATGATCATCCATAAGTATATTTAGCCAAATTTGGTGATATTCACAATATGGAAGTAGAAAACCTTAAGCACATTTTTGCATGGTAAGCAATTGGTTGTGACGGTAGTGTTAGGCACTGCTGTCAGTGTCTTCCGGCCCTGAACCTGAGGCTCTGCATTTAGTTACGAAGCTACAGACAGCAGTGCCTTCTTCCCCTGTACATATTAGCCCGGATCAAGGTCCAGATTCACTTCCGGGTAAAGCCTGTCAAACAGCCTGGATCGGGGTTTCGAACCTTGCAATTTTTTGGACCTTTCCAGTCATGGAGGCCAGAGAACCACCCCTCTACCTTGAGTGGCCAACACTGGTCCACGCATCCGGAAAAATTAAATTAAATTAAAAAATTAAATTTGTAGCATATCACAATGATAGATTCTGAATGAATTAGATTTTTTAATTTTGGAATTATTTTTGGGAAAAAAGTTGGAGATTTCTAAATTTTTCTTTCAAATTCACAATCTACATTACTTGTGTTTATTAAATTTGGAATATTTTTGAGAAAAAATCAGAGATTTTCTTTTTTTAATCTTTCAAATAAACAATCTACATTACTTTTGTCGGTCATACTTTTTTTTCTTTTTTTCTTTTTTGCATTTTTAAAAGAGATTTGTAACGAATATTGTATCGGGGAACGCATTGCTGTGAGGGCATTATCATTGCTCGGGGAATCGAAGGCTTGCTCCCGGCACATTATGCCCTCACATCGGTGACGAGGCCTTCCCCAATGCAATGAACGAGAATCTCCTCAGCCGCAATGTACAGCTAAGGTTGATCTGGACCAACCTTCAATATTCCGTGCCAGCAAAATGCCCTCGTCACCCAAGAAAAAAAAGGAAAAAAAAAAGATTATGCAAAACCTCCCCCACGCCAGGCCATTTACCGAGTGGGAGATTCCACTCAGGTAGGTCCCCAAATAACAAAAGCAACTTTTTGCATAACCCACACTTGGAGAAAACCCATGCAACAATAGACTCTCTACGCAACCAAAAGAGTTGGCCGCCACAAAACTCAACTCTTGGCAAAATGAGAATGCCATTTAGACTACAATTTTTTGCACAGAATGCGATCAAAACATGCAAATTCAGGAAGCAATCACTGCCCCTCCCCCTCCCCCTCCCCCACCCCAATAGAAGAAACATTTTCCCAGGCGGTCATTTTAAAGAGGTTGAATAAAACTCGACCATGGAATCGAAATGAATGCCAGGATTTCAAACAAATGGCTCAATGTAACACACAAAATGACAAATTCGCTTTTTTTTGGTTCAAGTGTAATTCACATTTTTGGAGTGTCTTTGCACTTTTGTCTAAAACCTTTAGGAGAGCATATGCCCAAAGCATGTAACAAAACCCAGAAAGCCTGTGACCGACACTTGGTTAATCAATTTACAAGTGGAGGTCTGATAAGAACAACATTGTTGTTGTTGTTGCAGAGATGAATTGGAAACTTTCCACTTAACTTTGCTTTAGTGGGATACAATCCGGGTCAGTATCTATGCACTAGCATAAAATAAGCTGCAAAATTTCACTTCACAAGCATTGAATCAACCCTAATTGGCAAATTTGTGGTTTTCAATGCACCACATGAACATAGAATGGGGAGAAATTTTTAACCTTGTCTATCTACAGACAAAGGTTATAGCATTAAGGTGCATTCACACTTGATGTTAAGTCAATGCCAAAATGAAAATCTATGTGGCACCTAATGTTAAATGGGCAATAGCTTAATTGCCAATGTTAAGTGAATGTTAGCTTAACATAATAAAATGGTTATGGTAAGTAGGTGTAAGTCATGAATGACTAGCATGGTGTTAGGGGACTCGACACTAAAGTCCCTAACAACAAGTGTGAATACACCTTTAGTATACTAAAGCTACATTCACAAATGGTGATAACTTGATTGTAAGTTAGTGTTTAGGATTTTCAAAAAATTGTTGGGTTCACATACAAAATGTTTGTTACCAAAAAGTATGACATGGTTGCCTATGTGGCAGGTGGTGGTGGTGGTGTATATATTGGGGCTTGGGCTTGGAAAAGACTTCAAGCTACATGTAAAAATATATATATAAAGATCAATTAGATTTTTGAATTCCTAGGGTGTTTTTGTTGCAGGTGCATTATTTGTCTTCAGTTAACTACTACGAGTGGGTGCCCGTGACCTTCGGCCGCTGTGAAGTCCCTCGGTTTCTTTAAACTTGGTTCGCGTTTTAGTTTTTTTTAGAAACTTTTAACTTTTTTATTTTTTTATTTTTTATGTGTTTTCTATTTTTATTATTATTTTGTGATCATCCAGCCGGACGGACATTTCATCCATCCCTTTAATCAAGACGGACATTAGCTAAAAGAAAAAAAGCTTCCCCAAAATCCATCCCGTCATCAAGCCGAACGGA
>Ga0209611_10013592_pt1 | contig 11135 bp, 9 predicted proteins | sample S1TSphgellanicum_3_FD_187693 | JGI IMG/M metagenome (GOLD analysis project Ga0209611, IMG submission 187693) | Host-associated microbial communities from peat moss isolated from Minnesota, USA - S1T2_Fc - Sphagnum magellanicum MG (SPAdes) (version 2) | ecosystem: Host-associated > Plants > Peat...
CTTGAAAGTGTAATTTACAATGTTTTTAGCACCATTATGATGAGTGAATGACAATAGATGAAAAAATAAATTAAAACACTCCACAAACAACAATTTAACTTATAACAATACCCACATTACAAATAACACAATATAATTTTTTTAAAAATAGGGTACAAAATGCAATCACCATATAATGTGAAAGTAGATTAGATATAAACATTAGTAACATTTTCAAATATTGTGAATCATAAAGCATATTTTGGATCCTTAAATTATAGCTTTCATAAACAATTAACAAAATTATCACTAATAGCATGTAGCATAATGAAATTTTAATATGTTAAAAATTGAGTTTACTAATTAAAAACCCATTAAAAATCATTGCAATTCTACTTATTTACCACTACCAACTTGAAGAAAAATTCATGTCTTCACAATCCCCAATTTGGAATTTTTTAAAAGAATTTTTTCAAACTTTTTTCATTCCAATGTTGAATGATAGAAATTCAAGCACCTTGATTGTATTCTTGGGTTCCATTTAATCACCGCATGTTTAGAAACTTACAACACATTCTCAATGTAACTAAACCTTACACAATATTCTAGAACCCATCCTTGTTCTCTAATTTTTTTCATGTTCAAGCACACACTGATCCTTAACTAATTAAAACCTATAAATATAAAAAGTAAATTGCCTTTACTTGTTGCATATATACATGTTTTCTTATTTATATTTGGGCATTATAATAATATTGTTAAACTCATGCTCCAATCACTAAACTTCCCTCCCTTTCTCTCTCCATCTCTCTCTTTTGCTTATGAAAAATCATAAAACCCTAATGTTAATGGGTGTCCTATAACTAGTGATTCAATCATTAGTTAGATCTCTCCCATTGTTGAATAGGTTTTTAAAATCTTCAAGGGTAGGAAGGTAATGACATCTTTATTACCTTTGGTTATGTCATATTCTTACTTATTTGACATTTATTACAATGTAATTAAAACATGTTTCGATTAAAAAAAAGATGGGTAGAGATTGAAGAAGGAATGAGGTTATGCTTAACTCTCAAAAGTCATCTAGAAATCTAGTTATTTCCCAAAAGGTCTCTTAATTCACTTTTCAATGATTTAGTTTGATTGGTTGGTTTCAAAACTTTAATTATGTCTTCATTAAATTTTTTTTTATAGATAATGGTCTGTGACACTTTCTATTATTTCTTAGTGCATTTTAAAATCATTTTACACTAAAAAAACTTCTCATTTGATTTGATTTGTGAAAATTATTATCATGGCACTTTAGGTGTAAATTTCAATATAAACATTTTGGTATAAGGATTAATTAATGATGAACAATGGCATCTAATTTTACATTAAACCCCTTTAGTGTAAAAATCATTGTTCTATTTTGAAAACATTAAGCAAGACTTTTAGATTCTGCAACATTTCAAAAATTGAAGCCCCAAGTTTAATTTTCATAGGGTCCCCATTTTGGGAATGCTTCACATTGGGACATGCCTTAAATTTGAAACCTCTAATGGTTTTCAATGACATTTAATGTGAAAGACATTGTGAAGGTAAAAAATTGTGAGACCTTTCACATGTGAAAGACATTTGTAAAAAATAAACTTCACATAACTTTATTTCTTAAAATTGTGATTTTCTTAAATTTTTTAAATGTTAGATCCTTTAGATTGAAAATCTCATTCATACATTCATTTTGGATTAGGTCATAGGAAAATTCACAAGAGGATTAAGTCATATTTCTCATCTCCTTTCTTCTTTATACTTTGTAAGTTTTAAAACACCAATGCACAATGTACAACTCAAGTTTGACACACCAATTAAAGGTCATTTTGGTCTCATTTCATGAACTCAATGTAATTTTTCGCTTCACATCAAAATTATGTATGTGTGTTTTTATTTTATTTTAGTTTTGTCGTTATAAACAAAACTTTGATTTCGTGTTTTTTGGAAGATGAAATGTGTCAAGTTTTTAGCTAGAAGTAGTGACAACAAACCAATTCATAAAAACACAAGGTTAGTGAAAATTTGGTGATATTTTAATGCACTTGTAAACAAATAATCAACTATATTGTGAAGATGTGAAGAATTATCTCATATGTTAAAACATGAATTGTTTCTTTGTCTATTCATTTGATATTGTCAAAATGTGGGAAGGTGGGGGAGAATATATTGTGGAAGATTTTATGGGTGGAGGACACATGCATGTGTTAGGAGTTTAACGTGATGATTGATCAAAGTGAACACAAGGCAAACACCAATGGTTATGGGTACATTGAATGGGAATGCGTGGTTCACAAAATAAAGGAAATGAATGAAGGTAGAAATTGTAATTGTAGCAAAAGCAATTTGAATTGGGAAATCCATTTGCTTTTTCAGAGTTCATGATTATGCCATGGTAGGCAACATGCATGCCCACTTTAATGCATATTTTATAAAGAAAATTTGTTAGGATTATATGTAATGGAACTTCATGTTCACATTCAACAATTTGAGATACAATTTTTGAGTAAGTATAGAGAATTTGAAGCGAAAGGTTATACCACAATAACAACATGCATCCCCCCCTACTCCACATTGTATAGAAGGAGTTGATTGAATTTGCTAAAATGATTCCATGGACATTTGATCAATAGTTTGAGATTTCTTTTTGTGGATGCAAAAAAAAATTCATGCAAAAGGTCAAAACAATGCTAGAAGATGTAGGAGATATGAAGCCTACACTATTGATCACCATTTGTTTTAATTATAGTTTGTAAACTATTGCCATGGCATCATCAAAAACATTTTTTCAACTTTTGGCAAACCATCAAGGTCAAATATTGTTAGCAACCAAAAAGAAAAGAAAAAGTCCATTGGACTCAGTGTTTGAATTAAAGAATATTAATATTTCTTTCATTTATCAAAACCAATGTATCAATCAAAGACCATGTAACACATTAATCTTTGGAAATTCCTAAAGTTGGGGTACAAAGCTCAATGAGTGAAGCATCCATAAATCCAACTAAACACATATAATATAACTAGTCTTTCAAAAATTCATGACAATTAAAATTTCCTTGGTCATGTGAAAGGAATTTATATGGTGAAAAGTACTTGAAATGTTATTGTGTCAAATGTATTGTGCTTAACATTTGGGGAAAAAGAAAAAGGGTGTAAGACCTTACACTTGGGAACCATTGCAGCTAATCATAATAATTGAACTTTAATGTTTTTTCTTAAGCAAAATGGCTATAAAAAGAGGAGAGAAATTCAAAATCTATTATCAAACGTGTTAATACCCCATGAAGCAAACAAGGACATGTTTTAGTTGCCATGAGGTTGATGTATCATATTACAAAATTTTAAATAAAGTTTGAATCTTTGTGCAATTTACTTCAACGTTAGTTATAAATTTTCAATATGCATAGATGAGTTCATTCATAATCAAGGTTCCAAAAAAAAGGGAAAAAGACATTAGGACTTTTTGAAACCTAAACAAGTAACATTTACATGCAACAAATTTAAAGTTGAATTTTTTGAATAATCCAACATAAATAATTCATGTTGTTGTGATGATTTTTCACATGTGTACATCATTGTGCATTGAAACTTTGATTCAAACCTACAAAGGCATGAAATGCTTGAATTCTTTTCCTATGGACAATTTGATATGTTTGTTGGCATGATTTCTTTTGCACATTTAATAATCCACATTTCATGTTACAAAATTTAAGCCTAATGAATACAAATAATCAATCAAATGGCCAAATTGTTTCCCTTTATAACCCCAAAGATTAAATTTTGTTGCCTTCAAATTTTTCATATGGTTTATAATATAATCAAATGCACATCCAATGAATATGGTCAAACACAGATGAAAACATTAATTATTAAGAAAATAAATTTGATGTCAAATGCATTATTTAATGTATCACGTTTATTCTTTTTATAAAAAAATCTAGTTTAAACATTTCCTATAATTAATTTAAATGATTCAAAAGGACATTTATATAATATTAAAAATATATATTATTATTTTGAGATGGTTTCATTTTATCTATTGACACATAATAATCCACTTCAATTATAATGATGCAAACAGAAGAAAACTTAAAGTTGTCCTTTGGATTTAAAAAAAAAAAAAAACATTGGACTTTTTGTACCCCAATCGTGAATGTACCCCCTAATTATGGATCATATACAAATCAAATTCTTGAAAGAGAATATTTGTTTGTTATTTCAAAGACTTTATAAGAGTCACAAATGAAAGAAATGCAAGGAAGTTCAGGCTTTTCATCGATGATTGATGGAAATATAGATAAAACATGAAAAGAACATTTGATCATTTATGATACAATTTTAGGCAATTCCCAAGATATTGGGCATCTTGAAACTTCATTCTTAAAATTCTTGAATTTTTTTAATGATACATCTCAAGTTATTTTTCATGTAATATCCAATTTTTTACGTTCTTGGGGTTCAGATATCCAAAAGATGGTAGCCATAACGATGGATGGTGTTTCTTCTATGATTGGGTCACGAAGTGGTTTGGTCACAAGTTTGAAAGTTGAATCCTTATTAATTTTTTCATAATTGTAAAGCACATTGAGATGTCTTTGTAACATTTGATACTACCAAAGACTTTCCATGTTTTTAATTAGTGGAAAAATTAGCTCAAAAGGTTTAACAAGCGAGTTGGTTTTTCTTCTTTGAGGACAAAAGAAATTAAAATTTTATTAAAGGAGTTGGGACATCAAGTTTTGTCAATTTTGTAGTTGAATGCAATATGATGGTTTTCACAAGGATTTGTCATGGCTAGATTGGTTTAGCTCATGTGCGACGTTTTGAACATATGGTTGATATGTTGATGTGTACAAATTGAAAACACATGTTTATTTGCAAATGTTGTTTGATGTTTAATAGAACTAAATCAATTGAACAAGATTTTTGTAGACAAAACATGTGAACTCAACCATATTGGAAACTAGTATAAAAATATGCTCAAGTCCATTAAAGCGATGTTCATATGAAAAGGCCATTTGACAAATGATGTAGATTCAAAAGGAAGCTTGAGTTCAACAATGGTTAGACCAATGTTTGAATCATTGTGTATCACCAAATGTGACAACCATTAACTCTTTTTTTTGATTATATGTACATCGATTTGTTGATATTTTGGCTTCAAATTGTGAGAATTTTCTAATGGTTGAAGCTTGGCAAATGTTTTGTAGCCATTTAAAATGGTGCAAAAGGGATGATAGTTTTTATCATCTTATATGGCAACCAATCTTGGGTTTAAAGGTTTAGGGTTTATGGGTTTAGGTATTTCGTTGGGTACATTTTCATGTGAGAGGGATTGAATACTTGATAGTTTGATGCAAATATCACTTGTCAAGCTTGCACCAACATTGGTCAATTAGGAACAAATATTCATTGCATATGGAAAGATTTGAAAAGCAAGAGGGTCCTTTGAAGAGATGTAATTGTAAGTGACCATTTCTTATGGTTGAATTTTTTAAAAGTGTTTGGAGAATATGTTAATTTTCACTTATATTCATTTAAAAAATAGGAATGCCTTAGAATCTATGTGACAATAGTAGGAACATAGTAGGTTCAACACTAAATAATTATTTGTACGAAAAAATTCCGAAATTTTGAGAAATTATTAAGTTGTTTTTAATAAGTAAAAGCACACCTTAATAGTTTTTTTTAATGATTATGCAAAAATCTTTGGAAAATTTCACTAAATATTTGGCATCAAATTGCCAAACTTGCTAGTTTGTTTTCTTTTGGTCAATTTTGTGATGTAGCCAAATTGGTAATGATCCATAGGAAGATTTAGCCAAATTTGGCTACAAGTTGAATATGAAAATAAAATATTTAGAAATAAAATTAGATTCTTGGTTACATACTTGAACCATTGTATAGAAATCTGGTTGAATTTCCAGATGTTGAAAATCTCCAAAATCACTTGATTTTAGCAGTTTTAATTTGTAATATTACTTTTTTTTGGCTATATAAAGCCGGCAAACAAAAAGGCTGCTTACTAGGCTATTTACCAATGGTATTCATGAATTTGTAAAACAGTTCCCAGACTCCAATACAACTTAGGTTATAACTTCTTTGTTTTTGTGAAGGGCAAATGCTGGAGCAGTTTTTTTTTTTTTTTTTTTCACCATTTTAAATTATTTTTAATAGATTTTTTTATTGGGGCCAAATTTCTCCAAAAGGATTTTAAAAAATGAAATTCAAAATAGGCAAAATTTTAGTTCTTTTTGAGTTTTTGAGTTGCCAAATTTCGAAAAAATATATCTAAAAAAAAAGAGCAATTGCCAGATTCTAACCTAAGCTCCAATAGGTAGCCAAAAATATAGAAGGATACTTGATTTTATTTTTTTTACTTTCATAATTTCTGATCACCAAATCTGGCTAAATTGTTGTATGGATGATCAATCGCCACTTTGAGCAACATCACAAAATTGCCCCAAAAGGGGAAAAAAAAAAGAAAAAAAAGAAAAAAACTAAATTACATGTGAACGCCACATGGCATGTGAAGGGTACATGGGCAGGAATTAAAATAAAAAGTCCTGCCCGTGGGACATTACTGCAAGGGAGCTTGGTTGGCAAATGCACTAAAAAAGTTTTTTTTGAAGACAAAAAAATTTAATAAAAAAAGAAATAAAAAAAAGAAAAAAAGAAAAGAAAATTTCCTCAGCCACCTTCTTCATTCTTTCTCTGACACGTCATCCCAACTCCCATTACACGTGTCGAATCTTCATAAGATACGATACTGCTGCCACTTGGCAGCCGCTTGCTTTACGCGCAGTCGTTCCCGTCTGTCTCTTCGGCAAAAGTTTGGTTTTTTCTTGAATTTTTGGAAAATTTTCTTCTTACTTACGTGTTTTAGGATTTTGATTTATGTTCTTGGCAGCTGAAAAAATTGCTGTGAAAATTCCAGCTGCATTTTTTAAAAAATAAAAATAAAAATTACATTTGATTTTGTTTTGGTTTCATTGTTGATCGAATACCATAAGTCTATTCTTGAGTTGTTCCTGATCGGCTCTTGAAGCAGCTCTTTGAATTCTTCGGAGAATTCCTCTGATTTTGTTTGAGCTATAAGAATTTTCTTGTTTCTTACTGTTGGTATTTCAGCAGTGTTGCAATTGGTGCTTCTTGGGTTTTGAATTTCAGCAAAATTAGGATTTTGTTTTGTTTTGGTTTGGTTTTTTTTCCCTCAAGTTCTAGCTACTTTGGATCAGCAAGCTTTGATCAGCTTTCCTCTAGTTTCACTCCCTTGAGCTCAAGGAGAAAAAAAAGAAGAAGAACAGTCTTGAAAGTACCCATTGAAGACTTTCTACTTTTCTTGAGAAAAAAACTCTCTTGAGAAGTTGTGCACTTCTAGACTTGGTTTTTGAAGCTGCAGAGTGTTTTTGGGTTTTGGAATTGATACATCTGCAAAAGAGAGAGAGAGAGAGAGATAGTTTGGGAAGCAGCTTACTTCTCCGGCAACTCCAAAACCCATCTTCAAATCCATCATCTGAGTACTTAGTAGCAGTTTTTCTAAAGAAGATTGTAGACAACGGGAAGCAGTACGTATAGTTTGTAGAGAGATTTTGTGATCAGAGACCGAAAAAAAAAAAACAAACAAATTTAGAGATGGCAGCAGGTGATAGAGATGTGAGCCCTCAGGGTATACTAGGGAAGCAGATGCTAGCAGGTGGACTTGCAGGCATGCTGGCTGATGGTGTCATGTATCCTATGATGACAGTCAAATCCAGGCTCATGGTTTGTACTCCTCCAAGTTCTCACCCAGATTCAAATCTCATGTCCTTAATCCCCATAGCTCCCAAATCCTTGAGAATTTTTTACTGTGATTTTTGTTTTTGGCAGTGCCTCAAGAGTTAGAATTAATAAGAAATGAATAGCTTGGTTTGGCAGGTGCAAGGAGGAGGGGGTGGTGTTGGTGGCGGTGGAGGTACAGCAGCATTATATGCATACAAAGGACCAGCACAAGCCATTTACAGCATAGCTGCAAAGGAAGGATGGAGGACCTTGTACAAAGGATACTCAACTGTCACTCAAATTGCACCTGCTCAAGCACTCTACATGGCCACTTACCAAACTGCCAAGAAAACACTTCCAGGTAGAAGAAATTGACTCAAGAACTTCAAAACTGCTAAATTTCCAAATTCCTCAGAACTCATGGGAAGATCCAATCTTTCTAGATGTATGATGTTCTAAGTACTGCTTGAGTTCTAGATGTCCTTGATCAAACCTAAGTTCAAATGCTGATCAAGTTGCAGAAAAAATAAAATTGGCTTCAAGCATACACAGTAGGTGCTGATCAGTTGCAGAAAAAAAAAGTTGGGCTTCAAGTCAGGGATGGCAGATGCTGATCAATTGCAGAAAAAACTTGGGTTTCAAATCTGGGTTGGCTGTGTTGTCGTTGGTATGTGTGGGTCGAGTAACAACTGTTGTAGCATTTGTATCAACTGTAGGTGGGGAGAGCAATCCTATGGTGCATTTTGTTGGCGGTTTGCTTGCGACGCTCGTGCAGTCAACAGTGATGGTGCCTGTGGAAGTGGTCAGACAAAGACAAATGGTTCAGACCAGTGGAGAAGGCTCTTATACAGTAGTTCCATCTCTCCTATTTCCCAGGCTGCAATATTTATTTTTGATTCCTCTCATTTCTCAGCCTAACATGTATCTAAACATGGGTTTTGTTCTGTCAGTAAACTGTATGTAAACCTTGTCTTACAGCAGCAATTCAGACAATCATTCAATAAGATTGGTGAGGATCTGAATTCCTTCTCCTGCATGTAGATGTCACATAAGAATTTATTGTGATTTTTGCTTGCAAAATCTGTGCTTGCAGGGATCTTTGCATGTGGTAAGAAGCATTTATCAACATGAAGGTATAGGAGCAATATACCGGGGGTTTTTGTTGGCTCAAATGGTGTGGGGACCATACAATGCTGTGTACTTGCCACTCTGGGAAGCTACCAAGCGTGCCTGTGTTTGGTACTCTGGGGCTGAATCTGTTGAAAAACTCAATATTCACTATGAACTTGGCAGCTCTTTCTTAAGTTCTGCATTTGCTGCTGGTCTTACAAATCCCATGGTTAGTCTTTCTCCCTCTCTCTCTCTCTTCTTTTTCTTCTTCTTCTCAACATTCAATGCCATTTAAGCCCCACCCAATGTAGAGCAAATTCTACACAGACTAAATTGGAATTTTGCAATAAGGAAGCATTGCTCTCTCTACTACATTCTAAATCTTGCAATTGTGAATTCTAGTGTCCTCATAATACTCTGTGTAATCCTCACTGAAATTTACGAATGCCTTCAAATCTTGAACTGGTAAGAGAAAAAAATCTTTTGACAGATCTTGTTGGTTCCTATTTTGTCGAATGAATTTGGGTCTTTTTTTTTTCCCCCCCTGCAGGATGTTATCAAGACACGATTGCAAGTGCAAGGAAAAAGTAATGTAAACAATAGCACACAATACACGGGAGCATGGGATGCAGCTAAATCAATCTACAAACAAGAGGGTGTGACCGGATTCACTCGTGGTATGACATCCAGGATGCTGTGGGTTGCACCATCAGCCATGATCATGTTCACCACTTATGATCAGATCATGAAGCGATTGACTCATGGGTTCTCAGTTTAGATCCTAAACCCTAAACCCTAAACCACAACCCCAGGTCGATACGAAAAGCTGCCAATTTTTTTTCAAGATTTCTTGCATGAGGTCTAAAACTCCTAAACATTATTCTTTTGACTTCCTGAGCTGAATTCTTCTAAATTGGTTATTGAGTTGCAAACTTTCCTCCAAATTTGATCTTGATCCATCCTTGCTCAAAATTTGATCAACCCATCCCTCTTTCCCAACTGAGGTGGGGGAGGCCTAAAATGTTCATAGTCACAACAAATATATTCGTGTACACATTCAGCTTCTAAATCGTGGGGTGTTTCTTTCCTAAGGATCTTTTTTCAAAGAACCCGCTTTCTCCTAGTCTCATGGGTGTTCTATTATTTGGGTTTGGTTAGCTCCTTGTGGTTCAAGGTGTGCTCATTGTTTGGCCTATGGGTCTCGCCACCTTTGGCTATTTGTATTTTGCACTTCTTTCTTATGGGTTTTTTCTAGATTGCATATTTTTTTTGTCAATGTCCATTTTACATCCGAGTTTTGTGTAGGGTGTTATGCGTTACTATATTGATTTTGCCATATCAATGCTTACATCTATTGTTGTTCACACATCACACAAATAACATAGGAGCACTCTAATTGGTGCATGATATTATGGTGATTCAAAATAAAACTCCTTACAACAAATAGGAAGGAATCGAAGCCCAAAACATAGAATGCTCAAAACATAGAATGAAAATACAATATAGAAACCAAGTGTCAAAGAAACTTGGAAAAAATAAAATGAAAACATGGAAAGCAAAACACTATTTTAAAACACATGAAAACTTGCAAAACAAAACACACTTTTTTTTGAATTTCAATTTCAAAAGTGATTTGAAAACTCACACCTCAAAATGATATTTGAGACACGAAATAATTAAAACACAATATAGCTCAGATCATGTTTATATTTGAATTAATTTTGAGTTAAAATATAATTAATTATACTAACTCAATTTAGCACTAAATTATTTATGACTTAACTGGATAGCTAACCTAGCACTCTTAACAAAAGTAAAACCTTAGGATGAGGACATTTTAAAGGGCCGAAGACAAAAGAATAGTAGATTTTGGTCCCACATTTGAGAATGGCCGCCACCCATGGGCTTTATCCATTGAAAAGAATGAGGCAAAATTATCATGAACCTAAACATAAATAGAACACATTGGGTAGGAGGGCATGGTTTTTACCCGTATTGTGCAGTATTTAAAATTTCAAAGAATCACTAGTTCATGTTTTTAAATATTTAAAAATCATTTGGTTTTATTTCAAAATTAAAAAAATTATTTTAATTATTTCAAAACAATTAAAGGACTTGTGGTTTTCATGAAAAAATTGCTAAAGAACCAAGATTTTTCTAATTGGTTAATTGATTTTTTTCATTTTTTTGATAATCATGGTTATATAATCAGATTTGGGTTTTTTGATTTTTCTTACAATTGCAATTATGAATATTAA
>Ga0209611_10013594_pt1 | contig 11135 bp, 14 predicted proteins | sample S1TSphgellanicum_3_FD_187693 | JGI IMG/M metagenome (GOLD analysis project Ga0209611, IMG submission 187693) | Host-associated microbial communities from peat moss isolated from Minnesota, USA - S1T2_Fc - Sphagnum magellanicum MG (SPAdes) (version 2) | ecosystem: Host-associated > Plants > Peat...
GAGAAGAGGTGGAAAAAAAAAAAAAATCGGGCAGGGAGGATGGGATTTTCGTCCATCCAGAAAACGGCCTCAACAGGCTCATCCACAACTGGTGCATTGGTGGGTGCTAATTCACTCCAGCCGTTTGCTATTACTCAGCTAGTCTCTCATCTTTTGCAGTCCCAATTTTATGCTTATTGTTAGAGCATGGGAACAAATAAACTAACCATCTTGGATGTGAGACTTTTATTATTAAAGGCCCAAATAGGGGAGACATGGATGAAACTGCTAGTGCTACAAAGCAAGTAATAACCAGATTGAAAGATGAAGAAAAGAATTGCACAATATAAAAGAATTGGACAATATAAAAAACTCATTTAATAAATAGGGGCCCAAAATGAAATGCAATAAATAGCAACAAAAAGAATTGTACAAAATAGGTAGGTAAACGATTTTTTGTTTTTGGTCTTATTTCACTTTTAAAACATTTATTTATCACATATTATTACTTTTTGTTTCACCTATCTTTTTGTCTCTCTCTCTCTCTCTCTCTTTTCCTCTTCTCTTTTTCTCTTTCTCTCTCTTCTTTCGCCATCGCCAGTGTTTCTTGTGTCTTCGTTTCTCTTGCAAGTGCAAGTGTTTGCTCCTCTGCTGCTGCTTGCGGTTGGGTCTCGGCTGCTGTTTTGTTCTTTGTATCGCGCTCACTGTCTGTGTGTCTGTCGTCCGGAGTGTTGTTCATCGCTTCGTTGCCTGCCTGCCTGCCTTTGTGCGTTTGTTTTTCTCCGATGTTTTGTTAGTCGAGTTTGGTCGCCTGCCGCTGCTGTTCCTGTCGTTTTGGTGTGCCTGCTTCTTCTTTCTATCCTTCTTTCTATCGTGTAGAGCATTGGGGTCTTCTCTTGTCTGTCGCTGCCTTTGCAAAGATTTTTTTCAGTTGCGGAGAGAGAGAGAGAGAGCGTGTGTGTGTGGGCGCGCGTGGGGTGGGAGGGGCTTGAGGGAGGAGAGAGAGGAAGGGAGTGTAGCAGGGGGATCGACGGGAGTTTTGGTAGTCTGTTTGTTTTTTGGCTGTTTGTTGTGAAAGCGGAGAGAGGTACTAAGTGTGCGGTTTGTTTGTCATTCAGTTCTCTCTCTCTCTCTCTATCTCTCTCCTATCCGTTGTCCTCTCTTCTGTTTGTCTGCCGGGGACGTTTGGGACGGTTTTTGCCGCAGTTTGTTTCTTTCAGGAGAAATTTTCTTGTCATGTGCAAGTGATTCTGCGTTAGTCTTTGCTCCAGTTTCGTGGTTCCTGCTTGTATCATTGTTGCGTAGAAAAAGCAGCAGCAGCAATGTGTTCTTAGTGTTTGTGCGTTTTTTTCTTCCTTTAGTTGTCTAGAGTTACCGACAGCGGTTTTAGCCGTGCTTTTTTGTCGCAGCTCTCTTCTGTAGCGCTCTGGTCCCCGTTACTCGACACCGTTCGTGAGGAGGACTTAATAATAGAAGCAAAGATGGTGGTGACCGGAGGCAATCAGTCGGGCAAGGGAGCGAAAGGACTGTTGATGGGAAAATCCACCGACGCTGCAAAGGACAAGAAGAAGCCGACATCCAGGTCCTCTCGCGCTGGCCTTCAGGCATGTTATTACTCACTCTCTTTTGTTTTTGCCACTCTTGCGTTCTGCTGTCCAAGCTTGCCGCACTTGGATTGCAACACATTGCAAAACCAAGTCTGTTGCATTTTGCCTTCAGGCACGTGTTCCTCCCCCCTAACACACATCCTCATCCGCATATGTACAATCTATCCTCTATTGTTTCTGTTTCTGTTTCCTCCTTCATGCCATGACAATGCCATGCCCTTCCAGAGAATGTCAAAAAGCTTCCTAGTCCTTGTGTTCCTCCTCCATCTGCATGCATACAGTCTATCTTGTATTTTTCCTGTTTCCTTTTCCTGTTTCCTCCATGTCGTGACAATGCCATGCTCTTCTGGAGAATGTCAAAAGAGCTTCCTAGCTGATGAAAACCGGTGCATGCTACAGTCGTTGATATGCTGCTGAAGTTGGCTGATTGTCAACAGATTTTTTTCCCCAGATCAAAACTCTTTGTTTTTCTTTGAATATGATGTGCTAGAGTGCACTCATCATGGCATAGCTGGAACCCTTCTCCTAATGCTCCTCCTGCTGGACACTGGGTAGATATCCTCAACTAGGATCACTTCAAGTTTCTTGACACAACATCTTCATTTGTTTGAGGAAGAAACTCTGGCTGTAACTCTAGGGGGAAGTAGCAAGGTCTTGCAGAAGAGATAAATGTGATTGGTTCATTGTGGCAGTCGATCTGTCGGCCAGATGGAGTCAGGTGTGCAATGCTTGTCAGCATGAGCAGAACAGGGGGATGACCATAACATTTAGTCTTCTGCTGCTGCACTTTGTGATTGATCAATGTTTTTCTTCCAATTCTATTGCGAGTCCAGCTGTCCTGTAATGGTGTCAATGGGATTACTCTTTGATTCTGCTTGCTTGCATTGTAGACTTGTGGCACACTTTGCCAGTTGCTTCTTCTGTTTTTGCAGAACAATGTTGGGGGATTTCTTGCACAGGGTCTCATAACCCTTATAGTTGTTGTGCCACCCTGTTGCAGTTTCCAGTGGGGCGTATCCACAGATTGTTAAAGTCACGTGCAGCAGCTAATGGAAGAGTGGGAGCAACAGCGGCTGTTTACTCAGCAGCGATTCTTGAGTATCTCACAGCTGAGGTGTTGGAGCTGGCTGGCAATGCAAGTAAAGATCTAAAGGTGAAACGTATTACACCACGGCATCTGCAGTTGGCAATCCGTGGAGACGAAGAGCTCGACACTTTGATCAAGGGAACCATAGCTGGAGGGGGTGTCATCCCGCACATCCACAAATCCCTCATCAACAAGTCTTCAAAGAAGGATTAAAGCAGCTGGGTTTTTTGGTTTCTGTGGTCCAATGCCAAAAAAAAGGGGTGGAGAGTTCTCTATGCATCACTACTCTTCACAACTTGATGTGATTATATGGACCAAAGAAGGAAAGGTGCATATTGAGTTTCTTTCACCACCTTTGTTCAACATTCTTTCTTGATGAGGAGTGGCAGCTAGATGCACCAAGCAAAACAGGTCAGATAGATAGATAGCAGAGGTTGACTAGGTGTATACAACAGTGGTCATGTGCATGAGAGGAAGCTGAGCAAGTCAAGATTCAGACAGATAGCTCTGTCTGTGGGTTCAGGTTTAGACAAAGCATCCATTAGAGCTGATTCCCAAACTTGATTGTTTGAGCTTAAGCAAAGCACTTGCTGTGATTCCATGAACAGTAAACTCCACCCAGTGTACCTTGTACTTGTGGAGAAAGTAGCAGTTCTGTCTTTTGGGTGTTTTTCCGCATTCCACAAAACTCTGCAGGATTTCTCTTAGTACACATTCCACTCGTGTAGATGCTGATTTCCAAATCCCTTTCTTGTGCTATTTATCATCTTTTGAGTTGTGCTCAAATCACGTGCATCCTGAACTCATCTTTTTCATTGGAAATTGCTCAGGCTTGGGCCACAAGATGGATTGTTTCGTGAAAATTCACCAGGCTCAAATCTCTTTGGAAATCTCCCATTATGTTTTGGGAAACTTATCATGTTGGCTTTCTATTGTTGGATTTGGTTGTAAAATTGTTAACAAAGACATTTGGACAATTATGTAATGAGGGAAACATGAATGGCTGAGCTAGACCTAAACAAATATCAAATGCATGGATGTAAATATATCTATTTGTGCAACTGAAGTGATCAAGAAGTGCACATGCGAAACATGTCTTTTTTTCTAAAATCATCTCAAACTTCTTAGTTTCAAAAGACAAGGAGATAAGAAGCATGTCCCAAGTTTTGAAGACTTTTGTTACCATATAATTAAGAGTTGTGCCATTGATACCACTTGACAAGTTCTTAAGGGTGTGGAAACTAATGCTGAAGCTGAATAAGATATCTTGAACTAAAGTTAAGTGAGTTGGAGAATTTAGTATGTTTGAAAATGTTTTTGAAATAAATATCTTACTTTGCTCATTTCCAGTAATTTCAACATACAAGCCAACCATTTTTGGTTTCTCATTTAAAAGCTATTTCAATTACCAATTTATTGTGTAGTGAAATGCTGAATATTTCATCTAGTAAAATTAAAAACAAGATCTGTATATCATGACATGCAATAATTAGGGTTCCAAACAACATTGGCATTGGATTGATCCCAATCTAAACTATGATGTATTTTCTTTATAAAAACTGGGTCAAATAAATGGAGAAAGGGAATTAATAAAGAAAGTTAATGGGAAAGTGAATCTCTAACATTAGAATTGAAATATAACATTATGGCTTTGTACATGCTGATATAGCAATTCCCTTGTGCTGGTCAATTGGATTTTGCACGCTCAAAGGGTTTACTGTCAATTAGGATGATGGTCCGAGTCAATTGAAGCAAGTCCATAATTACATTATATCAAACAGAAAATGGGTAATTTTCTGAATCAAGTTGAGGTTTTATGTGCGTGTAGTCTTTTGTGTCCCAATTGACCAAAGTTTGGGAAACCCATCTCAATCTTGGCTCTGTTTGGGTATTGCAGAATCATAGAGAATTATCTGCCACCAGTTCTCTCAGACCCATTTGAGTTCCCTGATCCTTTCCATTGAAGTTGTTAACCAGCTCAGAAGAAGAGAATCTGAGCAGCCATCCAATTCATGACCCAGCTCACTAGGCACAAATATTAATAGCTATCAAGTCTATGAAACTCCCTGGAAAACAAGACTACTCATAGATATTCCTTGCTCAAAAAAATGGTACATGTATTGTTGAAGAGATGCACAAAACGCTCCATTCCAATCCCAAATGTGCTTCCCTGTAACAGTGGATCTTAGTTTTCAAAAGATATTACCAGCTCTGCATTTGGATCTTCTGTAAAGCCTTTCAAACAAACTTGGGAGCACATAGTTTATGTGTGGTGTCATCATGGTCATCACACTGAATATGCACATATTCATGTCTCCCGGTATCTACCATATCCATTAAATGGTCATCCTGCATTCACCGTCACTCCAGTGTCACACATTATATTTTATTCAGCTGATTATCACAAATTCTATAGATTTGGCACAAAATGTGAAGGGAATAATCTCTCTTTGCTCCAACTTCCACCACATCCCCAGCTCCACACAGAAAGACAATAGTATTATAACATATTTTGACACAAGAAACAAATTTGCATGCAACAATCTCTGGTTCCCCTAGTGAGGAACCCAGCTAAAGGTCACAGCCCTCACTTCCTGCTAGAATACATTCCATACACGTAAGTAGGTACCACTCATGAGCATTGCTCATTACTGGTTACAATCACAAGCTTGAGTAAGACAAGATTGATTACCTTGACCAATAGATGGAAGAGTGCATCCTCTACAACATCCCTATTGTAATGGGTCAACTGTGTGACATTGGTGGAGCAAGCTAGGAAGGTTGAAGCAAAAATTGGGGTACCGTGGGGTGCAGATTGCAAGTGGGGTTGTTTTGGTATGAACTCAGAGAGAATTCATTCTGCTATCTTCAAATACGTCACATGCCCAGAAGACTGAATCTAAGAAAGCAAAACAATAGGAGAAAGAAAGCACAAAGTTAGCACTTGAATGGGTTGTAGAACTAGATGCAATTGACTATGAATAATGTGACTACCTGCCATGATTCCCCAGCGATTTCGTCAACTCCCAACAATGGGTGCAGATAAAAGTATACCATCTGCTCAAAAAACGTCTGTTTCCTCAATGTCTGTAACATTTCTGGAAAGAACAGGAAGACTCAGTCATGATGTTGACAAGTTCTCAATTATTAGCTCCAGATCCATAAGGATGTTGACATTGTCAATGGGAATTCCCATTTGTTCTCCAGCAACATGTCCAAGTGATGTGGTTAATCAACCCCATTTCCAGAGTCTTCCTAACAGAGAAAATTTAAACTTGTTTGTCAAACATCATAGCCGAACTTGAAAATTTGGTACCCATTTGTGGGTATCCTCCAAACATGCAAACAACAACACAAACTAGAACTAGGATAATTCTTCTACCCCATTGGCACTATCTTCCACATGCTTGAAATCCATCCTCTGCAGCAGCACTTGGGGGACTAAGTTCCTCTTGGTGCTGTTTTGAAACAAGCACAATGGTCTGTAGTCTGTACCCCACATGTTCCATACCTTACTGGCTTCCACAATTTGGAGAATGGGCATGTGGATTTTGAACTATGATTTGGTTGGGTAGACTCATGAAAACATGTAGATTGTATAAGGGGACTAAAAAGAGGCAAAAAAAATGTGTAAGGTGAGAGTGGGGAGGTCTGGTACAAAGCGCCCACCCAAGGTGGAGAGCCAAGGGGCCGCTTACTTCTAGCAATCCCCCCCCTCCAAGGATGTTACCAAGTGTAAATATTGACAAAGTTTAAATTTCATTGGCCTTGGCAAGGATATTGTGTTTAGATCCATTAAAGAGTTTAGTAGCTTAAGGGATTTTGGCCCCTAGGTAATAATAATAGGTCTATTTTTATATGAGGATTTTTGAAAGACTATATTTTGGCTTGTGTTGAAACTTGAGATTAGTTATAGAGTTATAATATCTTGAAGGATTTTGGTTTCTTTTAGAGCATTTTTTGAAGATTATTTTTTTGCATGATGAAATATTTGAGTTTCCATAATTCCTCTTTTGCCTTAAGATACTTTAAAAAGTTATCGCCAAGGCCACAGTGTGACCCACCCCTTGTTTTTTCAGTAATACCCGATGGGTATCTAAAGGGTTCACCATTAATGTTAACATTTGGTAAAAGTGTTCATGTTAGGAATGGTTTAGGGTGTATGATAAATATATATTTCTAGTGAAAGACCCCCTTATTGGGAAGTCATAGCTTTCATTTTATTTAATTAATGGAGTTGGATGATTCAAAAACCTAATCAAACATCTAGAGATGAGGTACAAAGTATTTTTAAGACTCTCTCACCAACAAAGCATCAACCATGACTTCATTATTTTTTTAATTCATTAAATGTTCCTTCATAGAAATGTTGACCTTAGTCAAGGATGAATCGAAAACTTTGATTCTTATATTTTAACATTCTTGAATTTGACATTTGAAAGCTATCTTGAAACTTTTGAAATGTGAAAATATGTGCAATATTTTTATCCAATGCACCAATTTTTGTATTTATGGGGGGGGGAAGGGGGGATTTTCTAATTGCAATTTGATGAATGATCAAAGGTCAATTTGACCAAATTTTTCTTTTGGACAAATTTTGTTGTTCTTTCAATAATCAAGTTGGAAAAATTTAGAAAAAAATTCTGGCATCAATTCCTTTAATTTTGGTAAAAGTTCGGGAAAAAATTGACAAATTGTCAAAATCACAAAAATTGAAGACAAAATCCATGAATTTGACGACCCATACTGATTTTCACCACTGTTTTGAAATTTCAAAATTCCTGTCACTTTGACACCATTACAGACCAGAATCAGGTAATGGTCGTCTTCTTCGTTTGCCACACCTCACACCTCAACACATTCCATTCCGTAACGGTCGTCTTCTTTGTTTGCCACCCCTCGGACCTCGACACATTCCAAACTGTAATAGTCGTCTGCATCTCTTGCCACGCCTCAGAACTCGACACATTCCACTACGGAATGGTCGTCTTCTTCGCCACCCTTGCCGCCTCAGACCACGAGAGAACGAACGGGTCGGAACGAGCTCGGTGCCGCCGTCACCGCACACGAGCGTTGTTCTCACTATCTTTAGGTAGTTACGTCAAGACGCGTGTTTTTCTGTAGCGTTTTGATTTAAAAATCGGTCTCTTCGATTGTGTGCATTCATTTGTGTCTAGTTTTCTCCTTTGCGGATCTCCTTTGGTGTTTTTGTTTCTGCGTGTTTCTTGTCCACTGCAACATCGCGTTGAAGACAGCGAGGTAATAAGCACTTCGACAGAAAGACGAAGCAGTCGAAGAGAAATTTGCGATAGAGTGCAAAGTTCACACTGTTCAAGGGTATACCCCAGATCTACGTCGGCGGGAGGAGAAAATGGCGATGGCGATGACTGCAGTTCGACGATTTTCGAGGTCTCAACTACAAGCGTCGTATAGAGCGCTTGAAGCGCCTGGATTGGTTTTCAGTAGCACTCGATTCTCCTCCTCTGTAAGAATAGCTTCTGGGTTTTGCCCCCCTTTTTCTGTTCTTTCAGTGTGTGATTCTTCTTTCGGCCGTTGCTTGTTTGCAATGTGCGGGAAATTGAAGGCATAAAGACGAGAAAGAGTATCGAGTCGTTTTAAATGTCGTGCACTCATTCATGTGTTACGAGCCTGATTTTGTTGAATGCGTTGTGCTGTAGACCGCATTTGCGAGCGAGGAGTCTTTGGCTCCGAAATCGTCTGTCACGGTGAGTACCGTTGCTGTGCAAAATCTATCAACTGGGTGTTATGAAGTAATGGATCAAGATTCACATTGTTTTCTCGGTGCCGATTATTCAGCTCGTAATGCACACACACCGGGTCTGTCCTCTCTGGAGCCATTGGCTTCGAAGGTGTAGAGGCGCTTTTGAAATATAAGAAATGTTACTTTCCAAGAACTGTTTAGCTTCATGGCAGTCTTCAGTCTGATAATAGTCCTTGGAAGGTAAGATTTTCCTATCTGCAGCTGCTTTGTTTGAGATTGAATACAATCCATCTGCAGCATTCTCTTGTGATCCAAATGTACTCAGATCATAAGATATAGTTTTTATTCTCCTTTCATAACCCCTCCATCTGACATGAATGAAAAGGCAAAACTGATCAGGAGGGTTTAGGGTTGAAGAACAAGTCTTTGTCAGCCTGTTAGCAATTATGTAAGGTTTCTAGAATAGGGATCAACCCTAAAGGTTTCTTGGTTGGAAATCGGTCCTCTTCTCCACCATAAGCCCCATTCACAAGGTAGATCCTTCATTTCATCTACATCACACTAATAATGCTTGCCCAGCTCTTTCAGAGACATTAGATTGGACAGTCATCCAAGACAAGTTCCCACTCAAAAAGAGTGATGCAGTTCCCTTCTGCCTGGAGCCATAAACACACCCAACCATTTGGGGAGGGTTTATCCAAGTGGGACTTCTGAAAAACGAGAGATGCAAATTATGAATCTGTTGATGATGTGATGAACAGTGGACAAAGCAGCTAAATTCCCCACTTGAAGAGATTGACCCAGAGATCACTGACATTATTGAGCATGAGAAGAATCGACAATGGAAGGTATCAAATTGTGGCTTTCATTTTGCATTTTTAGTTACCAGGTTCCTTTTCTGTCATTAATTTTGATGCAGCAATCTACTTCCTGTCCATATGGCCATCAGGGTTAGATATGACATCTTTTTAGCCTATTTGATGCCTTCTCTAGAGTCAGTCATTAGGTTGTTTATGCATACCATATAAGAGTGTAGACAAGTACAGGATTATGTATCAGTTATGACAGATGGAAGGAACATGCATTGTGTTTAGGGGCTGGAGCTAATACCCTCAGAAAACTTCACATCACGGTCAGTGATGGAGGCAGTTGGTTCAGTCATGACCAACAAATACAGTGAAGGCTATCCTGGTGCTCGTTACTATGGTGGCAATGAGTATGTCTCTGCTTGATGTTTATGCTTTTGAGGGCATTTCCAGTGTATGGTCTGATTAATGCCAAATAGTGGGGTTTCTGTTTAAATAGTCCTTTAAGTATTGTGTGTCTTCTTGTTGCAGGTTCATTGACATGGCAGAGAGATTGTGCCAGAAACGAGCATTGGAAGCATTCCGCCTGGACCCTGCAAAGTGGGGAGGTATGCTTGTTCTTAGCTGTCATGTTGGTGTTTTTGGCAGTCTTGATCTCCAGTGACCCACAGGTGAAGTTGGAGAGAGTTCTTTACTCAGATGGATTGAAATTCATCCGGTGACTGCATGACAGTGAATGTACAGTCACTCTCTGGTTCGCCTTCAAACTTTCAAGTCTACACAGCACTTCTGAAGCCACATGAGCGCATCATGGCCTTAGATCTTCCCCATGGTGGCCATCTGTCACATGGATATCAAGTGTGTTCCCCCATCCTTGGCTTGCTTTTTACCTTGGGCCTGCCACAATTCACCTTTATACAATTTTGACTCATCAAGCCTTCTTAGAAAAGGGTTCAAATTCAGATATCGGTCCGTACTTTCATCACCTTTATGTTACGCTACTTTGCATGTGAACAGACCGACACAAAGAAAATATCAGCTGTCTCCATTTTCTTCGAGACCATGCCTTACAGATTGGATGAGACCACAGGCCTAATTGATTATGATCAGGTGAGTCAATTGTGCTTGATTTTCCACCCTGTTAGTCTTCAGACAATGCTTCCTGTGTATCTGGGAACAATGATTCCTTAACAAGTTTTAATTTCAGATTTGTCATGTAAATGGGCAAACTTATAAAAAGCCATCAGAGCAGTCCTATGAAAATAATATACAAACCAACATTTTCAATGGACTTGCATAAGTTTAGATTGAGCAAGTCCTGCCATATGGCACTTGAAACCATAAAGTATGGGTAGAAGAAAACAACACTACAATTTATTGCACAATGACTTTGGAGTTCAAGGACAAGTTTCTATCCCAGTGATAATCTGAAGGTGGAGACCACTCAATGTTGAAGCAATTTGCATACGACAACTCAGAAGTAGCTTGTCACCACCGGCACTACATTGGGATTGACCTTTCTGATTATATCCAGATGCTGAGGATGCGTAGTGTGTTGTAGACCTAAAGGTTTAATTGATGGTTATGTGTGCCCTTATAGTAGATTTGATTCTGTAAATGCTGAAGGGAAGCAGAGATTGCAAAGTATGATTGTGATGTTTGCTCTGGGAGTTGTTGCATTTGCAGCTGGAGAAAAGTGCAACACTGTTCAGACCTAAGCTTATTGTGGCAGGTGCTTCTGCCTATGCACGCCATTATGACTATGCACGCATGCGCAAGGTCAGAATTCAGGAGCTATATATAATCAGAACCAAATAGTCATGTCTCCCAGCTTCTGGATGATGTCAAGTGTCAAGTTGATCTTGTGACTGATGTGAATATGTTGGGATGGTGGAGTTTAACCTATATTTGTCTTCTATCGGAGCATTGGGTTT
>Ga0209611_10013595_pt1 | contig 11133 bp, 9 predicted proteins | sample S1TSphgellanicum_3_FD_187693 | JGI IMG/M metagenome (GOLD analysis project Ga0209611, IMG submission 187693) | Host-associated microbial communities from peat moss isolated from Minnesota, USA - S1T2_Fc - Sphagnum magellanicum MG (SPAdes) (version 2) | ecosystem: Host-associated > Plants > Peat...
AGAAATTTAAAGATTGAGGATTGACATATATGATGTATGTCATAAACCCTAAACCCTAAACCCTAGGTCTATATTGTATATGAAACAGTGATTCACCAGTGATGGAATATTCCCTACATAAATGTCAAGGTGAAAATATACCATTTGTGACTGGTAAAAACATTCGACTACTCTATAATTACACTACCTAGTTGGTAAATAGTTTAGACTTGCCTTGTCTCCTAGTTTAAGGTAAGAATACATATTTGAGACTTACCCTTACCTAATGTTGGATGGGTAAATATTTTACCATGATATACCCTCGTATGTAAATGTCAGGGTGAATATATTCCTTAAGCTAGTTGGGACAAAAAAATCTACTACTCTTCTAATACCCTACTCGGGTACTAAATATTTCAGCCTTGTCATGTGTTTACCTTCTTGGGTTTAAGGTACTATATACGTTAAAGATAAAGCTTAACTTCAGATTAACTATAGAACATGATACGAAACCACACAAGAGACCTAGCTTTTGTTATGCTTTCCATTGATAATAGACAAAGTATACACTTTTACAAAAACATGCACAAAAGAATCTCATTATTTCTATGTATGCATGTTTAAACTATACACAAAATATACATTAAAATTCAAAAAATAACAAAAATAATCTTATGAATATTATTGCAAATAAATAAAAATACAACAAATTCAAACTCACCTTTTTAAAAAGGTTAGGTGGGTTTTATTGATAAATAAAATAGTTATCTAATTAAGTAGGAACTGATATACTAATTAACAATTAATTAATTAATACTTATCCAAATTTTAATTTAACATATAAAAATATAAAAACTGTATTTAATATATGTTAATATTTTATTAATAAATTATTACAAATTAACATTTATAAAAGTTAAATTTATGTTTAATACATCTAAAGTGATGGGGAACTAGACTGGGTAATAAGTAAAGTCTGTGACCAAGTTCGTAATGAACACTTTCATGAATCGTTCTACATGGGTAGTTGGATTTTCATTCCAAGTTCTTAAAAACTTAAGCAAATTTGAAGGCGTGGTAATTGGCATTAAGCCTTGTGGGATGATGATGGGTAACCCCCTTGGTAACATTATGGGATTTATAATTGGATTAAGAGGTGGTGGTGGATTCACCATAGGAGGTGGTAAATTAATTATTGATGGTGGGTTAATCATCGGTAAGGGTGGTGGGTTTGGCTAATTAACAACTGATTGAGAAGCCATGTTGTTTAATGATGTTGAAATAATCAAAGTTTGGAAATCTATTAGATTTTGATGATTAATTTGATTAGGGTTTAGACCTTGGATTTCCAAAAGTTTCTTTTGTAACCTAGTTTAAACAGACATCTAAATAATCATTATACTGATAAAGTAAATTAATATCGACTATATTATAACACCTCACTTCACTTGCATTAGATAGTTATCATTGGAATGTTATTTGATTATTTATTTAAAACCATCACCTTACATCCAAGTCTTAACCCAAATCATTTTTTTAATATATAAATTATTATATTTAAATTATGAAATTAAGTCTAGAATGGAAACAACATTCTCTTACTTAAGACGGACTAAATTTGATGGGACACAAGATTATGGGGAACTTGTGGATTCAACCTACAACTAGAAAAGCTTTTGTAGATTATTGAGCCATCGCTCTAATAACCCCAAGGTTCGACAACAAAAAATGGTCTTGTCGGTGATCAACTCGACTTCACCAAACATTACTAAAATCATGTTGGTCATCAACCCAACTTCACCAACAAAAATTTCTATGGAATTCAAAGCAATTATCACAACACTCAAGGATTTCCCAAACAACAATCCAATAAAGTGGGAAAATTTCCTTGGCATTCAATTGAACCCAATTGAACTATGAGAGGAAGAAAAAGGAAGGAATGTTTCGATGATTCTCATAGGCAACAAGCCTAATTTCACTCCTTCCTTTGTTCTTCACCTAAATTTCAAATGCAAAGAAAATGAAAAAAAAAAAACTTACTTGTAAATTAGATTTGTAATGAACTTGTGCCAAGTTGGTATTCAATCCATACTCCAATATTCCTCTTCAACCCCCATGCCAAAAATTCATGAGCTTGTAAACGAAACACCACCAATTTAGTAGAACCACACTACCTCCATGTTAAAACAACACTTCCACCTCTCGACAAACACACCAAAATGTGAAGAATTCTTGCACACCCTTCCACATGAAAATATACACTCACAAAACTTATTTGAGGGTGGAATTATTATATAGATGTATTTTAACAAGTTAAGGTGGTTTAATAGGATGTAATGAAATTCATTGAAAAATTTAATGCATTGTGTCCATTTGGAGCATACCAAGACATTTTGAAAGAATCAAAACTCACCATGATGAGATGTGAAAATGCTTTATGTTAATGTTTAATCAATATTCACGCTTGATAGTTGACCCCCCTTCATTCCATTCCTCATAATTCTTCATAAAATCTCTTAATCTAACATGCATAAGGTTGTTGGAAAATTAATCTTTAAAACAACAATCCTACAAAATCTTATAAGTTTTTTCTTTCTGAAACCAAAAGTTATGTTTCAAAACTAAAAGTTATTTTGACCAATTTTGAAAAAAAAAGGTTAATTTCAACCCCTTCTACTTTCGGCAAATGTAGCTCCTTTGTAATAACCCCAATGATGCTGAAATTTTGAAAGAACATTTTACACCTAAACTAAAATTATTTAAAGTTTGAGATAAATCCAACGATGGATCTAAAAGGAAAAAATATTTTAGTAAAGAATCCAGAGGCTTGTTCATGGAAATCATTCTATGAACTCCATTATGATTACTTGTTACACATAATTTCCTTTCATGTTTTTTTGTTTACACACATTTTTTTCTATGAATACCATTTCTTCACACATAACAACTAGTGTTCCTTTCACACATTCATTCTTTCCCTCTTCTGAAGAAAAACACAAGATAAATTTTTTTTTTACCCACATTTTCCATGACCCTTTCATGAGCTTGTTCTCATTGTCTAATGGAAGTTGTGGAAATCCTTCCTTCTAATCAATGGCCTTTTCATTATTCATGAACTAATGGGAATCGATAATGATTTGACCCTCCAATGGAGTTTTGGATGAAAATTATTGTGTTTAATGAAACACTAAAAGGATTCCATTCTCCAATCAAATATGATGATAATCTTCATGACCAATGGAATTTGAGGATTCATCTTTTTCCCTATTTTGAACATCTTGATGGGGTTCTTAAGTTTAATCATTGTCAAATTTGTTTGTTTGATTTTAACATCCTACTTTTTCATCCTAATTATTTCAAGTAACTACCTATTAGGATAATTTATCGATAATAATAAGTAAACATCCTTGAGTTCCCATTTGACTAAATCAACTCAATGGTATTAGTAACATTTTCGTGTACCATTTACTTTTTTAATATCCCCTAGTTATTCCTTATCGCATATCAATTAATTGTGTAATACATAATAAATTGGAATAAAAATTTCCATTACAAAAAATTTCATGTATTTTTTAGATTCACCATTGAAATTAAGACTTCACGAATCCATTGGAATTAGGTTGTTAGGGTTTTCATGAAGTTTCACCATCACTACCACACATTACGTTTATCTTAATTTCTTAAATAAAAGCATTGACCCCATTCAAATGCAAGTACCAAATTATTTCGGCTACTTTTTTTTATTTTTGTTGATACATGTGAAAATTCAATCATGATGAATAATGTTGCTACACTTTCGAATCCTCCAGTTATGCTAGTAAAAGAAGAGTTTGAATAAACATCGCTTGACGTGAATTTTTCTCAATGGTCACATGAAGAAAAATCATCTAGAAGAATGGTGCGCACTTGAGTAGATCATTTAAAATGGGATCATCGATTATTTCCTAACCCACATGCTTTAGTAATCTACTTAAAATTTGTTCATGTTTATGGAACCACATCGAAAAGGTTTGAAGAATGTTAGTGTGAAGATGACGATGTTTGTCTTCATTTTCAAACTTGGATTTATGGTGATTGCTATTATCATTAGCTATGAAGCCCAATCAACCCCCTTTCCATGAAGCATCGAATCGAATACTTAGTTCACACCATTTGTTGCATTTTGGGTTTTTTGTAATTATGATCTGTCCCTTTTTAATTGTTTACTAAATCTAATTCACTTGAGGCTACTTAAGTGAAAATGTTAATATCTAAATTCGAACTTAGTTCTATTTAGGAATTTGATAGAAGTGACGATTGAATAAATATGTACTAGGACTGCATCCTAAAAATCTTACAAATACATCATTAGTGTTTAAAGATTATTCTGCAAAATTAGTTTAATATTATCATGACAAAATGTTAATGTTAATTATGGGCTTATATTCCCAATATATTAGTAAAACCACATCTAATTCTACATCCCTTTTCACCTCTCTGTAACATAAAAAAGATAATGCATTTTAGAAGGTTAACTAGGTTCTAAAATTAATTAATCATTACATCAATTTAAATAAGGAAGTCCTCCATGCTTGGAAATATTCAAAGGTTAATTCAACCATTAATAATTATTATTTGGAAGTTTATAAGGATTCAAATCATTATTAATATGAAAAATTATAAAACTAAAACCTAACAATGTGTTGAATTGTAATCCATGGCTCACACAAAGTTTATGAATTTGTCAAAAAAATGATTATTTTTTTTTTTTAAAAATTGCCTAAACTTATGAAATTTTTTGATAAAAAATAATTTGATTGGATATTATGGACGATGAAGGTTGTTTGGTGCAGAAATCTCCGTTCACCAGTTTTGGCTTGACTAAAAACTACGAATCAATAATCATAAAGACAAAGATGATGATGAAATTTACTTTATTGTTTCGTTATAAAAAAGTGAATTTCATTTTTTGTAATGATGAATGATGATGTAACTTGTTTTGTTTACACATTTTTAAAATATATGTTTTTGGTTGAAATGGAAGAGAAAATAAGCGTAACATTTTGTTTATCAAATTAAAAAAATATTCAAACATAATGTGAAATAGTGTTCATGTTCAAGGCTAACAAAATTTTACATTGCATGATAAAAAATATGTTGGGCACAATTTATGGACTAGCATTTTTTTTTTAAAGTTATTTTTTCAAGCATTCAAAAAATGTAAATTTTTAAAAATAAACATTTTCTTCAATTTTTCAACACTTGTAAATGGAAAAATATTTTATAATAAATTTTTGTATCAATATTTTTTAGGATTAAAGTATAACTTTGAAGATAACACAACTTTGCATAACAATGAATTTACATTCCTCTTCCCTTTTTTTCTTGATGTTTCTTCCTTTATTTTTTTATTGTTTTTTTTCCTTTCTTTTTCATGTGTGTTGGAATAAGAATTTTTTTTGGAGAATCAATATAATTATTCACATCTTGCATTTAAAATTACACACATATGTCACCATGTTACAAAGGTGATTGAAACAATTACAATTTATTACCAAATTTATGACATGGAGTGATAGAAAATGATCTTATTGATTTATGTTCTTTAAACACCATTCATATGGTTCAATGCATTTTGCATGTAACTTTTATGTACATGAAAACTAAATGTTAGTTTCAACTAACTACATAATGAGTTTTTGAATTTTTATTTTACTTAATGTTTTCACCCCTTAGTACCCACATTAACCCTTTTATTTTTTCATCAATTTTTATGTTCAACTATGTAATATTCACATCCATAACTGTTAAACTTCATTTTGTAATGTTGTCATTTTACATTATCTTTTCAAATTCTTCATTAATGTTTTTTGGTCAACCATGCAATATTCACATTCATAATTATTAAATTACATTTTGTGCCATTGCCATTTTATAATACTCACATTGTGTTTTCAAAAACTTTAATGATTTGTTTACCGACTATGTAATATTTGCATTTATGTTTTGAAATGTTTATTATTATATTAACTAATACTGTAATATTTACAAACTTACATGTTTTTCCAATTTAAAATTCACTTATATGTGAATATTGCATCTATGATGTTTAACATGTGCAATATTTGCTAATATATAGGGGTTTGACTAATAAAAGATAATGGTTTTGCCAAGAGGTGAAGGTTTAACATTTGTTTTGTTATATAAAATATTTTATTGTGCGGATCATTCTATTTTTAAAATCATTCTGTTTAATCGACCATTCTATTATGGACCATTTTACAAAGATGATTATTATGTTTATAAAACATAATTTTCACAAATGATCTCATTGTGTGTGCAGATTTTATTATGTGTTTTGAGTTTAGATTTTTATAAGTTAATATATGAATTATATTTAATATTAAATGTCAAATATAATCATTATATTATATTTAAATTTTTAAAAAAAACCTTGTTAACAAATTTTGTGAAAATATATGTGAAAAATGTTGAGTTCGTTAGACTTGTGATTTTGTAACAAGTTTGTAAAACAAAAGTTTAAAATGTCACATGGATAGTTTATCATTTCATAATGAATTTGTGTGTGGTATAAATGATATCATATTTAATAAATAAATTCAACTTGTGCATTCTGTTTGTTCTCTCAAAAAGTCGTAGGGCATAGTCGTGTTTCGAGCTTTAAGCTATTGTTTTTGAATCTTCCTGTTGCCACATATGTGGGAAAAAAACTCAAGTTGTAGATGTTTATTTAATTGTCTGCATTAAGTTTAGAGTAGATTATGATGCTTTTATTTATGTTCACTATTTGGAGGTCACGAAATACTTTTAGGAGTGATTACGGCTAGTACGTTTTTCGGTTCATGATGACTATATTAGTTTGGTACATTGTGAGAAATATTCACATTTTCATGGCTTGGGCAATATTTGATTAAGAACGATGATGTGGACTTGAATACTTGTTTCTTTGTTCGTCCTTCGTAGGGTTTAAATCCCATAACATCCATTGCCATGGATTTAATGGCTATCGAAGGACACCGTTCTGAAACATGTGCCTGGACATTTTAGCCAAGCACAAATCTTGAAGAACACAACTCTAAACGAATCCATTAGAGTTTGTTTGAGGCTTTTTGCACGGTTGACACCCAAGAATTTCAAAGGATTTCGAGACAACATGATTTTAAACAATTGCGAGAGAGGCAAATTTCAGCTTAAGCAGGAGTCACGGGCTGCATCACAAGTCAAGTTTGTTTCCAAACGATGTTTTAAGTTTTAATGCATTGTTTGTCCTTGCAATTTCATTCGTGTGTATTGACGTTGTCATGTGCCAAGGTTAACATTCACAACCCGTGACACTTGCATAATGGGAGAGCCCGAACACTTGGCAATGAGAGACCAATATGCGCTCCAAATGCCAGATGAATTGTCCGGCAACATCGTGACAGTGGAAGAGCCTCCGGATTGGTTAGCACCTCTTTATAATCCCGTGCCCATCTTGAACATAGATGTTGGTTCAATCACGAGGTTTTTGATTTGAAATTCGTTCGTAAGCAGATTGCATCTGATCGGATGTGAATTGTTCGTAGGAACAACAAATTGTGTTTTACCAAACATTTGGGTTTAGACGATAATGCTTGGATAATTCGACATTTTCGTGGCGAAGGGCACAATGTCCTTGATTCAATGTTGCAAATAATAGGGCTTAGGCTCACAACGTCACATGAAGGGCAAAACAAGGGAAACTATTCGATTTTCAATGATTTTCACGAGATTCATGAAAATTCCATGTTGATTCACCATGAGGAGTTGGTGGCCATCATTTTCCCACGAATTTGTTCCACTCATAGAAGCGTCAGATGTAATGGTAGTGATACACTTTTTGCGAGTCGATCATACCCAAATTCAAATTTTACTTCGTGACCTTATGCATCAAAATATCAAGTTGAGAAATAATGCCCAAACGAGGAAAGGGAGAAATAAGAGAGGGGTAAGAGAATGTATTGCACATGAGTTCTTGCTCATAGAGCCATTGTTCACATAAACACTCCCTCTTTGCTTGTTCCTCAGCTTCACGCTCCTCGTAATTACATTCTCCCCAACCTTCACAGCATGATTAGAATTACGCGTCTGACTTGTAGCAAAATCATTCCGAAGATGCCAAAAGCAAAAATTCTAATCAAGAATTTTTCTTTAAGAACCAACCCTTCAATTTTTAAAAAAAAACTTTTAAAGGGTAGCCTATTGCCTTTAGAAAAACAAGATTGACCATTGGGAAGATTTTTATAACCACAAAGTTTCAAGAATTTGTAAAATTGACTGTTAACAACCCCCAACTCTACAATCATCAAAATATTAGAATGAACATGAGGTATTCTAATCATTTCAACACCTGCACATTTTGGTTGAAAACGTATGTTAAAAAAGTCACAAGATGAACGTTGAGGACTTTGTTTCATAATTAGATCCAAGCAATTACATTTGAATTATAAAACCTTAAAAATGTATATTAATTAAAATTAAAATTTTTAACTAATTGAATTGATTTTTTATATTCTTTTAATTAATCAAGTTTAATTAAATTTTAAATTAAGTTCAAATTTTTTATGAATGTTTTGTTGATATGGATGACAAAATGAAAAACGCGTGATAAGATGAATAAAATTCAAGATCTAAATATTTATAATGTGTTTAGTTATTAAAGTAATAATATTATGATAGAAATTTAGTTAAGTTGATTATGATGTTAAACATAGTGTAATGAACATAAATGTGTTATGATCAGGCATGCGCATGCATGCGTAAAATAGGCGATCAGAGGCCGCGCCGCCTAAATTACCTAAATGTCTGCCTGCCGTTGCACCTAAATTAACTACCTAAATGTTCGCCCACCGTCGCACTTAAATTAACTACATAAATGTCCGCTCGCCGTCGCGCCTAAATTAACTACTTGAATATCCACCCGTTGTCACGCTTAAATTGATGAGTTGTGTGGTGGTGCAAGAGGGGGCACGTGTGTGCTTTGGAAAATCGATCTCACATTTGTATCATTCTCTGCAATGTCTGGAAAACATTCGTCGGGGTATGTTAAGGACAATGACGTCCGTTATGGTCTTAAGGTTGCGCATCGTGATCCCAAGTCGTCGAAAGTGATTGGCCTTCAATGCCGCTTCTGCATTGCATTTGGTCGGGAGGAGAAGGTTGGGTCTAAGCGCAAGGCTGCGACTACTGTTCAAGGATGGAGCCATCCCTTTCGTTATGATAATATTGAGAACCATCTTTGCAACCAGCATTCTGGTCAATGGCATCTATACTAGGCTCTTGAATCCTCTTCTGAGCGCACTTCATTCTTCAATGACGTTCCAGTTGCGTTCAAGAACTCCATCAAAACGCATTTCCCGTCTTCGTCTCTCGGCGTTGAATGACAAATTGTCTATGATATCGAGAAGGACATTGTTGATACTATTGTGGGTGACATGCTGTTCAATCCCGAAGACCAAGACGACAGTGATGCAGACCATGACGCAGATGAAGAGCCTGCATTCGGTAGTGCGGCTGAGATTAATGTTTTACGTCTTCGACATCGTCAAGTAGCAGCAAAGGCGAAAGAGCGAGCATTATCATTGTTTAAGCGTGTTGAATTGGAGGATGATGTTACAATTTATTTTTATTCAGTGACGATTCCCAAGACAAAAACCACTTTGTTTCGCTTGGCTGTGCGTTACGTGTCTTGCGGAACATCATTTCGTATGGCTTCTGAACTCATCGGCTGTACGTATGATGTTTTGGGCAACCCTGGTTTACGTGCGTGTTCTCGTGACGAAATCAGCAACTTTGTTCGAGCTGTTTGCGCTGTCAATCTGCAGCGAATTGCTAACCTCTTGCGTCGTTCTTGGGCCTTTTCATTAGCACTCGACTCTGCGACCCATCAGAGCACCTCATTCCTTGATTTACGTTTCCGGGTTTTCATTCCCAACTATCATTCCATTGTTAACTTGCATGGATGCACATTTCCGATGTTTGATCGCCATACAGGGGATATCATGTCCACGATGGTGAACAAGTTTTTGACTGTGCTCTGTCCTAATTGGACAATTCGTCTTCTTGGCTTGACGTCTGACGGGGCCCGCAATATGACTGGGCGGGTTGCTGGTGTCGTCACTCGTATCGATGCCGCAATGCATAGCGATTGTTCTCTGATTCGGATTTGGTGTGGGGCGCATCAACTAGATCTTGTTATGGAGGACATAATGAATAATGTCATCAAAGAACGATTCTTCTCAGTCATGACTGGATTTATAACTCATTTAGCACGGCAACAGAATCTGATCACGGAAATGCAAACTACGTGCCCTCGCGTCGTCAATCGTTGGCTTTCGACGAAGAAGGTCATCAGTTGGTTTAAAATCCATCGGCCACAGTTGCTCGCTCATATCGAGTCAAAGCAACCAGAATCCGCTCCACCTCGCCTTTGGTGGGTTGCACTTCTTTCTATGCATCATTTCACCACTCGAGCAGCTGTCACTTTCTGTTCTATCCAGGGATTAACTACTCTTGTGCTTCAGCAACGAAATGCCCTGGATAACCTCATTACATCCTTCATTGATGATGTTGGAGTGACTGGGCCACTCACTGTAGAATTGATTGCAAATATCGACCCATTGCCTCACGTCATTAGTGGTCGTTATGTAGTTGCTCTGTCCAGTGTTCGAGAATTTCTGGTTGGTCTGGCTTCCTGGGCTGACACCTTACTTAATGAAGCTGATGAAAGCGACCATATCGACCTTCAGCATGACATCGCCCTCGTTTACGTCACCGCCTGCGATCGAATTCATGAAATTTCTGCCTATCGAGATCGAAACAACAATGCAATGGCCGATCCCGGTTCTATTCCTCCAGTGCTACCACATGAACTCATCAAGCTATCTGCAGCCGACTTCATCCGAAAGATTCGACAACATGCTTTCCGATTGGATCATTGTTACTCATCAACTCAGATCGATCTCATCGCTGATGAGCACAAAGCCCTGATCCATGCTCACAGATGTGAGCCAGTGTTGAAGGACGGCATCGATTCGCTTTCCAACAGTTCAAGTTTCAAGGATGGTTGGTCTTTACTTGGTGTTCGATTCCCAAATCTGATGGAATATTGTGGTGTCATTGCAACGCTTTTTCCTG
>Ga0209611_10013598_pt1 | contig 11128 bp, 6 predicted proteins | sample S1TSphgellanicum_3_FD_187693 | JGI IMG/M metagenome (GOLD analysis project Ga0209611, IMG submission 187693) | Host-associated microbial communities from peat moss isolated from Minnesota, USA - S1T2_Fc - Sphagnum magellanicum MG (SPAdes) (version 2) | ecosystem: Host-associated > Plants > Peat...
CGTCGGTAACCACGTCCTTCTTCGCCTCTGTGTGCCTAGGTATCCACCGTTAGCCCTTTCTAGCTTGACCACTTATCTTGGTCTTAGTTTGGTGTCTGTGTATTTGTTAGTTGTTCGTTGTCATTCAACAACATCACGACTAACTACTTTCTACCTGCTAAAATCGCGTCTCTATGCAGTTTTCAAGGTTCTGGCTGGATACTCATCCAGCAGTCTGACTTCTATCCAGTCATGTTGCTGAAGGATTTCATCCGGTTCAATATTCCCTGTAGCGATATAGCAGACCTCAATCTTCACTCACGCTACAAAAGATGATTTTTTTCTGGGTAGATTGAGTTTTCACTCCCCCCAATACCCAAGCCCCAACTCTGACGGAAGATTGTCCTATCCAGAAAACCTAAAGCTTCCTAATAGTGACTTTTCTTCAGTCTCAATGTCTGACTTGTTTTTAGGTGGGCCATCCTGGACTCGAACCAGGGACCTCACCCTTATCAGGGGTGCGCTCTAACCACCTGAGCTAATAGCCCATGTCCCAAACCCGTTTTATTATAGCTTGAATGCCAACAATTTTTCCTCTGCGCACGACCTTGGGTGACCTCATCATGACCTAGATAGTAATTTTCAGTCAATAATGGGTTCGGTCTCCCTGAAAAGGAGGTGATCCAGCCACACCTTCCGGTACGGCTACCTTGTTACGACTTCACCCCAGTCACCAGTCCTGCCTTAGGCATCCCCCTCCCCGAAAGGTTGGGGTAATGACTTCGGGCACTACCAGCTTCCATGGTGTGACGGGCGGTGTGTACAAGGCCCGGGAACGAATTCACTGCAGTATGCTGACCTGCAATTACTAGCGATTCCAACTTCACGCAGGCGAGTTGCAGCCTGCGATCTGAACTGAGCTCCGGTTTTCGGGATTAGCTTGCTATCGCTAGCTCGCTGCCCTCTGTCCGGAGCATTGTAGTACGTGTGTAGCCCAGGACGTAAGGGGCATGCTGACTTGACGTCATCCCCACCTTCCTCCGGTTTGTCACCGGCAGTCTCTCTAGAGTGCCCAACTTAATGATGGCAACTAAAAACGAGGGTTGCGCTCGTTGCGGGACTTAACCCAACATCTCACGACACGAGCTGACGACAGCCATGCACCACCTGTGTTCGCGCTCCCTAAGGCACTCCCAGCTTTCACCGGGATTCGCGACATGTCAAGCCCTGGTAAGGTTCTTCGCGTTGCATCGAATTAAACCACATACTCCACCGCTTGTGCGGGCCCCCGTCAATTCCTTTGAGTTTCACACTTGCGTGCGTACTCCCCAGGCGGGATACTTAACGCGTTAGCTACGGCACTGCTCGGGTCGATACAAGCAACGCCTAGTATCCATCGTTTACGGCTAGGACTACTGGGGTATCTAATCCCATTCGCTCCCCTAGCTTTCGTCCCTCAGTGTCAGTTGCGGCCTAGTAGAGCGCCTTCGCCACCGGTGTTCTTCCTGATCTCTACGCATTTCACCGCTACACCAGGAATTCCCTCTACCCCGAACGCACTCTAGCTTTGTAGTTTCCACTGCCTTAATCTGGTTGAGCCAGACTCTTTAACAGCAGACTTTCATTGCCACCTGCGGACCCTTTACGCCCAATCATTCCGGATAACGCTTGCATCCTCCGTATTACCGCGGCTGCTGGCACGGAGTTAGCCGATGCTTATTCCTCAGGTACCGTCATTTCTTCTTCCCTGAGAAAAGAGGTTTACAACCCAAGAGCCTTCCTCCCTCACGCGGTATTGCTCCGTCAGGCTTTCGCCCATTGCGGAAAATTCCCCACTGCTGCCTCCCGTAGGAGTCTGGACCGTTTCTCAGTTCCAGTGTGGCTGATCATCCTCTCAGACCAGCTACTGATCGTCGCCTTGGTGGGCTCTTACCCCTCCAACTAGCTAATCAGACGCGAGCTCATCTTCAGGCAATTAATCTTTCACCTTTCGGCACATCCGGTATTAGCCACCGTTTCCAGTGGTTGTCCCAGACCTGAAGCCAGATTCTCACGCGTTACTCACCCGTCCGCCACTAAACCCCTAAGGGTTCCGTTCGACTTGCATGTGTTAAGCATACCGCCAGCGTTCATCCTGAGCCAGGATCAAACTCTCCGTTTTGTTAACTGAGTTTGTGGCTCCGAAAACTTTTTCTTTCCGGAATCCTCTATCTACTTCTTCTCTGTCTTGGGCTTAGCCCATTGACTCAATTTTCTTGACGAGGATTGGTTACTGTTTTGGCTTTCAAACTATTTATTTTTCACGGTTCGGGCGTCAATTCACTTGGCGCTTTAATGAAGCTAACAAGATTAAACAGGTTCGTCAAGGGGTTAACCAAATTTTTTTCAAAATCTTTTGGAATCAACGCTCCTGCTTGACTCGTGGGCAGCATTAAACCTGTGTCCCTAGCTCAATTAACAAGATTGAAAGCTTGTGGGCTCAGGAGCTTTCAAACTACTTGTTTGTCTAGGTTCAGCGCGTCTTGTGAGTTTTTCCCCGTAACACTCCCTTAAATATAACAAAGTAACAAAGCCGGAAACAGAACCACAATCAGAAATCCAAAACGAAATCTAGGAAAACATTTACAACACACGGGTATTCTCCTTTAAGGTTTTAGGAGCGGAGACAGAAATAGAATGGGTGAAACCATCGGGTGTGGAACATCTGTAAGCTGCTACAATCGGCGCAGCTATTGATAGGGAGCTTTTTCTGGGCTAGAGTGTTGACCCTCTGCTCAACAAAAGTATCTCAACAATCTCTTTAGGGCTGCTAGATTGGAGATATGTGCGTAGCTGCCAAAATTGACCAACGGATAGAGATGGTTTTTATGAAGAGCAACAAACAAGTAGTCTTAGCCTTAGTGTTAAAAAGCACTATTGTCTTTTCACCTTTCCTAGTGTCTGTTGGTCTCGCCAGTGCCCAACCTGTACCATCTACCTCTTCGGCGTTAACTCCTAGTTCGGTATTTTCTCATCAAGACCAAGAAGAACTAGCGCAACTGCGAGAAGCACAGCGAATTCGAGAACAAGTCCAATCAGACGTTGATCGTGCCTTCGGTCGTACAAGTATCCTGCTTAATGTTTGGCTAGTCATACTGACTCTATTTCCCGTCGCGGTGATTGCTTGTTTTTGGCTCTTACGACGGGTTGTCATCCGTGAAATTGTTGATAAAGCAATGGAACAGCTACAGGAACTGGGAGAGTTGCAAAACCAGCTAACCAGCGTTCAGCAAGAAGCTGAAAAAATTATCAAAGAATCGAAAAATAAAAATTATGATTTAGAAAAGGAAGCAGAAGCACTAAAAGAAAAAATAAAAATAGAGAGAGAAAATTTATTTTTAATGACATCTGAAATATTTCAAAGCAAAGAACAACTCTTAAAAGAAGCAATAACGACAACAAAAACATCTAAAGAAAATATAGAGGCTTTAGAATTTAAGTTTGCATCTCAAATATCTGATTTAGAGGCAAAAGCTGAAGAAAAAAGCCATAAGGTTATTGATAATCTTGAAAAAATAGAATCTTGTATTGTAGAACAATTATCTGAAATACAGTTGGTTGTACAACAACAAAAAAATATAGTTTTCGATAATTTAGAAAAATCAAGGGTTGATTTAATCTATCAATTATCTGAATTTCAGTCTGAGGTTGAACATCAAAAAGAAACAATTATCGTAAATTTGGCAGCACTAGAGTCGGAAGCTCATGAGAAAAGGGATGAAATTATTAGCAATTTAGCAGAATTACAGTCAAAAGCTGTATCTCAAATCTCTGGATTCCAGATAGAAGCTATAGAGAATTTGGAAAAAGTAGAGTCTCAATTAAAATCTCAAATATCCGAGTTCCAATCAGAAGCTCACCAACAAAAGGATGAAATTGTTGGGAATTTAGAAAAATTGCAGTCAGAATTTGTGTCTCAAATCTCTGAATTACAGGGAGATGCTCAACGACAAAAAGAGCGAGTTTTAGGAAATTTAGAAAAATTGGGATACGAGTCTACATCTCAATTTCCAGAATTACAAGCGGATGCTCGAAAACAAAAAGAGCGGCTCATTGAGAATTTAGAAAAATTAGAGTTAGAGTTTGTATCTCAATTATCAGAATTGCAGATTGATGCTCAACGACAAAAGCAACTAACCTTGGAGCAATTTTCAGAGATAAAACCTTCATTCGTCCCAGATCATCATATGATGACTCCCTGGGTTAAGAAACAAATAAAGGAACAGCCAAAACAACCTGAAGAATCAGAATCAACTGCTCCTCAAGTGCAATCAACTGCTGATGATTATATCAACAATATCAAACAGGGAGATCTTCTTTTTTCTCAAAAGCACTATGAAGAGGCGATCGCTGTTTACAATAAAGGAGTTAAAATCCAGCCTAAAGACCCTGTTGTTTGGTTAAAACAAGGCATAACTTTAGGGAGGTTGAAACGATACAAAAATGCGGTCGCCTCTTATGACAAAGCAATTCAACTTAACCCTGATTATCATCAAGCTTGGTGCGACAGGGGGGTAATGCTGGGTCATTTGCACAAGACAAAGGAAGCTTTTGCCTCTTTTGATCAAGCGACACAACTTAAGCCTGATGATGTAGTTGCTTGGCTAAACCGGGGTCTTGCTTTAGAAGAGTTAGAGCGATATGAAGAAGCGATCGCTTCTTTTGACAAAGTGATTGAATTTAATCCTGACTCCTACAAAGCTTGGAACAATCGAGGTCACGCCCTCGTCAGTCTGGGGCGTGATGAAGAAGCGATCGCCAGCTTCGATAAAGCATTGGAAATTAATCCAGAATACGCCAGTGCCTATTACAACAAAGCAGCCTGTTATGCATTGCAAAGACAGGTGGAGTTAGCCCTGGAAAATTTACAAGCGGCGATCAATTTCAATCCCAGATACAAGGAAGATGCAGAAACTGACATTGATTTCGATGAGATTGGACAGGATGAGCGGTTTAGGCTGTTGATTGCGGATTAAAACATAGAAGCAAGTTAATCTAGATCAGGTTCAATGCCAAGTGATCTTAACTGCACGATTAAACGTTCAGCCCGTTGCCTTTCTTGCTCAGCCCGTTGCCTTTCTTGCTCAGCCCGTTGTCTTTCTTGCTCAGCCCGTTGTCTTTCTTGCTCAACTAGCAGTCGTTCCTGTTCTGTAGGAGTCAATATCCAATTACCTAAGGCATCAAACCACCTTAACCAAGGCTGTTCAACACCCTGGTAGTCTCCCTGCCAAACACCTAAACCTAATTCTATGTCTGGTATCCAGAATCTCGACGTTGGCAAGTCCAATGCAGTGTAACGACTACCGTCTAACTTAAAAGCTCTTAGCTCATAAGTATAGCGGTCAAACACAACGTAATAAGGAATACGCAAAACGCGCTCATACACTTCCCACTTTGTGGGAGGTTGTTCAACATCTCGCAACGTCTGACCCAAGTCTTCTTTTTCAGTGCCAGGAGACAGTAATTCAACCACAATAAAAGGATCGACCCCCTCTTGCCAGACGACGTAGCTTAAACGTAAATCCTGTTGTTCATAAAGACGAGGAACACCCACAACTGCAAACCAATCAGGTCGCTTGTACCACAGTGGATGGCGAACGTCGTAGTAGAGATTCAAATCACTGGCAACAAAAACCTGCTCCACAGGATAACTAGGAGGACGGAAGGTTTCATCTAGGAGACGGGGTTGCAACAAGTGAAACTGATCAGGCAAACCAGGTTCCTCAATATTTTCACTAGGAAGATCATACATGGTAGGCAGTACGTCTTTGGCGGGGCGAGGTGGATCAGTTTGATACATAGTGAGAAAGTCTTGACCAGTAAGCTCTAAGTTATATTATGAAGGATTGATTGCGTCCAAGATTGGTAAACATAGGCTGAACCATTAATTACGCTCAGGGTGGAAAGGGGTGTTATGAGCAGAGGGTCGTCAGTTAGACCAGGAAAAACAGTATTACCCAGATCCGCCCGATTGGCTGTAGCAACAGTGTTCTTCGTTTGCGGTGCAGGAATTGCTAACTGGGTGGCACGCATCCCGTCAATCCAACAGAAACTGGGGTTGAGTAATGGTGCACTGGGAGTAGCACTGTTGGGTACAGCAGTCGGGGCGCTAATAGCAATGCCCATAACAGGATGGTTAATTGCTCGCCTGGGTAGCCGTCCAGTCACGAAGTTAGCGGCACTGTTTTACTGTATAGTGATCCCCTTGCCCACCCTTGCCCCAAATCTACCTCTACTGACAAGCGCCCTACTAGTTGTAGGCGTTTTTTTTGGAGCGTTGGATGTGGCGATGAATGCTCAAGCCATTGCTGTCGAACGGCGTTACCACCGACCAATCATGTCGTCATTTCACGGCTTATACAGTGTTGGTAACATGGCTGGTGCAGCCAGTGGCGGTTTAATAGCTTCTTTGGGGGTTAACCCTAAAGCACATTTGCTTGGCGCAGCACTCTTGCTCTTCATTGTGGTAGTTCTAGCATCATGTCAGCTGTTACCTACTGAAATTGATAGTGTCATTGCTGAACCAACCTTTGCTCTCCCAACGCAATCGCTCGTTAACTTGGGGATAGTGGCGTTTTGCGTTATGCTCAGCGAAGGTGCAATGGCTGACTGGATTGGAGTCTATCTCCACGGAACGCTTAAGACAGGACTGGGACTGGCGGCCGCTGGATACGCAGTGTTCTCGGTAGCTATGGCTGTATGTCGTCTCATAGGAGATCGAGTTACCCAGCGTTTGGGACCTGTTTGGATGGTACGCTTTGGTGGCACTCTAGCTGCTACTGGATTAAGTTTATCTTTAATAGTTGCTCAGCCAATTGCTGCCCTTATTGGCTTTGCCTGCGTTGGTGTTGGCTTATCCTCCATTGTACCCATTGTATTTAGCGCTGCTGGACGTACTCCGGGAATGGCTCCGGGTCTTGCACTAGCTGCTGTGACAACCACCGGCTACTGTGGATTGCTCTGTGGACCACCGCTCATCGGTTTTGTCGCCGATCTTCTTAACCTCCGCATTGCTTTAGGTATTGTCGTCTTGATGAGTGCAATGAGCGCTGCGCTTGCCCCAACAGTTGCTCGCGCTGCTGGCAATGATTAACAGCAACATTATTATCTCCTACTTCTATAGATGATCAAGTTTTATAGGACAAATGTACTATAAAAGAGGCTTGTAGTCAATATAGTGCTTTATAGTGCTTTTCAATCGGGTGTGCTACATTAAGGATTTAAAAACAGCAGATGTAGACGCCCGGAGGGCGGCTTCCCGGAGGGTACGCACCCTCGACGCAGATAAATCTGTACCTCATGCTTATAAGCGTGCAAAGTATATCTAAATGGGACGTATCGTGGTAAGATAGCGCTTCTCACTTGTATAGAATACAGAGATTAGGGTTTGGGACAAGGAGGACAAGGGTGTATTGCATTCAACTGAGAATCGCTATAGGTAATGCATTTCATAAATTCGTATCGTCATAAAAGGCTTGTAGTTGCGCTTCAGCGCGCTAAAGCGCAACTATGAACATAACGCTACGATATTTTACCCCACTCCCCATTGCCCCTAATCCCCAGAGGGGGCCCCGAGTTCCCCACTCCCCACTTCCAAGTTAGAGGAGTCAATAAGTCATCTTCTAGCGGAAAGGGAGTAGCTTGTCCTATGAGCAATTAACCGCAGCGGAGTCTAGAGTATCAGATTTTGACTTCTCAGGTTGCCTTTGCAAGTAACGATAAAGACGATTAAGCGCATTTACATGAGCATAAGCTGCTGCTACCACAATGTCAGTATCAGAAGCCTGCCCAGAAAAAATTCGCTCTTGATGCTGTAAGCGAACCGTGACTGTTCCCAAAGCATCAATACCACTGGTTACAGATTGGACGGAAAACTCAATGAGTTGATTAGGAATCTGTACCAGTCGATTGATTGCTTGATAGACTGCATCCACTGGACCAGTGCCTACAGTCGCATCCGTAAGAATTTTTCCATCTGGAGTCACAACTGTTATGGTTGCAGTCGGACAAGTGCAGTCGCCACAAATCACCTGGACGTGTTCGAGTTGAAAGCCGCTTTCTACTTGAATTTGCATTTCATCTCGGACTATCGCCTCTAAATCCCAATCTGACATCTCTTTTTTCTTGTCGGCGACTTCCTTGAACCGAGTGAAGGCTTTGTTTAAGTCAGCCTCACTCAGGTGAAACCCTAATTCCTGAAGCCTAGTTCGGAAAGCATTCCGTCCTGAGTGCTTACCCAAAACAATGCGGTTTTCAGGCAACCCAATGGCAGCCGCTTCCATAATTTCGTAGGTCTGGCGGTGCTTGAGGATACCATCTTGGTGAATTCCTGATTCATGGGCAAAAGCGTTTGCTCCCACAATCGCTTTATTAGGCTGAATTAGCATCCCTGTTAACTGGGAAACTAAGCAAGAAGTTTTGTAAATCTCTTGGGTTTTGATGTTGGTTAGGGGTGCATCTGATTCAACCGGGCGACTAAAGTAGGGGTTGAAATAGGGTTTACGGACTTGCAACGCCATTACAATCTCTTCCAGTGCAGCATTGCCTGCTCGTTCACCAATTCCATTAATTGTACACTCTACCTGACGCACACCATTTTCAATCGCTGCCAAGGCATTAGCGGTAGCCAAACCTAAATCATTTTGGGTGTGAACAGAAAGCATCACTTTGTCAAGATTGGGAACATGTTCTCGAATACCCTGAATGAGAGTTCCCATGTCTTTAGGTGTACAGTAGCCAACGGTATCGGGAATGTTGATAGTGGTTGCACCAGCAGCGATCGCCACCTCCAGCACCTGATAGAGAAATTCTGGGTCAGTCCGGCTGGCGTCCATTGGTGAAAACTCTACATCGTCTACAAAAGACTTGGCATAGGCTACCATCTCTTTAGCGATCGCCAGTACCTCTTCCGTTGACTTTTTCAATTGGTACTTGAGGTGAATATCAGAGGTAGAGATCATTGTGTGGATTCTAGGACGAGTAGCAGGTTGCAATGCTTCCGCCGCAGCTTGAATATCCTGTCGAACGGCTCTTGCCAAACTACAAATGATTGGTCCACCAGATCCCCCGACTTGTTCAGCGATGGTTCTGACGGCTGAAAAATCGCCAGGACTGGCTGCTGCAAATCCAGCTTCAATCACATCGACCCCCAGGAGAGCCAGTTGCTGAGCGATCGCTAGTTTTTCTTCTACATTTAGCGTTGCGCCTGGTGACTGTTCGCCATCCCGTAGGGTTGTGTCGAAGATAATGACTCTGTCTGGTTGCGGTCGAATGCTCATAACTGTGTCTCCTTGTCAATTAAGGGGATTGTTGAAGAAGAATTCAGGAGTCAGGAGTCAGAATCAAGAGTATGTGGATCCTGACCCCAACCAATTGTAGACACCGTGTAGACAATGGAGATTTAAACCCCTTTACTCAGACGCTCTCTACGAGACGCTGCGCGTAGCTTGCTTCCCCGAACGCGAGTGCGTCTCCCCTTGGGAGAAGGGGTACGCGGACGACGCTCGTTCCGACGCTGGCTGCGCTATCAGCCAGTCGCACAGAATTCAATTCTAAATTCTGTCTCCTAACTCCTGAGTTCTTTTGGATATTGTATACAAAAAAATGGGAATCGTATACAATATACATTATGAAATTAAATCACTTGGCAGTTAATCTGCTGCAACAGCGCAGTACACCAGATTTAATCGCAGATGCTTTGCGGGAAGCAATCCTACAAGGCATCTTTCGGGAAGGACAATCTCTAAGACAAGATGAAATTGCGACTCAGTTTGGAGTGAGCCGTATCCCCGTACGAGAAGCTTTACGGCAGTTAGAAGCAGAAGGTTTGGTCACACTCCATCTAAATCGAGGAGCGACGGTGTCAGTTCTGACGACAAAAGAGGCGCAAGAAATTTGCGAAATTCGGAGTGCTTTGGAGGTATTAGCAATTCAGTTGGCAATTCCCAAGCTGACCGAATTGGATTTAGAAAAAGCAGCAGTGATTTTGTCAGCAACTGACAGTGCAACCGATGCGGGTTTATGGGCAAAACTAAACTGGGAATTCCATGCTACGCTATATGCCATCGCCGACCGTCCTCGGTTGCTGGCAATTATTAAAAACCTACATGTGAATACTGATCGCTATGTCCGCCTTCAGATGGAGCAGATGGATTACCTGGAGCGATCGCAGAAGGAACATTATCAACTGTTGGATGCGTGTCGTCAACGAGATACTAAAACTGCTGTCAGGCTACTGAAACGACACATTGAGACAGCAGGAGAGCAGCTAGTTACATATTTACAACAAAATGCTTCAAAATAATTTAATTATAAGGAAGATGCCGAAAACCCCTGAAAAATAGGACTTCTCAGCGTCTGAGTTTCGTGCTTCTCCCAAGGGGGAGACGCTGCGCGAACAGATAGGGGATGAAATCGCGCAAATTGTAAAAAAAAGTGACTCTGAAATTCAGAGCCACCTTCAAAATTCGCAACTAAAACTCTCTAAACATCACTTAGACTTTGGAGGTGTAGTTGGTAACTTAGCTTGCAGTTTGTCCGGCGTTGAAGTTTGCACAGAGGCCTCAGCAATCGGCGTCCATTCAGTGTGGAAAACTCCTGGCTTATCGACACGTTCGTAAGTGTGGGCACCGAAGTAGTCGCGTTGGGCTTGAGTCAGGTTTTGAGGTAAGCGATCGCGCCGATAGCTATCAAAATAATCTAAAGACGCGCTAAACGCTGGCACTGGAATTCCGAGTTTTGCGGCTGTCGCCAATACCTCGCGCCAAGCTGTTTGTCTGTCGAGAATCGTCTGCTTAAATTCAGGAGCCAATAAAAGGTTAGGCAGCGCTGGATTTGCGTTAAAAGCATTCTTAATTTTATTCAAGAATCCAGCGCGAATAATACAGCCACCCTTCCAAATCCGCGCCATTTCAGCCAGATTCAAACCGTAATTATACGTATGGGATGCTGTACCCAAAAGTGCCATTCCCTGAGCATAAGAACAGATTTTTGAGCAATAGAGGGCATCCCGCACCATGTTGATAAAAGCTTTGGTATCTCCCTCAAACTTGCCAGTTGGACCTGTGAGTATCTTGGATGCAGCTACCCGTTCTTTTTTGAAGGAAGAGAT
>Ga0209611_10013602_pt1 | contig 11121 bp, 7 predicted proteins | sample S1TSphgellanicum_3_FD_187693 | JGI IMG/M metagenome (GOLD analysis project Ga0209611, IMG submission 187693) | Host-associated microbial communities from peat moss isolated from Minnesota, USA - S1T2_Fc - Sphagnum magellanicum MG (SPAdes) (version 2) | ecosystem: Host-associated > Plants > Peat...
CGTCCGATTTGATGACGAGACGAATTTAGGGGAAGACCAGAAAAAAAATTAAAGGGATGGATGAAATGTTCGTCCGACGGATGATCACAAAATAATAATAAAAATAAAAAACACATAAAAATAAAAAAATAAAAAAGTTAAAAGTTAAAACGCGAACCAAGTTTAAAGAAACCGAGGGACTTCACAGTGGCCGAAGGTCATGGGCACCCACTAGTGAAAGTAATGGTAACTAGTGCTGTTACCTCTTTTAGGTCATAAAAATGTTAAGTAGGTGTTATGGGTGTTAGCTAACATCAAGTGTGATTTGACCCTTACGCACTTACTCAAGCTTAAGGAATCACACACATAAAATATACTTTATGATATGATTGGAAATCATTTTGAGTTTAATTTTCAAGAGTTTGTTCATTTGTTGTCATCATGAAACTTCAAAGGCAATGTTACAATTTAACCCATAAACACAAGCAGTGAACCCGTGACTGAAATAACTACATAAAAATAATATTACGATAACAAAAACATTTTTGAAACACCTAATTATGTAACATATAAAAAGGTGCAAGCTAATATTGTTGGCTCCTCATGATAGTGTGGAGAACACTAGAGGTGGCCCTACTAAGTTGATGCATTGAGTGAATGCAATGTTAAGAAGAAAGGGTGCTAACTTTTCACCCTTTTCATAAGATAGTTATGTATGATAAAATTGGTCCCTCTTATTGATTTTGCTAGTCTCTTGTATAGAACAACTTTTTTTCTTTTCTTTTTGCAAAATAGGTACCTATTTTACTTTACATTAAATATTCTTGATGGAATTCAAGGCATCAAGATTCCAATAACCCTAACAAAGCGAAAACTTGATTGAAAAATTGATCTATCTACTCATGCCAAAATCTTCTTGTGTTAAGATTTCACTCCAATACCAAAATGTTGAGGGACCTAATTATTGGTGCCCCACCCAATGTCTACAGACATCACTAAAAAAATATAAATTACATGCATATAGGTATACCATAGTACCTTTATCATTTCAGCATAAATAAAATTATTTTTTGTTTTCGAACTTTTGAAAATTTTATTTATTATTTGTGCCAAAATGTTAATAAAATCAAAAGTTCGATTGTCAAGTTTTGAGCTACAAATCTTCCATAACAATGAATTACTACTGAAGTAGTCAAAACACACTAGACTGATCCATAAAATTAAAAAAAAACCTGTTCATTATTTTGTATAATCATTATTTGCCAAAAATTTCAGAATTGAAAAACCAAGTGCTGAAATTAAGATTTCAAATTAAATTAATTATTCGACAATTTATTTCCAAAATGTTAAATGTACTATGGTATGAGTTTCAAACAGGACTCAGCAAAAGGATTGCAGTATTTCTTTTACCGTGCACGCATAATCAGAGAACCTGTGGGTACAAGTTAATGTTCTTCATGAAATTGAGGTATGGAGACTTTATTTAAAGCCAATAATAATACCTAACAAAGCCAAAAAAAAATGATTGAAAACTTGATCTACCTAGTCATTGCCAAAAATGTTCTGGATCTATTTAACTCAAGATTTCAACCCAATGCCAGAATGTTGAGGTACCTAATAGTTGGCACCCCCACCCAATGTCTAGAGACACCACTAAACGGATATCAATATAGGTATGTTTGTATTTGATTTCAATCTGGACTACTCAAATAGGATTTGCTGCAATTTGTAGCATGCATTGAAAAAGAAGAGAACCTCCGGGTATGAGTTGGGGAGAGGGTCGGTCTTTAGCTTGTGTTGCATTTGGTTGGTGGCCGTGTCGGTGGTGTCGGTGGCGGGCGTTGAAACCGAGGTTTCAACGGCGGCGGAGGAACGCGCGGCGGTCGAAGAGCTGCGCTTCGTGCAAGACTGGCTGCTTTCTCTTGCGGAGTTCGGTGGGAGATGCGACCGGGAGGTGTGAGGTTGGGCGAGACTCGGGGATCCGTGACGTAGTTTTTGGATCTGCCGTGCCATGGGACGTCGTGATGAGGGTCCAGGATTGGCCCCGCTTGCACACCTTCTCGAAGCCCAGGCTGCAGCTGTAGCCGTCCGGGCGGTCGCTTTCTTGGTGGTCGTGGGTGGAATCCGGGGCTGTTGGGTCTTATGTCCGGGCGTTGCGGTGGTCCTCGCGCCTTCTTCTTGTTGCAACATGGTGCCTCCATTCTTCTTGCTGTGGATTTGCCTGCACCCGTGCCATGTGAGATATATCACAAGGAAAAATCAGGTACTTTAGTGGTTCTTTTTTGCTCACATTCCATGAGTAAGGGCATCTTTCCATTAGGCTGCTGTGATCACAGCAGCTTTCCATTATATGTTTTCAAGTAGCTGCGCTCACAATCATCTCACAGCTCTACCGGTCAAGCATTGACCAACTTCGGGAACTCTGAGAGCTGTGAGTCAAACTGTGACTCATCATCCGGTGATATCTGTCCCATTTTTATGAGAACATGTAACCCCACTGCAGTCTGCTCCTGTTTATCTATATGCAAATTGCAAACAAAGAATGCAGTTGTGGGGGGGGGGGGGGGGGGGGGGGGGGGGGGCAGGCTTATCGCTGCAATTTGATGAAGGCTGCAGTGAAATTTACATGTCGTTAGCATGCAGTATTGGTGCAAGATAAAAAGAAGCTTACCATCACCCTTGCTCTTGAAACGTATATTCTCCTTGTTTTCTTTCCCATGTCTCACTGAGGTTATTGGTGAGCTGGATTGAGGGCTGCAGCCTTTGCTTGTGGTGGGGCTTTGAGGGGGAGGGCTGCCACCTTTGCTTGGGGGGCTTTGAGGGACACTGCCGAGCTTACTGGCTGGGGCTTGAGGGCTGCAGCCCTTACTTGCAGCGGTGCTTGCAGCTGATCTAGGACTGGCCGGTGAGGCTGCAAAGCACAGAGGAAATAATAACATTTTTAGAATTATCCATTCTTTTTATGATTTAAATGTGAATGTAATACATCAGTACAAGTTTCAAAGACAGAGGAGAGTTTGCATCTCCTTCTTTGAGAGTGAGAAACTATGGTTTTCTTCCCCTGCATGCTTTTGTTTTGTTAAAAGGTTTTCCAGATACTAATATTCTTGAACAGGTTTTTGGAACATCCGGCTAAGGTACAAGACAAAAGTATGCTCAAGTGTGGCCGTGAAATCAAGCCAGACATCCACCATCACTCATCATCAGGAAAGATGAATGTCATGGTTAGACTGGATCTCTGTTATGGGTTAAAGCCTTTCTTCATTCAGACAAATTATAAACATTCAGTTGCACTGATCACTCACTTTCTGGTGCAAGAAGTTCATTCAACAGGATGGTTGGTTTCTGAAAAATAGAACACAGGAAGGAACATTGTGGCCATTTCCAGAGTTTGGCACTCTTGCCAAACCAAGCCAATGGCAACTTGAGTGGGTAAATGGCTTACAGCACTGATGAGAATCAGAACCTAAGTTTGTATATTTTGTTGTGTTGTTGTACCCCTGAACACAAAGGAGCTTGTTATTACCACTTGTTGATGACATTGAGAGAGGAGACAGAAAAATTGGTACCTATTCTTGCAGCACAGGAAGTTTGAGGTCTTCCTGGCCTGCTTGGTGAACCCAATTTCAGAGGCATTGTGGTGGAATTTGGTCGAGCAAATTCTGCGATTCTACGCACTGATTTTCCAAGAGGAATCTTTTCCTCTGTTTTGGGTGTAATTGGCACAAAAGTCATGGCATCTCGAGCCCCTTCTCCATCAATAGGCCTTCCTGGAGGAGTCAAATTCGGAGATATTGCATAATCTGTTATGTAGGATTTTGTTCTGCCCCAGTAAACATTGTCGGTGGGTGGAATCTTGATTTTGAGCTGGGGTATCACATATTGTTTTGTTCTTTTTCCAACAGGTTGTCCTGGTGAATATCTTACCTTCTTCCCTTCAGGAGGTGTGAGTTGACAAGGTGGGGGTGGTAATGGTTTACTTGCTCTTTGAGACCTTTCTTGAGCTCTAACCATGGATTGAAATTTGCTCATGGATTTGCCAAGTGGTACTTGATCTTCTCGAGATTTGGCAGGCCAATCCATTGCTCCTTTGCAACCAACACCATCCATGGGTCGGGCAGGAGGAGTTAAGTTTGGTGATACTGAAGGATCTGTGACATAAGATTTTGGTCTGCCCCAATGTATGTCTCCAAGTGGATTTGCAGCAGGAGGAACAGCAGATCGGAGATGATCAGATATGTCTGTTGCTCGGACACCATGCCAATAGTCTTGATCAGGAGGGTTACTGCCACTAACATAGCGCATATATTCTGTCACATCACAACCTTCACGACCAAAGTAGGGATCACGAGCATTGATCAAATCTGGGTGGTATGAATGTGGTGGTGGGGGCAGATGATGATGCATAGTGACATCAGAGCCTTTGTTTCCATAGTAGAAATCTCCATGGTGTTCAGTAATCTTCCTTTTTGTGTTCCAAGGACCCCGAATTTGTGAGAACCTGTGTGGAAAATCTGAGAAATCCAACTTTGGCCTTAAGATCCTCTTACCCATATCTTGAGAGCTCAGATGTAGTTACAAAATCAGCCTTGTCTTACGTACCCCAGAGCACTCAAGTTGACAAGCTAAAATCATGTTTCTACATGCTTACAAGAACAAGGAGTGCCCTCTGTTTGCCTTAGAAGTTCCAGAGTGTATTATGCCTAGAAAACCCTTTTTGGAGCTTGGACCATTCAACATCTACGAGCCTGCAACAAGTGCAACTGGATATTGATTGACCAGGTATAAGATCTAGACATATGTATGCCATTGCTACACTAAAATCCCCAGGTTTGATGACCATCTGTTGTCCACTGCCTGAAGAAATGTGAGGGCAAAATACCATCTGCAGTACCCAGAGTTTGCAACTGCATTAAGAATGTAGCATCATTGACTCACTTGGTATTACCACATGTAGTTTGTAGAGATCTGTTGCAGAATGGACAAAGTAAGAGGCTTGGTTTTGGTGAAGACTGTAGAGTTGTTGATAACAGGCAGATGAGATTGTACACACACACAGAGGGAGAGGAGAGGGAGAGGGAGAGAAACATGGTTGTCAGTTACTAGGATGGGATGGGATGTGAAGGGACATCCAACCTATTCCTTTCAGTTGCTACTTTCACAATTATTGCAGGTCTAGCATCAGATTGCCCTTTGAGTTCCAATAAGGTTTTCTGTTTCTTCAACTTGGCAGTTTCTCAATGACTGCAATTAGATGCAGTTAAGAGTCTCTTGTCTTTGGTTGGCTGTTATTATGAGAAGCTCTTGCAGTAGTATGGGAGTCAGTGATGGTTCCTGCAGATGGGTTTTTTCATTGGGTCTGGCATTTTTGACATGGTCTGAATAAGGAACATGCAGGACCCTGTGTTTTTATGTCCAGTACCACTGAAGTCCCTGTCAAATGTTGGACAGAGTTCCCCATGCACAAAGCAATTAAGAACCACCCAGTTCCCCCGCATAAGCTGTGGACTTTTTCTGATAGCTGACAGCGCATTCCATCTGTTAAGAATGTTGAATCTTGATAGAAGTTGGTTGTTGCGACAATCACTGAATGTTGTTGTGTATTTTCTCAACTTTTTACAAGTGAAAGCTTGATTACAGGTTCCATTCTGTAAGAACATAGGCAGAATATTGTAGTGACTTCTGTACAGCTAGATTTTCAATCCAGGTCAGCATCACACACATCTAGAGTCTAATCCCAAAGCCTCCTGCTTCACATTGGATGACAGTTCATGGCCTTGGAGATTAGTACACTACCATAATGATCAAGTGAAGAATATGTAATCACAATGGTAGAAAAGTTTTTAGTCTCCATTGCTGGGCTTGAAAATATGTAACTACAGTTGCATATAGGCTTGCAAGAGAATATGCACAAAAAATGAAGGCATTTGATTTATAGAGAAGCTTCACATGAAATAGCTCAAAGCTTCACTGTGAAAGAATGTAGTGTCTGGAGGGGAGTAGTGGGTTATCTGCAGCAGGGAACTGTTGCTGTGAATTATGCTACTATCAAGCAGAAGCTGCCCCAGCTGCAGGTTATTGCTGTTCCTGAATCATCTTCTCATTTGAGTGAAAGAGTTGCAGAAAGGAGAAGAGCTGGAACAAGAGAGAATTGTGGAGACCATGTTTTGAAGCAGTTGCATAACACTTGAGCTCCTGTGGGTTTAGACAAAGAGATTCACTGCATAGCCCTTGAATCCCTCTGGACATGGCCCTTTGGATGGCTCAGGTTGTGCAGGGTTGTGTGGGATTACTGACTCATTCTACAACAGGCAATCCTTCAGATTGCACAAAGAAACAGCAACACAAAAATACAAACATGGATTAGCTCCACAAGAAAATTTGTCAATTCCAAAACAATTTCCAAAATGCAGATTTCACCTGCCTTCGGTCACAATTACAAGAACCTGAAACCTTCCTGTGGCACTTCAATTTCTTCTGCAGGCAAGTGCATGCAAAATTTAAAACATTTTCAAATTTTATCTTTGCATCCTAGAAATTTGTCTTCAAAATCCATCTCTTCATGTTTTCCTCCTCACCAAAAGCTGGTGTGTCCAATCCCACCTAGTTCTGAAACACTATCACTACCATCACCAAGCACTCACACATAATAATGACTAAAAATTCCTGTTTTTTTGGTAATTAGGCATTCCTCTTCCTAGGTAATTTCTGAATATTAAGCAAAGAAGATAATTTGATAATTAAACTTAAGACCCATTCTCACCTACAGGTATCTATGTGACTATGTTGACCTCAACATTAGGGTTTAGTTTAGTGATGAGGCTCGATAGGTAGCTAGTTTCACACTCTTTTGTTGTTTTCTTGAAGCTCCTCTTTTTACATTCTTCTGCTGTTGTCTCAAACCTCCTCTTTCTGCATTCTTTTAATCTTGTCTTGAGGCTCCTATTTTCAAGTTTTTTTAATGGGTTCTTTCTCTTTTTAAAATCCAAACCATGAGAACATCAAAAGCATTACTTCAAACAATTTAGTTTGTGTATTTTTTTCGCAAATACTAAGGCACTTACACTTGAAGATGATGACGATTTCATAAACAACTTGGTGGAAGATTTCAATGAGTCTATAAACATAATGTTTTTTTTGAGGTGATGACAAATGGACCATTTTACATCACTACTGGTTGTCTTGCAATTTCAATTTGTTGATGAGCAAGGAGGTTGGTGATTGGGTCACATGGTGATTCAACTTTCTCATGATGTAGTATGACAATTAGAGGTGGGTGAAACATTTCTAAGTGACCAACGAGATTGTTTTGCAATTGATTGAAAGTTGAGTCCTTTGATTGGGAAAAAAAACACAAAGGGTATAGATGTGATACACCTATTTGGTATCAAGGTGGCATCCTTGTTTTGCAAGTTATCTCATGGCCTTGATTACTTGTAATCAAATGAGGTGTTTGCAATTGGGAAATTATCAATCAACATGGTATTTCAGGAATTCATTTATGCTATGAATTCAGTTTTCAAAAATCAAATGCATTGGCCATAGGGGGAAGATCTAAGTAGGGTCATTGTAGACTTTAAAGAGTAATGTGGGCTTCTTTTAGTTTACAATGCAATCAATTGCACATGGATCTACATTTAGAAGCCAAGGGGTGTTTTTGTTACATTTTTTGTTTTCATACAAGTCCAAAGCTCATAATATGCAGTTATTCATAGTGGTTGAGTGTGAAAGGCGATTTTGAGATTTGTTTATAAGGATGTTAGGTTTCATGAGTGACTTTTGAATTTTGCAAATGTCTTCCTATACCAAAAAACAACCTTTGAAGGCATTTTCAATTTCTAAGTATGGATTTCAAGCCAATATTCACCTATGTTTAATTGGGGATAAGGGGTGTTCACTTTTGCTTTAGTTCACAATCCTTCACAAACAGTCTACAAATAGAATGCACACAATTTGGGAATTATCTTCAACAAAGATCTTTCAAGGAGGAATGTCATGAAGAATGCATTTGACATTTTGAAGAAAACATTTCATGAATTATGGTTGAAAAGTAGCTTTCACCATCTTTTCCTTCTTGATGTTGTTATTTGTTGTTGTATGTTGCACAACTTAATTTTAAAATGGAGGGATGTAGACATGGACATGTTGATTATACAATTGGAGTAGAAAGATCCACATGTTTTCAAAGTGTAAATAGGTGGACCATAATATGAGAATTGCAAGATCAAATGAAGAACAATTTAATTTGGAAGGTAATGAAATTTCAAGATCACGTCAACTACTTGTTCTTCAAGCATATCTAAGAAATAGGTGAGCACATAAATATTGAACAAATTGTTTTTACATTGAAAACTTGCATGGAAAACTTGAATCACTATGCCAAAACATGACTTTCATGACAAGGACACTTTACAATTATTTCCAAAATCTAATCATGTAGTCATGTGAACCAAAGTTTCTTGCATCATTATGATTATAAGACTAAATAAAATATGACTAATTACTTCTAGTTATATATGTGATTACATGACTAAAGGTATAACATGGCTAAAATATAACATGAACGTAAAACCAAGCAAATTGGAGCCAATGTTTTTGTAAAATTTTTTTGGTTTTGATGTTTAGAAGTTTCATAAATTAAGTTAATGTTTTGAAAGTATATGTTATATTTATATGGACACATTTTTAATATATTAATCTAGCATCTAAAAGTTTGAAAGTAATCCAATAAATATAGAATACCTTTCAGCACATTTTAAAGCTTGCAACCAGTGCTTTTCAAGATAGTGAAATAGTGTAAAAACAATGTTTAGGCACCATTGTTTAGCATTGTTTCAAGACTTTTCATCTAGTCCCATGTTGTCACATCATCCTTTCAAGACTAGTTGTGGTGACTCAAGAGGTTGTTGGTTCCTTTTTTTTTTTTTTACCCATGATTATAAGATATAAAATCCCCTTCCCCCCCAATAAATTTTGGTCATCTACATTAATTATATAGGTAGCAAGGTAAACTAAACTAGGTAGGTAGGTTTGGCTAAGTAGGTAGCTAGGTAGGGAAACTAAACTAGGAATTGGTCAACATAAATATAGGTTGGTAGGTAATAGGAAGTGCATAGATGGTACCTACCAACCTATAAATTCCTTCATGTTTACCTACCTACTTATTACCTACTTTCCTACCTAATTAATAGTATAAAAGGTGTGAAGTAAACATATGTTCATAATAATAGGTTGACAAGATTTTAATATTTTAAACATTTGTAGTGCACAGGTTAAGGATTTGGGTTGTCATCATAGACGTGAAGGTTTCAAGTCTTTATACATGCAATTTATATACATGCCTAAGGGTTTAGTTTAGGTTAAGGGGTTAGTTGAAGCAAAATTTTATAAAGTAATAAAGGGTGGGTAGGTAGGTACGTTAGCATTAGGTGGTTAAGTTAAACAAAGTATAGGCCACATGTCATGCTTATAATCATGTGTATGTATAGATATATGTTGGGCAATCATATATGTAATCATGTGTTTAACATGACCACAATCATAAAAGTCATGTAATGGTGTTTATGACTATGATCACAAATGTTATAAATGGTAAAAACAACAAGTTTGATTTGATTCTGTAGTCATGTAATCATGTGTCGTCACTAATGACACATACATGACTATAAATGCAATCATAATATATGTAGTCATATAACTTGGGATTTGGTGTAACATGAGTTGAAAGTTTAAATTGAATTCCATGCACATTAATCAATGTTCCAATGGATGCATATGCATTTGAAAATTATTGCTTTTTATCTTCATCTTGAGTATTCAATAGTGGTTCATCACCATCAAAAGAAGATTCAGAAAAGTTAATTAGGTGCAATCACGATCAAATGAATCAAACATGACAAAACATTAAAGGACAAGGTTTTTTTGGAGCAATGTTTTTTTTTCATGTTGCCATGTAGCAAACATTAGTTGGTTGATTTCAAACTTGGGTGGGATGAAGTTCGTTGATGATTTTTGCTTTAAACCCATAAGCTTGTCATTCAAGTTTGCACATGTCATATATGTTTCATCTTTTGCACAAGAAGGAATCATGGGTTATGTAACTACTCAAATTCATTAGGGTTTTAGTGATATCAAATAAAAATTGATTAATATGCAACTTGCATGGTTTCAAAACAAAAAAAGACTAATTGATTGATTTTTTAGTGAACTTGTTTTTAGTTGTTTTTGACAACCACATGTTTACATTAGTAATTTTTAATTTAAAAATTCTAACATGGATATTATGAGGCCCCAACTCAATATGATTAAAGTGCCATGTTGAAATACAATTTTTTTTCGAGTTATGGAGCCACATATTATATTTTTCCATAGCATGCCATGACAAAAATACATGCTATGAAAAATAAAACCTTTCTTTTGGATTTTTGTTAACAAAAAGTTTTAGTGCCATTCATCACCACCATATGTACATGTCTATATATTACATTTATACAGGATGCATCAATGTATATACACATTATATACATTAATGCACATGTCCACCAAGGTTTAAACCCAAGACCTTACAAAGATGCACCAAAATCTTTACCACCAAATCATTGTAAGACTTTAATAACATTTAAAAAAAGTTTATTATGTTTGGCATGAAACTATTTAGAATTTAAAATACGTTTTTTATCAAAATTTATTCAAATAGTATAAATGAAAACATGAATTTGAAGCCTATTAAAAATGTATTTAAATTTTTTAAAATTTATATATAATCAATTTAAATGGCTTTAGAAAAACTTGTTATGAGTAAATAAAAAAATTTACAAATCATTTTTATAAAAATTGACCTACAATCTTTATAAATGTGATTCAATTCAATGTGAATTAAAATATTTTCATTAAATCTTTAACAATTTTATTTACATCATGTAAAATATATGTCCATTTTTTGAGGAATTGTTTTATTTTCCACAATATGAGTACATGTTATGGACCGACTACAAACAAGTGGAGAATTACAAGACAAGACAAGCTTTATTGATCCATCAATTGGTGTTGATCTGCTGAAGGGTTGTTCCCCAGACTATTTCCTTTTATAACCCTGAACCATACTAGTCCCAAAATATCCTAGGCCATGATATTGCCAAAAGT
>Ga0209611_10013603_pt1 | contig 11119 bp, 13 predicted proteins | sample S1TSphgellanicum_3_FD_187693 | JGI IMG/M metagenome (GOLD analysis project Ga0209611, IMG submission 187693) | Host-associated microbial communities from peat moss isolated from Minnesota, USA - S1T2_Fc - Sphagnum magellanicum MG (SPAdes) (version 2) | ecosystem: Host-associated > Plants > Peat...
CCCTTCTCACACACCTTTCCCCCGCCCCGATATGCTGTCCGCCAGCGCTCCCTCGATGTCATTGACCTGCTGAATCGCCGCAAGATACCGCACCAGCAACAGCGCGCAGTCATGCGCGTCCAGTCTGTTCAGCATCGCGGATAATTGCACTTCCGGCACCTGGCCGATCAGTTGGCCTGTCACCACCACGTGGAAGGCTTCAATCGAATCCCGCGCCTGTGCGTAAATCTGCGCGTAGCTCTGCAAATCCGCCTGAGCGAGGTGACTTGCCGATTGATCCGCTATGGCGGCATCCCAGGCGTCTCGCTGCCAGCTTACCTCGTTGATGCTCAAATGGGCGCGCACCGAATCGCTCATGATCACGGCCGTTGCGGCGGAATCCGCCTTGCCGGCTGTGATCGCGGCGAGCAGCGTCTTCAGGATTGTGCGAGCCGCGTCCATGTTGGCCTTGTTCTTGTCCATGGACGCCCGCAGATCCGCCGCATCAGCCTCCAGCTCACGCTCGATGCGCATCTTGCTGTCGCGCGCCGCGTTACGATCGTGCAACGCCACCGCCGCCCGCTCGAACCCCAGCGCGGTCAGAATAGACAACACGATCATCGCATAAGACCGCAGAAAATCGCGCAAATTGGAAGGTGCCGCATGACTCTCAGGTGTATGCATAATCCCGATCCAGACAAAAGTTTTTTGGTTCTCTTCTTCAAAAAAGAACGACTTCCTTAGTTCCTTGTCCCAACGGCCCGCTCAAGATCCGCCTCCAAAATCCCCCGCAACTCGTCCGCCACCATTTGACTACTCTGTATCAATTGCGGCTCATCGTTGGCATAAGCCAAAGTCTCCACCAGAGCCTGCTCATCGCGCTCCCGGAACAGATGCACCGTCCGCCGCGCATCCTCCTCCGACAGGCCCAGCTCGCCCAATACCATTTCCGACAGCCGCAAGCTTGAAAAATACGTCTCGCGGATCAATCCCCGCACGCCAAGGTTCAGCAACATATGCGCGTAACGGCGATTGCGCGCGCGGGCGTATACTGCGAGGCCCGGAAAATGCCGCTTGGCCAGTTCCACCAAGGCCAGCGTGGCGTCCATGTCGTCCAGCGCCACCACCAGCACCCGCGCCCGCTCGGCGCCCGCCGATCGCAGCACATCCAGCCGCGACGCATCGCCGAAGAACGCCCGCGTGCCGAAACGCCGCAGCACCTCCAACTGCGCGGCATCCTTTTCCAGCGCGGTAAATGCAATGTTCCGCAGCGCCAGAATGCGCCCCACGATCTGACCCACCCGGCCAAAGCCGCAAATGATCACCGGCGCCGGCGCGGTATCGATCGGGTCGTACACAGGTGCCTTTGTTCGCGCCAGGCGCGGCATGACAAACCGTTCCGATACAGCAAAGATCATCGGCGCCGCCAGCATGGAAACCGCAATCACCAACGTCGCCATATCCGCCTGCGCCTTTACCAGCGCGCCGCTCCCCGCCGCCACGCCGAACAATACGAAGCTGAACTCGCTGCCCTCCGGCAACGCCAACGCCAACCGCAATGCACTGCGCGCGTCACGCCGCTTCACCCAGCCCACCACGAACGCCACCGCCACCTTCACCGCCAGCAGCGCCGCCACGCACGCCGCAATCAACCCCGGCGCCGTCAGCAACAGATGCAAATCCGCCGACATGCCCACCGAAATAAAGAAGAACCCCAGCAGCAATCCCTCGAACGGCTCCACGTCCGCCTGCAATTCGTGCCGGTAGTCGCTATCGGACAGCAGAACGCCCGCCATGAACGCCCCCAACGACATCGACAGACCCGCCCAGTTCGCCAAAGAAGCAGTGCCCGCCACCAACAACAGCGCAATGGCGGTAAAAACCTCCGGCGTTCTGGCGCCGCCGATCAGCCGAAACACCGGCTGCACCAAAAAGCTGCCGCCCAATAAGATAGCGGCAATCGCGCCAAACCCGCGCAGCACGTCGTGCCACGGCACGTGCGCCGGCAAATTATGTTCCGACAACAGCGGCACCAGCGCCACCACCGGAATGAACGCCATATCCTGAAACAACAGCACGGCAAACGCGTCCCGTCCCGCCGCGGTCGACAACAATTCGCGCTCCGCCAACATCGGCAACACAATCGCGGTGGACGAAAACGCCAGCCCCACCCCCAGCACCGCCGCGCCATCCCACGACAACATCGTCACCGGCAACCCGCTGAACCGTCCCGCCAGCAACAGCAATCCCGCCAGCACCGCCGCACTCGGCACCAATTGCCCCAAACCAAGCCCGAAAACCGCGCGCCGCAACACCCAAAGCCGATGCGGCCGCAATTCCAGCCCAATCAGAAACAGCAGCATCACCACGCCAAGCTCGGCCACGTCAGCAATCTGGTCCACATCCGTCACCAGCCGCAGCCCGCCCGGCCCAATGACCACCCCCGCGAGCAAATAACCGACAATGCTGCCAAACCCCAGCCGCCGCGAAATCGGCACGGCAATAACCGTCGCGCCCAACAAAGCCACCAAAGTTGCAAGCATCCGGCAGCCTCCAAGTCAAAAAAGAAGGCCGGGGCTGTGCCCCTGGACCCCACTAAGGACAAGTCCTTAGAACCTATTTATTGAGGGGAGTCAGGGATCAGGAAGGGGGCACGCGCACCGTTCCGACGTAGCGTGCGCCCCCCTCCTGATCCCCTGACCTTCCTTGAACAAACGGGGGTCTGGGGCCTCAGGTCCCAGCGGGGTCCAGGGGCAGAGCCCCGGCCTTCTTTTTAGGCTTAAAAACCCCGCGGACCCCTTGAACCCTTCGCGCGGCCTGCCTAATTACCGGTCGTCGGAAATGCCCTGTCGGGGTTTTCGGGACGAGGCTGGCCCGCATTGGGCGGCCGGCCAAATAACCTTGCTGTTGCAGGAGGTTTTATAACCATGACGTACGATTTCGCACCTCTTTTCCGCACCGCCATTGGCTTCGACCGCCTGGCCCGTCTCGCGGACACTGCCGCTGCGTCCGCCGCGGCGCCCACCTACCCGCCCTATAACATCGAAAAGACCGGCGAAGATTCCTATCGCCTGGCCATGGCCGTTGCCGGCTTCGACCAGAGCGAGCTGGACATTGTCGTGCAGGACAACACACTGGTGATTAGCGGCCGCCCGAGCCAGGAGGCCGACAACGGCCAGCTCCTGTATCGCGGCATTGCCGGCCGCGCTTTCGAGCGCCGGTTCGTGCTCGCCGACCACATCGTGGTTGACGGTGCCGAGTTGAAGAACGGCCTGCTGCATGTCGGCCTGAAGCGCGTGGTGCCGGAGGCTCTGAAGCCCCGCCGCGTCACCATCGGCACCCAGTCGCCGGCTATCGCCAATGACACCGTCAAGGTGATCGACGCCAAGGCGGCGTAATCCAAGGCGGCTAAAATCCGAGCAGGCGGGGCGGCAATGCTGCCCCGCCTTTCGTTTATACGGCCCTAAAACTTAAAGAATCAACGGGCGCATTGTTCCTGTTATCAGAGTGCTCCAGCGTAGACATAGTGCTCATCATCGTCGGTCGTGGCCCGCCAACCTACGCCACCTCCCTTTACAACCGCCTGTCGTCCGATGGATTTGTTTGGCGGTCGCGTTCGTCCAGCCGCGCCAGGATATCCAGTGCGGCTTTTCGATCGCCGCCATTCGCCAGCACCCGAAAGCGGGTCTCGGTATCATGAACCGCCAACGCTGCCGTGCCCAACTCTTCCATCAGCTTGTTGAGGCTGATCCCGCGCGACGCCGCAAGTTGCTTCACAGTATTCGTTTGCCGCCTCTCGCCGTTTCGTTTCGCCACCGCGGCTCCTTACCAATGACCACCAGGCGGCTCCGTCGCAGTTCTGAGAAAAAATCAGTCGGTCCGAGGCAACGCCCGAATTTCCACGGTCCCACCAGCTTCGAATACCGGATTGCCGATAAGAAGCATCCTGGCTTCATCTAAGCTGCGCGCGCTGACCCGGATGAACCCCGATAGATGGCGCGTGATACAAGGCAAAGCGCCAGACTTGCGGGCGCAGACGCCTGCCCCAATCGCGCTTCCTCCTTGAAAACTGCCGGCCGCCTGCAACCCGCCGATATAGCGCGCCCAATCGTCGCTGCGTCCCTCGTTTCCAGCCTCCGGGATGTCGCCGTGCATCAGAAAGAGGTAGTCAGGCATCGAAACACTCCAGGTCGTCGCTCGCACATCATCTTATGATAGGGCTGCGGCGCACACAAAGTGCTCATCATCGTCGGTCGTGGCCCGCCAATAGCAGCCGATGTCTACCCTGTAGCGGCCTTCTTTGCCGCAAGCTTTCCTCCACCGTGGCGTGTTTGGTCGCTAGGCCGGCAGCGATCATGGCCTGGGACAACAATGCGTCATCCATTTCGATGTTGGTCCGCATCGCCGCATCTGCAAATCTGTATACCCTCGCTACATATACACATGACGATGCCAGGGCAAGCTGGGTTCGTGACGAGCAGGTCCCTCGAATGCAACGCTACAGTGCGCCCCGCCCTGCGAAAAATGGGCTGTCGTCGCCGCCGCGCAATAGAGCATTTTCAGCGTGACTGGAATCGCTCGATTGAGGCGGGCATCTTGAGCTGATGCAAATGCTTTGCAAACAACAACCTAGAGCGGCCCGACGGACGCTGGCGTTGTTCCAGTCAGGCTGAAGCCGCTCTAGTCGCGTAATGGCGCCTTCATATCACTTCCACCAGGGCGTGATGGCCGGCGGCGTTAGCCAGACGGTGGTCCCGGGTTAGCAGCACGGCGTCCAGCGCTTCGGCCAAGGCTATGTAGACCGCATCGTAGGCGGTGACATTGTTCCGTAATGACCAAACGCGCGGCAGCAGAAAATCGTGAGGGTATCGTTGCATACGGAGATCGGCGAGGTCGCCCAGCGCCAGCCGCCCGCGCTCGCCATCGATATCGCCCTTGGCTGCGTATCTGCGGACGACCTGTGCCACTTCGATGTCGAGCAGGTGCGGCGCGTGCAACGTTTGCCCGGGCGCGAACAGGCGGCTTTCGACTGCATGTGCCGCCGGCGCGCGCAGGAGCACCTCGATGAGGGCCGACGCGTCCACGACAATCAATGATTGTCGCGCTCCACCCGGACCGCTTCGGCGGGTGCCAGCGAGAGGGTGATCGGCGGGCGGCTGCCTAGGCGCGCGCGCAGTTGATCAAGCGTTGGCCGCTCAGCGACCTGGCGAATCTCATTGAGGAGATAGTCCGAGAGCGACATCCCAGCGAGGGCAGCACGTGACTTGAGCTCGCGGTGAAGCGCCTCCGGCACATTGCGGATTTGGATCATGACGTGCATGTGAATATGATGGACGCATGTGCGGCGCATGTCAAGGTCGGTGCTGCGGTCATTTCTAGACTAGAAGAAGCAGTTCTTTCTTGAAAAAAAGAACCAAAATACTTTTGCTATTTTATTCTTCTATCATATCTTTTTCCAGGCGGCCGCGGGCGCGGCGACCGATGGCGAGTTCCGTGACGACGCCGTGCAGGGTGCGGAGCTCCTGTTCGGTGACCTCGCCGCGCTGAAAAAAGTGGCGGAGGTTTCGCACCATGCCGGGGCGCTTTGGCGCGTTGCGAAGAAAACCGCACGCGTCGAGCTGATCGACGAGGTGCGCCAAAAAATTTTCCAATTCGGCTTTGGTGGCAACGCTCGTTTCGTTGGTCATCAGGTCGCGCGGCGGCGTGGTGTCGGCGGCTTGCCACCATTCATAGGCCATCACCATCACTGCCTGGGCCAGGTTCAGGCTGGTGAAGGCGGGGTTCATGGGGTAGCGGATGAGCGTGTCGGCCTGGGCCATGTCGTCGTTGTCGAGGCCGGCGCGTTCGGGGCCGAACAGCAGGCCGGCGCGCAGGCCGCGCAGTTCGATTTCGCGCAATTCCGCCGCGGCGCCGCGCGGGGTGAGTACCTGCTTGACGATGTGGCGCGGACGCGGACAGGTGGCGAAGACGTGATGCAGGTCGGCGACGGCGTCGGCGACCGTTTCGTGGAGCGTGAGCGCCTCTAGGATGCTTTGGGCGCCGGAGGCGTTGCGCCAGGCGTTTTCCTGCGGCCATCCGTCGCGCGGGGCAACCAGGCGTAGGTGGAACAAACCTCCATTGGCCATGGCGCGGGCCGCGGCGCCGATGTTGTCTGCGAGTTGGGGGCGAACCAGGATGACGATTGGGGCGTTGCCGATTGGGGCGAGGTCGGCGCCCCGGTCTTTGCCGGTCATAAGAAAAAAGGAAGCAGTTCTTTTTTGAAAAAAAGAACCAAAAAACTTTTATCGCTAAAACGAATCAAAACTTCTTTGCTTCTCTTTTTCAAGAAAGAACTGCTTCCTTCTATCATTTCCTTGACTTGTGCTGCGCAAGCCAAGCCTGCAATTCATCGATATCATGCCGCCCATCGGCGATGATGTGAAAGCAAAGCTGCTTTAACTCCATGTCGCCGCCGTATTTCAGTTCGGCTTCGCACATTTCTATCGCGCCCTGATGTTGCGCTATCGTGTGCACCACGTAGTCGCGGTCGGCATGGCCGGTATAGCGCGCGCTCATGCGGTTCAGCATCTTGTTGATGGCCACACGATAGTCTCGGGTAGCGTCGTTCGAGGGTTCGAACGACGAGTTCGGCATATCGTGCGGGGCGATCGGGTTTTCGGGGATGGCGCGCGGCTCAGGGATTGGGATGGGCGTGGTGTCGGTGGGTTGCGCGGCGGCAGCGCCGGCCCAGAGAAGCATGAGGAAGGCAGTTCGTTTCATGGCAAGCTCTCCTTCAATGCGCGCGCCGCCATGTGGTGCCGGAGGGTCCGTCCTCCAGCAGCACGCCTTGCGCCGCCAGATCGGCGCGGATGGTGTCCGCGCGGGCGAAGTCGCGGGCTTTGCGGGCGGCAATACGGGCCTCGATGGCGGCGTCGATCGCGGCATCGTCGCCATCGTTGCCGCCGCCGCGAAACCATGAGTCCGGCGTGTGCTGCAGCAATCCGAGCAATTCGCCCGCGGTCTTGAGGCCGCCGGATGCGACGGCGTCGCCCGCCAGCGCGGCATTGGCCAGCCCGTGCAGTTCGGCAATGGCGACGGGGGTATTCAAATCGTCGCAGAGTGCGGCGAGGAATTGGGTGGGCACGGGGATGCCGGGTTGCGGCGGCGTTTGTTGCAGGGCACGGTAAAAGCGGTTCGTCGCGTCGCGCGCCTCGGCCAGGCCCGTATCGGAAAAATCCAGCACGGAGCGGTAGCGCGCCGATAAAAGCAACAGCCGAATTGCCTCGGCCGGCGCCTTTGCCAGCACATCGCGCAGGGTAAAAAAATTGCCGAGGCTTTTCGACATTTTCTCGCCGTTCACCTGCAACATGCCGTTATGCAGCCAGACGCGCGCAAACCCGCTGCCGGGGAAGGCGCACAGGCTTTGGGCGCGTTCGTTCTCGTGGTGCGGAAACAGCAGATCGCTGCCGCCGCCGTGGATGTCGAAACTATCGCCGAGATAGCGCCACGACATGGCGCTGCATTCGATATGCCAGCCGGGACGGCCGCGGCCCCAGGGGCTGTCCCAACCGGGCAGATCGGGCGGCGAGGGTTTCCACAGCACGAAATCGCCGGCGTCGCGCTTGTAGGGCGCGACCTCGATGCGGGCGCCGGCGATGAGGTCGTCGGGACTTCGGCCGGAGAGGGCGCCGTATTGCGCGAAACTGGCGACGGCGAACAGCACGTGGCCCTCGGCCGCGTAGGCATGCCCGGTTGCGATCAGTTTTTCGATCACCAGGATCATGTCGGCGATGTGGGCGGTGGCGCAGGGCTGCACGTCCGGCGGCAGGTTGCCGATCGATACCATGTCGGCCTGAAATTCGGCGCCGGTGCGGGCGGTGATGGCGCCGATCGGCTCGCCGCTGGCGGCGGCGCGCGCGTTGATCTTGTCGTCCACGTCGGTGATGTTCCGCACGTAGGTGACGCGCGAATAGAGGTGGCGCAGCAGCCGGACCAGCACGTCGAAATTGGTGAAGGCGCGCACGTTGCCGAGGTGCGGCAGGTCATAGACGGTGGGGCCGCAAACATACAACCGTACGTTCGCCGGGTCGGCCGGCATGAACAGCTCGCGCTTGCGGGTTTGGCTATTGTGCAGGAACAGGTCGGGCATGCGGCGCCCTTCTGCGGCGAATCGGCGCGAGAGGGAAGTGAGTGCATCCCTCCCTCTTTGACCTGTATTGACCGGCTCGTGCGCGTAGTTGAGAATGCGTCTCAACTGTAGGCGCATCATGTGGACGGGACGAAGCACCTGACGACCAAACCGCCGGTTTCGACGCGGCTGAGCCGTGCGATCGCGGTGTTCGGGCCAGGCCTTGTGGTCATGCTGGCCGATACGGATATCGGCAGCCTGATTACCGCGGCGCAAAGCGGGGTGCTGTTCGGCTACCGGCTTCTGCTGCAACAATTGCTGCTGGTACCCGTGCTTTACATTGTCCAGGAACTGACGGTGCGCCTGGGCATCTTCACCGGCCGTGGCCATGGTGAGCTGATCCGTCACCATTTTGGGCCGGTGTGGGCGTGGGTGTCGGCGGCGGGGCTGGGGATCGCGACGGCCGGTGCGCTGCTCACCGAGTTCGCGGGTGTGGCTGGGGTCGGCGAGCTGTACGGCATCCCCCGCGGGGTGAGCGTGACCCTTGCGGCGGCGGCTTTGCTCGCCGTTGTGCTCACCGGCAGCTACCGCCGCGTGGAACGGGCGGCGATCGCGGTCGGGCTGTTCGAGTTCGTATTCTTCTACGTGGCCTGGAGGGCGCACCCCGATCCGGGTGTCATGCTGCACCAGGCGGTCAACATTCCCTGGCACAGCAAGCCCTACTGGTTTCTCACCGCGGCCAACGTCGGCGCCGTGATCATGCCGTGGATGGTGTTCTACCAGCAGAGCGCGGTTGCCGATAAACGGCTACGTCCGGAGCATTTTGGCGCCGCGCGGCTGGATACCGCGGTCGGCGCCGTGGTGACGCAAATGGTCATGGCGGCGGCCCTTATCGCCTGTGCGGCAACCATCGGCGCGCGGTCGCCTGACGCAACGCTGAACAGCGTCGGCGATATCAGCCACGCTTTGACGCCGTTCCTCGGCGAGACAGTCGGCAAAATCGCGTTCTCCGCCGGCATTATCGGCGCCGGCCTGGTGGCGAGCATCGTGGTGTCGCTGGCGTTCGCGTGGGGCCTCGGCGAGGTAACGGGCTATCGCCGCAGCCTGGAACTGCATCCGCTACAGGCGCGCTGGTTCTATGGCGTGTATGCGCTGTGCGTCGTGGGCGGCGCCGTGGTGGTGGCGCTGTGGCCGAACCTGGTCGCGCTGAGTGTTGATGTGCAGGTGATGAACGCCCTGCTGCTACCGCTCGTGCTGGGCTTCCTGATTGCGCTGGCCATCCATGCCTTGCCGGCGCGGCACCGGCTGCGCGGTCCCTATAAATGGGTCGTGATCGGCGTGGCGGCGCTCACCACGACGCTCGGCGTCTTCGGCGCCTTTCAGGGCGTGGGGCTGTTCTAGCGCGGCTGGCCTGTGCGCCACGCAAGGCTGCGGACGTCGGAGTGTGGCAGGGTGCCGCCGGGGCGGAAATTAGCCAAGAGGAAGCCATGAAGGCGGAAACGGAAATTACGGTTGCTCGCGCGCTGATACATCGCCATGGCCTGCGCGCCGCCGCGGTCGCGACAGAGCATGTGGCGCAAGCCCGCGCCCAGAACGACCGCGAAACGGCGGCGCATTGGTCGGGCGTCGCGCGGGCGGTGAGTGAGTTGCAGACGGAAGCAAGGGTGGTAGCGTAGAGGAAATAAAGGAAGCAGTTCCTTTTCTTAGTGTTTATCCAAATCGCGGAATTTCCGTTGCAGATCGAATTCGCGGGACGTTACGTAATGCTCGACCTGCGCCAATCTGCCATCGAGGCGGGTCAACGCGTCACGCACCGCCAGAACACCGGGATGACTTGCCTCGGCTGATGCGCCGACCCGGCTGCCGGCCCGGCGCCATCCGCCGTTTCGCTGCACGGTGCGCCAGATGAAATAAGCGACCACCAGCACAAGGATGCCGGCGATGAAATGACCTGCGCCCGACCCGGAATGAGATCTGTGGTGGGGCTCATCGTCGTCGCTGAGATCGATGGTGACGCCGTGCAGGTTCGGCAATGGCGGCATTGGCGGCAAGGGCGGTATCGGCGGAATTTGCACTTTCAAGCCGTTGAGGTCCTGCTTCAGCCGATCGAGGTCTTGTAACTGCGTGCCGAGGTCACCCACGTGAATGTCGCTGCCGCCGCTGGCGCTGCGGCGGACGAGTGTTCCGGTTGGGCCGTCGAGCTTGATGTCGCCGCCGCCCGACGCCACCGTGTCCGCAGTGCCGACGCGGGCCTGCACCGTAATATCGCCGCTGCCATGGGTTTCGGCGCGCAATATGCCGATGTCGCCATCGCCGATGGTGGCATCGCCACCGCCGGCCAGGCTGAGATCGACAGCGGACGCCGCGACGGTGCCAACGGAGAGATCGCCCGATCCGCTGAGCCGTGCATGCAATAGGCCATGCAGATCACCCAGCTTGACGTCGCCGCCACCGCTCACGGTGATGTCGGCCGCGTCCTGAACAGAATCGATCGATACGTCGCCGCTGCCATGCACGGCGAGCATCAGCGCGCGCGTGCGGCCGACGGTAAGGCCGCCGTCGCTGTTGACCGCGACGTTCAGTTCGCCGCCGACGTCACCGATACGAACGGCGCCGCTGCCTTGCATCGCCACGGAAACGGGAAAGCCGAGCGGCACGGTCAGGGTGAGGTGGCCGAGATCGTCGCCGCAGCCGTAGGTGCTGACCTCCACCACCTGCCTGGCGTGGGCCTTCAGGCATGACAGGTCGTCGCCGGAGAGCCGCACGGCGCGGCCCCCGGTATTGTCGGTTTCGATGCTGATGTCGGTATCGCCGGTCGCCGTGAGGGCGAGGCGATCGCCTTGCAGGGTGACGGTATGGGCGTGCGCCGCGGTGGTGAACGCGTCCAGGCTTGTCACGCCCAGGCTTGTCACGCCGAGGCTCGCCAGCAGAACGATGCGGTGCGGGCTCATGCGCGGGCCCTCGCGCGCCAGCCGGGCGCATCTTCGTCGAGAAGGCGCTCCAGCGACTCGACACGCTGCTCGAGCCGGCGGG
>Ga0209611_10013604_pt1 | contig 11117 bp, 7 predicted proteins | sample S1TSphgellanicum_3_FD_187693 | JGI IMG/M metagenome (GOLD analysis project Ga0209611, IMG submission 187693) | Host-associated microbial communities from peat moss isolated from Minnesota, USA - S1T2_Fc - Sphagnum magellanicum MG (SPAdes) (version 2) | ecosystem: Host-associated > Plants > Peat...
ACTAATGAGTTCCTAACACCAAGTGTGAATGCATGTTCGGAATCGTTTTTGTAATGTAAAACTTACTATCTATCTAAGCCTAACAGTCACTATTTAAATAATAGTGAAAGGTTGAGGAGACTGTTGTGCAAGATCAAGTAGTTTGCTCCTGAGCCACCCTTGGATCAAAATAACCAAAAGTTTTTCAAACTTTCAATTGCTCCAGTGAATTTACTTCAAAGAAAAGGTGAAATAATCCCTTTTCCATAGGGGTTAAGCAGAGGTGAACTGGTACTTAAAAGTTGATTCCCATCTCAGTTACCCAGAACCGGATTGGAACCTAAGCTGATTTTTAAAATTGGAACCAGAATGGAGACCAATTTTTTTAAACAATAAAACCGAAACTGGGTTCCTGGTTCCATTTATGTGTCATGGAAGTTAAATTGGAACTGATACTATTCTGATTTAGTTTTTAGAATTCGAACCAGAGATTCTTCATCTAAAAGTAAAGCACCACCTACACTAGTTTTAACCCTACAACAAATTTCATATATTGCACTGGATTTCCACTTGAACTATATTGTACTGGGACTATTGTCAACCCTACAAATTTTGCAGACTTTATACCTATGATTTGCATGGCCAGACTATGTCAACCAACCTCCTCCTATTGTAATGGGAGGATTCTGCATATGTAGTCTTGCAGACTTGTTTACATTTATAAAATCCTAAACTTCAGTTTTAGTTTTAGAACATAGCTTTCTCAATTTTTCTTTTGGTTCCACACATTTAAATGGAATTCATTTTTGCACACAATTCTTCCAAAAAATAGTTTTGGTGTGGGTTTGAGTTTCAATTTTTGTCAAAAAATCAAATTCATTTCCGATCGCTCTTTGCTAGGGTCCATATTCTCTAATTTATAACATACACATGTTGTCACACTATCACCCTTTCATATTCATTTTCCATTTTTTTCATTGTCAACATGGACATAAAGTGGATGACATTGATGTTTTAAATGTATGATGTGACATAAGCTATCATACTTCAAAAGATGACATTTTTTAATTCATTAATGTACATATAAAAATTAAAATTTATTAAATGCATTGTATAATTGAAAATTGTGTTTAGGAAAATCTATGGTTTGGTTCATGTTATCTCATAATTGAACCTTCAAATGGGTACATTTATGGTTAGGGTATACAAAAAGAATGTCTTGTCTCAAAATCACTCTCAAATTACCATTTTGAATGATCATTAGTACAAAATAATTTTTTTGGTAGATATTTTTTTCAATAGATAGTCACATACTTCTTGATTAAAATGGTGATGATTTTTTATGATTTGGAAGATTATAACATATTTTTAAATGTTTTGAAAGATGGTTTAAGAATCGTGTTTCATTACGCAATTGTATGAAAAAGTATTCAATGTTGAGGATTAACAATATTTTTTCAATTTGTTTCAAATATTATCCACAAATGAAATAAAATTTGTTTTATATGATGGCACAAATTTTTAGTATGATCAATCAAGAAATTTTGTGGAAGTGATGTTAGAATTTTGAATTTTTTCATAAAACAAATGCTTTAATAAGGATAATCAAATTAATTTTGTTAATTACAAATTTACATCTAAAGGTTTGGGAAGAAGTATAGGAGGCATAGGCATAAAAAAAAGACATTATTTGATTTTTTAATAGGGTTTTGGCACTTCAAATGAAAGTATGTCATTTTGAAATGTTTAAGTAATCTTACATTCTTTTTTGGTTTATACTTTCAAGAATAAGACATTCAAAATTTGTTCAATTGATTTGAATCATTCATTACAACATTTATTGGTTGAAAACCTAAAGATACATATTCCCTTTCATTGTTTAGCATTACATTCATTTTACTAAGTCCTTATTTAGGACTTAGGACACAAAACAAATGGGTGTCATGGTTCCTATTGTAATACCCCAACCATGAATGCACCCAAATATTTACAATTTTTTTGTCATTATGATTATTGAATGTCCACACCTTCATTGAATTATTGTTAAAAATTGCTTATATTACAAATTTTTAAACCCATCCAATTGCCTTGCTTTTGTAAGGTGAAAATAACACATTGTTCATTAATACCATGATTATGACATTATTTGCACAACTTTTATTTTTTAATATTATTTTGTTTATAGGCACGAAATGTGTGCATGACATATTTTGTGTCCATGTCATGTCTGAACAATATTCCCATGTGTTCATACATTATGATTGACACAAAAGGAGTCAAAATTATATGCATGTATACTACTAAAAGTATTGCAATTAAAACTCATTTATTTTGAATTTTGAATTTTTTACATTTAGTTGATCTTTGGGCCTTAAAAATAAAATAAGTTAAAAAATCATGAATATCAAATTGTTTTATATATATATTTTGAGTACATGTACATTAATCATATATATTAAAATATAATCACATTTTACATGGTGCAATTCACCAAATGACAAATTGAACACAAATATAAAACTTTAAAATCATGCATGCATATATTTACTAGTGTTGGGCTGGTATATAGGTCAGTCCCTGATGTCAATACTGGTATCAATAATGGTATCAAATACCATACCAGTCTAGTATCAAAAGTTTTGATATTCCCCCCTATACCATTATACCCCCACATCAAATATTGAATTTTTTTGTCAAATACCATACCAATCTGATATCGCGTTTTCTAATACCAGTATAATACTCAATACCAGATGAATCACTCCTTTTTCTCCTGCTATCAACCCCTAACCATGTTATGGTATGCTGGTGTGTGAAAGATCCCATTGTATACTTTTTTTGGTGGTGGCTATGCTTTTTGGAATCACCCAAGGAGGGAGTTGCTGCTCTGTTAGTATCTGCACGCACAAGAAAATTAAACTTTTGTGGTTTTGAAACTTTTGATTTGCCTTGCACAAGTTTTAGTTATTTAAGATTTTGATACGGAGGGACTAGCAATTTGCAAGTGAATAAACAAACACATGACAGCATTTTAGTGGCTAATCATGTTTGTGATTATGTCAAAAATGCACATCATCAATGGGTGCATTCTTGATACCAGAGTTACTATGTATACCAGCTGGTATTAGACCCCATTAACAACTATATGTCGATATCATTATATACTCAGTCCATATTCTTTCAATCATATATACCATATCATATATACCGTCTTGAAAAATGTTGTGATACCATTATGCATATGGTATCAAAATTTTGGAGAACCCCACATACCAGTACCAGGCTGGTTAAAAATAGTTTCATTCATGTTTTGGATTTTTACTAAATTTTCAGTGACGAAAATCATTTAAAATTCAATATTCCTCCCATCATAAGTCCAAAACTTACCAAAATAAATTCCATTAAATCTAGTCACTGAAATATTTCCAAGAATACCAAAGGCACATTTGAAATTCACAATTACTATTTAAATTAATTTCAAATGAACAAATCATTTGATATTCAATAACGTTCACACCATAAGTCCAAATATTATGAAACCAAGCTAGTGCACCCCAACTTGTTGAGAGCTTTCCAAAGATATCAAGAATATGGTTCAAAGCCTTACAATTTTAGAGATATCAGTTTGAACAAACAAAACAAATTACTTAATTGTAGGATCATGTTTAACATGTATTTTATTGTACAAGGTGTAAGGAATTTTAGCTTATATTTCAACAAGATCCAAATCCCATAGTAAGAAAAGGTCACAACTATAATGACAAGGTGTTGAAACTAAAGAAATATACTTATGTACCCTAAAACCCTAAATCTGAAACCTAGGCTATCATGCACATTCAGTAACTTTCGGTCAATTGGTTTGAAAATTGCATAATAAACACCTATTGTGACCTAAAAGGAACCTTAAAAAGGTTAAGCACTTTTTGCCCTAATCTGGCAATTGATGGTGAGATGTAATTGATCATGAGCATGTTCATGAGCATGCTGGTCATGCTCTACTAGTGTATATTTGCCTGTTTTCTTTTATGCTTGCAAGTTTTGCATTATTGTAAAGACGAGAATATGGGTGCCTTGTTTGGAGGAGGAGCTTGCTAGTTGTGTGACTTTAGGGTTTGTTTTTCATAACACCTTATGGGAGCAAAATCCTAATTGGTGGAGGGGATTGTTGGGATAAGGAGCTGCTATTTTTTGAAGAGTGGCAGTTCTACTAAATGACGGTGACGAATGCATAAATAAGGGAAGAAGAACTAAGCATTGCAGGCTCTGGATTTTGATTGTGAGGTGGTAGTACAGTTGTAAGTTAAGATGCAAAAAAGAGGAATGTTCTTGATGATTGTCATTGTTTTTTGAAATTTCTCTTGCGTTGGAGTGATAGTGTATTGTCTAGAAATTTATGTCATATGCTGATGGTGAAGATGATGCAGAACATCAAAGGATTCGCAAGTGACACCTTCGATGGCATTATGTACAGTGAGGTGGGAATTGGAGAATCTGAGGAAGTGAATACCCTTGTTGGCACTCTGGGATGGGAATCTGCAACTGATCAATTGTCTTGGGTTGGGGCTGAAGTTTGATAACTCTTTGATGCCTAAAATTTTGGTTTTGTGGTGGGATTCCTTACCTATGAAAGCTTTCTGGGTTGCTGAGAGAAGGGGAGTAGCAATGCCATATGGTTGTCTATTGATATTCAACAGGCTTAATGTCGTTCAAATTAGGTTTGGGTAGATCAATGCAGTCAAGGTTGTGAGTAATTACTAATTTAGATAGGATTACAAGAATAGGGATAGAAAGAAATACTACTTTAAGTATATAGCTCCTTTTTTTTGCCACATTATATATCTTAAGCCCACTTTAGGTGAAGGTCCAAGGTCCAAATTCACATGAACCAATTTGGACCTATTTGAAGCAAATTGAATCTTTGAGTTGGATCTAGCCTTGGACCCTAAGCTTTCATCTTAGTTCTTCAAGTCATGAGCTCTTCCTTGAACTCTATTTCTTTGGTTTGCCCCTCGGTTCTTCAAATCATGAGCTCTTCTTTGAACTCTATTTATTTGGTCTGCCCTAATTGATTTTCCTTTCACAAGTGTCATTTAGGTTTAGCCTCATTGCCACTTTTTGGTCTTTGAACTCTCATCTAAAGCCCTTGGGTCCAATTCATGGCTCTCAACCAATAGGATTGCTCTATTTAATTGGACCCTGAAGCACTATTTAATTCAACCCTCATCTAATGTGGCGCTCAATATATAGATGTTGCCAAAAAAATCAGGCAACCAATAGGGCTTTATTATCCATAAAGATTGCAGGCTAGAGACCTACATCCTTGTGACAGCAAGAACACCAGAGAAATGGGGGAAAGGAATCAAGCTTCACAATTAAAACCTTAAACCCCAAAGAGGAAACCCAGATGAGAAATTATGTGCCATGACTTGGAGAGAAACTTGGGGTTCCGATACACTTTTGAAAACAAGCTAAGTGAAAGGACAACATTTGCCAAAGCGTATGGGATAAAAGTGAGGTGCTATTGGGAACGCTTTGGGGAAAATGTTGAGAAATTGGGAACCTATTGGAAACTCATTGGAAACATAGTGAGAACAAATTAGACAAAGGGGAAAATTAAAATTTCCTCCAGCCCCCACCTCCCCCTCAACTAGGGCTCCTTGAGTGTATGATGATGCACCATCTCATTGGCTGCCTATACCCTAGATACCTTGGCCAATTCAACAGTAATAATTATATTATTTTCAGAAATGTTGAAATTTTCAAAAATTATTTCTTCCAAATCAAAAAATATTGTGAAGGATAATTGAGAATATTTAAGAATATTCCATTTGTTGAAATGATTTTTCAAAATAAACTAATTATTCAATGGACATGTGTTGAAATGGCCAAGGTATTATGATAATCTTTGTCTTCAAAACTATTGGTCACCTATTTTTGACCTTCTTTGACAACCGTTTCATGCACCACCTTGTTGGCTGCATATAATCTCTATTGGCCTTGCCTACCAAGGCAAGGTTATTGTCTTTAGATTCATTATAGAGTATAGTAGCTTAAGGGATTTTGGCCCCTGGGTAATAATAGGTCTATTCTTATATGAGAATTTTTGAAAGACGATATTTTGGCTTGTGTTGAAACTTGAATTAGTAATAGAGTTATAATATCTTGAAGGATTTTGGTTTCTTTTACAGGATTTTTTGAAGATTGTATTTTTGTGTGGTGATATTTTTGAATTCCATAATTCTTCTTTTGCATTAAGATACTTTTTAATGTAAATTTGGCAAGGCCACAATGTGAGACACACCCTTGTTTTCAAAATTGTTGGTTGCCTATTTTGGACCTCATCTTATAACCCTTTCTAAGAGGCTCTTTCCATTGCTTGGCTGTTGTCACACTTGCACATCTTTAACTATGACAATAATAGGCAATGGAAAGTGGCTAAAAATCTTGTTGAAATCATAGGTCACTTTCCATCGGAAAATGACTTTGTCATGTAATATGCATGTTATTTATGTAAGGAACGTTAGAACATTTTAGATGGGAACTATTAGGTTGACTTGAACATCAAAAAAATCAATGTTCCCATGAAAAAACAACAATAATTGCTTAAGTATATATTGACTCACAACCCTCACAAACCTGATCAACTCATGACCTGCAAAGCTGTGATGAAATTGTCATCACAATTGTGAGGTCCATTGCAATGGAAAGGCAATGTCCCACCAAAATCTGTCATCACATAGGCCTCAGTGGAAAGTGGCCCTAAGAGCATGGGTGTATATTGTTATGGGCTCAACCAGTAAACAAGTACCCACTACTCATGCTCTTAGGAAGGGCCGGGATATTATCCTAAGTTTAAAATGTTGAATAATAAGCAAACACTTAAATCAAATTGATCTTATGAAAAGTCATGATTTCTTATAGTATTTTGTAAATTCCCAACAATAAACTTCCAACACAACATAGAAGTGAAAATTGAAAAGTTGACAACATAGCACTCCATCACTTGTGATATGTAAATTTTCATGCTTACCAACAATAGTAGTTGAATGTCGTCAATCCGTTGAGCAAAGGTTTAGTGCACACCAATTTCCATGCTTGCGAAATACCTTCAAAACTTTATATCTCCAAATAGCCTAAAAATTTCCATGCAAGTAATACTCCTATGTAGGAACTCAATGGTGCAAACAATACCCAAATTCAACATGGTATTGAAAAAATATGAATTTCCAAAAAAATCTCAATTAATCCTTTAAAAAAATCGTGAAAGTGCTTTAAATTTATTTTTAATGTCTAGAACTAGAAGGCTAGCTTCATTCAAAGTTTGTCCTGTCTTAGGATTTTAAGTATTTGGTGTTTAATCTTAGGTTAAATGTTCAATTATTAACCCATTCATGCATTGATTAACCCCATGTTTGACTACTAGATGAACAAAAATGGATGCATGACTAACCAACTACATGGATGAAAAGTGAGAATTAAATAGAGGATATTAATGGATGAAAAATCTCAATCTCGTTCAAATTACAGATGAAAGATCTTCCACATGGATGAATTTATATAAAAATAAAAATAAGGAGGTGCAAGAAAGGTCAGGATTCGACCCCTGGTCCTACCTTATCATGACCTTACAATGAACCACATGAGCTTGGTTTGCTTCCCAAACTAGCAAGTCCGGGTGAGTTTCAGGTGACTGGGTGATGGGGGCATGAGCCTTTGGTTTCTTGTAATGCATAGTTGCCCCTTCCTCCTGCCACCCTCTTCCCCTTCCACCTTGTTATTGCCTTTGGATGACCTGGCTATTTTTTGAAAACTAAATTGAAACACCCCATTCATCTACTTATACTTTTTCAAAGGTCAAATGTTTGAAATTACCTCAAAACTAGAATCAATTTAAAGCTAACTTACCCTAGTTGACCTAATGTAATTAGGACATAACCATATACACTCATAAAACTCATGTTTTAATACATCATATATAAAAGACAGGTATTAGCCTATGCAAAAATGCAAGACAAAAAGGTTCTTAAAACAACAAAATTTTGCACCATGTATCCAAGAGCACCAATTTACTTTTTGCTTTTGAGAGGGGATGACAAATTTTTGGTGTGTTTTGGACTTTGTTGTTCCCACCAAGTTGACATCAAGTTTTCGATGTGTTCATAAATTGTTCCCAATGTATTCACACCTTGTCAACAAATTATAGGTTTTTTTGAAAGTTATTTTTCTATTTAAAATTTTTTTTGTATTAATTTTCTAATATTGATAACCTGCCTGGATGAAAATTAGGTCATCCAGGTAAGTTATCATATTTTGAAATTTCAATACCAAGCGATTATCAATTTAACCAGTTATCCAAAAAATCAGTAAAGGGTTGGTAGGTTATTAATAACCGGGTTGATAGCATGGTGGATAACCAGATGAAAACTCAATAAGCAGCCAACACTAATTGGTACCTTCACTTTCTGGAATGAGGCTCATTAGTGGATATAGTGAACCAATATACTTTCAATACAGTCCTCAAGTGGTCCCTTACTAATTATATTCAAACTAGCCCCATGATTTAGTCTACAAATGATTTACATTGCTTAAAATAAACCCTATTTTTTGAGGTTTTTAGTTTTTATTAGGGTACGAGTGTGGCTATTGTTTCACCCAAGGCCTATCTAAGAAGGGGTTTAAATTGAAGGAAAATGCAAGACAAATGAAGTCCAAGAAAACAAAATAATGTACAATGCACCCAAGAGGCCCAATGTAGAGCTCTGAGTACAAATTTGTAGTTACATTATCATCATAAACTTGTGAGCATTAGAACTCCTAGAAAACCATCGTTTTACATATGAGTACCTTAGTTTGCCCTAACTACTAGGAAGCCCTAATCAAGCCTTAAGCACCCATGCCTACCTCCATTCCAAGTCTCAAAAGGGACCAACTAGTTTTTTCTAAACATAAGAAGTTTCAAAACTCAAACCAAATGGAATCTAATTTTTAACTACATTTCATACCTCCCACCAAGATTCAACATTGAAGAATTTTCAAAAGGTAAAGAAATAAAATTTCAAGAGAGATACTACCAATAGAATGAGGGAATCAAACACCTAACCTCATGAAAACTCATGATTATTCCTACCACTTCACTAACATTGTATGTTGTGAAATAAATAATGCACCTTAATCATAGTACTTATTGTTTAATTATCAAAATCTTGAATTTTTAAAAAATGGTGTTATTGAACCCTTCATGTTGAAAATTTTAATTAGTTTAGTAAAAATTGTCAATAGTGGTGGGTGGTAAGTGTAATATGAATTTGTAAAGATATTTGGGATGGGCTCTCTACATTGTAATTAAAAACTTGGTTATAACACATGAAACGTTTGTACATTACATTTAACATGATTGATATTTTCACTTATTACAAGTTCACATGCTGCATGTGAGTGGTGAATGGTGTGTGTATACATTACACCATGTATGCATATTAAAGTCATTCATGCAAAGTCATTATTTGATTTCTTGCACCTACTTCAAAGCTCTAGTTCATTGTCCATTGTTTTATTGGTATATTCCTTTGTAGTCATTTTGCTATGTGATATTGTTCACACAATATTAAAAAAATGAAAACACCTATCATGTACATGATCGAACACATTGCAAGTGTTCCGTATGGCCATACAAGAGGAAGTTTAGAAAAAAATTGTCTATTGAAACATTTAACAAAATGAATATGCATGAAATTCAATGTCATTTATTTAAATAAAAAAGAACATTCCATGAGTCATTTTTCAAATGAACAAAACCAAGTGCCTTGGGTCTTACTTTATTACAATGTGGTTTAGGGTGCAATTTTGCAAACATGGATCAAAATAGCTATAACCACTACTTAGTTTTTTGTATCCAAAAGTTTCAAAAAATTTGTAATTGGATTTTTTAAATATAAAAGCTTATTGCAATATATTAAAATACATATTTTGTAATTTTTAAATCAATTTAGTGAATAAAATCACTCAAAAGCACTTCTATGGTGATGTAACCATTGCTTATTTGGTGTGTTTATAATGTAAAAGGATTCATATTTAGTTATTTTTGACAAATGTATATATTTAGTCACATAATTCTTTTGAATTTTTTTAATATAAACCTTGACATAACATTATAAATAACAAAAAAAATATTCGAAAGATATCAAGAATATTTTAAAAAAAAACAATCACCTAAGGGGATGGGTGTGGCTCATGATTGAATGCTTACACCAACATGAGTAAAGTTGAACCTTGTTGAAGAGAGGGCATCAAAACATTGCATATATATTATATATATGTATATATACATATGTACATGTTGCAATAGTTTGTAAAAGTTGTAGTATATTTTAAGATCTATGATGAAGTACTAGGTGGCAATTTTGTCACATGTAGTTGAACACCAAACTTTGGAGTTAAAATAACAAAATATTGGGGATTGTGGATGTAATTCGGAGAAACTGAGAGTTGGAAGCGTGACAACACTTTGGCCACTATGAGTTTTGATTGCAACATTGCAAGGTTTTGGCCAATGCAATATCGAGGCCCAAAAGAGAATGGGATAAAACCTTGTGGATCTTGACAAGCTTTTGAAACGCCCTTTGCAAACCTATTTGGATTGAATTCCATTGCATCTTCACCCCAAAGTGTAGGATTCTGATGGATTTGAATTGTGGGGATTTCCAATATTGAACCTTTTGGCACAAAAATGTCTCCCAATTTTGTGTCATTTGTTGCCACCCTTACCATTCGTGGGAGGATAGGGAGTAAACGATGCACTTCATTCAATATCATCCCCACCTGGTCACAAATGTATAAATAAATAAGTAGTGGGTATAAATAAAGATCACAACAATTGTCGATTAATTAGTTTTGAACCAATAAGCTAATGACTTGCATATTGTGTGGTCAACTTTATGATGTGGTTACCTTAGAACTGTATTGGTTCAAATTTCAAACCCTCCAAGGTGTGTACTTCAATGATCAACAACAGCTTGTATGATGCAATGTAAGAAATATTTTCAATTATTGGGAGACTCAAATAGTCATTCAAAGAGGGGACCATACTCCATGGACTTTGACATGCAAGGTAATTAAATTTAGACAACCTAACTTTGATG
>Ga0209611_10013605_pt1 | contig 11117 bp, 6 predicted proteins | sample S1TSphgellanicum_3_FD_187693 | JGI IMG/M metagenome (GOLD analysis project Ga0209611, IMG submission 187693) | Host-associated microbial communities from peat moss isolated from Minnesota, USA - S1T2_Fc - Sphagnum magellanicum MG (SPAdes) (version 2) | ecosystem: Host-associated > Plants > Peat...
CTTGATTGCCATGACATGGCCTGCATGAATATATGCAATATGAAAATTCCTTAAGGTGCAAATGAGATAACACAAGCCACACCTACCTACCTCTTTTTTTTTGTGATTGCTTATGGGGAAATATTTTTAAAATATTCTTGAAAAAAAATTCAAAAAAAATCTTTAAACTTTTAACAAAAAATTCTTCATACTATTTTATTAAGGTTCATGTTAAAAATTTGACAAAAAATGTCATATTCAAAAAAATTCAAATCCATTTACAAGTCATTTTACTATTGAAAAGCAAACGTTATAGTGTTTAATGAATGCTTTTGTTATTTTTTTATTCATTGGATTAATTTCAAATTAATTCACATGTTCCCATGATATATTAAAAATATAACTATATAAATAAATAAATAATTCAGCATCAAATTAAATTATGATTTTAAAACATGAAAAAACCAAACAAGTGTTACATTTGTTATGGTACATGTTATTGTGATTGCACCCCTCAATAGAACATAGTTAAATTATGATCGACCCCACCTTTGATAATACTTCTTGGCCATTGCCATATCACCAACATTGAATTTTGCCCACATGGGCACTTGAAAATTGTGTTGAAGTGAAAAGAGTTTTTGTGTACACCAAGGTGTAGAAATTGACCCCTTCAAAATTCCCTTCTTTTGAATTCACCACAAAGTTGTTGCCCAAGGAGATGCATCTAGCAAACCATTCACTATCACTTCCATAATCATCTTATTCATCTTCCTAAAAGGCATTTTCCATGGCACTACGCACATAAGATGCATTATCATGAATTAATACCTCAATTTCCCAACTTTGCATCCAGGGCACATTCTCACAAACTAAGAAATTAGCATCGACATAGAAACAACAAAAGCAAGATAAAACTTTTTTTCAACAACTTATTCGCATCCATAAAACCAATAGACCTCACGAAATGTATGTCATGTGTCCCTCTTATAATGGTACACATGTATTTAGTAACCCTATCAACATCATCTAATTTTATGTGCCAAAAAATGCAACTGATTGGCCTCTGGTCTCCTAAATATGACATTTCCACTCACTGGCTTAAATGTTCATGAAACAACATCACCACTTGTTTTGCATTTTGGAATGGAGGACACCTTGTATTAAGTTGCATTTGTTTAACAAACCTTTTCACAACTACACTTGTCCTAGCACATGGACCTTTTCCATGTCCTAAGCCAAAAAAGTTCCATATGCAACTACATCCACTTGTTAAATGAGGGTAACAACTCACAAAATATAGTGGGATTTTGCTTTTGAATTGGGAATTGCAACCATCAAACCATATCCAATGTTGTCTAAACCCACCCTTCACCATGTCCTCCCAATTGTAAAATAGACAATCTTGTACAAAATAACTATCATGAGTTTTGTCATCAAAAATGTATAAATGGTACCTCATGATAGTGTTTAAGTCGTCATCATTTCGGTTAGGATTCAGATTTCACATCTAAAAATTGTGCATGAGAATAATGATATGACAGCTATGAGAATGCATAGATTAAACCTTGTTCTAATTTTCAAAGTTGTAGTTTTTAGCAAAAATCAATCATTGAAACTATTGTGTCATTTGAAAAAAATTCAAGGTAGGTTTTGAATTGTTGAGCTTGCCACCTTGCGACAACATTATGATGCAAAAAATATTGTAGCTTGGGTTTCATGTATTGAATAAACTCCTTGGAGATTGTAGACTTGTGCATTAACTTCAATTTCTTCTTTTCACCTTTCTTGGTTATAATGGTCTCCATACTGAAATGTTTCCATTGTACCAACGTACATGATGTTCCTTCTTCCTCAATTGGACAAAGTGCCAAGTTGTTGACATTGTAATGTTCACAACTCCCAAATGCAAAATCTTGGGCACGCCACTCCAAATGGGGGTCCTTAGGACAAACCAAAGCTTCCCACAATGCAATGTGGCTAGAATAAATGGCATGTGAACCCATGCAACCAATTGTATTGGAATCATCAACGCCTTCACAAACTACTTCATAATCATAATGAAAATATAAATGTAATCTAGATTTTAACCACATATGATTGAACTTGACACATAATTCCTCAATTTTTACATGATATATGCAACAACATACATTATGTTCTTTCATCTTTTGGATCCAAAATGGATGCAATGCATCACATGCTTGCTTACCAATCACAATTGATAGATTGGATTTCTAGAAATGCAAAAAAAATTAAATTTGCAACCTCCATTTAAAATGTGTTAAAGTCACAGAAACCTAATTCATGTATTTGACATTCATAGATGTCCAAAAAGCTCTCATCAAACATGCAATGCTAACCTTTGTACAATCAAATAACATTCATTATAATAAATGTAAATGCATAAGACCCTAGCAGTTTACATTTTTATATTGTAGATTCAAAAAAAAAATTGCCCAAAAATTGGAAGAATTCGCTAAAGTTCAGAAATCACAAAATTGAAAAAAAAAGGTTCATAAGGTGCAAATAACTCCACTATAAGGGTAAAAATGGGGAAAGAAGAACCAACAACAATTTCCTAAATCACTATGATTAGTCTTTAAAAAGATGATGTGGCAACACGGGATTGGATGAAAAGTCTTGAAATAGTGCTAGGAAACGGTGCTTAAACAATGTTTTTACAGTATTTCATTATGTTAAAAAACACTAGTTATGGGCTTTAAAATGTGTTAAAATGTATTATACATATTTATTGGATTACTTATTTAGATGCTAAATTAATATATTAGAAAAAGCTGCATATAAATACAACATATAATTTCAACATTAACTTAGTTTATGTAACTTGTGAACATCAAAACCAAAGATTAATTACCCCAAAATTGGCTACTATTAATTGGGTTTTACCCAAAAATCCTCATCATGCATAAAATGTGCATATAAACAAATGATAATCATAAAAACACCTTTTAGTTGACACTCACTAATTCACAATGGTTCACATTGAAACATAACTCATGGGTGAAAATAGGAAAAAAGGAACCAAGTAGTGTGTGGATAGTCCTTAAAAATTGTTTTTTGAAAATTTGAAAAATCACCATGGGAACACAATATATCAAAAAAAAATTTAAATAAATTCTTATACTTTCAAAATTGTAACTAAAAATAATTTCATGAAAATTCACCACATTTCAAGAGTCCTTTTATATGTTTAAAGCACTAAAAAAAAACATGTGGATAGGTGGTTCTTTTGTATCAAAAGTCCTATTCCCTCATCAAATGTTCGCCAAATTGTTTCAAATTTTTTGTGAACTTTAATATATTCCACAAGAAGGGATCCATGTGTTCAAAACCTTCAAAAATAAAAATACATATATAATTCCTTTTACATAATAATGTAAAATAAAGTTATAGATTTGACTATGATGTAAGGCTTAATGCAAAAACAATTGAGTTTTTATCATGTTATATGTCATATTTGGCCTCAAATTTGATATTTAGTTTGAAAAACTATGTGAAAAATGCAGTATAAACTAATAGAAAACTGCCACATGGAAAATGTAGTCCTTGGAAAGGACTTTAACCTTGGCACAACTAGCTCCTTTTTTCATGCTTTCATCCTCATGTCACAAATGGACCTTCACAAATTTCAAAACTTGTCCATTGTAAATCATCATCATGCAAACAATGGTGCATTAAAATAAAATGACATGAACATCAAGATGCTTAAATTGTAGTCACTTTCTACTTCATAATCCAAAACTCACATAAGCATGTCTCAAGTCAAATGAATTTCATAAATGTCACAAATTGTCTAGTTTAAATCCTCATCAACCTTCACAATGGCCAAAAATGTCCATTATAGATCCTCATCATACAAGTATAGTCCAATGCATAAAGTCAAATGGCATTCACCAAAACACCTTTGTTGTCACTGTTTACAGTTAAAATCAAGTGGACTTCAAAAATGCCACACATTGTCCACTGCAAGTTTTCATCACCCTTCACAAAAGCCAAAAATATGCATTATAAGTCCTCATCATCCATATGCATACAATGGTGCACAAAGTCAAATGACATTCATCAAAATACACTTACAATCACTCATAGTTCACAATGGTTCACATAAATACAATTGAAGTCAAATGGACTTGAAAAATGCCACACATTGTCCACTACAAGTTCTCATCAACCTTCACATGAGCCAAAAAAATGCATTATAAGTCTTCATCATGCATACAATGGTGCACAAAGTCAAATGACATTCATCAAAACACATTTACAATCACTCACTAGTTCACAATGGTTCACATAAATATAGCTCATGTCAAGTGGACCTTCATAAATGTCACAAATTGTCTTTTATAAGTCTTCATCAACCTTCACAAGAGCCAAAAAAATGATTATAAATCTTCATCATGTATACAATGGTGCACAAAATCAAATGGCATTCATCAAAATATTACACTTGTAATCATTCACTAGTTCATAATGGTTCACATAAATGTAGCTCAAGTCAAATGCACCTTCACAAACATAAGTCCTCATCAACCTTCACAAGTGCCAACATAGTGCATTGTAATGCATAGAATGGTGCATAAAATCAATGGAAATCATCAAAACACATTTGAAATCACTCATTAATTGACAATTATAATTGACATCAACACAACTCACTTTCACAAATGCAAAAATATGTCCACTATAACTCCTCATCAAGTGTGTACTCTTGTAGATATAATTAGATTGTACAAAATGTCCCCATAAATCACATAACATGAACTATGTATAATTGAAATAGAAGGCAACTACATAACTATTGATTTTAACACATTGTAAGCAATGAATATGTCAACACTACTAGAAATTTTGTTTTTTGCAACTTGTCTTATGCAACTAAAAAATGTCGCATGCAACTCCAAAATAGTTGCATGTGAGATTTTTTAGTTACATAAGACAAGTTGCAAAAGACAAAATTTCTAGTAGTGCAACAAACCTCATTTGGCAATAGGCTGAAAACTCCTTTCAAATATGAAAAAAATCCAAAAGCTTTTACAAAAATTAAAAAACCCCAAGGCAATAGAATTCTTGAATTTAGTGATGATTTTGCTACAAAAGCTTTGACTACACTAGTAACGTTCTAGGAATTTTTGCGCTAAAAACAAAGTCATAACTCATTGAAATCAAACCCTTAACTTGAAACATGATGTGCAAAGTTCCTTAAAATTCAAGTTTGATGGCATTGAATGATTTAACAACTTGAACAAAGATTGATGAAACCAACTTGTAATTCCATGAAGTTGGCTTCTCATTGTACACATGTGGTGCCATTATCTTCTTAACCACCTCCTTTCGATTAAGGATCATGTGGGTTTCAGAAATCCAACAAGACAACACTATCACCTTGGTCTAAAAAACCAAACCATTAAACCTTCTCTTACATACTAATAACAACCAAAGAAATCTCGTCACCAAACTCATCCTCTTCCTACATTCAACAACCATCGTAAAATTCCTAAAATGCATTTTCAACAATTGAATGAATGCATGATTCAATGTCTCAATATTGGCAAAAATTACACTCCTTATAAGTCCATACAAGATTCTTCAAAATGATTCAAATGGACATTGTTATTATTATTTTTAATGTTATTATTTTAATCTTTGAATAATACATGTTCAATCACCTACAAACCTTCCCAAATCTATGTGAAAACTTGTATTTAATGTAACTAATGTCATTTTTTAATTTGGAAGTCCTAAAAGGAAAACCCACAAAGCTTTTAGGAATAACAACCTATCTAAAACTTTCAAAAACATATGTTTTTGGAACAAAGAAATTGAAAAAAAATAAAAAATTACAACTCATATGGACTTAAAATATGGTCAAATTTTAACCATTCAAAAGTCCCTAATTATCAAATAGTTAATTTTTTTCAAATAAAAGAATTTTAAATGTGATGTACACACTTCAACAAAAATATCAAATGTTGCAAAATAATATTTGTGATCGCACGTCTTTTGAAGACCATACATTGTGTGTTTTCACCTTGTGAAAAACAAAATCACCTTTAGATTAGTCCATTTGTTATTGCTAATGTATCATCACCATTAGTGCAGCTTGTGCCATTGATCCAAGTGTGAATTGGTTAACCAACTATTTTTTCTTCCAAAACCATTTGTAATTTAATTGAATTGAATTTTCCATGATAAAAACTACTAAAAAATCAATATTTCTCACACCTCAAGTCTAAAAATTTCTAAATCACCTCATCAAATCTTACTCATTAAGGATTTCCCCCCAATACCAAAAGCACCTCCAAATTCACCTATAAAGTTTTGTTTTGATTTAAATAAATTTTCAATGATAAAAATTCAATATATTATAACTTCATAGCCATAAGTCGAAACATTATGAAATCAACTTTGTGCACCCTTATTCATTGAGGCTTTTTAAAGGTACCAAGAGCATGGCAAGAGGCATGTGGTTTGGGAAATCTTAACATGACAAATTTAAAACAAATAAGACAAACAAACAACCTTCTTTCATAGATAGATTTTTTTTTAGATTTGTTGTGAATAATGTAACTTTATTATCACCTAGGTACTACCAAAGTGGAATGTAATTTACTAGCTTAAATCACTATGGAACCTTAAAAGTGAAATAACTTCATTGCATTTTACTGATTTCACCTAGTGAAAATTACTTCATTATAATATCACTATGTAGACATCATGTTTTATTACTAGTTAACATAATTCACTATTACAATTTACTATAGCAAATAGGTTTATTTCTATGTTTTTAAAAATATTATTTATGCTAGTTTATGATATACCCTATATTATTTTTAATTACTTTAGTTATTCTAACTTATATTTTATGTTATTATAGGCTATTATAAATTATTATATGTTATTTCAAGTTATACTTTAAATCATTCAAGGTCATTTTATTTTATGTTATTATAAATTATTTTATCCTAAGCATAATAATTTAAAAATAATCTAAAACAAAATATAATGACCTAAGGTAAAAATTACTTAGAATAGAAAATAATAACCTATGAAAAATAATTTCAAATACCCTACAATATAATAACTACCAATAACCTATGATATTATAACATATAATATCAAACAATAATTTATAATACAATAATCACCAATAGTTGTAATATAACATATAATAACCAACAATAACTTATAATACAATAACCATTAATAACCATTAATAAAATAGCCATCAATAATCACCAATAAAATAACCCCCAATGGCTTATAATGGAATAATCACTAATAGCCATTAATATAATAACCACTAATAGCCATTAATAAAATAACCATCAATAGCCATAAATATAATAACCACCAATAGCCATTAATAGAATAACCACCAATAGTCATTAATAGAATAACCACCAATAGCCATTAATAGAATAACCACCAATAGTCATTAATATATTAATCATGAATAACCATTAATAGAATAGCCACTAATAGCCATTAATATATTAATCATGAATAGCCATTAATAAAATAGCCACTAATAGCCATTAATAGATTAATCATGAATAGCCATTAATAAAATAGCCACTAATAGCCATTAATATAATAGCCACTAGTAGCCACTAATAGAATAGTAACCAATAGCCACCAGTAGCCATCAATAGAATAGCCACCAGTAGCCATCAATAGAATAGCCACAGTAGCCATCAATAGAATAGCCACCAGTAGCCATCAATAGAATAGCCACCAGTAGCCATCAATAGAATAGCCACTAGTAGCCATTAATAAAATAACCACTAATAACCATTAATATAATAACCACCAATAGCCATTAATAGAATAACCATGAATAGTCACCAATAGAATAACCACGAATAGCCACTAATAAAATAACTACTAATGGTCATTAATAGAATAACCACCAATAGCACTAATAAAAGAACAACAAATAGCCATATATTATAATTGCTTAGGATTGCCAAAAATAATCTAAAGTGAAATAATTTATAATAAACAAAAATAACTTAAGGTGAAATAACTTTCAATAGCCAAAAGTAACTTATAATAGCTATAAGTAGTCGAAATTGAAATAATTTACAATAGCCAAAAATAACATAGAATAGACAAAAAAACTTACAATAGCTGAAAATAGCCTAAGGTGAAATAAGTTAAAATAGCCAAAAGTAATTTATAATAACTACAAGTAGTCTAAATTGAAAAGACACTAGCCAAAAATAACATAGAATATCCAAAAGAATTTACAATAACTGAAAATAGCCTAAGGTGAAATAAGTTAAAATAGCCAAAAATAATTTATAATAACTACAAGTAGTCTAAATTGAAATAATCTATAATAGCCAAAAATAACATAAAATAGCCCAAAAAACTTACAATAGTTAAAAATAGCTTAAGGTGAAATAAGTTAAAATAGTCAAAAATAACTTAGAATAACCAAAAGTAATTGAGAATAACCATAAATAGCCGTAAATAATGTAGGGTGAAGTAATTTCAATTAATGAAAAATAGTCATATAATAATTGAAAGTAGCTTAACATAGGTAGTATTATTATATTAACGAAAAAAAATCCATTTATTAAATTTTTTTTTTTCAAAAAAATGGTCATTGAAATGTTATTGAATAATGACATTCAACTTTTTTTTTGTTCAAATGATTTTAAACTTTCAAAAGGAAATAAATGTAATTATGTACATTATTGAATTTCCTTAAAAAATAAATTCGAATCATTTCATTTGAACAAAATCTCAATAAGATATGAATTTTCAAAGTTTATGTTTTTGTAATGTTTAAAATGAAGTATTTGATAAATAGAATGTAATGTAACATATTATCATAACAAGTGGGGTGGTTTGATGGTAAGAATGTTTACCCTCAATCTAAAGGTCAAGGGATCAAACTTCATGGGTGGTGTTGTGTGTGATCAATAATGGTATGTTGATTGAATATTTTCCTATTGAATTCTTAGGCTATGTATCTAGGTTGATTACGTGACCTACCTATCTAAGTTAGGTTTTTAACTTAGCGTAGGTAATGACACATGTCAATAAATAATAGGTTTTAAAAATCATGAAATTATCGATAATATTATATATTAAATAATTAAAATTTAATTAATTTCCATACTGATTAGTTAATTAACTAATAAGTGAATGGTTTGGTAAATTTGTATTTCACTTGAAAGTAACCTTGTTTCACTAAGTACTAATGAAACAAGTCATTGTCCGTAGCAACTGTCCCTGTTCACTAGGGGGTTAAACAATTTCAGAAGGTAAAATTGTCCAAATTCACTCAAAAATCTAGTGAAACTCAAAGTGAACTAAGACGCATTTCCTAGTAGTGCCTCTACTATCCAACGTTTTTTTTGTGGCAAAATTTCGTCACTTGGCAACCAAAAAAAAACCTCTACAATGGCCCTTTAGGAATTAGGGCTAGAAATTTTGAAAAATTCATTAAGAATCGATGATGAGCAACCTAGCTGTAACCATCCAAAGATTAATGAACAAGATTTGTCACCATCGCTACTGAAATGAGGTGACCATTGGATGCCACCCTACCCTTCTCTTGTCACTTTTAGTCACACCACCACCTAGTTAGGGTGTTTTGCTATTGTCATTTGTACTACAAGATCACATTTGTAAATCATATGTAAGATGGAGCTTCAATTTTTTATGTTCATAGCTATTGTAGGATGAAATTTTGATCATTAAAGGTTTAGGTTTAGAAATTAACATTTTGGCATTCAATAACAAATCCCACATGTTGTGAAAAATGGATTATGGAGGTTTTGATAAGCATGTTTTGCTTTAGAATGCAAGCGCAACACTAAATGGCATGATCATGGGAGGTATAATAATTAACTTGTTGTGTTCTCATTAATTATGGCAATTATGGTGTAAATTGTTTTAAAATTTGAAAGTTGGACTATTGTTGAATCAACTTTTGTGTTGCATCAAGTTCAAGGTTTGTTTGATTTCTTGCTTTCATGGAGTTGTGGAAGTTGCAACAACAATGTGCAAACAAAATTTCTAAGTGCACAAGGAAACACAATGTTGATTTTTTTTCATTTTCTGTTTTTTTCTTATATTTCAATTGTGGAGAGGTGAATATTAGGAAACAACAACACTCAAAGGAGTTAGGGTCTCATAAACCACCTTGAAGTACATAAGTGCCTCCATTAGCTTTGATTTTGGTGTTTGTTTTATTTTCAATTTGTTTTTGTTTGTGTGCAACCTTGTTGTGGTTCAACATTGGAGCAAAAGTTTACATCCTAGGTGTTTTTTGGCATGATTTTTCTTGGACATTGTGTGTAATGTTGAAGTGTTTTTATTGTGTAATTATTTTGGTTTGAAACTATGTTGTCGAATGTCAAAAGTTGAAATGGTTTGTGTAGTGAAGTGAGGTGAGGGGAAATGAAATGAAATGACATATTGTTGTTGGAGCTCAAGGGTCTAGGTGTGTTTCTTTTCAATGCATATTAGTTTTGATTGAATTCAAAGCCCAAAATAGTTATTAGTATCAATTTTTACTTCCCTCTCTATCCCTTGCCTAATGTTTCCAAACCATTTTGTGGTTTTTTGCTCAAGTGAACCAAACCTTTGTTTATGGTGATGGCATCCTTCTAATGTTCCTCCTAAAGCCCCTTCTCAAACTAAACCTTAGCCATTCACTTTTGAAAAGGGTAAAGACATTTTAGTGGGCAAAGACCTTTCCCAATCTATAGTTCCACTGAAAGTTGGTCCTAGTGAACGAAAGAAAAAGAAGCAAAAGAAAAATGAGTGGGAACTGAACATGGTTTATCAGGAATGATGGGCAACAAAGTTTTGTTGGTTTGAACCAATCTATGGAAAGGATGGGAAGATGCGCATGGTCAAATGTTGGGTTTGTTCTATAATAAACGGAAGGGACAAATTGTTGGTGCCGAAATTGGATTCTTTGGGGTAGTTGTAAGGTAGATAATCCATTTTTTGACGTTGCAATGGTAGTTTCTGTGGGGTTACATGTAAGTTAGGTGCTACACAATTTGGGATATGATTGAAAAATGTTGAAGGGACTCATTTAAGCAATTTATAATATGCATAATATCAAATGTAAAAATTTGACACTAAAA
>Ga0209611_10013606_pt1 | contig 11115 bp, 4 predicted proteins | sample S1TSphgellanicum_3_FD_187693 | JGI IMG/M metagenome (GOLD analysis project Ga0209611, IMG submission 187693) | Host-associated microbial communities from peat moss isolated from Minnesota, USA - S1T2_Fc - Sphagnum magellanicum MG (SPAdes) (version 2) | ecosystem: Host-associated > Plants > Peat...
AAGAAAAAGAAAAAGAATTAAGTTCACAATAAAATTTGATAAAACTTATGAAATTAAAAAATATATGTGTATAAATTAATAATTATGAATTTAAATATTTTAAATATTTTTTTATAAAATTTAATTAAAAATATTATTATATATTTTTTATAGATAACATATTTTATTTTTAAATATATAACACAACATTTATACAATTTTTATTGATTTTTTATATTTTTAAAATGTGGGGAAATTATATGTATATATACCAAAAAAAACCATGTTGAATTTAAATATGTTTATTTACAAATCATTTTATGAAAAAAAAATCTTCAAGATATCATTGTTGTTCAAATGTATGAAATAGTGAAGATTCAAATGCAGTTTCAATCAAATTACGATATTTTTGTTTTAATTTTTTTATAAATGTGTACATTTTGGAAAAATATTTAAGATGAAATTTATTTATTTTCATTTGAACAAAGTATGAAAAAAATAAAATGGTCAAAGTTGGGTAGTTTTGTATGGGACAAAGGATGATGTGAAATAATGTTGTAAATTTATCCCATATCTTTTGTTAACAAGTTGAACTTTGTAAATTATATAAGTAGATGAAAAAATATTAATCTACATACAATACATGCACTAAATATATACAAAGTGCAAATATTACTTGTGATGAACTAATAATAAAAACTTGTCACCAAAAAGTAAATAGGATCCTTCTTACCTACCTACTTAGGCAACCTATATCTAGGCCTAGTATAATGGTCTAACTTTAGGTGTAATTTAGGGAAGGATAAAATGTAGGTTTATAGGGTAGACCTAGGTTGTCTAAGCCTATTTTAGACACCTAAACCTAGGCTTAGTTGCCTAGACTTTAGGTTTTAGGTTCCTAGAACTAGGTTTAAGTGCCTAGGCTTAAACTTTAAGTTCCTAGACCTATGTACCTAGTTTTAAGCCTACTTTAGGTTTAATTGAAATCATTTAGACCTAAAGTAGGCTTAAAGCTAGGCCATGTGGCATAACTTAAGTGGCTAATGTTTAAATACCATGTCACTTAACCTATGTGGCCAATTTTTAAATGCCACATGGCTTGATTTGGGTGGCGAATGTCTAAATGCCATGTGGCATAACTCGGGTGGTGAATGTCTAAATGTCACATGGCCTAGCTTGGGTGGCCAATGTCTAAATGCCACATGGCATAACTTGGGTGGCAAATGTCTAAATGCCACATGGTTTAGCTTGGGTGGCCAATGTTTAAATGTTGCATGGCATTTGACCAATCAAAACTATGTTTGACAAATTAATTAGGGTTTGACCACACCTTAATGACCACAACACAAAACCGCCCATAGAACCACTAATTATACACATGTTGGCCACCTTAATAAAAACCACAAAAATAAAATTGAACCAAACCACCCAATAACTTATTCAATGGTTTCCTTATCCCACAAGGGACCAATCACTAGCCTAAACCACTAAGCCTATTGGAAACCCACTCTAGTGGTACCAATACAAAATGAGTGGTTTGTATAGTGGTCTAACCACATGTTTTTTAATAGTGCTTTAGCACAGACCTAAACAATTATTGAAGTAATTTGTGATGCATTTTATCTTCTTGTGATTACCTGTGTATCTAACTAACATCATGGGTGTTAGATATTGTTAGATATTCTTGCTTCAACAATCAAGTTATATGTGCAACTTTTCAAGGATAAATTGGAGTTGTGTAAGCAAAATTGATGTTATTGAAGACATGGATATGTGCACTAAGGTGAAACAACTTGGTATTAACATGTGGGAGCAAGTGACTATTGTTTTTAGGCCCTTCTTTGATTTCATGGATGTTTTCAAGGTTTCTAAAACTTATATATAACATGCTTGCTTTCATGTTGGATCCCCAATTTTAAGACTTGAATTTAATTGAAAACTATGTTGACCACTCTTCAACCATTGAGATTGTTACGACATATGATAGCTAATTCCTCCTCCCAACCCTTAAGAATTTATACTAGAAATTCCATGGATGGTCAAATGCTTGTACAAGTGTTGTGTAAAAAAATGTGTGTAATACTAATGTTGTCTTTGGAATAGGTGTGCCTGAGGGTGAGACTTGTTTCAAACAAATAAATGTTCCTTTTTTTTACTTATTTGAAATACATTGTGAATTGTTTTTTTGTTTGCAAATTACAAACCTTAAGCTAATTTATTTGGGAATTGTGTTTAAGTGCAAGTTTGATGGGAATCATCATGTTTTCACACATTTGAATTTTGATGTGCCATTGGAAGGGGAAGACCTTCTTTTTGGTGGTCAAAACATGAAATACAATTTTAACATGTGCCTATTAAACTAAAGCAATTTTAGGCATACTTGGTAGTCAGATTGAGGTAAAGAGGGTTTTTTCCATTCAAGCATTCTCATAAATTTTCGTTATTGTTGACTTGGTGCAAAAAAATGGGTTTCCTAGTTTTTTTGATCAAGATGTGGATGGGTTTGGTGATGTTGAGGAAAACATATGAGATGTGATAGATGTTGAGTTTCCTTTTGAGGTTGAAGATCATGTAGAGGATTGTGTAGAGAATTGGCACATGTATCTATGATTTTGGTAATGTTTTGTTCAATCTACACATGAAATGTTATTAGTTTTAACTGAACTCTTATGCCCTATTCTCACTTTTATAAATATGCCAGTTTAATGATAAGATTGGATGCTAAAAACGAATGTTTGTATAAACTTTGAAGTGAATTAACTCAAAGTTTGCATGTTTTTGTATCATTTTTGCTTCATTTTCTGGTTTTTTCCTTTTCTACACGGTTTTTACATGACATGTAAATGTAGGAATACAAGATTTTACACTTACATTTTTTTATATGGCCTAAAATTATTTACACAATTTTACACTTACACTTACCTGACATGTAAATAAATTTCCTTAAACTTTTTGCACTTACATGAAGTGTGAATCTTAAACCATATACATGCACAACATTGATCATCATACAATGTTGAATGGAGGAAAATGATGAAATCCACCAAGAATGACAATAGTATGCTTACAATCACTCTAAAAGGATGGTCATTGGTGTGTGCAATCATGCAATATTTTAAGAATTGGTTTCCAAAAGACTAAGATAAAACATTCATAAACAATGTTATTTTTTTATAGCCTACCCACAATGAACACTCAACTAAATGCATACCCATGTAAATGAGTCAACCAATCATAAACACAATTAGGCAACTCAAATGTTTTAATTGCATCAACCACAAAACCTTCTTAAACAAACAAAAAACTCTACCTAGCTTAAAGCCGACATCATGATAGGTGAACAATGCCAAACTTTAATTTTGAATACATATGGAAACATTTGATGAATTCAAATGAAATGTAAGGATGAAACTTGAGAGATTTTACTATTATCCATGTATTGATGTAGGAAAGAATGGAACCTAAATATTAAGTCCAGGAAAATTGAACAATTGATGAAACTAGAGAAGTTTGGAATTTCCTTAATTCCATCTTTCCCAACTCTCATGAGTCCCATTCAAACTTTCTCAAATTCACAGATTCCAGGTCTCCATCTTTCTTAACCTCCATGGGTTTACCAATTGTCAAACTTCTTCATGGGACCAATCTCTCTCAACTTCACAACCTTCATCCATTCTCCAACTTCCTCAAGTTGGACAAATCTGAGTTTATCTACTGTCCAACTTTCTCAAATTCATCCATTGTTCAACTTTCTCAACTGCCTCAAATTTTATAATAGTCTAACTTTTCAAAAACATCATAGGATTTTACACAATCTTGGATCCAAAGAAGTCCACTATTGTGAAACCTGAATAAGCAACAAAATGGTTTCCATTTTGCAAAAGCCATCATTTCCTTCCACTCAAATGATTGATCCTAAACCTATTCACCAAATAACTTATTGAAAAGCATTCAACTTGAAGCATAATCATAATGTCATTATAAAATGGGGGCACATGCAAAACAAAAAATTGAATAAAACTTTTCTTTTTAGGGACCATTAATAGGCATGCCCATGTCCTGGAAATTCACCTTGGAGGTTGAGCTTCATTTAGCTTGTTGCACCAGTTTAGTACTTTCTTTGTTCACATAAGAATGCCACTAGTGGGGCCTGGTCACATCAAAACCAAACTTGTTTGGGAAGAGAAGGGGGGGGTAGGTTCGGAGGGGGCGCTATTAGAATTATAATTTGTTAATAATTATCATTTCTGGTTTTATAATATTTCATAATCAGAGAATCACCAATTCCCATTTTTGTGAGAAAAACAAATCAAACAAACCCTCGAAGAACCCACAGTTTTCATGAAAGAAAGAACTGGTGAAGGACTGGTAGTAATTATATAGATAGTTAATTGATGTTTTGGAAATAACCAGGACCATCTGTTCTTTGTTTCTGATTTGTCTCAAACAACTTGAAATCGACAGTTCTCTAATTCTGAAATAATTTCCTCACATCCGAAAAGGGGCAAAGATTCTTTGTAAATTCACATAACCAAACAACAGTGATATAAAAACCTCTGACATTGGAGTAAGTTAAGAATAGAACAAGGGGGGTTAGATTCTTCTTCTTCAATCTTCTTCAATTTTCTTCACCTACAAAAGTCAAGTCAGACTGTAAGACTCTGCAGACTCTGTCTTTAGGTTGTGTAGTTTGTGCGAGGAGGAAGGCTGAATGGATGGCAGGCAGGCAAGATGACCTGCCAGCCTTACCCAACTCTTCACGATTCCTTGAATTTTAATCAAATCTGACAAAATTTGGCAAAGGGGTGGGTCCAGCAGGCAACAACGTGTGATTGCGGGGTCGGTGATCAGACTTTTGGTGCCAGTCAAAGAGACGACTGTTTCTCACTCTCAACATCAAAGGGACGACTGTTTCACACTCTCAACAGCAACAATTTTCCCACCGTACAATTCCACACTACCATAGTACAAGGGTAGCTTCAACACATGTCTGTCAAATAATTTCTTAAATTTGAAGTTTTCCATGTCAAAAATAGAAATATCCCAAAAGATTCTCTATCTTCCTTCACCAAAAAAAATTGTTCTCTGAATTATTATTTTTTGAAAATTTCAACATTTCTACAAATAATTTAATTAGTGTCTAAGCTACCAAGGTACTAAGGTATGCAATAAATCTTTCACAACTTCCCCTGCTTTCATCACAGTTCTATATTGTCACTTTGCAAAAAATCCTCTCCTCCTCTGACCTTCCCATCCTCTCTCCTCCACTCTTCCCTCCACATTTGCAACGCATATGTCTCATATGCTTTTCCTTGTGAGCTTTTTATGTTTTTAAGTCCTTCAATCTTCCCCATCTTTGCAGCATGTGTGTCTGATCATATGCTTTTTAATTCTTCCAATCTTCCCCATCTTTTTCCTTCTTTGCAGCATGTATCTGATTTGCTTTTAATTCTTCCAATCTAAATTTTCGTCTTTGCAGTGCTCATGTGTCTAATATGCTTTTCATTCTTCCAATCTTTCCTCTTTGCAGCATGTATTTCATATGCTTTTAATTCCTTCAAACCTCCCCATCTTTGAAACGTGTCTGATATGATTTTAAAAATTTCTTGTGAGCTGTTGATTCTTTTTGTCATCCAAGAAGCTCTGAACTTTTTTCTGACTTGGACCGAGTATGTCCTTTTTGCTTTCTTGGGTGGTTATGTATTGGGCACATCAAAAGTTTTCGCGACCATCTCTAGTACCTATAAGAAGTTTGGGTGTTTTGATTCCAGCTCCTGATCCCAGTTCTGCACAGAAAAAGCCTGGGGATATGAAACCAGAAGCACTTGCTGAAATTTCTATTATCTGAGGCAGTTTTTTTTCGTTTTAGGTTTTTTTGTTAGGGATTTTTTCTCTTTTTATCTGGTTGCAGGCTAGAAGAAGAAGAAAAAGAAGCTTCACAGAGGTGTTCAAAGGATATTTTGCCGAGCTACTGGCCAAGAGTTTTGAAGCTAGAATTTGGAGAAGGATTTCGGGAAGTGATATTTTTTCTTCAAGGAGTGGGATATACTACTACTGATACTACTATGGGGAACTACATTTGTCTTGGGGCAAATGCAGGGGATCAAGTGCAAGATGAGTGGAGTCAGCTTCCCCCTGTGAAAGTTGTAAAACCAGATGGAGGTATACAAGTATTCAAGAGATCGGTGACAGTCTTGGAGCTCATAAAACTTCACCCTGACCATTTTGTGTGCCACTCCAAGGCTTTGACCACCACTGTGACATCCAAATCAGTTTTACCCAAAGACGTGGTGCTTGAAGCTGGTCGGTTGTACTACATCCTTGCCAACAGCAAGCTCCAAGATCATCAGCAGGCTGAACCAAATTCCTGCAACCTGGAGCTGCACATGAACTTGGTAACAGGAATTACTGTAAGGGAGCTGCCTTTCGAGATCAAGCTTCATAACTGTAAGTCTAGTAGGCAGCAGCAGTTGCCTGGTTTTGCTCAGTTGATGGTGCGGGCTGGCCAGGATATCATGGCCAGAGTACTATTTGAGCCTGACAGGAAACAACAAGCATCAGAGTCAGCTGGGCATATTGGAGATGAGCCTCCACCCATGATCAGTTACTCCACACCTGAACTTGGAAGCATGTACCTGAATGGACCCAAGAAGTCCCTGCAGCTTACCAGAAGCAACTCATGGAAACCAAGATTGGAAACCATCAGTGAGGTTAGCGCATACTCCAGGATTCAAAATCTGCTGGTCAAAGGAAGGAGCCAGAAAGGCTCCAGCCAGGTCCACAGCAGCTACTGACTCGAGGACAATGGGCTCAACATTTACACAACCATTCAACAATTTTTTGGGTAGTTCTTAGCTTGTGAAGATTCAGATGGTCTACGTGTGCTACAAGGCTCAGGAGTTTTCTCCTTTCAAGCTTCTGCAATGCAACACAAGATCAAAGCTTACTTCTAGATTGATCATATTTTTTTGTTTCGCTAATTTCTTTCTGTCCAACTTAGTTAAGTTGCTCTGAACTTCCCTTAGGAATTTTTTTGGGGTCTTGGTGCCTCAGATGTAGAACAGCAGACACTAGCTCCTGGGGGTTTCTCATGTCGCTTTCAGAGCAGGATGGATCCCCCTTGCTACAGAATTGATTGATTATAATACAAAGCTCTGGAGCAAGAGAAACTTGTCAAGTGGCTCAAAGCTATGTACCATGAAAAAGATAAGAACTGAAAGCATCATCTTCTTAGTGCAAAAGAAAATCCAAATCCAAAGCCAAGTATTTACACCAGTGTTGGGCAGATTCTTTGATTATTCAAAGAACCACCAGTTCTGGGTGTTTGAAGAATCAGAATCCAAGGACTAGCTGGTTCCAGGTATTTAAAAAAATCAGAATCAAAGAACCAGCTGGTTCCGGGTATTTGAAAAGCATAAGAATCAAAGAATTGCCATTTCTGGGTATTTGAAGAACTTAAGAATCAAATAAACGCCAGTTCCAGGTGAAAAACATAAGAATCAAAGAAATGCCAGTTCTGGGTATTTGCAAAAACATAAAATCAAAGAAATGCCAGTTCTGGGTATTTGAAAAACATAAGAATCAATGAAACCCCAGTTCTGGGTATTTGAAAAACATAAGAATCAATGAAACCCCAGTTCTGGGTATTTCAAACCCCGCAACAAACTGTCAGTTCTTTCTCCGTTTTTTTTACTTTTAACATTTTTGCCAGTTCAGAGCCAGAGGCGGGTGTTTCACAATTTGTGTTTCACAATTTGATCTCTGCTGGTTATATGCATATATAGCTGGTCAAAGAGCCGGCACTGGATTAAAGAACCACCCAACACTGGCTTATACCAGTGTTCTGTGTGTATATGGTTTAGGACTTACAACATCGTGTAAGTGTATTTGTTTATACATGTGTAGAATGATGATTTAGTCAGTTATGATAGGACTTTGAAAGTGTCTTTCAATGTCTGCCAAAATCTTCATCTCCTTGGTGGAAGATAAATCATTGGCTGACCTCCCTCTCAGTCTCTATCCATGAGTTGATGTTTTTCATGCCCATAGTGTCTTACACTTCAGGCTCTGGGTGGTGACTGATTGCACCAATTATATATGTTTCTCCATGATGAGATCAGAGTCATATTAGTTGATTCTTCACCATCTCTGTGACATGTTGCTACAAATTTTATGCTGACCAGCAAGTGTTTAGATATGGTCACAGTTCTGCCATCCACCAGCTCTTACAAGAAGCTGAGTAAGGTATCCAACACCCAATGACAAAGGAAGGAGCTGGGAAGAAATTACATGAGATAAACAACACATGCCCAGTATGACACACCCCTATAGGCTTACTAAATGGTATTGAAGGTAATTCCTCATATAGGTTTGCCAAATGATACCAAAGATAATTTCTTGGTCCATTGAAATATACTGAAATCCTGTTGTAGAAATATGCAAGAGGAAATGCTTCCTAACTTGTATGACAAACTTGCATTTTTTTGCACAAATAGAATGTGAGGGGTCTAAGACATCAAAACATTGGGGCTATTATGTACTATCTTTGCTCTCACAAATATGGCCATTGCCCTAACTTATGTGAAAATATTATGGGACATAATCTTGAAGTTTGAACCAAAAATATATTGGGTTATGATCAATCTAACAAACTTCAACAACTAGGGCCACTCAAATTGTTGAATGGGAGAGTTTGTCCAAATGTGATTCATAGGTAATTTACTTTGTGAAATATTCTATCCACACTATTTACTAAACAATCATCATGTCTTGCCTAATTACATGCACAAGCTTCAACTAAAATGCTTTTCTTATTCAAATTTTGAAACACAATTCAATTGTGAGTTTGAATCATTTTGCAATTAAAATAATTTAGGATGTGTACATCATCATGTTTATCTTTTTTATAGAAAACATCCAATGTTTTGTAAAAAAGTTGATGCCTTATGTTTATGTTTTATTGTTTATTTCTTCCTTGCAAAAACAAGTATTGAAGTTTTTTATCATTTGGTGGTGTTCAAATATACTAACTATTTATCTTATATATGTTAAATTGTGAATTCATTGCAATTCAAAAGTAATTCAATATGACATTGAATTGTTCATCATTTTGATCCCACATATGGTGGATCTTTCTAATTAAAGGATGCAAATACATGAATGAATTGTTGTTTCATCTATGTTGAATGCTACTTTTCTAGCATTTGTCAAGAGGATTTTTTTTTTGGAAGGACATGATTGTGAATGTTATAAAAACATGCTAAGGAGAAAATTAACAAGATTAAAATCAAAGTTTTACATGCACTAGCACCTCCAGTAGTCAATAAATGAATTGATTCATTCAAGGGTTTTGTGTTATTCTATGCATCACACTGTAAAATAAAATGTCAACTTCTTTGTTCATTTTCTTAACCAATGAAGAAATTCATGAATAAGTATATTATGATAATGTACATTTAAGATATTATTTTAATCAAGATTGGTCAAGAAACCCAAATTTGGTGCAAGACATATTTAATGATCTAATCTTATTACAATTATTTGCTAGATGCATTAGATAGGCAACATTTACACAAGAAAAAGATTGGTCCATATGTTTGTGTCAAATTTTGTAATTGCCAATTCATGAACTTGTGATTCTATGTGTGTCCAACTCAATTTAAATTCATTATTATCATAAAAATTATCTACCATTTTATTTTTCACAATGATAGAAATTGATGTTCATGCACATTGCTTACATTATGCCACTGAAGGAAAGTTATGTTCAAAAGTGTTTTCATTTTCTAGAATCAAAGTAAAGAACAACAATTGTTCTCTATAGTCATTCATTGGCTCACAATGTTCATTATAATGAATGTATAATTTGTTATGTGAGGTTTTTCCCTTTGATGTCTGAATAATTTATATTTTTTGATATTATACCTATCAAATATCAATGGAAAAATATCATTTGTAGAATCAAGAGGAAGTATTTTCAATCATTTTTTTAAATACAAAATTATGCACATTTTGACAACAATGATGTCTTGGTCAATATGAATGTTTTAAATGCATGATAGAAGGGCATATACATAACTATACATGTAGTTAGTTGTGCTAGCATTTCTTTTTTTGCATTGATATGTATGTTTCTTTATCTATGGAATTTGAATCCAAGAATGTGACAAATGACATTGTTGTTTGTCCATTTCATTACATCTACCCAAAAAAAAAACTATTATTGCTATTGAGATCTGATTTTTTCTTTGAAAAAGATGAAGTCTCCAACTTGGAAGGATCAAGAACTAATGTTTCATTGATTGGAGGCCATGGATACTTAAAACAACTTGTAGCTGATTTTTCTATCTATAGGTTTACCTTCATCACAATGTGTTTAAGCTTCACAATCTAGTTGGGGCCAAATAATAAATCATTTTTATATGTAACACACTTGTTTACAAAATTTCAATTGTTTTATTATAACCAAAACATGGAAGTTTTGTAATATGTTTTGCATTACAAAATGAGTCTATAATCAAAGTATGATCAAGTCTGTCTTAAAAGCTTCAAGATGAAGTCTTACCTAAAAAAAATAGGCGTCACCTATGGGGAACATTTTGCATCTTATCTATTAAAGCAACAATGGTGTCTGTTTGTCTGTCCGGGCAGTGCTTGAAAAATTCTTCCAGTCACTGCCCGTTCCCTGTGGAGCTTCCCCAGATGTAACTGACTCCAGAGAAAAAAAGAAATCAGGGGCAGTTTGATTTTTTGAGGCAAAAGATATGGTAGACCAGAAAAAAATTTAGGCCTTGGACAGCCCATAATAATAATAATAATAATAATTATTATTATTTGTATTGACCAAGACTACCTTTTTTTTCTTTTAACTACTGTCCATCCCGATTAAGGGGATGGATGAAATGTTTGTTTGGCTTGATGACGGGATGGATTTAGGGGAAGACCAGAAAAAAAATATTTAGGCCTTAGACAGCCCATAATCAATTTTATTTTTTTGTATTAACCAAGACTACCTTTTTTTCTTTTAATTACTGTCCGTCCCAATTAAGGGGATGGATGAAATGTCCGTCCGGATGGATGATCAAAAAATAATAATAAAAATAAAAAACACATAAAATAAAAAAATAAAAAAGTTAA
>Ga0209611_10013607_pt1 | contig 11115 bp, 7 predicted proteins | sample S1TSphgellanicum_3_FD_187693 | JGI IMG/M metagenome (GOLD analysis project Ga0209611, IMG submission 187693) | Host-associated microbial communities from peat moss isolated from Minnesota, USA - S1T2_Fc - Sphagnum magellanicum MG (SPAdes) (version 2) | ecosystem: Host-associated > Plants > Peat...
AAAAAAAAATTAAATAAATTGTTATTTTAACAGAAATAATTTCTAATCTCACCCTAAATACTAATCTAAGATAAACATTAATAATTAAAACTATAAGAAAAGTTATAAAACAAACTCTAAGCCTACCTAAATAACTTTTTTGAATTATCATATAAGAAAATATAGATTCTTTTAATCTTAATAATTTTAATCTATAATAAATCCTAATTCTTAAAAATAATAACAAAAAAACAATAAAACTGACTTCAATAGATCTTTCTATTATTTTCTCAATAATTAAATCTTTAGAAAAAAATCCCCTTAAAAAAGGCAAGCCTGCTAAACATAAACATGACAAATAATAAACTCTTTTAATTAAAGGGTTTAAATTTATATAAGTCACAAAACGCTTATCTTGTCCATGAAAAGAAATTAATATTACAAATCCAAAACATATAAATATTAAAGACTTAAATATTGCATGAATATTTAGATGAAAATAAACAACTTTATATAATTTAAATCTTAATATATATATTATCAAAGATACATGTCTTATAGTAGAATAAGCAATCAATTTTTTTATATCTAATTCATTTAATAATCCAAAACTTCTAATAAATAAAGAAATTAAACTAATAAATTTTAATCTTTGTAATATATCTCTTAAACAATAACTAAATTGTAATAAAATAAAAACTCCTGCAACAACCAAAGTTGAAGAATGAACTAGTGAAGAAATAGGGGTAGGGGCTCTTATAGCAGATAATAATCAAGAATTAAAAGGGAATTGAGCTCTTTTTACACAACTCCCAATAATTAAAAATAATAAACCTCCTTTAATCATCAAATTTAATCTTATTGAAAAATCAATTAAAGTTAATATAAATAATACAAAAAAAAGATCACCCACACGATTTTGAAATAAAGTAAATAAACCATTATTAATTCTTTCAATATTTATATAAAAAATAATTAATAAAAAAGAAACAACTCCTAACCCATCTCAACCAAATATTATTCAATAAAAATTATTATTTAAAATTAATCAAAGTATTCTAATAATAAATCTAAAATATAAAAAGATAAAATTTCTTACTATTAAAATCCTTATATAAGCAAAAGAAAATATTAAAACTCTTCTCCTAATTAATAAAACTATAAATAAAAATAATAAACTTCAAACATTAAACAAAACTTCAAAATCTCCAAAAAAACCTACATTAAAAATTTTAATCCTAATTAAAACTATTCTTAAATTAGAAATAAATATTAATATTATTAAAATTAAAATTAAAATTAAAAAAACTATCCTAATGTATATAATCATTTATTAAAAAATCTACATATCCACAATATGTTATATAACTTACTTTCTTAATAAAAATTTAAAAAAATTGAGAAAATTAAAAATAAAAATAAATCAAAATTAAAAAAATTTATTTTAAATAACATTCCTATAAAATTATTAAAACATCAAAATAAATAAATATTATAATAACAACTAAATAAAATTCCTAGAATTAATACTCAAATTATAATACTATTATTAATAATAGATTTTAATATTAAAACCTCTCTTAAAAACCCTATAAATGGTGGAAATCCCATATTTAAAATAAATATAAAAAATAAACATAAAAGAAATAAATAAGAAAAAGATATTAATTTAATTACAATTAAGGAACGAGTTTTCCATCAAGCTAACATTCCAACAATTCAAAATATTAAAGGAGAAATAAAACCATGATAAAATATTATATAAATTGCACCTTTTCTCCCAATTTTATATCCTAATATAAAAATATAAAAAACTAATCTTATATGAGCAACCGAAGAATAAGCAATTATTATCTTTAAATCTCTCAAAACTAAAATTATTATTATCATTAAAATAACCCCTAATCCTAATCAATGAAATTTAATTATAAAATTTATATACCTAATTACATAAAATAAACCCACTGATCCTAATTTTAACAATAACCCTGCTAATAGTATAGACCCAATAGTAGAAGCTTCAACATGAGCTACAGGTAACCAATAATGAAAACCAAAAATAGGAAATTTTACTATAAATGATCCAATAAAAAAATAAATAATTAAAATTGAGTAGTTTAACCATTGTTTCATTAAAAAACTATAATCAAATAATAAAATTATTATTATTACAGGTCTTGAAAATAAAAAAGAATAAAATATTATTAAAAAAGCTGCTATCAAACGTTCATAACTATAACCTAATAAAACAATAACAAATATAATTAAAATAAATACTATTTCATATAATAAAAAAAATACAACTAAATCATTTAATATTATTAAATAAAATAAAATAATAAATAATATGTTTAATCTTATTTTATAACTAAATTCTACTATTAATATTATTGAATATAGTACTAAAACTAATATTACTATTCAAAAATTTATCTCTCTTATTTTATAAAAATAGTTATATTCTTCATCTAAAAATAATATATCTTTTATAACTATAAATATCAAAAAAATAATAAAAATTTCTAAATTAAATATTATCACTAATCTTAAAATTGAATTAATATTAATTTTTTTACCAATTCACTTTCTATTCTAATATAAAAAATAAATAACAAAAATCCTAATCTAGACTCACAAACAAGAAAAATTAAACATGAAAAAAAAAAATTTAAAGTAAAATAATCCAATTTTAAATTTATTAAAACTAAAGATACAAATACTAATCTAACAATTTCTAATAAAATTAAAATTTTTATATAATCTCCTCATAAATAAAAAAATAATAAAACTAAACCTAAGACTACTAAACCAAAAAACATAAATTAATAAAAATATTATTTTCAAAATAATAAATACTTAATTAAAAAAAAAATAAAATAAAATATAATACTCTTACTAAACCACCTAATCTTCTATAAGGTCATTCTACAACACATCCCCCTAATCATGTTAATATTATAAACACTAAAAAATGAAATACTACTAAATAAGAACTAATATAATCATTAAATTTAAAAAACTTTTTAGTTATAAAAGGCAATAATATTAATACAATAATTCTTATTACTAACCCAATAACCCCTCCTAATTTATTAGGTACTCTACGTAAAATACAATAAGCAAACAAAAAATACCATTCTGGCTTAATATGCTCAGGAGTTTTTATAATATCAACAAATAAGAAATTTTCAGAATCTATAAATACAAAAGGTAATAGTAATAATAATAAAACAAAAAATAAAGCTAAAATTAAAAAAGAAACTAAATCTTTTACAGTATAATATCAATGAAATTCTACTTTATCATTTATAGAAGTTACACCTAATGAATTTCTTCTCCCATGAACATGTAAAAATAATAAATGAGTTAAACTTAAAACCAAAATCACAAATGGAACAATATAATGTAAAATAAAAAAACGTGATAAAGTTGGACCTCCAACACTAAAACCACCCCACACCCACTCTAATACAACTCCACCAACATATGGGATAACATAAATTAAATTAGTAATAACAGTTGCAGCTCAAAAAGATATTTGTCCCCAAGGTAACACATAACCTAAAAAAGAAACTATTATTATTAATAAAAAAATAATTGAACCTGACTCTCAAACCTCTACTAAATAATAAGATTTATATCATATTGAACGTCCAATATGAATAAAAATTAAAAAAAATAATAATCTTGCACCTCTAGCATGAATAAATCGGAATTCATAACCATTCTCAACTTCTAATATCAAATATCTTACAGAATAAAAAGCATAATTTACAGAATCATTATAGTACAAAGATAATAAAAATCCTCTAATAACCTGAATTACTATCGAAATTCCCAACATAAAACCAAAATTTCAAAATCAAATTAAATTTCTAGGAGCAGCTAAATCAGTTAAAAAATAATTAAATATTTGAACTAAATAATTTTTTTTTAAAACTCACATTTAAAAAAACTTAAATATTAAAAAACTTAAAACTATAAAAATAAATTTTCAACAATTAGATATTAAAATATCATAACGCCTTCGAGGAATAAAACCACGAACTACTACTAAAAATATTAAAATTATTCAAAAATTATAAAATCCTAAAAACATTACTCTAGTTACTCAACTAAAAAAAACTAATATTCCATATTCAGAAATAAATATATAAGCAAACAAAACACCTATATACTCAATATTATAACCTGAAACTAATTCACTCTCTCCTTCAGCAAAATCATAAGGTCTACGATTAGTTTCAACTAATAGAATTAATAGCCAAATAATTAATAAATCAAAAATATATCATATTGAAAATTTATAATTTAATAAATTTCAACTTCCATAATAAATTACAACTAAAATTATTAAAAAAAATATAATAATTTCATAAGCAATTATTTGAGAAGAACTTCGCAAACCACCTAAAACCCCATAAACATTTTCTCTTCTTCATCCTAACATAAATAATACATAAACAACTAACGAACTAATTATTAAAATAAAAAAAATTCTATTATTAAGAATAACTCTAACCCTAAAAAATCATACACTTATTCTTAAAAATCTTATTACAATAATAGAAAAAAAAGGAATCAAAAAATAATAAACTTTCTCAATTAACATTCTTTTTAAAATTAATTTTCCTCCATCAATAACAGGTTGTAATAATCCTAAAAATAAAACTTTTGACGGAGCTTTACGATTTTGAACATACCCTAAAATTTTTCGTTCTAACAATGTTAAAAAACATACTCTTAAAAAAACTATTACAATAACAATAAACAACTCTAAAAATAAACGAATTAAAAATTATCCTAAGGTACCCAAAACCTTTATTCTAAAAACTTAATTTTTAGTTACATAATTAAAACTTAAATTTAACACATTATTCTGCCACACTAAAATCTCTATAATTACAACATCAATGTAACCCAATTTCTGGCATAATAAACTAACACCCTATTTAATGTAAATAAATCACTCTATGAGCTACTTAGAAAACTTAAGCTTACAAAGCAAATATTATTATTTAACTATCTAAATTTCTATTTCTATTATATAAATATAAATTAAGCTTCAAAATACATAAGCTTGAATAGCACAAACTAAAAATTCAATAAAATATAAACCAAATAATAAAATTCTAATAGAAACCACTAAATAATTAGCAATATTAAAAGCAAAAAATCTAAACATTAATAAAACTACATGACCACAACTAATATTTGTAGCTAAACGAATTGCTAATGTTAAAGGGCGAATTAATACACCTACTAATTCTAAAACAGGAATAAAAATTTTTAACAAACCCTCAATACCTAAAGGTAAAAAATGACTTAACATTCTTATAATATTATTAACCATTCAAATAATCCATATAAAAAATACCATTGAAAATGCATAAATAAATACATAACCATAATTTATTGTTAACCCAACTCTAAAATAAATATAACTATTATAATTTAAAAATAAAAAAACTATTAAAGCTAATATTAACTTTACCAAAAAAAAACTAATTCTTTTAATTTCTATAAAAATTTTTATTAAAAATAACATTCTAATTTTATTAGAACTTATCCTAAAATTTATAAATAATAACATCAACATAATAAAACTAAAAATTAAAATCATAATTATAATTTCTAACACTATTCTGAACTCAATTTATTCAAACTAATAAAACAATTATTAATAAAAAACATACCATTAAAGATTATTCTTCGATCCGACAAACCGATACAATAAATGCTTTATCTTTTTATTAAATAATCATGATTACCAAAAAATCATATAATTCTACTTACTTAACTAACCATATAACAATAAGGATCGTAACCTTAAATAAATGATTTAAAATCTAATGACTGCAAACCATTAAGAATACTACTTTATAAACCTAAAAACGTAATGAACCTGAAATTTTAAATAAATTTAAAGAATAACTTATTACTAAACTATTAAATAAAAATCTAAAAAATAAAAATATTCATAAAAATTCTCTAATATCTCTAAATTTTCTTCATAATCCAAAATCAAATATATAAATTATAAAAATCCCTAAAATTAAAAAATAATTAGAAAATTTTTCTCTAATAAATCAACACATACAAGAAATATATAAAATAAAAACAACTACCCCTCTAATATAAACTAAAACTACTAAAAATTTTACATATATTATTCTAGAGAAATATATTAATATTATTAATATAACTAAAAATCCTAAAAATAAAACACTAAATAAATATGAAAAATAAAATATTAAAAAAGAAATTCAAAATAAAATTAATATAATTAATAAATTCTAAATTTATCTCATTATTCTGACATAATACTATTAATAATATAAATAATATTCCTTTCGTACTACATTATTAAATATATAGATAAAATCTAACCTAATTCACATCGGTCTAAACTCAGATCACGTAAAATTTGATAGTCTAACAGACTAAGATTAATAAATTCTACTTTATTAGTATAATGATCCAACATCGAGGTAGTAAACAATATTATTAATAAGATCTTAAAAATATTATTACCCTGTTAACCCTAAAGTAATTAATACAAATAATTTATTATAAATTATATTTACCCCAAATAAAATTTAATTTAAAATTTATAGGGTCTTATCGTCTAATATTTAAATAAAAGTATTTTCACTTTAAATAAAAATTTTAATAATTATTAAAAATTTAATAATTTTTTCATTCCTTCATTCCAGTTTCTTATTAAAAAACTAATGATTATGCTACCTTAGTACAGTCAGATTACTGCAGCTATTTAAAATTCATTGAGCAGAAACCACCTATAATCTTATAAACTATGTTTTTAATAAACAGTAAAACTAACACCCAATTATTTTAATAATTATAAAATATTAACTTATAAAAATTCTATAATAATATAAAAATTAACTTAAAAAATTTTCTATTAATCTAAATTAAATATAAATTTTAAAATCAGATATAATAAAAACTAATTTATCATTAATAATTAATTTTATTATTTAAATATTTTTCATAAAAACTTTAATCAAAAAATAAAATTAATTAAATCTTTTATTTTCTATTTTTATCCCTTATACAAAAAGTATATATCAAACCTAATTTAATAACTATCCTTACAATTTGCAATTGTACACTTAAAAGCTTATATATTTAATTTAATAATAACTAATTGGAAATTAGACGTAATAATACTTTTAAACTATAAAAAAATTTTAGCTACCTCGTTAGAAGCATGAAATCTTAAAGGATACTCATAAGATCACTCTACATCTCAATAACCAATTAAAACTCTAATAATTACACGTTTAGCAATTAAACTTTCTCAAACAATAAACATAATTATTACCCCTCCAAAAAAAGAAATAAAAGCACCCAATGAAGAAATAATATTTCAAAATAATATTCTATCCGCATAATCTGCATAACGACGAGGTATACCAGATAAACCTAAAAAATGCTGTGGAAAAAAAGTCATATTAACTCCTACAAATAAAATTAAAAATTGAATCAATAAATACTTAGAATTTATTGATACACCAGTAAATAAAGGAAATCAATAAAAAAATCCAGCTAATAAACTAAAAACAGCTCCTATTCTTAAAGCATAATGAAAATGAGCAACTACATAATAAGTATCATGTAAAACAATATCCAATCTTGAATTAGATAAAATAATACCTGTTAAACCTCCTATTGTAAATAAAAAAATAAATCCTAACACTCATAATAATAAATAATCAAAAGTATAAACTCCACCAAATAAAGTCCCAATTCACCTAAAAATTTTAATTCCTGTAGGGACTGCAATTGCTATAGTAGCAGCAGTAAAATAAGCTCGAGTATCAACATCTATTCCTACTGTAAATATATGATGTGCTCATACAATAAATCCTAATAACCCAATAGAAATTATAGCATATACTATTCCTAAATAACCAAAAATTTCTCCTTTTTTAGAAATACTAATAACAATTTGAGAAATCATTCCAAAACCTGGAACAATTAAAATATATACTTCAGGATGTCCAAAAAATCAAAAAAGATGTTGATATAAAATAGGATTACCTCCCCCTCTAGGATCAAAAAAAGAAGCTCCAAAATTTCGATCTAATAATAATATAGTAATACCACCAGCTAAAACTGGTAATCTTAATACTAATAAAAATCTAGTAACAATCATAGCTCAAACAAATAAATTTAAAAATTCTAATCTTAATACATAACTAATTTTACCCTTTAAACAAGTAGTAATAAAATTAATTCCTCCTAAAATTGATGACACACCCGCAACATGTAAACTAAAAATAGCTAAATCTACAGATCCACCAAAATGATAAACAGAATTTGATAACGGAGGATATACAGTTCAACCAGTTCCTGAACCTAAACCAATTAATATCCTTATACTTATAAACAATAAAGCAACAGGTACTAATCAAAAACTCAAATTATTTAAACGAGGAAAAGCTATGTCTATTACATTTATCATTAAAGGCAATAATCAATTTCCAAACCCTCCTACAGCAACAGGTATTACAAAAAAAAAAATTATTAAAAACGCATGCGCAGTAACTATTGAATTATAAATTTGTTCATCTATAATTACTCTACCAACTATCCCTAATTCAGTACGAATAATTAAACTAATTCTCGCACCTAAAAAACCAGATCACACACCAATAATAAAATATAAAGTTCCAATATCTTTATGATTAGTAGAAAATAATCATCGTAACACAATTTCTAAATATTATCATCAATAATAATAATAACAAATTTATTATATAAATTAAAATTCCTAAATCTATAAGTAAAAATTTTATAAACACTAATCTAAAATAATATAACAATACTATTACATCAAAAATAGAAAATAAAAACCCAATTTTCAACACTATTTCTAAACTTATAACAATATAAAATTTTATAAAGAACAATAAAAATGGAGGAATAACTAAAAAAAAAAATACAATCAATAAGATTTCTATATAAGAGTCTGAATTTTTTATAAAATAAATAATAAAAAAAATTACTCCCAAATATAAAAAAACTACTAACAAAAAATTTATTCCATAAACTCTTAACATAATTATACCAGTATTAGCAATAGAAGAATAAACTATTAATAATCATAAATCAGAGATTATTAATAAATTAATAATAACAAAAAAAATTCTAATATAAACTAATAAATAAATAAATCTTAAAGATAAACCTATTATTAATCAAAATAACCAAAATACTCTAATTTTCTGCAAACTTAAAACAAACATATTTCCTAAAAAACCCACTTTTACTCTAACAATTACCATTCAATAAAAAAAAGGAAATAATCCTAATTTAGCTGACAACAACATAAAAATTATTTTTTCAAAAAAAAATATTATTGAAATAAATAATAGCAAAGATACAAAACTTTGAAAAAAAAAATAAATAATCAAACCTAAATTTTTATTTTCAATATTAATCACAACTATAAAAAAAAATAAAAATATTAATTCTATTAACAATCATACAATATAAATATTATGCAAAGATAATAATAAAAATATAATAAATAAATATATAACTAAAATTTAAGATTCACATTTTTAAATAACAATTAAATATCTTTATCTTAAAAAGAAATAAAACTCTAATTAGAAATTAGAAAAAATTCTTCTATTCACCCCTTATTTTTCAATATAAACAATCTTAAAATTATATTACTAAAATTTTAATTTTTTATAAAATATTTTTTTTTATTTATTTAAATTTTTTAATTTAAAATTTTTCAAAAATAAAATATTTAATTTTAAATATTTATTTAAAATTAATTTTTTTTTTAAAAAAAAACTATAGAATTAACATAATAAACTTATTAATAAATTCTATAACTCTCATATTTTGAATACTCCCCCCCTTTTACAAATTTTTCATAAACTTAAATCTATTAATAAAATTAAATTTATTAAAAATTTTTCATATAAAATATTTTAAACTTTATCAATATCATTTATTTAAAAATAAGAAAAATAATTTCAATAAAAGATTAGCCATAATATTAATTAAAAATACAAATTTTAATTAACACTACTTATTGAATTATATTAAAAATTTAATTTTTAATTATATATTCATTTAAATTTAATTTTTCTATTTATCATTTCAATAATATTAAAATTTTAATAACAATTTAATAAAAATAAATTTATCTCATAAATAAAAATTAATTAAATTAATATTTCTTTAAAAATTTAAAAAAAAATTAAAGATTAAAATTTAATAATATTTTTTTAATATAAAATTTATTAAAATTTAAAAAAATAAAATATAAAATATTACCACAACAATAATAAATTTAATGCTAATTAATTATATTAATTAGAATTTCTAGAGTGAAACTCACGATCAATTCTCTTCTCAAAACAATTACCATTTATATATATAAGCCAGTGAACTCAGTCATCCACAGTTTTTTTTTTTTGGGCCAAAGAGGAAGGTATTGTCACCCTCCATGTGATCACCCACTCGAATGAACCTCTAAGTAGAATAATAAAATCAACTAATAAAAGATTTTATATAATTCCACATATATAGTCCAAAATTAATATAGGCACCTTACTAGCCATCAATTTGGCCAATACTATTACTTCTGAAATATATGTTAAAAAATAGTAATAATATAATTACTAAAAATTAAAATAACTAATAAAAAATTCTTATATAATCCAAGGAAATTATAAAATATTATATATCAATAAATTAGATTAAAAAAATTTTATTTTTAAATATTTAATTATATAACTAAAATTATAAAATAATAAAAAATAAATTAATTCATACTAATTTATTATTTTATTTATAATTTAATTTTTTTTAAAAAAAAAAATAAAAAATATACTTTTCTATTAAAAAAGAAAAAAAATAAGAAAAAAAATAATAATTTGAATAACTATATAATTTAATAATTAAAATTAATATAAAAATATATATAAATAAAATAATGAATAAAATTAATAATATTTTTAAAATATTTTAATATAATTAATTATAATTTCTTTATTAATATTTTAATAATTCAGTATTCATTATTTAAAATAATATATATTTATATGAATAATTTTTTTTTTTTTTTTTTTTTTTTAAAAAATT
>Ga0209611_10013608_pt1 | contig 11114 bp, 4 predicted proteins | sample S1TSphgellanicum_3_FD_187693 | JGI IMG/M metagenome (GOLD analysis project Ga0209611, IMG submission 187693) | Host-associated microbial communities from peat moss isolated from Minnesota, USA - S1T2_Fc - Sphagnum magellanicum MG (SPAdes) (version 2) | ecosystem: Host-associated > Plants > Peat...
CTTGATCTCGGTCGACGCTGCGTGTGCGCTGAACCCGAGCATCAGCGATGCGGGAAACGGCCAGGGCTGAGACGATTGATACTGCAGGGAACCGACCACGATACCCGTTTCCTCCAGCACCTCGCGCGCGACGGCATCCTCGAGCGACTCGCCCGGCTCGACGAAACCCGCGATCGTCGAGAATCGGCGCGGTGGCCAGCTCGCCTGTCGGCCAAGCAGGGCGCGGTCGCCGTCACTGACCAGTACGATGATCGCCGGATCGATGCGCGGAAAGTGTTCGATCCGGCAGGCTGCGTTGAGGCAGACCACGGCATGTCCGCTGCGCGCAGACAAGGTCGGCGAACCGCAGCTTCCGCAAAAGCGGTGTCGACGTCGCCAGGACACCATGGCCCTGGCATAGGCGAGGAGGCCGGCCTCCGCCACCGACAGCGTCGAGGCGATGGCGCGCAAATCCTCGAAGCGCGTGCCGGGCGCGAGGATGGGTGCCTCGAGCGACTCGATCTCGGCGCCGAATACGAATCCCTCGCCGAATTTGCCGAGCAGAATCAAGTTGTCGGGTACTCTGCTCTGCGCCGGCAAGGCGGCCAGCTCGACCAGCGCCGCGCGCACCGGGTCCGCGTCGACGATCAGATTTCGCGAGTTCCAGACCGGCGCCACGCGGCTCGCCGGATCGGCACGTGCCTCCTCCATCCAGGCGGGGTTCTGGCGCAGATGGGCCATTCGATCCAAATACTGACCCGCAAAGACGTTCTTCGGCTGCATTCAGTCGATTCTAACAGGGCCCGCGTCATCCACTCGTCATGACTCGCGGGCATCGATCGCCCGGTGAGGTGAGGTCACGCGAAGTGTTGTCTTCGACCTCCCGAGTGTCCGGAATCTCAAGAGGCCGCTCAGCTATAGAGTTGATCTCCCTCGCCGCACGCCGCGGGCCGAGTCCTCCCAAGCCACTGGCCACTTGCCGCGTGCCCCAGGCCACGGGCTTAAGTGGCCCATGCTCAGAACCCCATCGGCAGTGCGGAGTTGGTCTGAATGCCGAGATACGGATTCAGCACCATGTCCTGACCAAAGATCGTCAGATCCGACTGGGTCGTGAAACCGCCGGCATAGGTGAAGCTGAACCAGTTGTTGTCGGATTCCCCGTCGCCCTGATCGTTGTCGTCCCACGCCCAGGCGATGGTGCCGAGGCCGTAGGATTCGGCCGTCGTCACGATCTGGCCCGGCGATAGATTGGTCGGCGCCGGTCCGATCGCGTAGCCGGGTCCGAATTCGGTGAACGCATAGGCCGCTCCCACGGAACTCTTCAAGGCGGCCAGTTTACCCGAGATGGATTGCAGCATCGCGACGGTCGAATAGGGGTAGCCCTGGCTTAATCCGTAGAAATGGAACGCGAAGATCAGGTTCTTCTGCGGATCGCTGTTGAACACGGCGCCGGAGTAGTTGACGATGTCGTTGATGTCCTGGCCCGACCCGCCGGCATCGATCATGATCGGACAGGTGTAGCCCGCCGCCCGCAGCGCCGCCACGGCGCTGATGTAGGCGTTGCTCCACACCGCGCTGTTGGACGGTCCCCACTCGTTGGCGATGTTCAAGATCATGTACTTCTGGATCGAGGCGAACGCCGAGTAGTTCGCCGTCCACCAGCCGACACCCGCATTCAGCTCCGAGGTGCTGCCGTTGCCGGTCGTCTGCGTGCCGTCGGGGAACTGAGCCATCGCGATGATCGGCACCTCGCCGTGGGCGATGTGATCGCTCTGCGCGGTGGAGGCATAGGTGGAGGCCGGAATCGATCCGTTCACCGTATACATGAACATGCGCGTGCTGTTCGCCCCGGTCTTCTGGAACCCGGGCTGGGGGTTCGAATCGAAATGCGCTCGGTCGATGCCACGCAGGCGGAACACCGTGCCGCTCGGATCGTAGAGCTCCCCGTTCAGCACGAACAAGCCCGTGCCGCGGTTGTAGCTCGGGCGCGCCGCCGTGACCGCGCCCACGACCGAGACGTAGAAATTGTTGCTCACGGTCTGTCCCGTGGCCGTGTCGGTGGCGCTGATCACGAGCGTGTCGGTCTCGACATGGGTCGGGTTGCCCGTGATCGCACCGCCGCTAGTGACCGACCAGGAGTTCGAGCCGCCCGACTGGGAGGCGAGCGACCACGAGTAGTTGCCGCTGCCGCCGCTCGCGGCCATCGTGGCGAGCGGTGCGCCGCCGGTGAAGGACGCACCGACGCCGACGACTCCGAGCTTCATCGGCGTCGTGATCGCAACGCCGGTGACGGGTATGTAGAAATTCCCGGTCGCGGTATTGCCCGCGGCGTCCTTGACCTGGATCACGAGCGTGGCGGTCTCCTCGGCGCTCGGGTTCATGATGCTGGAGAGCACGCCGGCGCTGGAGAGGCTCCACTCGTTCACGGTGAGCCAGGCAAGGGTGAGCGGCCGGTCGCGCACGAAGGACCAGGTGTAGGGCGCCGTTCCGCCGCTTGCCGACATCGTGTAGCTGTACGGCGCGCCGACCGTGGCCGCAGCCAACGTCGGGCCGGAGGTGATCGTGAGTCCGTCCCCGGTAGGTGCCGGCGCCGACGAGACCGTCACGGTCGCCGTCTGGCTCACGCTGCCGCCCGTGCCGGAACAGCTCAAGGTGTAACTGTGTGCAGACGTCACCGTGCCGGTCGACTTGGCACCGTTCGTCGGCATGGTGCCCGACCAGGAGCCGGACGCCACGCAATTCGTTGCGTTCGTCGCAGCCCAGGTCAAGGTGGACGTCCCTCCGCGGGTCACCGAGCTCGGGCTTGCCTTCAGGTTCACCACCGGCGGCGACGCCCCGGAGACCGTCACGGTGGCGCTCTCCTTCGCCGTTCCCGCGCTGCCCGTACAGGTCAGCGTGAAGGTGGTCGACGCGTTCAAAGCACCCGTCGATCGCGACCCGCTGATACCCACGCTTCCGGACCATCCGCCCGAGGCCGTGCAGCTCGACGCATTGGTGGACGACCAGGTCAGGGTCGAGGACCCGCCGGTCTTGATGCTCGTCGGACTGGCGCTGAACGTCACGGACGGCGGCGGAGAAGATACCGTGACCGTGGCCGACTGAGCAGCCGAACCGCCCGCGCCGGTGCATGTCAGCGTGAACTTCGTCGACGCACTCAGCGCCACGGTCGTGGCGGAGCCGCGGGTTGCCTTCGCGCCGGTCCAGCCGCCCGATGCGGTGCACGCGGTGGCGTCGGTGGACGACCAGGTCAGCGTGGAGGTCGCGCCGCTCTTCACGGTGCTCGGGTTGGCGGTCAGCGTGACCGCGGGCGCGGGCGTCGTCACCGATACCGTCGCCGTCTGCGACGCGCTCCCGCCGGGGCCCGTGCAGGACAGACCGTAGCTCGTATTGGCAGTCAAATTGCCGGTGGATTGCGTGCCCGACACGGCTTTCGACCCGGACCAACCGCCCGTCGCAGTGCAAGCGGTGGCATTCGTCGCCGACCAGTGCAGCGTGGCACTGTTACCCGTCGTGACGGTGCTCGGCGTGGCGGTGAAAGTCACGCTCGGCGCGGGCGTCTTCACCGCGACGGAGGCCGATTGCGACGCAGTGCCGCCGCTGCCCGAGCACGTCAGGGTAAACGTCGAGTTCGTCGTCAATGCCCCGGTCGACTGGCTGCCGCTCGTCGCCTTGCCGCCGGACCAGGCACCCGTGGCCGTACAGGACGTCGCATTGGTGGAGGACCAAGTCAGCGTCGCGCTACCCCCGCTCTCGATGGCACTCGGTCCGACACTGAGCGTGACGGTCGGCGCCGATGGCGCAGCGGCCACCGAGACCGTCGCCGATTGTGAGGCCCGGCCGCCGGTGCCGCTGCAGGTCAATACGAAAGTCGACGTCGCCGAGACGCTGCCCGTCGACTGACTTCCGCTCAATGATTTGGTGCCGGACCAGGCGCCCGAGGCCGTGCAGGCGCTCGCATTCCTCGATAGCCAACTCAGCGTCGAGGACGCACCCTTGGTCACGGTGCTCGGGTTCGCGACGAAACTGACCGTCGGGGCCGCGGGGTTGACTGAAACGGACGCCGATTGAGCGGCCTGACCGCCCGGACCGTAACAGGTCAACGTGAAGCTCGTCGTCGCCGTCAGCGAGCCCGTCGACCGCGACCCGGACGTCGCCTGGGACCCCGACCAGTCGCCCGACGCCGCGCAGGATTGGGCATTGCTGGCATGCCAGGTCAGAGTGGCTGCTTGGCCTGAGGTGATGGTGCTCGGGCTGACCTGCAAGGAGACGATGGGCGCCGCCGCCGCGATCGTGACGGTCGTGGATTGGGTGGCGGTCCCGAATTCACCGACGCAGGTCAATACGAACTCGGTGGAGGTCGACAGGGCACCCGTCGACGCACTCCCGCTGGTCGGCTTCGCGCCGCTCCAGCCGCCGGAAGCGGTGCAGGAGGTCGCGTTCGCCGCGTTCCAGGACAAGATCGACGCCGCACCGGCCGCGACCGTGGTCGCCGACGCCGACAACGTGATGGCCGGTCCCGGACCGGTCACCACGACTTCGGCCGATTGCGTCGTCGTGCCGCCCGGACCGGAGCAGGTCAACGTATAGGTCGTCGTCGTGCTCAGGGAGTTCACGGCCACCGTGCCGCTGGTCGGCTTCGTGCCGCTCCATCCGCCCGACGCGCTACAGCTCGTCGCTCCGGCGCTGCTCCATTGCAGGGTGGTCGTTTCACCCTGCGCGACACGACCCGGCGTAGAGGCAATGTTGACGGTCGGCGGGACGGCTGTCGCGCCCGACGAGGCGGTGCCGGCGTTCGGCGTGGTGCTGGTGTCGCCCAAGCATGCGGCGAGGGCCGTCACCGACGCCGCGAGCAGCAGCCAACGGGAAGCACGCACGATGCGACTCGCCAGTCCGCCGGCTGATAGAGGAGCGTCGGCAGCGTCATGCGGGAGCGTGGAACTCATGAGGCCGCTTCTGCGATTTAGAAAAAGCATTGACACATCTCCCTGAAACTCATCTCGACCCTCGGGTCTGACGCTGCGTAGGCAGCTCTTTGCCATCGCATGGGGCGCATATTTACCCGCACAAATCCCCTTGCCAAGCTGTCGCCAATCGCGAACGCTCACCAACGCGAATCGCAAGGCAATGGAGTGCGTTTAGACATAATGCAAATGGTGCACCAGCGCGCGCGAGTGCATGCGAGCGCTGCCGCTGAGCGCTGCACAACTCGACTCGTACGAAGACGCTGCAGCGGATCCGCGCGCGGACCGTAAGAACGATTCGGTGCGCGACATCCCACGACGTCGATCGGCTTCGCTCGGCTCCTCGTTCATGCATCGGCGCCGATGGCATGAACTTGACATGTTCCGGTCAAGATCTGGCGATGTGTCGATCCGTCGGGTGGGTCGAGCGGGCGGACCTGCGGGCGCGGTGGTGGGCGGTACAGGGATTGAACCTGTGACCCCTGCCGTGTGAAAGCAGTGCTCTACCGCTGAGCTAACCGCCCGTTCCAAGCCGCAACTTATGACATCGACCAGCGCCTTAAACAAACGGACGAACCGCGCCGCCGTACGGCGCGCCTACGGGGACTTCGATGCCTCTGCTAGACTTAGGCCCCCCTTTTTGAGAGCCCGATCGACCATGCCGGTGCGCACTCGTTTCGCTCCCAGTCCCACCGGTTTCCTGCATATCGGGGGCCTGCGGACCGCGTTGTTTTGCTGGCTGTATGCGCGTCGACATGCGGGCAGTTTCGTGCTGCGGATCGAGGATACGGATCTCGAGCGGTCGACGGATGCCGCCATCCAGCAGATCTTGGATGGCATGGAATGGGCCGGCCTAGTGCATGACGAGGGGCCGTTCTATCAAACCCGGCGGTTCGACCGGTACCAGGAAGTCGTCCAGCTCCTGCTCGCGACCGGTCGTGCCTACCACTGTTACTGTACGAAGGAGGAACTCGAGCAGCTGCGTGCCGAGCAGATGGCTCGGGGCGAGAAACCTCGCTATGACGGGCGTTGGCGGGATCGAACCGACGTGCGCCCCGGCGTGCCGCCGGTCGTGCGGTTCAAGAACCCTCTTGCCGGCGAAGTCGTCGTCGAGGACGCAGTGCACGGCAGGGTCGTGTTCCAAAACGCCGAACTCGACGATCTGATCATTGCGCGCTCCGACGGCACGCCAACCTACAACTTTTGTGTGGTCGTCGACGACATGGACATGGAGATCACGCACGTGATCCGCGGCGACGATCATCTCAACAATACGCCGCGCCAGATGAACATCCTGCTCGCACTCGGACGCACGCCGCCCGTGTATGCCCATTTGCCGATGATCTTGGGGCCGGATGGGACGAAGCTGTCGAAGCGTCATGGCGCCGTGAGCGTGCTTCAGTACCGCGACGAGGGATTCCTGCCCGAAGCGGTCCTGAACTACCTTGCACGACTGGGTTGGTCGCACGGTGATCAAGAGATTTTCTCGATCGACGAGATGATCCGGTTGTTCGACATCGCCGACGTCAACAAGTCGGCGTCGGCGTTCAATGTCGACAAGCTGGCCTGGCTCAATCAGCAACACATGATCCGGGCACCGGTTGCGCGCGTGGCGGCCTTCTTGCGGTGGCATCTCGAGCGCGAAGGTGCGCGCGTCGACGACTCAACGATTTCCCTGGAGGCGATCGTTCTCGCGCAGCGGGAGCGGGCGAAGACCGTGAAGGAGATGGCCGTCAACAGCCTGTTCTTTTTCAAGGCGCCGACCGCCTATGACGACAAGGCCGTGCGTAAGCACATCACGATCGACGTGCTCGATCTGTTGGGGTCGCTCGGCGATGGCTTGGCCGGCCTCGACGATTGGAGCCCAGAGGCGATTCATGGCCTCATCGACGGTTTCGCGCGGTCGCACGGCGTTGCGCTCGGCAAGTTGGCGCAACCGCTGCGTCTGGCCGTCTGCGGCGGCACCGTGTCGCCACCCATCGACGCGACGCTCGCGATTCTGGGTAAAGCCGAATTTCTCGCGCGTCTCGCCAGAGCGCGCATTGCGTGGACGGTCTAGTGATTTAAGACGGTCTAGTTCATTCATTTCCTTGACGAATTAAACTCCGTGCGGTATCTTGCGCGGCCTTCCCGTGGGGCCATAGCTCAGCTGGGAGAGCGCTTGCATGGCATGCAAGAGGTCGGCGGTTCGATCCCGCCTGGCTCCACCAGCCTTCTTTAGTCGGCGACTCGATTGGTTTGGTCTGCGTCCCCATCGTCTAGAGGCCTAGGACACCACCCTTTCACGGTGAGAACCGGGGTTCGAATCCCCGTGGGGACGCCACTATAAACGGCATCGGTCATCGGGCCTTGCCGGCCTGAGTTGCTCTGGTCTTGCACGAACGTGGCGATGGCGGCATGACATTGATGCGGCAAATTCTTTCAGTGCCGCAGCAATGCGGCGGCCGAGAGAAATTCGCCGCCGTTGTTGACGGCATTGCAGACGATCAGCGCGCCGCCGAGCAGCGACGCCAACGCCCCCCATTTGCGCAATGTCGCCATGTACGCCACGAGGACCAACAAAGGCAGCCAGTGCAGCGAATAGAGGAACGTCTCGTCGCCGTAAACGTTGTGAAGGGCGATCTGAAATCCCAGGCTGAGCAACAGATACGCGCGGAACTTGTGATCGGTGAAGCGCGTGCACAGATTGAAAAGCCCCCACAACAGCAGCGACGCCCAGATCAGCACTCCGATCGTGCCTAACGGCGTCGAATACGCGAAAGGCACGTGCTGAATCGAGAATGCCGGCCAATCGTCGGTCGCGGCGTTGAGATTCGCGAATGTCGGGAGCACCATGCTGTGCAACAGGATGATCGGCATTTTCGTCAGCGGAGTGCCGGCCACTTTCATGGAGATGTAGCCGGTTTCCTCGCGATCGCCGAGAAAAAATACCGCGGTCGGAAAGATGAATTTCTCGACGACCCACAGCCCGATGACGACGAGCAAGCCGTCGAGCACGAGTCGAACGACCTTCTGCCATCGGTTGTACAGCCAGGTGGCGAAAAACCCGGTGGATCCGTTGGTGGTCGCCATGCTCATCGACAGGGCGATGATGGCGATGAACCAGCCATCCTTCGGTCTCCAGGTCCGCAGCGACGCGCAGAAAATCGTCGTCGCGACGACGGTCAAGCTGCCGAACAAGAAGGTTTCCGGGATCGCGCAGAAGAACACGAACGACGACGAGGTCGCCGCGACCAGGGTGAAGATCGCCGCATTCGGCAGGCTCGAGCCAACGAGTCGCAGCGCGAGAAACAATCCCGCGAGTACGATGCCGGCCGCCGCCGCGAGTACGATGCGAACCGAGATGTCGGACCGAATTCCGGCGAGTTTCAACACGTTCACCGGCAGGTTCGTGGCGAGCGAGAAGAGCGGATGCACCTTGACCCGGTAATGATTGGCTTCTCGCCAGACCATGTTGCTGTAGACACGGCCCGTATCGGCCTGGAACCAGGTGTTGTCGGGAGCGTCGACGATGAATTCGTGGCCGAGCTTGGCGGAAAGCGACCAGGACAGCGCGATGCCGAGCAACAGGAAGATCACCATCGAGACGGCGGTGGCGCGAATACCCGACTTCGGCTCGGCCCTCTGGGCCGCATCCCTTATACCGTCGATCGAAACTCCCAGGGACATCGTGTTCTCCTCTGTCTATCGCGTGATCCGATCGATTCAGCCCGGCCAGCCCGATGCGAGCAGCAGGCAGGCAGCGCTCAGAGACACGACCGTGAGGCTTTGCCAGTCCCGGGCGGTGAACACCACCGGATCGTCATGCATCTCGCCGCGATGCGTCTTCATCCAAAGTCTGCTGACCCAGTAAAGGAGCAGCCCCGGAATCAGCCACAACCATTCCGGGGCCGGATAGGTGACCAGCAGATCCGGATTGTTGATGTACAGAGCGATGATCAAAACCGCAACGAACCCCGAGGCAACGCCGAGCGCGAGCAGGACCGGCAGGTCCTCAACCACGTAACCGCGTCCGGCCAGACGGCCCCCCGTCTTGTTCTTGCGCAGCGACAGATCGAGTTCCGCGTAGCGTTTCACCAGCGCGAGGCTCAGGAAGATGAATATCGAAAACGCCAGCAGCCAAAACGAGGGCTTGATGTGCGTGGCGGCGGCGCCGCCGATGACGCGGATCGTGTATAGCCCCGCGAGTAGCATCACGTCGACGATCACCTGCCGCTTGAGGAACAGCGAATACGAGAGCGTGACGGCGAAATAGCCCGCGAGAACCGCCAGGAACGGAAAGGGCAGCGAGCCGGCGATGAGCAGGGACGCGAGCAGCAATACCGGCGCAATCAGCAGCCCTTGGGAAATCGGAATACGCGCGGCCGCCAGGGGCCGTTTGTGTTTGCGAGGGTGCTGGCGATCGCTTTCGAGATCGAGCAAATCGTTGAGCACGTAGACGGAGGAGGCACACAGACCGAATGCCAGGAACGAGACGCAGGCCGAGAAGAACACGGTGGGGTCCGTCACCCGGTGGGCGGCCAGGGCAGGGACGAAGACCAGCATGTTCTTGAGCCACTGGTGAATGCGCAGCATGCGCACGTAGTCCGCCAGGCGCAGCTTGGTCGTGCGGATGACGTGATCGATCTCGGTGACCGTTCGGACCTTCGATATGAGTTGTTCGGACCGGGTGACCAGGATCGCTTTGCGCGCATTCTCCCAGACCGAAAAATCCCGCAGGCTGCTGCCCGCGAAATCGTAGCCGTGTTTGCCGAACCGCTCGCACAGGACCGAGGCCTTCGCCGCGCCGGTCAAATTCCGGGTAGGGTCGGACGCGAGAACTTCGTCGAATACTTGCAGGCGTTCGGACAGTTTCACGGCAAGCGACGAGTCCGATCCGGTCACGAGCACCACGCGTCTGCCCTGTTGACGGGCCGCGCGAGCCATGGTCAAGACGTCTTCGTTGATCGGCAGCACGTCGAGGTTCAGCTGGGATGCCTCGGCCAACTTCGACTTGAACACCGCGCGGCCCTGGAGCAACCAGAAGGGGGCCAGCAGGATTTTCCACGATCCCGTCCGCAGCAGCGACAGCAGCGTCTCCTGCAGAAGGTTCGCCGGTGTCACGGTTCCATTGCATGCGACACAGAGGGGCGGTGCCGGGATCGATTCCATCAGAGGCTCCACCGTGTCATACCGTCAACATGTTGCAATCTGGCTGAACCTGTTCATCGCTCGGATGCCTGTGTCGTGAGTGAAAGTCGCTGTCGTCTGATCGCTCGTGTGGCGACGGCCGGCCGAGCGGCAGCTTCGACGACGGTATGGGACCTTAAGTCCGTCATGCTGCGTCGATCGACGGCTCGAGCAGCACTTGCATCCCATTTTCAGAATACACGAATATTCATGTCAATTTGGCACGCATCGCGAAAATCCGAGATGATGAGCGCATTTTGTTGCGCTGGTGCGCACGGCGAGCAACACCCTTAACGTTCGCGATCGCACGCTTGAGACCGGCATCACGGCGGTGCACGATCGATTTTTCATACTATGTCAAAATGCGGCCGCGATGCTATGGCGATCGATGGCCGTGATTATGTCAGCCAGTGGGAACCCGTGAGATGAGCATGACTCGAAAATTGGCCTGGCCGCTCGTCGCGGCCTGTCTCGCCGCTGTCGTCCTTGCCGTCGCTTTCGTCCGTCCCGTTCAGTGGCGGGCGCAGGCCATTGCGGGCACCGTCACCGGCAAGCTGCCGCTCGACTGGGACGATCTCGTCTGGATCCTGAGGCCGGGTTCGAAGGTCATCATCGGATCCCCACCGAATCCGTTTCGATTCCTGCAGAACCCGCATACCTCGCCGAGCGACATCGCCGCCGGCGAATTGCTTTTCAAGCAGCATTGCCTCTCGTGTCACGGCGCGAATGCCGCCGGCGGTCACGGCGGCCCGAACCTGCATGATCGGACCTTCGTGCAGGGCCGCAGCGATTGGGCGCTGTACCGGACGATCACCCACGGAATTCCCGGCACCGCCATGGTCGGCTGGAAACTGGGTCGCGACAACGTTTGGTACATTGTTGCCTACCTCAATCAGGTGCTCGGCGCGGGTGGAGCCGAAACCCGGGTCGGCGAGGAGCCGATGACCCGCATCGATCCGGTGACGGCGGACGATCTGCTGCACGCCGCGACGAATACGAGCGAAT